>Ga0222714_10000835_pt1 | contig 35074 bp, 31 predicted proteins | sample C33_3DmetaG_FD_165048 | JGI IMG/M metagenome (GOLD analysis project Ga0222714, IMG submission 165048) | Estuarine water microbial communities from San Francisco Bay, California, United States - C33_3D | ecosystem: Environmental > Aquatic > Marine > Unclassified | place: USA: California... | reverse complement strand
CCCGTATCAGGGGGGGTAGTTTTTAACTTTTAACCGTGAATCGTATGGTCATTGCCATACGATTTCATGAGCGTAGCTTCAAACTCGAGAAGGTCATCCCAACGTTGGTCTACATCAATACCATGGCTATATTTCCTGGCGAACCCTAAAAATGTCGTATAGTGTCTTGCCTCACTTTCCATTAATGACCGATAAAACAAGCGTAATTCTTCAGAGGTAAGTGATTCAGATAATAATTTAAATCGTTCACAACTTCGGGCCTCAATAATCGCTGCGAATAACATTTTATTTACAAATAGCCCTTCGGGAGAACTGTTTGTTTTATTTCGCCTCAAGTATTTGGAAATATCATTAACATAGGGGTCCTTACGTTCGAATCCTAGCTTTAACCCCAGGGCTAATATTTTTTCATGAACCATGTTAAAATGCTCCATTTCCTCTAGGCAAATGTCCGTCATCGCCTTAACTAGATCTGGATACATTGGATACTGTACAATGATTGAGATTGCATTGCTTGCTGCTTTTTGCTCACAGTAGGCATGGTCAGTTAAAATCTCTTCTATATTTTTTTCTGCCACATCCTTCCATCGAGGGTCTGTAGCCATCTTTAACCCCAACATGTTTATCTTTTTTACAAAGTTAATTCATGAACCTATCAATTTCCAAGGTTTTATTATTTTTGAAGATGACTCACATTAAGCGCAGATCTTTTCTTAAATCAACCCTTGCGCTGTCTGCGATTTCTGTTCTGCCTAATAATCTGAGTGCATTTCGGGAAAATAACTCTCCTCTAAATGAATCATTTACAGCGCTATATCCTACACGATTGACAAAAGGAGATACGGTTGTGATAATGGGGTTAGCGGGGGCAGTTAGAGACCAAAAAGTCGTTGTAGATTTCAAAGAAATTCTAGAAAAACAGGGATTTGTTGTTCTTATTGGGCAAACTGTCTATAAAACTTTTGGATACTTATCTGGAACGGATGATGAACGAGCGAATGAGTTTAATCACTTTGTTTCTGACACACAGGTAAAGGCAATATTTTTTATAAAAGGAGGATGGGGTTGTGGTCGGGTGCTTGATAAAATTAATTACGAGCAGCTTAAAAATAATCCAAAAATCATTCTGGGGTTTAGTGACTTGACCAGCCTCTTAAACGCCATTTATCACAAAACAGGACTTGTAACATTCCATGGTCCAACAGGTAACTCAAGCTGGGATTCATTTTCGCTGAATTCGTTTATGGATATGGTAAGTCGTAGAGGTCTTTCTTTACAGAAACCAGTAATTCGTCAATTACAAGTTTTTTCAGTTTTACGTGCTGGCAAAGCTTCTGGGACTTTGATTGGCGGGAATTTGACCGTGTTTTGTTCTTTGCTCGGGACGCCCTATTTTCCATCGTGCAGTGGTAAAATTTTATTCCTTGAAGACACACATGAAGAACCGTATCGAATTGACCGGATGCTAAATTCACTGAGATTAGCGGGCGTTTTTGATCAAGTTTCTGGGCTTATTTTTGGACAATTTAATGATTGTAAAGCCGAGAAACCAAACGAATCTTTCACTTTAGAAGAAGTCGTACAGCATCAATTAAATGAGTACGCTTTTCCTGTGATTTGGGGAGCGCCCATCGGCCATATTAAAGATAAATGGACCCTTCCGATTGGTGTTGAAGCCCATATGAATACAGATGACCTCGCCCTGAAACTTATACGACCTGCAGTTAGCTGACTTCATTAATCCATCGTATATTTGCGTAGATTTAGTTTATGAATAAAGACTTACTATTAAAGGCTTATTCTTTGATGTGCGACTCCAAGCATATTACGGAAATACTTGAAGCGAATAAAGAAATAACTTCTAAGTATGTGCATGCAACGTCCCGAGGTCATGAAGCCGTTCAAATTGCGTTGGGCTTAAATCTAGAACCAAGGGATTGGGTATCACCTTATTACAGGGATGATAGTATCCTGTTGAGTATAGGAATGTCCCCTGAATCTCTGCTACTACAAGTTTTTGCAAAAAAAAACGATCCCTTTTCAGGAGGGAGAACCTATTATTCGCATCCGTCACTAAATGAAAGTGATAAGCCTAAGATTATTCATCAATCTTCAGCTACGGGTATGCAAGCAATTCCAACCACCGGAATAGCGCTAGGTATACAATACAAAGAAAAGATGAATTTATTTGCCGAAACAGAATTAGGTGGAGTAGTGGTCTGTTCACTCGGAGATGCATCATGTACCGAAGGAGAAGTTTCAGAAGCGCTGCAGATGGCAACCCTCAAACAGCTCCCAATCATCTTTTTTGTGCAAGACAATGGTTGGGACATCTCAGCCAATGCCGCAGAAACAAGGGCGCAAAATATTGCAGAATATTGCAAAGGATTAAATGGATTAGAAATCGTGTCAATTGATGGTTCTGATTTTGAAGCCTGTTACAACGAATTAAATCGAATCATTGCCACGATTCGCAGTGAACGCAGGCCCTTTGTTTTTCATGCAAAGGTACCTTTGCTCGGCCATCATACCTCAGGGGTAAGAAAAGAATGGTATCGCGATGATTTAGAAGAGGCTGCCTCACAAGACCCATTCCCTAAGCTCAAAAAGGCGTGTGAAATAGCAGGAATTGGCTTAGCAGATCTTATTTTAACGGAAAGCAATTCTAGGAAAAAAGTTGAGCAGGCCTACACAGCGGCTATAGCTGAGGAAGATCCAGACCCAAATTCGATTCAAGACTTTATTTTTGCCCCAACCCCGATAACCGAAGAACAAGGAATTCGTGAACCCAAAGGGAAAAAGAAAACCGTAATGGTTGATTCTGCATTGTTTGCAGTGCGGGAAATCATGAAAGAGAATCCAGAGGCATTATTATATGGACAAGATGTTGGGCGTCGATTAGGGGGGGTATTTCGTGAAGCCGCAACCTTGGCAGAACATTTTGGAGATCACCGCGTATTTAACACCCCAATTCAAGAGGCGTTTATTATAGGTTCGACGGTGGGAATGTCTGCGGTAGGATTAAAACCAATCGTTGAAGTTCAGTTTGCAGACTATATCTGGCCGGGATTAAATCAATTGTTTACTGAAGTTTCGCGAAGTTATTATTTATCCAATGGAAAGTGGCCAGTAAGCGCAGTGATTCGTGTTCCAATTGGTGCATATGGTTCCGGGGGTCCTTATCACTCCTCTAGCGTAGAATCAGTTCTAGTCAATATTCGTGGTATAAAGGTGGTTTACCCATCTACAGGAGCAGATTTGAAGGGGCTCATGAAGGCCGCGTTTTACGACCCTAATCCGGTGATTCTTCTTGAACATAAAGGGCTTTACTGGTCTAAGATTCCAGGAACAGAAGGCGCTATGTCTATTGAGCCCGATGAGCATTATGTGATTCCGATTGGAAAGGGTCGCACCATACAAGAAGCAAGTCAAGATTATATTAATGCGGGGGATTCAGTAGGAGTGGTTACATACGGAAGAGGGGTATATTGGACGCTCGAAGCAAGTAAAACATATTCCCAACAGGTTGAAATTCTTGATTTACGCTCCTTGAACCCTATCGATGAGGAAGCGATGTTTGCCTTAGCGAGACGCCATGGAAAAGTGATGGTGGTTTCTGAAGAATCTACCGAATGTACTTTTGGATTGAGTTTATTAGGAAGGATTCAACAACATTGTTTTCAATTCTTAGATGCACCCATTGCATTGATAGGTTCGGTAGATACTCCTGCCATTCCATTGAATTCAGATTTAGAAGCATCTATTTTGCCAAATGCACAGAAGGTAGAAGCAGGATTACGCCAATTATTAAATCATTAATTATGGAATTTAAAGAAATTGTCCAACACGTAGCAACCTTTCACAATTCGTTTGGCATCGAGAATAATCAAGTGCCAACGTTGTTGGATGATGCAGCCTCTTCCTTACGCTTTGAATTAATGAAGGAAGAAAACGAAGAGTACTTAGAGGCAACTAAAAATGGTAACATAGTAGAAATTGCTGATGCTTTGGGAGATCAATTATACATCCTTTGCGGTACGCTTTTACGCCATGGCCTGCATCACAAGATTGAAGAAGTGTTTATGGAAATACAACGCTCCAACATGAGTAAGCTTGATATCGATGGGAAACCTATTTATCGAGAAGATGGCAAAGTGTTGAAATCGGCACTTTATTTTAAACCAGACATACAAAAAATTCTAAACCCGTGAGTTATTCACGTTGGTATATGGAATAAAATTGAAAGACGTCTGTTTCCCGTTTTCGAATGGGGATAACTTTGTTTTTTTTTAAACATGTTAGACCTTACTCTATTTTTTCAACCTGCGGATATAAAACCAATGCCGGAGGGATCGTTATACCATCGAATTCATTTTTCACCTGACACGATTGATGAAATTGAACGGAATTCTATGTGTATCTTTCATGTGAATGAGTACCGAGGTAGAGGAGAAGAAGAACAACCCGTTATGGATTTTCGTTCCCATTGTTATTCCCTTTTTCCAGGTCAAGATTGGAACATGAAAATTTATGACCTAGGAGATATGAGTCCAGGGGCAACCCTTGAAGATACCTATTTCGCTGTCCAGACAGTTGTTGCTGAATTGATAAGGAACAGTTGTATTCCAATTTTGGTTGGTGGAACCATGGATTTGTTACACGCGATCTCGGTAGGGTATGAGGTGACTGAACAGTTAATTAATATCTGCGCTATCGATGACCGATTGTCGCTTGGAAAACCTGAATTAGCCATAACCAGTGATGGATACTTAAGCAGTTTATTGCTTCGACGACCTTGCTACCTTTTTAATCATGCGACCATTGGCCTACAACCTAATAGGAACAACCCTATGGATATTGATTTGTATGACAAGCTATATTTTGATGTCTGTCGCTTGGGCACATTTAATAGCGATTTTAAATTGGCTGAACCGATGTTAAGAAATTCTGATATCATTGGATTGAATTTGGATGCTATAAAATCATCCGAACGGATGAGTGTAAAGGGTAATCCAAATGGATTTACGATAGAGCAATCTTGTCAAATGGCAAAGTATAGTGGTATTTCCGATAAACTTTCTTGTTTTGGGGTGTTTAATCCCATACATACTCAAAGTCAAGATGCCGCAATTGTTGCACATATTATTTGGTATTTGTTAGAAGGAGTTGCAGCTCGTAAAGGAGATTTTCCTATTGGCAGTAAAAAAGAATATATGCGCTTCACTGTGGTTATGGATAATGAATTCCAGGAATTGGTCTTTTATAAGAGTAATAAATCAGATCGTTGGTGGATGGAGGTACCTTATCCGCCTTCTGAACATGTAAAATTTGAACGACATCATCTAGTACCCTGTAATCAACGAGATTATGAAAATGCCTTGCAAAATGAATTACCCGACCTTTGGTGGAGAACATATCAAAAACTAGGATAGCAACGCTAATTTTTTGCATTTTTTTTGATTTTCAAAATTTTCGTTAACTTAGCATGCATTTTGGACCTTTTAAAGGCCTTATTTATGACAATTAAACTGCAAGTTATTTAAGTATGTCATTGAGAATTAAGACATTAAGCGCGTTACTCTGTGTGGTATTGAGCCATACACTTGCACAACAAGATAAATTGCTTACGCACTTCATGTACGACCGTATGTCGGTGAATCCGGGTGAAACAGGTCTAGATGATGGTATATGTGCTACAAGCGTTTATCGAAACCAATGGGATAAAGTAAATGGGGCGCCTAATTCTGCCGTGTTGAATGTGGCAGCAAACATGAATCGTTTCTTTCCTGGAGGAATCGGGATTAGTTTCTTTCACGACGCAATCGGTTTTTCGCGTCAAAACAATGTGTTGTTAAACTATTCTTATCCAATTAATCTTGGGAACATTGGAGTCCTAGGTGCTGGCGTTGGGGTGGGTATGATGTCCTATGCAATGAACCCTACTTGGATTCCGCCTCAAACGTTGCTAGACCCTTCGTTACCCGGATCGGATTTTAGTGCAATAAATTTAGACTTAAACTTCGGGTTATATTTGAAAGGAAGAAATTTTTATGCGGGCTTGTCCTCAACGCATTTAAGCGAGTCCGAAATTTTAAGTACCTCAACCTTTGGGTTAAATCCTGCAGGTTATTCGACAGCTCGACATTATTACATGATGGGCGGTTACAAAATGAAAGATGTGGGCCCAGGTGCGTTGGATTTTAACCTAATGATGAGAACTGATTTAGTTAAGTATTCCGTTGATATTAACTCACGCTATTTTATTAAAAAGGACAATAATGAAATAGGTTATGCGGGTTTAACCTACCGAACATCGGATGCCCTTGGCATCATGCTTGGGTACAATGCATTTAAGAATTTTACTTGCGGGTATTCCTATGATATTACTTTGAACAAGCTTTCGAGTATCTCTCGTGGATCGCATGAATTCTTTGTAAGGTATTGTTTTTATTTAAAATATCCACCGAAGACGTATTCAACACATCCTCGATGGCTAGGTAATTAATTATTGATGTAACCATTTTTATTGTTCAAACGTTATTAGCAAACTCGAATAACCTGTAGCAAGTTTTATTTGGAAATGACTAGAACCAAAAAAAAGGATAAAATGAAAAGAATTTTTGTTTTTGTATTAGTAGGTTTATTCTTCGCGTCTTGTGACCCGGTTGATGGAAATCTTGTGGGCGTTAAAGGACGGGACACCTTCTATCCGGACATCTTAGGTCCTGGTAAAGTTCCTTATGGGATGGTATATATTCCTTCAGGTGCTTATCAGGCAGGTCAGAATGATAAGGACATCATGGGCTTGCACACTACCCGTAATCGAACGGTTTCTGTTCAGGCATTTTACATGGATGCCTCCGAAATATCAAACAACGAATATCGTCAGTTTGTGCATTGGGTGAAAGATTCCATTGCGCGTGAGAAATTGTACCGCAGAATGTCAGGAGATGACGCTGAGCAGTGGGTGAATGTGCCGGATGATTTTTTTAAAGAGCCTTACAGAACCGTCCTAAACTTGGGTTCAGATGTTCAAGGTGGAAATAACCCCTTCGACCCGTTCCTAAACACAGAGTCGTCGGAAGATTTAGATCGGGCGTATTTAATGTTGATGGGATACTCACAAGCAGGTAAAAAAGGAGCCGCTCAAAGTTTCTTTAAGTTAAAGGACGAAAAAGGTGTGCCAAAGGATAGAGAGAATTTAGATATAACCCTAGACGCGAATGAAGTGTCTGCCATTTTTAGTACGTACTCTAGCGTTAATAAAAAAGGAAAGGTTGATGACAAAAGCAACAAAGATGCCGCTGAGTATAAAAGGGTAACAGATGTTCAAGGTGGTCGTATTGAAAACCGTAAGTATTTCCAGCTAAATTGGGAAACACCGGTAGATTATACAGATCCAGAGACCCTTTTCTTGCTTTCTGATATGTATGTGTCGAAAGAAGAGCAATTCTTTAATAACAAGCAAATTGATACGCGCTTGTTGTATTACGATTACGTTTGGATTGACTACAAAGAAGCTGCAAAGCGAGGAAAGGTAAAAACCGCGCGTAATGCTTATGATGGAACAATTAATGACCCAAACATCTCTCCCATTAATCGTAGAGACCCACTTTCTAAAGATTCTAAGTCAAATGGTCTACACCGATCAACCTTAACGGATGACGGTACAGAATTGAAATATGACGGCACGGTTTCACCGTTTGTCGATCAATTAACCGGGGAATATGTGATAGATACTTCAGGAAGGTCGATTCCCAAAGACGACAAGGGGAATGTATTAGTGGACCAAGATTTCTTAATCAATCCAGGACAAGACTTAGATTTAGGCTACACCAACAGTAAAGGTCAACATAATGCCATTCGTGGGCATTCTGATAGGAGTCGATACATTATCAAAGAGAGAATAAATGTGTATCCTGATACCTTGTGTTGGGTAAGAGATTATACTTATTCTTATCATGACCCAATGGCTGAAAATTATTTTTGGCATACCGCATACGATAACTACCCGGTAGTTGGGGTTACCTGGTGCCAAGCGAAGGCATTTTCTGTGTGGAGAACTCAGTTGTATCATAGCTGGTTGCTTGCGAATGGGGACTTATATGTAAATGACTTCCGATTACCTTCTGAGGTTGAATGGGAGCGTGCTGCTCGTGGCGATTTAGAATTATCTCAATATCCATGGGGTGGACCGTATATTCGAAATGCCAATGGGTGTTTCTTAGCGAACTTCAAACCTATGCGTGGTCGTTATTTCGAGGATGGGGGATTCCATACGGTTAAAGTTTACTCATACAACCCAAATGCCTTTGGTCTTTATTGTATGGCAGGAAACGTAGCAGAATGGTGTAACACCGCGTATGATGAGTCTGCTTACGAATTCACACATGACATGAACTCTGAATTTACTTATGACGCGAAAGATGCGGATCATCCGGTGAAAAAGCGAAAAGTAATTCGCGGAGGCTCATGGAAAGACATCGGTTACTATTTACAAAACTCAACAAGAACGTTTGAGTATCAGGATACTGCCAAATGTTATATCGGTTTCCGTAATGTCATGACTCATTTAGGTCGAGGTGGTAAAGACCTAGATGCTGAGAATGGCGAGGAAATCCAAATGGACATTCAATTAAAGTAATATCTGTAACAAATAAATAAATCAAAGTTTAACAATTAATTTCAATTATTATGAGTGGTAAGAAAGGTGGTTTTTTTGCATCTAAAGGGTACAAAAATTTAATGAAGTATGTATATGGTTATGGTGCATCCATAGTTATCGTAGGGGCATTGTTTAAAATTCAACACTGGCCAGGCGCAGACATCATGTTGATTGCCGGATTATCTACCGAGGCCATTATTTTCGGTTTGTCTGCAATGGAACCGTTGCATGCTGAGCCAAATTGGGCAGTTTATTATCCATACTTGTTACCAGAAGATGAACGTCCTGAAGGCCAAGATATTTCTGCATTTCCAAAACCGCATGAAATTGGTGGAAAAAGCGATGGAAGCGCAACAGAAATGATAGCGGAGATGATGGAGAAAGCAAAAATAGATCAAGCCCTACTAGACCGTTTAGGAAGTGCGATGCGCGATTTGAGCCATAATGCAGAACAACTAAAAAGTGTTTCATCGGCAGCATCAGCGACGGATTCATATGTTGCTTCTCTTGAGGAAGCTTCTAAGAAGATGACTGGATTAACGGAATCTTATGAAAAAGCATCTATTTCAATAGCCGGACTAACTTCTAATGCCTCAGTTGGTGAATCAATTGGAGAAAAAATGCAAGAAGTATCTAAAAATCTTGCAGCGCTAAACAACGTTTACGAATTACAATTACAAGGCTCCTCAGCACATTTGGAAGCGACACAAGGGTTCCAGAAACAAGTGCTAGATATGATGCAAAACCTATCTGCTTCTGTTGAAGACACGAAACTTTACCGAGAAAACATGGCCATATTGGCTCAAAACCTTACGGATTTGAATAACGTATATGGCAACATGTTAAAGGCAATGCGCGCGTAACAACAATTTTCTATCAAGTAGTACGAATTAAAAAAAATTAGAAAAAATGGCAGGTGGTAAGGAAACGCCAAGGCAGAAGATGATCGGGATGATGTACCTCGTATTAACTGCACTTCTGGCCTTAAACGTAGCAAAAACAATCCTTGATGCCTTTGTGGCAATTGAGGAGAATATTCAGATTGCGAACATTAATGAATATGCGAGAGGTTCTGAGAAATATGATTTAATAAAAGAAAAAGCTACAGGGAATGAATCAAGTGAAAAGGCTAAGGAGATCTTGAAACTTGTTAAAAAAATAGACGATTTAGCTGCTAAGAATGTTCAAATGATTGACAAGATTAAGTTACTTGTTCTCATGGAGTGTAAAGAAGATGTTAAGTTAGGAAATGAGGCGGAGGAGAGTATTTTAGTCAAAGATAAGGGAAGAGCTGGGATGACATTGAATCTTGACCCGAAAAATCCTGGAGTAAAAAATAATCCGTACCCCTTACTACCAATAAGAATGAATTTGCATCATGTCGAAGGTAAAGACAAATATGATGAGGGTATGCGGGTAATGGGTATTGCTAGTTCTGAAGCGCTCATTAAACCGGATGCAGATGCACACGGCATGGAGATTTGGAATTCATTGCTTGACTATAGATCCCAAATGTGTCAATTTATCTGTGAATCAGGTAATATTATTGCCAAAATCGATTCCATGAAGGATTCTAAAGGAAGAGGTGTGAAATTTTCATTTAACGACCCAAAGATTAGCGAATTCAAAGATAAAGATGATCTACTTACGAAATTGGCCCCAGCGCTTAACTCTCTAAAGGTTGATAATAAACCTACCAGTGAAATGGATATCATTCGCGAAGTTTACATAAGTTTAACTAAAAATGAGATGGTTCCTGAAGGTGATAAAATGTTACATTGGATAGGAAAAACGTTTGATCATGCTCCATCGGTTGCGGTTTTAGCATCACTTTCAAGTATTCAAAAAGAAATTTTGACTGCTCGTGCAACAACTGTAGCATACTTGCAAGAAAAAGTTGGCGCAGGGGAGTATTCATTTAATAAAGTTATGGCTTTAGCTTATCCAGATCAAGCCGTTGTAAATGGCGGGGAGGAATTTTCTATGTCCGTTTTAATGGCTGCCTTTGATACCGAACGTCAGCCTATAGTAAAACCAGATCAAGGAACAACATTACCTTCAAAACAGGGGGTGGGTATTGTAAAGCTCCGCGCACCGAATTCGGGAGAGATGAAGTTGTCTGGTACTGTTACAATTAGAAAGAAAAATGGTTCTGAAAAAACAGAATACTATGAGACAAAGGTAGTTGTTGTACCTCCAATGGGTACGGTAACTCTCCCAGAATTTAGCATCATGTATCGCGGTTATGCGAACAAGGTCACCGCAATTGCAGGTGGTTCAAAAGGAGAATCTACTATTTCAGTTGTTGGGGCGAGTTCAGTGCCTAGCACTTTTAACGTAAATGGACAAAATTACAAAGGTTGGTTAGTGAAACCAGGTACAGGAAATACAGTTACCGTAACAGTTAATGGAAAAGATTCGCAGGGTAATACGAAGGCTTTTGGAAAATTTATATATCGAGTTAAACCATTCCCATTACCACAAGTTATGACCACAAAAATTTCAAAACAAGCAGGTGCTCGTTTGGTGGTTTCTCTTGGTCCGGATTGTCCCATTGGAAATGTGAATTTTACGATTAGGGGAGGCGAAGTTCAATCTGGAGATGGTGTTGCTTTTTCTGGGCCCGTTATTCCTGGATCTGCTGTTTCAAAAATAAAAACTGGAAAGCGAGTTGGTGTGACTGTAACCGTGGTAAACAGTGTAACAGGTAAACTTGAATCTATTTCAGGAACTTTGACTGTTGGCCCATAATATTTTAATATATGAACAAGTTAGTTGCTATTTTATTATTTAGTTTTTTGGGAGCCATTGTATATGCTCAACCAGGAAATGATGTTTTACGAGGTCCTCAAAACACGTTACCTGATGGTGTAGTTGATGGTGTAGTGGTTGAAGATGAAGTTCCCGTGCGAAGTCGCGTTGAATATGAGTATGTTCGCTTAGCGGATTATGCTCAGTCATGGCGTGTATTTTCACGAATAGACGCAAGGGAAAAAGTAAATACTAAATTGTTCTATCCATATGATTATTTTATGGATGATTATGACTTTCCAAAATCACGTCAGGCAATTAATACAAAAGGGTGGGTTAGAAATCAAGAACGTTGGTCACTTTGGACCATTATTGCAAATCATATTATTCTTGGTGATTTAACAGTATTCAAAGTGAGTAGTGAGGAAAATCCTTTAATTGAAGATGGGTATCAATTAAAATATCCTATTGCTCAAAAAACTAAAGATGATTTTTTTACCAATCCTAAATATAAGACTGCTATATCTAAGATGTTAAGTTATGGTTCTCGGGGGCCAGTTATGGAGGTATTCAATCTCGTTAATCAAAGGAATGAACAAGTGTTGAAATCTGGTAATTCATTTGACGAGTGGTTAGATTCATTACTCAATAGTTCAAGCGTTCAAAGAGATGATAATAACATTTCAGAATGGGATGAATTATCGAGAAGAGATTCTGCCTCATTACGGGCGTCGTGGGAATCTGTTGCCATGGATATGCCATTAAGAGAGAAAGATGCCGTGAACTTTATTAAGTCTCAGGATATTACAGCATATAACATTAAAGAGGATTGGTTCTTTGATAAAGAGCGATCTATGTTGGATAAACGCATAATTTGTATTGCTCCTGTAGGGCGATATATATATGATGAAGATGAAAACAACAAAAACAATCCAGACTATACAGAGGTTGATAGGTTTAAAAACTTTTTAGGAATCAATCGGGCAGGGGAAGTAGTAAATGCTAGTGGGGAACCAAACCAAGAACAATTTGTTGAGTTGGAAATGTTTTGGCTCTATTTTCCTCAATTAAGACATGTATTAGTTAACTATTATGTCTATAACGATCAAAATGATGCTTACAGAATGTCATACGACGATTTATTCTGGAAGCGTATGTTTTCTGCGCGTATGTACAAGAAAACAGATCAATATGACCGAAGTGTTGAGGATTATCGTTATGGCGTAGATGCCCTGTATGAGGCTGAGAAATTCAAAGAAACCATGCGAACATGGGAAACTGATCTTTGGAATTATTAATCGAAAAGGAAATAAAAAAAACCCCGGCTTAGGTCGGGGTTTTTTGTTGCGCACTATTTAGGTTTTATTTACCTTTATAAAAAACCTAAATCATGAGAATTTTAATCCTTTTTTGCTTTGTATCCGTATTTTGTTTCCTAGGATTTACACAGTCTTTTTTACCTGGTGTTCTAATGTTTCAATTGAAAGGAGATATACAGCCTAACCGCTTGAATCTTAAACAATCAGATCCAAATCATTTTGAACTATTAGAGGAGATGAGTGATTATCCATTTTTGGAAACAATTTTTCAAGATGCCGGTGTTATAAAATTGGAAAGGCCTTCCTATTTTACCCTGAAGCCTTCACTTATGAACATCTATCGTATTTATTTTTCGGATGATACACACATAAATTCTTACCTAAATCAATTACAAAAAGTATCCGATGTACTTTATGTTGAAAAAGAACCGATATATTCCACGGGCTTTGTTCCAAACGACCCGAGTCATACAGGAACAAATAAATGGTATCATACCTTAGTAGGTTCTGAAAATGCATGGAATATTACACAAGGCCGCCATCAGGTAAAGGTTGCGATTGTTGATAATGCGGTTTTTTCTACCCATTCAGATTTGACAGCTTTTAAACAATACGATGTGGCCGATAACGATAACAATGCCATCCCTCCTTTGAATTATTCTCAAGATCAAGGATGGTCGCATGGTACACATTGCGCAGGCCTTGCTACTGCTGATATCAATAACAGCATAGGCATTGCCGGATTGGGTGGAAATGTAGAATTAATTGGGGTTAAATGCACCCCAAATAGCGCTTCTTCTTCTGGTTCGGTCTGGTTTGGTTACGCAGGGGTACAATGGGCTTGTGAAAATGGAGCGCATGTGGTTAGTATGTCTTTCGGAGGAACTAGTCCGTCACAGGCATTTCAAAATTTAATCAATGCCTATCCAAATGTGGTATTTTTGGCTGCGGCCGGAAATAGTAACGTTTCCACCTTACACTACCCGGGTGCTTATAATAACGTAATTTGTGTAGGTTCCGTAGATGCAAACGATCAACGCTCAAGCTTTTCGAATTATAATGGGGCAACTCCCTATGTTGATATTGCAGCACCCGGAGGGTATTCTAATGGAGGCTTATTGAGTACCGTATACTCCGCATCTGGGAATTCTTATGCAAAAATGGGAGGCACTTCTATGGCTACTCCGTTTGCAGCAGGATTAGTGGGACTAATGCTCAGCGTAAACCCTACCTTAACTCCTGCTCAAGTACTTAGCTGCTTGCTTAGCAGTGGCGTAAACATTAATCAAAATATTGGTCCTCGAATTGATGCCCTTGCGGCAGTGCAATGTGCAGCTCAAGGTTTAACGCCTGGAGCACCGACTGCAAATTTTTTCGCGATACCTACCACAATATTTGAGGGCGATTCCGTATTGTTTTATGAGAATTGTGCGGACGGTGGAAATAATATTACATCTTATCAATGGAGTTTTCCTGGGGGATCTCCTGCAACGTACAGCGGAATTACACCGCCATACATCACCTACACAACCGCTGGAACCTATAACGTTACCCTGACAGTGACCAATTCAGTAACCTCAGACAGTGAAACTAAAAGTTCATATATAACGGTTAATGTGCCGCCATATGGCAATTGGATTGTTCAAAATTCCGGATTCTCTGCGGCAAATAGAGGGATTAATTGGATTTCGCTTGTTGATCAAAATGTGGTATGGGCCACTGCTTATGATGGTAGTGGTGCTAATGCAAATGTGCAACAATTTACAAAAACTGTTGATGGTGGCAATACTTGGACACCCGGTAATATAAATGTAGGTAATGTAGGTCTTGGAATTTCTATGGTTCATGGCATCTCCTCAACGACAGCATGGTTGGCGGCTTATCCAAATGCTGCAGGGCAACTCGGAGGAATATGGAAAACGACCAATGGTGGTTCAACGTGGACTAAGCAAAATACGGCATCATTTAACAATGCTGCCTCCTTTACGAATGTCGTATATTTTTGGGATACGAACGAAGGATTTTGCATGGGAGACCCTATTAATGGCGAATTTGAAATTTATCGTACAACTAACGGTGGAACAAATTGGACCTTAGTTAGTGGTGCCAATATTCCTAATCCATTGGCGGCAGAATATGGATATACTCGTCAAATGGAAGTAGTTGGAAATAATGTTTGGTTTTCTACGAATAAAGGCAGAATATTTCATTCAACAGATAAAGGGGCTACTTGGGTAGTTTATACTTCTCCAATACAAGATTTTGGAGGCGCAAATATAAGCGCGAATTTTTCTTTCTCATCCGCTTCAACAGGATATATAGTAACCAACGGAGGAGCAGTATATAAATCAACTAATTCGGGATCTACATGGATACAACTGGCAACGAATGGGCCGGTTTTCACTAATGGTTTGTGCGCAATAGAAAATACGAACACACTCTTCTCAACGGGAGCCGCAGCCGGGGGATCTGGGTCTTCCTATTCGTTAGACGGAGGGATAACGTGGGAGTTAATAGACAACCAACAACATTTATATTGTGAGTTTTTAACGCCTTCCATTGGCTGGTCAGGATGGTTTAATACAAATGCTACTTCTAATGGAATGTGGAAATGGAATAATTTATCAAGTCCACTAGCTGTCCAATTTAATGGAACGCCATCTACCGTTTGCGTGAATACTCCTGTGCAATTTACGGATCAAACAACTGGAGGTACAATTATTTCATGGAACTGGAGTTTTCCTGGCGGATCACCTGCAACCTCAACTGCCGCAAGTCCTACAGTAACATATTTCCAGCCCGGTGTCTATGCCGTCTCCCTAACGGTAAGTGATGGGACCTATTTGAGTAGTTTTCAAGATACGGCATATATCACCGTTGAATCACTACCTGCTACACCGGGAGCAATTCAGGGTAATATAGCACCATGTCCGAATGCAGTGGAAACATATTCTGTATCGAATGACCCTTCTGCATTTTACATTTGGACATTTCCTCCTACATGGTTAGGAATGAGTACAACAAATTCCATTTCACTTACAATGGATAATACTCCAGGAATACTTTCAGTAAGTGCGGATAATTCTTGTGGATCTAGTGCACCCTCTAGCTTAACCATTAATTTGGGTGCTGTACCAATTGCTGGTTTTAGCTTCAATTTAAATGGGGGCCAATTAACACTTACTAATACATCTCAAAATGCAAATGGATTTATTTGGGATTTCGGAGATGGAAACTCCTCCTCTCAAACTCAACCAACGCATCTTTTCACTTCTCCAGGGATCTATACAGTAACGCTTATTGCTACAAATTCCTGCGGCGAAGCAGATACTACTGTGCAGGAAATTACGGTTCTTGGTATTGAAGACTTTACGGTTCTTGGAATTTCTGTTTATCCGAATCCTTCTACAGGGATTATTTCAATTACTGGCTTAGCAAATTACAATGGGCAAAAGATTTCTATTATTGATTTACAAGGTCGAGCTGTTGCTACCTATAGCATTGAATCTGATTTTCAAGTGATTGATTTGATGCATGCTGTAAATGGGATTTATTTGATTCGAATTCAAAATGAGGTATTACCTTTGCAACTCCAACGATAATCAATGACTGAAATAAGTGAACGTATCAGTTTTATCGACCATGCAACTAAGACCACGATTGTAATTCTCCCTAAAAAACAGCCTTGGATAATTGCTTTGATGGGGTCATGGTTGGGGATGTGGATTACTATTGGTTTTGTTACTTGGTGGGCGATGATTTCACTGAAATTAACACAACAGGAGCGCATTATTCTTTGGGTATTTCTTGCGTTTTGGTTGTATTACGCTATGCGTGTTGGACGATCATTTTTATGGTTAATTTGGGGCAAAGAACTAATAAAGATTGATGAAATTGGTATACATCTGAAGAATTCCATTCGTTCTTATGGTAAGAGTATTCCATATTATTTTGAAAATATAACGAACTTATCTTATGATGTTCCTGCTGATAAATCATTTCAATCTGTATGGGAATCTTCTCCCTGGGTTAATGGAGGTGAACGCTTCTTTTTCGATTACTTTGGTAAAATGATTAAATTCGGAAAGAAATTAACAAAAAAGGAAGCACACTTACTTTCTCAAATATTGGAAAAACGTATGCGTAAATATTCAAAAAAATAATCATGTACGGAAATATTCAATCGTATTTATCTAAGGAGTTAGAAACTATTGAGAGAAATGGTTTACTTAAAAAAGAGAGAATAATCACTACTCCGCAAGGAGCAAATGTACACGTGAGTACGGGTGAAGATGTAGTGATTATGTGTGCAAATAATTATCTAGGTCTTTCTTCCCATCCTGAAGTAATTCAATCCGCGAAAGATGCACTCGATTCACATGGATATGGTATGTCATCCGTGAGATTTATTTGTGGTACTCAGGACATTCATAAAACTCTTGAGCGTAAAATTGCAGAATTTTATGGCACAGAAGACACCATTTTATATGCTGCAGCCTTTGACGCAAATGGCGGTGTTTTTGAACCCTTATTTTCTGAGGAAGATGCGATTATTAGCGATGAATTGAATCATGCTTCAATTATTGATGGGGTAAGATTATGTAAAGCGCAACGATATCGGTATAGGCATTCTAATATGGAAGATCTGGAAGAGCAGTTAAAGAAGGCTCAAGCTCAAAGGTTTCGAATTATTGTAACGGATGGTGTATTTTCGATGGATGGCGATTTAGCTAAAATGGATGAGATTTGTGCTCTGGGAGAGAAATATAATGCGCTTGTAATGACCGATGAATGCCATTCGGCGGGATTTATTGGAAAAACAGGTAGAGGAGTTCCAGAATATTTTGGGGTACAAGATAAGGTAGATATCGTTACCGGAACTTTAGGCAAAGCTTTAGGTGGTGCGATGGGTGGATATACCACCGGTAAAAAGGAAATCATTGAAATGTTACGTCAGCGTTCTCGCCCGTATTTATTTTCGAATTCTCTGGCGCCTGCCATTGTTGGGGCGAGCATCAAGGTATTTGATTTATTAAGCAGTACCACAACTTTGCGTGATCGTTTGGAAGAAAATACGCTGTATTTTAAAAAACACATTAAAGCTGCTGGATTCGATATTAAACCGGGTGATTCACCCATTGTCCCAATCATGTTGTATGATGCGGCCTTATCTCAGCAATTTGCAAATGAACTGTTGAATGAAGGGGTTTATGCCATCGGGTTCTTTTACCCTGTTGTGGCTAAAGGACAAGCACGTATTAGAACTCAAATCTCAGCGGCTCATTCTCGAGAAGATTTGGATAAGGCCATTACAGCTTTTATTAAAGTGGGGAAAAAGCTAAAAGTGATATAAAATGAAAGTATATCGATATATCATTGTTTGTTTTTTATTTGCCTTTATTGCGCAGTTAAGTGCAACCTATTGCGTAGATAAAAAAGCGCTACTCGGCTGGTATGATATTTCTAGTGATGATTCAACAGATACAGAAGATTTGGAAGAAGAAATCCCCATAAATACAGATGAGTTTCACCTTAGGATTTCCAAAGCGATAAAACACCAAGATTCTGATATCGAGTCGGTGTGGGCAACCCCATTATTTCAAGGCATTGAGTTTTTAATTTCGATTGACCATCCTCCAGAAATAAGCTGAATATTATAGCATTAGTTTATTTATTCATCGAATTTAATTGAAATATTTTGAAAAAATTTTTAGTATCCTGGAGGGCGGATTTTTCGTCTAGCATTGTTGTTTTTTTTGTTGCCCTGCCTCTTTGTTTAGGAATTGGATTAGCCTCAACAACCGTAGAGGGCTTTTCTTCAATTCCAATTTCAGGCCTCATTTCCGGTATTATTGGCGGTTTAGTAGTTGGTTTAGTTAGTAATTCTCGAGTGGGGGTTTCAGGTCCTGCGGCCGGGTTAATTACAGTGGTTATTGCCTCAATTTCAACCTTGGGTTCATTCAATGCCTTTCTTTTAGCACTTGTAATTGCAGGGTTATTTCAACTTGCCTTCGCCTTACTCCGAGCAGGGATCATTGCAAACTACCTTCCAAGTGGAGTTATTAAAGGCATGTTGGCTGCAATTGGAATAACACTAATCTTGAAAGAAATTCCCCATTTGGTAGGGTATGATAAAGATTACGTGGGTGATGAATCATTTTTTCAACAAGATGGGCATAATACAATATCCGAGCTTTTGTATGCCGCAAAATCACTTGATCCAGGAATTGCGATGATAGGATTGATTTCTTTGGCCTTGGTCATTCTTTTTGACCAACCTGTTCTAAAAAAATCAGTTATTTTTAAATACATACCATCGATGCTTTGGGTGATCATTTTTGGAACTTTGATTAATGTGTTATTGACCGCAAGTGGTCACGATTTGCACATCGCAAAGGAGCATTTGGTGCAAATACCACAATTCAATTCATTTGAATCTTTAAAATTACAGCTGAATTTTCCAGATTTCTCCTTCATTACTGATCCTAAGGTCTATACGGTAGCACTTACGATTGCTGTTATTGCTTCTTTAGAAACACTTCTTAGTGTTGAGGCAATAGACCGCATGGATCCCGAAAAGGCAATTACAAACCCCAACAGGGAACTGGTTGCTCAAGGAATAGGTAATGCCATAGCAGGGTTTCTTGGGGGCATCCCTGTTACTCAAGTGATTGTTCGTTCCAATGCGAATTTAAACGGAGGAGCTAAGTCTAAAATGTCCGCAGTTTATCATGGGCTTTGGCTTGTGGTTGCGCTTGTGCTCATCGCTCCGATTCTCAATTTAATCCCTTTAGCAACACTTGCCGCAATTTTGATTTCAATAGGATACAAGCTTACGAATATTACATTAATAAAAGCTCAGTTTTCAAAAGGTTGGGATCAGTTCATCCCTTTCATTTCAACCATAGTAGCAATATTATTTACAGATTTATTAAAAGGAATTGGAATTGGATTGGTGATTGCTATTTTTTATATCATTAAAAGAAATTTTAAAGGCAATCACCACGTAGTTAACTCAGATAAGGGGGTGGAGTTAATTCTTGGTGAAAATGTAAATTTTCTCAATATTGCAAGCATTAAAACAACATTAATGAACTTGCCTGAAGGATCTCAAGTGACAATAAATTCCGCAAATAGTAAATCCCTTGATTATGACATTCAAGAATTATTAGCGGATTTTATTTCAATTACTTCAAAATCTAAAAACATTACTGTTCACTATATTGGACAGGAGCTAAAAAATTAAAATTATGGAAACGTATTACAATCAATTATTATCGAATAATAAAAAATGGGTAGCAGATAAATTAAACGAGGACCCAGAATTTTTCATTAAGCTTGCACATGGACAAAAACCTCCGGTTTTGTGGATCGGTTGTTCGGATTCTAGAGTTCCTGCGAATGAGATTATTGGAGCGCCTCCTGGAGAGGTTTTTGTACATAGAAACATCGCCAACATGGTGGTACACTCGGATATGAATTTACTGTCAGTATTGGATTATGCCGTCAATGTATTGGAAGTTAAACACATCATTGTTTGTGGCCATTATGGTTGCGGCGGAGTTCAAACGGCTATGGCTAATTCCCATGTGGGATTAATCGATAATTGGATTAGGCATATTAAAGATGTGTATCGGATGAATTATGAAGAATTACAGGTAATAGAGAACCCCAAAGAACGCGTTAACCGTTACGTTGAGCTTAATGTTTTTGAGCAGGTATGCAATTTGGCAAAGACGTCAATCGTTCAAGGTGCGTGGGAACGCCGGTCAGACCTCCATTTGCACGGTTGGGTTTATGATGTCGCTGATGGATTAATTAAAGATCTTCAGGTTACCCTTAAAGATAATTCTAGCCTTCAGTCGGTTTACAAATTAGACATTTAGTGTGAAATCTCTCCAATGTCATTCGGATCATGTTTATGTTTGAAAAGTATGGCGAATAGAATTGCAATCACAAGTGCGTAACCGGCAAAACACAACCAAATAGGTTCCCACTGTTGCACAATAATAGATTTACTTAGGGTTCCCTTTGATGTAATGCTATTTTCCTTAAGGAGTTCTACGATCATGGGGTGGTTTGCTGTAACTTCATAATACGAAGCAACCTCTTTTACGGTAATTAAGGATTTTGTAAAAAAGGTATCAATTAATCTACCGCTTATAGAACTCCCAAGAATAGCTCCGAAGCCATTCGTCATCATCATAAATAATCCTTGTGCGGAAGATCGTTTGTCTGCTGAAACAGATGAATTCACAAAGAGCGAGCCTGAGATATTAAAAAAATCGAATGCCATGCCGTAAACCACGCAGGATAACAAAATCATCCAAAGTAGATCCCCTGGATTTCCATAAGCGAATAAACCAAAACGCAATACCCAAGCAATCATACTCATTAACATTACTTGTTTTATTCCAAAGCGCCTTAAAAAGAATGGTATTGCCAGGATGAACAGAGTCTCTGAAATTTGAGAAATTGACATTATTACTGTTGAGTGCTTTACGGCAAAGGACTCTGCATATTTCGGAAAGGCCTCAAAAGTGCTTAAATAGGTGTCACCATACATATTGGTTAATTGCAGTGCACCCCCTAACATTAATGAAAAGAGGAAGAAAATAAACATTTTATAATTGAGCATTAATTTGAATGCATCTAAGCCAAGAACTTGAATGATGTTTTTTCCATCATTTGATCCTCCTTTGGGAGCACATTTAGGCAGCATAAATGAGAATACGGCTAATCCAAACGATGCGAAAGCACTGATATAAAATTGGTTGGCGGAATCACTGTTTCCTGTCAGGTCGGTGACCCACATCGCAATGATAAAGCCCACGGTTCCAAAAACACGAATAGGAGGGAAGGTCTTCATCGGATCCAACTTGTATTGTCCGAGAATGTTATATGATACCGCATTTGACAACGCGATGGTTGGCATATAGAAAATCATAGCAAGTAAAGTGACCCAAAAAAACATGCTCGGAGTTTGAACCATTGGAAGACTAGCTACCGCTAGGCCACTCAATAAATGCAGAAGCCCAAGCAATCGCTCCGCATTAATCCATTTATCAGCAACAATTCCCATTAAACTAGGCATAAAAATTGAAGAAAGTCCCATAGTAGTAAAAATGGCACCAAATTCAGTAAATGTCCATTTCATGGTAATTGTACAATATTTTCCCACGGTAATTAACCATGCTCCCCAAACAAAATATTGGAGAAAACTAAGTACGGTAAGTTGAATTTTAATGGGAGATGAATTAACGGATTTTCCTCCGTCTAGGTTGTTGCCATGATTTTCCATGGCTTGAAGATACTATTTTTTTCGCTTATTTATTTCGTCGCGAATTTTAGTTGCTAATTCATAATCTTCCTGTTCTAACGCTTCCTTGAGTTGATTTTCTAGTTCGTCCATATCAAGGCCTTTAACTTCATCTTCTAGGTTGACGGCCTCCTCGAAATGCTCTGAATCGGTTAATGAATCTTCCATCTGAGGATTCACTTCACTGAGGTTATTGACCTCATTGATTACTTGCTTCGTAGTGTAGATAGGGACATTAAAACGAACCGCAATGGCTACCGCGTCAGAAGAACGAGAGTCAATGTCCGTTGGGATACCATCTTCACCAATTAAAGTGATTTTGGCAATAAAAAGCCCTTCTCTAAATTGATGGATTATTACTTCTTTTACCGTGATGTGAAAAATATCTAGAATTGGTTTAAATAAATCATGAGTCATTGGACGATTTGGAACCATTTTTTCTAACTCAACAGCTATCGCTTGTGCTTCGAAACTACCAATTACAATGGGCATATGTCTACTTCCATTAACTTCTTTAAGGTGCAAGACATAAGAGCCCGAGTGCGTTTGGCTATATTCTATCCCAGTTATTTCCAGCTGAACCTTTTCCATTGCAGCAAAGTAATTATTGTGCGGCTTTAAATTTATGAATTGCTTCGGTAAGCTTTGGAATTACTTCGAAGGCATCACCCACTACCCCATAGTCGGCGGCTTTAAAAAATGGTGCTTCCGAATCTGTATTTATTACCACAATAACTTTGGAACCATTGACGCCAGCTAAATGCTGAATAGCACCAGAAATCCCAATGGCAATATATAAGTTTGGGCGTATAGCAACTCCTGTTTGCCCTACATGTTCATGGTGAGGTCTCCATCCAATATCAGCCACTGGTCGTGAACAAGCCGTTGCAGCACCTAAAGAGTTAGCTAAGGATTCAATCATTCCCCAATGTTCAGGGCCTTTTAAACCACGACCAGCAGAAACCACCAATTCCGCCTCCGGCAAAGGGATGGCTCCTTCGGGCTTTTTAACCGAAATAACTCGTACTTTATTTGCCCCCACTTCTTCATTGATTTCAGTAACCCCACAGTGGGTTCCAGTTTCTTCTGGAGCAATACTATTAGGTAATAAAGAAATAATTCGTTGTGTAGAATGTGTCTTTACAAATCCGAATGCTTTTCCTGAGAAAACATTCACTTTAACCGATCCATCAGCCTCAGGAAGTGATACTGCACCTGCAATTAATCCGGCCTTGAGGCGCACCGAAAGGCGTGGAGCAATCGCTTTTCCTTGAAAGTCATGACTAAAAATGATATTATTTGCATCAGGTGCTTTAGACGCAATCCAAGCAGCGATTTGCTGATCATCGTTACCAGTGATTCCCCGATTAATAATAACCTCCTTCGCGCCATAGTTTCCGAGAGACGATAATAAAGATGACTCCATATTTCCTGAAGCTAACACGGTTATATCCCCTCCCAGTTTCTTCGCATAGGTGACCACTTCAAAAGCCGCTTTATTCAGGTGGCTATTCCCATTTATATATACTAGGTTTTTCATCATTAAATTACTTTTGCTTCGCTGTGTAACAAGGATACGAGTTCATCCATATTGTTTGGATCAATTAGTTTCACACTAGACTTTGCTTGCGGACTAGCAAATGACACATAACTAGTTAAGGTTTCAGTAACTGTAGGAGGCAACACATGCAGAGGTTTCGTTCGTGCGGCCATTATACCTCTCATATTAGGAATACGTTGTTCGGCCATTCCTTTTGCACAAGAAACAACGGCAGGAAGCCCCACTTCGACCTCTTCAACGCCGCCGATAATTTCGCGTTCCAAAGTCAATGTGGAACCATTCACGTCTAGTTTAGAAGCGATAGAGACATATGGTAAGTTTAGTCCTTCCGCAATCATTCCACCAATTTGAGATCCGTTGAAATTAATCGTTTCTTTTCCGGTTAATACTAAATCAAAACCTTGATTTTTTGCGTAATTTGAGATCTCCGAGGCTACCATATATGCATCGACAGGATCGGCATCAATACGGATAGCTTCATCTGCGCCAATAGCTAAAGCTTTACGCATAATGGCTTCATCTTCCGCTCGTCCAACCGTAATAATTGTTACATCAGCACCTGAAGTTTCTTTGATTTCTAAAGCTCGCACTAGGGCATACCATTCATCGTACGGATTAACGATATATTGAACGCCATTTTCATCAAAGGTGCTATTGTTGTTAGTAAACGCAATTTTTGAAGTGGTATCAGGCGCTTTACTTATACAAACAAGGATTTTCATAAGAATTAATTTTGCTTCACAAAGTTAAGGAAATATTACTGATTCAAGGGCACTTTTAAGAATAAATCGCGCTTCAAAAAAGGCTTATTGCAAAGCACATGATTGATGCCAAAAAGGTGCTTAATGCTACCTTTTTTAATTCCGGATCAAAGGATTTCGCTTCTTGTATGGCTGACACATTATTGAGATGTTTTACTATGATTAGCATCGGAAGTCCTGCCAATCCTATGAGATAGCTATGAGTCTCATTGGAAATACGAAAAAGTAAGATTACCCAAGCAACACAACCAAGCATTGCCAAAAAGTAATGGTATCGTTTTGCCTGAGCTGCTCCTAAAATCACAACAAGTGTTCTTTTTCCCGATTTTTCATCATTATCTATATCTCGCATATTATTTAAATTCAACACCATGGAACTCCAAGCGCCAATGGCCAAAGCCCCAAAAATTTCATTGTATGTGAATGTAGAATCAAATAGGTGTTTTGTTCCACTAACAGCGACAACACCAAAGAACAAGAAAACCATTACGTCTCCGAAACCATGATAACCATAAGCCTTTCTACCAACAGTATAGGTGATCGCTGATAGCACACAAAGTGCAGCGAGGAGGATGTAAAATATAATTCCGGATGTGGTTTGAATGGCAGGAGCGGAGTAAATAAGTAATCCAGAGGACAACATACTTAAAATACCTAATGCAATAACACCAAAAGTCATTTGCCGCATCGAGATTTTGCCGGATTGTATTGCCCTTGTAGGGCCAATTCGTTGAGCATTGTCAGTGCCTTTCATTCCATCACCAAGGTCATTTGCGAGATTAGATAGTACTTGAAAGCAAATTGTAGTGAATAGACAAGCAAAAGCTGTCAATGAAGTCTTAGCTCCTTGGGCATTTGATAAGGTTAATCCGACCAATATTCCAGAAAGTGAGAGTGGTAAGGTGCGCGGTCTTACGGCGCTTATCCATGCGCTCAGTGTACTCATTCCTCAAAGGTACAAATTACGGTAGTTCTTAGAAAGAATAATTAATTTTATAAAACCTTACCTTGAATAAAAGAAAACCCATTGATGGCAATGGGTTTCTAGTGGTTCGTCGGGATGACAGGATTTGAACCTGCGACCACACGCCCCCCAGACGTGTACGCTACCGGACTGCGCTACATCCCGATTGACACAAAAATATATAATTCTAATTTCATGAACAAAAGATTCATTGTAACCAAATAAAGCTTAAGCATTATTGAAGGATGAGGTACTTGTTTTTTTTGTTTTGTGTGGTGAACCTAACTATTTACGCACAACGCGATTTTATTCAAATTGATACCTTATCTTGGTCAATTAAGAATTTAGATGTTACCACTTTTAGGAATGGTGACGAAATTCGTAATGCCAAATCACGCGAAGAGTGGATTGAATGCCTTCAAAACGGAATTCCAGCCTATTGTGATTATCGAAATGATACCACACTAGGAAAAATTTATGGTCATCTCTATAATTGGTTCGCCATTGCTGACCCTCGGGGCCTAGCTCCTAAAAGAGCTCGTGTTTCAAATAACAGGGATTGGAGTGGATTATATATATATACGAATTTAGGGGTGGATAACTGGGCTAATATGGGATTGGTTGGACAACGTCTTCGCAGTGAGGAAGGCTGGAAGCTTGCAACACCCGGAGAGAATTATTTTCAATTTAATCTTTTGCCCGGTGGTTATCGAAATGAAAATGGACAGTTTGAGGGATTGGGTGTGGAAACGGCATTTTGGGTCAGAGATACTATGTCATATGGCGTAGTTTCTAAAGGGAATGCTCTACTGTCGCCTTTTGCTCTTATCCATGGATTGAAGCAAGACATACTTTTTACGAATGATGGAAAGAAAACTGGTTGTTATGTTAGACTGGTAATAGGAGAAGAGTATGGATTAGCTTCCAATGTTCCAAAACGAAATGATGACGATTTTATTAATAGCTTCGATCCAAATGCGTTGGAATTTGAGCGTCAAACAAAGCAATCGAACCGTAAAAAACGTCGGAGTAAATCTTAATTATTCTTTTTTTGAATTACTTTTGATCTACTAAATTCATTTCATGCGAAAAAGCCTATTTATTCCGTTTGTCAGTTTGTTTTTTGTTGCATGTAACACGAAAAATACAATGACTTCCGAAGCTGAATCACCAAAAACTCCCGTTAAAGATAGCTTGGCCGTTGACCCTCCAAAAATAATTTCTTCAGGTTTAATTTTGATCCCATTCAAGTTTTCTGATAAGAATTGTGACTTAGTGGTGCCAGAAGACATGGAGCTTGATGAAGGTTGGTGCAATTCGCGCGAAATTAATGGCTTGAGGGTATCCTTAACCGATGCGGCAATTGCCCAGAAAATTAATTATTTAATATGTAAAGAGATTTCTGGGAAGCCAGGGAACTTGAATACGTTAAAGAAATTTGTTTCTGAAATAAGTAGTTTAAACAATGAAGAAGGTGATATGGAGTATATTCAAGACGAATATACTTGTTCACTGATTGACTCTTCCAATACTTATTTAAGCATGGGAATTAGTTCTTATTTTTATGCCATGGGGTCAGCTCATGGTCAACCTGGAATTCAAGTTCTCAATGTGGATCTGAAATCGGGAAAGAAAATTGTGCTTTCCGATTTATTTGTTAACAATTATCGTCCGACTTTAAAAGCGTTCGCAAAACGCAAGTTTTTGGAACAAAACGGAAATGGGGATTGGTGGTTTATTACTGGTGAACAGGTTTTTGATCTTCCCGAAACGTTTGCAATTTCGCGTAAAGGGATCACCTTTACTTATCAACCATATGAAATAGGTCCATATGCAGCTGGTGCTCCTGAGATTTTTCTTAGTAAAAGAGATTTATCAAAATGGCTTAGAGAAAATCCGTATTTGATTCCTTTACAGAATTAATAACTGCTTGATGCCCCTCCAATATGTTCAATCGGGTGCCAAGTGGTTTTTACTTCTTGTAAATCAGTAATATTCTGTAATCCGTGTTCAGTTCCTGGTTGATAGGTGATGTTTCGTTTTAAATTCTCTATACATGCCAGAGCAATTGGTTTGTCTAACCCTCCCAATGATTCCTTAACGAGGGCATTTATATCCATGTGTGAAGCTAATGCAGGGGCTAATTCCGACAACTTCCCGGTAAGTATATTCACCACGCCTCCAGGTACATCCGATGAATGAATAACTTCCGCAAGCGTTACCGCACACAGGGGTAATTCTTCGGAAGCAACGACCACCGCTGTGTTCCCACCGCAAATCGCTGAGGCAATAAATTTAACTACGCCAATGAGTGAAGTTTCTTGAGCAGCAATAATTCCAATAACCCCCATTGGCTCCAAGGCAGAAAAATTAAAATGAGAGGAACTCACTGGATTTACCGTACTTGAAATTTGTTGGAATTTATCAGCCCATCCTGCGTAATATACCAAGCAGTCGATTGCTGCTTGTACCTCCCTGGCCGCTTTCTCTTTGGATGAACCTTGTTTTTTTAATTCCTCCAAAAACTGTAATTTTCTACCTTCCAATATTTCTGCCATTCTGTACAAAATTTGGCCACGATTAAAGGCAGTTTTTTCCGACCATCCGCCAAAAGCTTTTCGAGCTGCAACCACCGCATTTCTAACATCTTTTCTTGAAGAAAGGCTTACGTTGGCTATCGTATTACCCTTGGCATCAAGTAAGGGATAATATCTCCCAGACTCTGTCCTTGGAAAGGATCCTCCGATGTAAATTTTATAGGTTTTCAAAACTTCCATGACTTATATTCTTGTTCGCTTTTATCATTCATTAAATACATTGAAATTTATTTCAAATAAGCACTCAATCCATGCAGGCCGCCTTCCCGACCAAATCCACTCTCTTTATATCCCCCAAATGGAGAAACAGGATCAAATTTGTTGTAGGTATTAGCCCAAACGACTCCTGCACGCAGTTTAGTAGTTAGATTAAAAATTCTAGACCCTTTATCTGTCCATACCCCAGCAGCTAAACCATACGGAGTGTTATTAGCTTTTTGGATTACCTCATCAATCGTTCTGAATGTTTGAATGGTTAAAACTGGACCGAATATTTCCTCTTGTGCAATAACATGGGATTGCGATACCCCGGTAAATATAGTTGGTTTGCAAAAGTATCCCCTACTAGGAATGGAACACTCACTTTGATAAATTTCTGCTCCTTCAGCTTTACCAATTTTAATATACTTATTAATTGTATCCAACTGCTCTTTAGAGTTTATTGCACCAATGTCAGTGTTTTTGTCTAATGGATCCCCAACATACAAGCTTTCCATTCGAGATTTCAATTTTTTAATAACTAAATCGGCAACATTTTCTTGAACAAATAACCGGGATCCCGCACAGCATACATGGCCTTGATTAAAGAAAATACCATTAATTATTCCTTCAACTGCTTGATCAATAGGGGCATCGTCTAAAATAATATTGGCAGATTTACCGCCTAATTCTAAGGTTGTTTTTTTATGGGTTCCCACTACCGCTCTCTGAATTATTTTCCCAACATGTGTTGATCCCGTAAACGCAATTTTATCAACATCATGGTGATTCACGATAGCAGCACCGGTATCCCCAAAACCTGTAACAATATTCACCACTCCAGCTGGAAGTCCGGAATCTTTGATGATTTCTGCTAATTTAAGAGCTGTTAGCGAGGTGGTTTCAGCAGGCTTGAGAACTACTGTATTTCCAGCGGCTAACGCTGGAGCGATTTTCCAAGCTGCCATCAGCAAAGGAAAGTTCCATGGAATTATTTGTCCTGCAACACCAAGGGCTTCAGGTATTTTATGAGGGAAGGCATATTCGAGTTTATCAGCCCAACCAGCATAGTAGAAGAAATGATTACATGCCAAAGGCACATCAACATCCCTGGATTCCCTAATGGGTTTCCCACAATCCAATGATTCAATGACTGCAAATTCACGAGCCCGTTCTTGCATCATGCGAGCTATTCGAAAAATGTATTTTCCTCGTTCTATCCCAGACATTTTCGACCACACCTCCTTGTACGCTTTTCTTGCTGACTTTACTGCACGATCAACGTCTGCTTCATTCGCCCAAGCAATTTCCGCTAAGGTTTCCTCCGTTGCCGGATTAATGGATGGAAAATATTTTTTTGAACTGGGTTCAACCCATTCATTATTGATGAATAATTGATATTTTTTTTCTAATCGGATATGTGATGTGCTCTCAGGAGCAGGAGCATAAGTCCAATCAGTCTGCATTTGTGTTGGATTTTTTTTAGCCATAAGTTAGTCGATTGAAAAATAATCTGGGGATTGATATAATCCGCTTTCTGTTTTCATAAGTTGCATTAAGACATCATTTGCTAGGCTACTTGCTCCAAACCTAAACCAATCGTTACTTAGCCATTGGTTACCTAAAATTTCTTTAACCATTACTAAATTATGTAAGGCAAGTTTCGCAGTTGAAATCCCTCCTGCAGGTTTCATTCCTATCATTTTTCCCGTTTGATCATAATAATCTTTGATAGCCATTAACATGGTATAGGTCACTTGCATTGTGGCAGCAGGTTGAATTTTCCCTGTAGAGGTTTTTATAAAATCTGCCCCTGCATGGATAGCAATATCACTGGCAATACGAACATTATCTAGTGTACACAATTCTCCGGTTTCCAATATAACTTTGAGCCTCGCCTTGCCACAAGCTTCTTTAATTGCCGCAATTTCGTCAAAAACAAAACCATATTCTCCCGCTAAAAATTGACCACGTGAAATAACCATATCGATTTCATCCGCACCTTGTTCAACGGCATATTTCGTATCCGAAATTTTGATCTCTCGAGTGGATTGTCCTGAGGGAAATGCTGTAGATACAGAAGCGACTTTTACCGGTGAATTTCCAAGAGCTTTCCTCGCTACGGAAACCATTGATGGATAAACGCAAACAGCTGCAACAGTAGGTAATCCGGGATAAACGTCGTGTAAATGTTGCGCTTTATAACACATTTGTTGCACCTTGCCCGGAGTGTCTTTTCCTTCTAAAGTGGTAAGGTCAATCATATTAAGCACCATTAGAAGCCCTTGTTTTTTAGCTTCATTTTTTATGCTCCTAGTTTGAAATCGAGCTACACGCTCTTCAACGCCGACTTTGTCAACACGGGAATTCGCGTGAATTAGGGTTGGATTGTAGGATTTTTTCACTGCGTAATTTTGTGATTCAACCAAAGTTACGCAAACAAATTGAAAAAGTTCCGATTCTTATTCTTCGTCGTCTTCTCCGTCATCATCGTCTGGCTTATCATATTCATCGTCACCTTCATCGTCTTCCTCTACGTCGTCGTCGTCATTGATATCCGGAACTTTATCAAAGTCATCATCAAAATCATCATCCTCATCCTCAACTACAGGTTTAATCTTTGGAGAAACCTTATTGATCTTAACCAGGTAAATTACTTCATCCGTTTCCCACATTAGCGCGTCGAGAATTTCACCTGTAGGGGTTTTAATGGATGACAGATGATTAATGTATCCATCTGGGAAATCTTTTAAAATTTGCTTCTTCTGATCAAGCGTTAATTTATCATAACTAATGATGGACCTTCTTTTGGACATAATTTTTCAGTTATTCAACGGGCAAAATTAATTTTTTTGATATACAGCTGTACATTTTTTTCAAGTTTATAAAAAAATAATTTTCAACGTGTCTTGAATTGACCCATTTCCTGCTTTTCCATTACATTTGTCAAATGGCCAAATCTAAATCCGCTTTTTTCTGTCAATCCTGTGGTTACGAGGCCCCTAAATGGTTAGGCAAGTGCCCGTCATGTAATGAATGGAACACCTTTGTTGAGGAAAGAGTGCTTATTTCCAAAAACAATCCTCAACCGTTCGCACGTCAAAAAAGTGATCATATACCTATATTATTGCAAGATATTAAGCAAACGGATACCACACGTATCACTTTAAAGGATGTGGAATTGAATCGGGTTTTGGGTGGGGGATTGGTTAAAGGGGAAATTATTTTAATAGGAGGTGATCCAGGAATTGGAAAGTCAACACTATTGCTACAAATGGCGATAAAAGAGCACCTCTCAGTGTTATATGTTTCCGGTGAAGAAAGCGAACAGCAAATTAAAATGCGGGCGCAGCGTATTGGAATTGAAAATCCAAAATGTCAATTATTGATAGAAACAGATGTTGGTCAAATCATTAAACATGGGGAAAAATCACATCCAGATGTTATGATTATTGATTCGATTCAAACATTGTTTACTTCGCATGTTGAGAGTGCACCTGGCAGCGTAAGTCAAGTAAGAGAGAGTACAGCAATGTTGTTGCGATTTGCTAAAGAAATGGAAATACCCGTTTTTTTAATTGGTCATATCACAAAAGAAGGAACGATTGCCGGCCCAAAAGTATTAGAGCATATGGTAGATGCGGTATTACAGTTTGAAGGAGATCGAAACCATTTTTATCGCCTGTTACGATCAGTTAAAAACCGATTTGGGTCTACGAATGAATTGGGGATTTATGAAATGCAAGGAAACGGCTTGCGTATGGTCGAAAACCCTTCTGAAATATTAATCTCCAATACCGATGGCACCCTAAGTGGCTCATGCATAGCTACAACCATTGAAGGCCTTCGTCCCTTGCAGGTTGAGGTACAAGCCCTAGTGAGTACAGCGGCCTATGGCACCCCTCAACGTTCATCCAATGGGTATGACGCAAAACGTTTGAATATGCTTCTTGCTGTATTGGAAAAACGGTGCGCCTTTCGTTTGGCTTCAAAAGATGTTTTTCTTAACATAGCAGGTGGAATTAAAGTGGATGATCCGGCCGTTGATTTAGCGGTCATAATTGCCGTTTTATCCTCAAATGCCGAATTAGCCGTTTCACGGTCGTATACCTTTGCTGCTGAGGTGGGACTTTCAGGAGAAATCCGTCCTGTCAATCGAATTGAAACAAGAATTTCTGAAGCGCAAAAACTAGGTTATACGCATATCTTTATTTCATCTTACAATAAAGGGTTGAAACCGAAGGATTATCAAATTGAAGTGATTCAAGCGAAAAAAATAGAAGATATTGTAAAGTTTGTATTTGGATAATGGAAAAGGTATCATTTGTTTCTGCTCAACACGTTAAAATAGAGTTTGAAATGGCTTCCGTGCTACAGCGATGTTTGGCGTATGTAGTGGATACGGTAATTATTTACATTTACCTGCTAATAGTGATGCTTGCCCTCCTAGATCGCGCTTTTATCTCTTTCAACAACATTGATGTTTTTATGGGCCTTTTTATCTTGTTAGTAAACGCCCCTGTAGTGTTATATAAGCCATTAATGGAGTATTTTTTCAATGGGCAAACACTGGGGAGAATGTTGTTTGGTATACGAATGGTTCGTATAAACGGAGATCGCGTTACCATAAAAGATATATTTATTCGTTGGGTAATGCGAGGAGAGTTTTTTTGGATTTCCATGGTTTCTAATCCCGGATTTATTGGGTTAATCCCTTTTATTTCTGCAATTGATTTTATTGTGGCTTCCATATCTCCACTTCGTCAGCGCATCGGGGATATGATGGCTTCGGTTATTGCAATTCGAACACGGCCAAATAGAACTTACACGTTGAAGGAGGTGCTTAGTAAGCAAACAGAAACCAATTATGTTCCTACTTATGAAAATTGCATCACATTTACGGACGAGGATATGCTTTATCTCAAGAAGGTCATTGAGCAATATAAGAAATATAAAGAACCTGAAGTCAAGGACTTATTGAATCAAGTAACCATAAAAACTCAAAAACGCCTCGAAATTAAAGACCCCATAAATAACCAACTATTATTTTTAGAAACTGTGCTTAAGGATTATGTTCAAATAACCCGATGAAACTTGCTCAACTTTGTATTGTCCCAACTCCAATTGGGAATTTAGAAGACATTACGCTTCGTGCGATTCACGTGTTAAATGCTTGTGAGCTTATCATTGCTGAAGATACCCGAGTTACTCGAAAACTTTTGAATCACCTTGGTATACAAAAAAAAGTAATTTCATTTCATACGAATAATGAACATGCTCAGTTGAATGAGATGATTAAAAAAATTCAGCAATCATCAATTGTTGCCTTGGTATCGGATGCCGGCACCCCTGGGATATCTGATCCTGGATTTTTATTGATTCGTGCATGCATAGAAGAGGGGATTACAATTGAATGTTTACCTGGACCAACTGCATTTGTACCTGCCCTTGTAGCTTCAGGGATCCCTTCGGATCGATTCTATTTTGAAGGGTTCTTACCCCACAAGAAAGGACGTCAATCACGCCTTCAATATCTTGCGGCATTGGATTGTACCGTGGTGCTTTATGAATCCCCATACCGCTTATTGAAAACCTTGGAGCAATTAGCAATACACGTAGGTGGAAACCGAAAGATTTGCGTTGCAAAAGAAATTTCAAAAATGTTTGAATTTCATTTTCGTGGGAGCGTACACCAGGCTCTTGAGTATTTTAACAATGTAGCCATCAAAGGAGAATTTGTTTTGATTTTATCGAAGGATGTGTTACCCGAAAACCCAATTGATAATGCTTAATTTTACATATGTTTTTTAAGGATGTAGTTGGGCAAAAAGATCTAATTGCTCACTTGTTAGCTGAAGCAAAATCTGGGAAAGTTGCCCATGGGCAACTTTTTATAGGAAATGAAGGGCACGGAACATTGGCGTTAGCAATTGCTTTTGGCCGTTATTTGCTCTGCGAAAATCCAGGTATTCATGATGCTTGTGGTCAATGCAGTTCCTGTCTTCAAGTAAGCGAATTACAACATCCAGATTTGCACATGGTTTTCCCTGTAATACAATCTATTAGTAAAATTTCTGAGAATTTATATCAGCAATGGCGCGAATTAGTTTTAGAATCTCCTTACTTCTCTCTTTTTGACTGGACCAAATTCATGGATGACAAAGAGCGAACACCCATTATTGGTAGCGAGGAAAGCAAAGAAATTGTGCGTAAAATAAGTCTGAAATCTTTTCAAGGGGGTTACAAGATTATGATCATCTTCGCGGCGGATCAGCTGAATGACCATGCGTCTAATAAAATCTTAAAAATTTTGGAGGAGCCACCTCTTCAAACGGTGTTTATTTTACTCTCAAGCAATCCGCAATCAATTTTAACGACAATTCGTTCAAGAACACAATCTGTGCATGTAACACGCCTTCAAGCTTTTGAGATTTCAAAGTATCTTCAAAAACAATGTAATATGGAAGCCAATGTTGCCGATGGAGTCGCATCATTTGCAGATGGGGATTTATGCGCTGCATTGACCGTCATGAAAGATGGTGAAAGTACTGCAATCTACCGGGAATTGTTTATCAAACTCATGCGAAGTAGTTACAAAAAAGATGTCTTAGAAATGATGAATTGGGCGGATGAGGTTTCAGGTTTAACCAAAGAAAGGCAGAAAATGTTTGTACTTTATGCCCTGCATATGCTTCGTCAGAGCCTTATGCTTAATTATCTAGGATCTGATCATGTGCGTTTAACCGCACCAGAGTTTGAATTTATATCGAAGTTTTCACCCTACATTACCGGAAACAATATTCGATTGTATATTGAAGAACTTGATGCATCCTATTATCACATAGGGCGAAATGCTAACAGCAAAATACTTTTCACTCAAATGAGTTTTCAATCGATGAGGTTCATTCATCGAGCTTAATTGTTTATTTTTACAAAAAA
>Ga0222714_10000834_pt1 | contig 35075 bp, 11 predicted proteins | sample C33_3DmetaG_FD_165048 | JGI IMG/M metagenome (GOLD analysis project Ga0222714, IMG submission 165048) | Estuarine water microbial communities from San Francisco Bay, California, United States - C33_3D | ecosystem: Environmental > Aquatic > Marine > Unclassified | place: USA: California... | reverse complement strand
AAAAAGAATGAGTCAGTTGCAGATTCCCAATAAAGAGCTAGAAGAATTTTATGCAAATAAATTTTACTTTAGTTATAGTAGTATAAACAAGTTATTGTTTTCACCACAAGCTTTTTATAAGCACTATATATTAAAGCAGAAAGAAGATGTGACAGATGCCCACCTCGTAGCAGGTAGGGCTCTGCATTGTCTTCTGTTAGAACCTGAAAATTTTGATGATTATTTTGTAATGTTACCTGGTAAGATCCCAACAGATAGTAATAAAGTTATCATTGACAATATTTTTTACAATAATTATTTGTCAATGAATAATGATTCATTATCTTTGGAAGACTTCCCAAATGAGATACTCACTCATCTACTCAACAACAACTTATATCAGTCACTTAAAACAGATCAACAAAGAATAGATAAAATTCTTACTGATAACAACAAAGAGTATTTTGAATTTTTAAAGCTTAAAGAAGACAAAACTGTAATTGACCCTGCTGTCAAAAGACAAGCAGAGGAGAGTGTACAAGTATTAAGAGCTAATGACAAGGTTAAAGCTCTACTCCAATTGGATCATGATAACTCTCAGAATGTCAAAGTGTTAAATGAATTAAAGTTAAATTGTGATTCTGAAAATTATGATTTTGGATATAAAGGCATTGTAGATAATGTCGTTATAGATGAGAATATCAAAACAGTATTTATTAATGACTTAAAAACAACTAATAAACCAATTCAAGATTTCCCTGCTTCAGTTGATTACTATCGTTATGATATACAAGCAGTAATTTATATGCTGTTAGTATTTAATAACTTTATTAAAGACAGATCAGATGCAAGAGAATGGAACTTTGTATTTACTTTTATCGTCATAGATAAGTATAATCAAGTGTACCCTTATCAAGTGTCTGAAGATACTCTAGCAAACTGGGAAAGTGATTTCTATGATGTGACACAAAGAGTTGATCATCATTATCGGCACAGAGATTATACTTTACCATACGAGCTAGCATTAGGTAATGTAAAACTCTAAATTATTATGGCAATAGATACGCTTTATAGAGACTATTTTCAGAAATCCAAGGTGTTCTTATATCCGCTCCTTGGAATTAAAAGAGGTAGCCCTGCTTCTCCAGATACAAGTTATGTAAGCTGGAAAGGTTATTTAACTACTGAGGATGTAAAATTAATTCTGATTTATACTGAAAGAACAGATATTGAGTATATTAATTTTGAGAAAAATGTATTACTCAAACATCCAAGAGTTACTGATTATGTAAAATTAGAAAACGGTAAAACTGTATTTACTTTTGATTTTCAAGATCTTAAAGAAGACTTTGATTACTTTGTACAAGGTAAATATAGTAAAATGAGTAAAGATGTAAAGCGTAAAATCTTAAATCACTTTGAAAAGTATTCAGGTAATTATGTATATTTAGAAACATATTTGTTTCCTGAAAATTATTTTAGCCTGTATGCAGATCTACTTGCTGTTAAAGTAGATCTATTAAAAGAAGTTGGAGAATTATGCAGTCCACCCGACCTAGAAAAAGAAAATTTAGTCGCAGACGTTTTAGATTTGGAAAACAAGAAAATTCTAGGTTAATTTGTAACACAAACTTTTTAAAACCAACAAAATGAATTCAATTGGAGGTAATATGCTTCTTATTAAATCTTCCTGGAATGATGGAGAAACTTTTAGACTACTCCCTGTTACAGAAGATTGTCCTTACGTAGAAGGTATCTATGATCCTACAACTAAAGTATTTGTAGTAATTAGTAAAATTGTTAAAACTACTTTGCACATGCTGCCAAAGCTAGATGATAACGGGGACCCAGCTCCTCTTAAATCAGCTAGAAAAAATGGTAGAATGGTAAAGGAAGAAAGAAGACAAATTGAAACTTTTCAAGAATACTATATTGAAGATTTAGATGCTATTGATGCTTTAGTAGACACTTTTGCTATCAATAAAGCTACGTTTGACTATAAGCAGTATATAGCTAAGTAACTAACCTTGTTATGATGAGATAGGGAGTATTAAACTACTCCCTTTCTTGTCTAATTTAATTAAGTTCTATGAGAACACATTGGGTAATGGACTACGAGACTCTTAGTAATTGTTTTGTAGCAGTATTTGAAGATATTAAAGGTAAAGACACAGAAGTATTTGTAATACATGATCTTCAGAATGACTTGGATGATTTACTAGAGTTTTTACAAAGAAACATTACCCTTGATGAATGGCACGTATCCTTTAATGGTCTCGGCTTTGACAGTCAAATAACTGAATATATTATCAGGAATGCTGATCAACTGAGAGATATGGGAGGATGTGAAATTGCTGAATGGTTATATGGGAAAGCACAAAACATCATTCAGAGTCAAGATGAGGGTAGGTTTCTAGAGTTCAGTCCAAGAGATCTACAGATCAATCAAGTAGATGTATTTAAACTTAACCATTGGGATAATCCAGCTAAGAGATCAAGTCTTAAATGGATACAGTATACAATGGATTGGGAGAACATAGTTGATATGCCTATTCACCATAGTACAGCCATAACAACATTTGAACAGATAGACCAAATAATCTATTATTGTAAGAATGATGTTAGCTCTACTAAGAAGATTGCATTCCTAAGCAAAGATCAAATTGCTCTTAGAAAGCAACTTACTGATGAGTATAATATTAATTTGTTCAGTGCATCTGAACCAAAGATTTCCAAAGAGTTATTCCTGCATTTCTTGAGTAATAAAATTGGAATGAAGAAATATGATTTAAAAAATCTGAGAACAAAGCGAGAAAGAATAATAGTAAATGATATTATTCTAGGCTATGTTAATTTCAAAACAGCAACATTTCAAAAGCTATTAGCTAAGTTTAAAGAAGTTGTTATCTATCCAGATCAAACAAAAGGTGGTTTTAAATACTCTATTCAATATAAAGGAGTTAAGACTGACTTTGGTTTAGGTGGTATTCATGGGGCTCGTAGCTCTAAAGTATATAAGTCAGATTCTGATATGATAATAATGACGTCAGACGTTACTAGTTTTTATCCTAATCTTGCTATTAGAAATAACTGGTCTCCGGCACATCTTCCTAAACATGAATTCTGTGAGCAGTATGAATGGTTCTTTGAAGAAAGAAAGAAGATACCAAAGACTGATATAAGAAACTATGTCTATAAGATTATTCTTAACTCAACCTATGGTTTGAGTAATGATGAAAACAGTTTCCTATATGATCCTGAGTTTACTATGAGGATTACTATTAATGGTCAGCTGAGTCTTGCTATGTTATATGAGATGATTACTGAAGGTATCCCGGGAGCAATTCCGCTTATGCAAAATACAGATGGTCTTGAAACTCTTATTCCAAGAGAATATCAAGATAAGTATTATGAGATATGCAAGCAATGGGAGATAATAACAAACTTACAGTTAGAGCATGATACATATAGTAAAATAATCTTAGGTGATGTAAACAACTATATAGCTGTAACTGAAAACGGCAAGTCTAAGTGTAAAGGTAGGTTTGAATTTGAAGACCTGGCCTTGCATAAAAACAAAAGCTTTGCTATTATCCCACAGGCTATTTATAATTATTTTGTAAATGGAATTGAGCCTGAAGATTATCTGAGAAATAACAAAAACATATATGATTACTGCGGTGGTAAAAAGATAAGAGGTGACTGGAAATTCTATAAAGAGTATATCCAAGATGGTATTCATACTAAAGAAGATTTACAACATACAATAAGATATTACATTTCCAATACAGGTGCTAAGATTATTAAATACAATTTTACAGATGAAAGAAGCACACAAGTAGAAGCCGGGAAATGGATGCAAACTCTTTTTATAGATTTTGAAAACAAACCTTTTGAAGAATATGATATCAATTATGATTACTATCTGACAAAGATTCGCAAAGAGATTGAGAATCTAGAACCAAATGTTAATCAATTAAGTTTATTTTAATTATGCCTAGAAAAATTGGTGAAATAACAAGACAAACATTAGAAGCTGTGCCGCTACCAAATCATGCGAGCACTTATACTGTAATTTCGCATAAGTCAATCATTGACTATGCGTATCAAGAATTAGCTAATCAAGGCTTTGGTGTAAGTAGTGAAACTTACAAGTCTACTCTTGATGGGCAAATTGCAAGAGGTATTCATACCTTACATTTTAATAGTGATCCTGAGTTATCTATGATGTTTGGTTGGACTAATAGTTACAACAAACAAGTTAGATTTCAGTGTGTAATTGGTGCATATATTAATAATAATGGATCTATCATGGTATCCGGTGAAATGGGTTCTTATGCAAGAAAGCATACAGGAACTGCGGATGCTGATGTAATTCAGAACATGAAAGATCAGATTACTAATGCATATATGTACTATAATCAGCTTATTACTGATAAAGAGAGAATGAAAACAATTACTCTAACAACAAGACAGCAGGCTGAATTGCTTGGTGTTTTGTTTGCAGAGTATGAAATACTTACAACAGAGCAAGCTAGTACAATTCGTCAGCAGATGGGTAAACCAAGCTTCTTCTATAATGGTGGTAAAGATACCCTATGGGCATTCTATAACCACGTAACTGTAGCACTTCAAGAGTCTCATCCAAGAACATGGATGGAAGATCAAAGAATGCTGCACTGGGTAATTACTAATGAGTTTGGGTTAAATACTCCTACTCAACAAGTAGTTACTGCAGTTATAGAAAATACTGTAGATCCATTGTATGAAGTACCTAATCAGACTAATATCTTAGATCAAATAGATGAAATCACAGCTGAGGATGGTCAAGCATACGAAGTTGTTGTAGATGGAGTTATTACAGAAGGGTTTAATGTAACATTAGAAGATGGAACAGAAGTTAGTTATGATATAGCTCCTGACGGTTGTGTTCAATCAATTACTATAACAGAGTATATTGATGAAGATGTAATTCATCATGAGGATACTGTAGTTTCATTAGAGCCAACTCCAGAAGATTATGAAGCTTTTGAAAAAGAAGAACCTTTTCAAATGGATGTTGTAGATCTTAATGAAGATACTAAGCAAGCTGTTGTAGTTGTTGAAGATATATCTTTAGAAACATCATCTTCAGATTTTGATTTTGATTTGAGTTTTGATTTAAATAACAATGATGATGAGGAACCATCATTCTTATAAAGTTTAGTTCCACAGCCAGGTAAATAGGGGAGAGTTCGTTATGAATTCTTCCCTATTTTTTTTAAATTTGACATTATGGAAAAACAATTAAAAGCAGTAGAAAGATTTCACAAAGCCTTTGGTCAAGAAGATGGTCGCTGGCCTTGTAATTTAGATAAAGATGGTGCTGAACTAAGACATCGTCTTATGGCTGAAGAAAATAATGAATACTTAGATGCTTGTGAAAAGAATTCTTTAGTAGAAATTGCTGATGCTTTAGGTGATCAGCTTTACATACTATGCGGTACAATTCTTAAACATGGAATGCAGCACATTATAGAAGATGTATTTGATGAAATACAGGCTAGTAATATGAGTAAATTAGGTGAAGATGGTAAACCTATTCTTAGAGAGGATGGTAAAATACTTAAAGGACCTGGATATCATAAACCGGATATAAATAAATTCTTATGAAAGTAGACTACAAAGGGGAAGTCAGATACCTGAGATTAATTTCTGACACAAATGATTATGCTATTATCTCTGCAGATAAAGGCGGTAAGACTAAAAATCTAAAAGTAAGTTTAGAAGATATAGGTCTAAACAAAAATGATTTAAAAGGTAAACTTAAAAAGTTTGTAAAGTAAATTAAAAGGGGGATTTAAAAGAGTCCCCCTATTACTTCTGATACATCAAATCCAGATCCACTTAAATTATCAAATGTCTCTTTCTGCTTGATTGCATGAATAGGATCATAGTTCTTACCTTTAAGACCAAAGATTGCACCTAGATGGTTGTAAAATTTAAAGCTTCCTTCTTTTTGCCAACTATACGGACCAACATCTTGTTTATAGTAAGCTGACTCATCTCCAGTCATCCAGTATAATAAGTCTGTCAATACTTTTAAACCATTTCCTAAAATCGGTTGTGATGCAATTGTTGTCTTATCAAAGAAAGATAGATACTGATTAATACCTAATATAGGGTTAAAGGCTTCGTTTTCTTGTTTAACCATCATTGTTTGATAAAGCATATGGTTTGCCCACCATCCTAGAAGACCATAGTTCTTTTCTCTTTCTCTTAGTTTTTCAAATCTATCTTTATCATCGTCATCATACCCAAATAAAAATCCAACAGATAAACCTAATATGATTAAAGCCATAAATTCAAATGTATTTTTCATAAAGGCTGCTTTTTCTTCTGAAGTCATTACAGCAAATGAAGCTCCTCTTGTTCTAATACCATTTATTATTGCTCTTAAAGCTCTTACATAAGTTCCTTGAGTAGTTTCATTTAGATCCCAGTCGTATACTTCACCAAATTTATTTGCAGGATCAGTATCATACTGCCATCTCTGAAGTGTCATACCTGTGGCAAAGTTTCTATAGAAAGTAAAGAGTTTGTATCCAAGATGTTTTTTAGCTTGAGGAGAGTCTAACTTATCCATCATACCATTTAATCTTTTTCCAAGACCTTGGATTCTTAACTTAACTTCTAAAAACTTTTTATTATCAGAAATTTTTATTTCATCACCTTCTTCAAAGTCATTTAAATCTGTAATACCGTTTCTTTCTTTAAGTTGTTCTTCTGTAACATCATATTTCTTTGCTATGTCAGAAAGAGTGTCACCTGGTTTAAATATATGATTTGTAGGTTGAGGCGCCCAAGATAAGTCAATACCATCTTTTAGTTTTAAGATACCATTCTCATCTTTTTCAAAAGCTTGATCATAAGATATTTTCTTAACGGTTCCATTTTCTTGTTTCTGTTCAAGAAAAGTATTTTTCATAACACCCCAATACAGTTCAATTGAGGCCATCATATCACTAAATCTTCTTATATCATATAAGAAAGTTCCATCAAGCATATCTTTAACAAGAGTTCTTGATGCAGATTTACTAAAGTCAGCTTCTGTTTTACCAGTAGTAGGATCAAAATATTCTAGCATCTGAACAAGTAATCCTTTTGGACCTACAGTATAAATACCTTGATTTGTAGCTCCCATTAGCTGGATCATTGACTCTTTTGATTTAACTTTAGCCCAAGCAAGACTTTTTAAAGTAATATATTTACCCCCTGCTGCTTCAATTAAACTTTGAAACTGAATACCATATTTATTTTTTGCAGCAGCTACCATATCTAAGGCCATGAAAGATCTGTTTGCTGCTTTCATTAACATATTTGCAAACTTAGTTAATCCTATATTTTCTTCTTGGAATTGACTGTTAACTTGTCCATAGAATACTTTATCAATAAAATAATTTATAGCTTCACTTCTTCTATTCTCACCTGCTGTTGGTAGAAAAGATAAAGCTCCTGTATTCTTCTTAATCTGACTACTTACTTTATTCATATCCTTGATTGCATTTTCATCATCATTCAATACATCAAGAATAGTTTTAGCTAATGCTTCATTATTTATAAGAGCTTCCTGCTCATTTAGTGAGTAAAGATAATCTCCTATAGCTCTAAGTGGATCTGAAGAAACGTCAGATGCTTTCATTCTATATAATCCTCTTACAGGAATCTTACTAATAGGTCTTCCCTGTAAATCTGTAGACACTAATAGTTGATCAGTATTATAATTTAACTCTAATTCAAATGCATCACTTGGTTTACCTTTACCTGAAATTCTTTCTCCTATTGCTTTAACAAGATCTAATTTATCTGTAATTTGCTCTTTAAGTTTACCAGATTGAAGAAGCTCTAGATTATTTCTATCAGCACTCAGCATTGAAAATCTTGGCAAGTCAAGATAAAGCTTGGATGCATTTGGTCTATCTTCTTGAACCATAAGCAGACTTTCAGTATAAGCTTTAATAAATCTATACTCTGCAGTGTTAGCTTTTTCTTGAGCTACATAATCCTCATTAATGTATTTATTATCAAATGCACTATTAGGATCTCCTGGTTTATATTCTCTTGGAAGATACTGACCTTTATTATCAATTATTTTTCCTACATAATCTTGTCTGTTAGCACCTCGAGGTATAGTTAAATACTCATCTCTAATTCTTTGATACATGTATTTACCGCTAACTACACCATCTATAATCAGTGGTTTTCCATCAACAGGATTAATAAGTGTTGTTGTTCTATAATGATCTTTGTTTAAAGGTTTAGATACACTCCATAATGATGTTCTATAATACATCATTATTTTCTGCCCAGAAGCAGCATCATAAACTTCTTTCTGATAGTGATTTTGTAAGAACCAGTTTTTAAACTCTGAGCTCATAGTCATTGCATCAAAAACTTTGGAACTATTAATCCAAACATCTGCATTATCAATAGTAACAGGATCAATACCTGTATCTCTTAATACATAGTTTAATGATTCTATGTAATATTCAGTAGGTTCTTTAACTGTTAATTGCGCTAAGTCTCCAAAGAGCTGTCTCATTTTTTCAAGTTCAGCCGGGCTCAGACCAATATCATTTTTGATATTAATTAGATTATTGTAATCATCCAACTCTTCTTGACTTAACTGTTGTTTAAGTGCTAATCTTGTTTGATATGTTTGAAGTCTTGTTGACTCTTCAATTGATAATCCGGTTTTCTTATCAAACTGAGAATTAAGATTAAGAATCTCATTCTCAATATCAAGCATTGCTTGTTTCTGACCTTCTGTATATTTTAATCCATTTACTTGACCGTTCTTATCTGTAATCTGATTCATTAACTCATATCTTCTTTGATATAGTTCAGCGATCTGTGTAGCAAGCTTAGACTTAATACCAGGTTTATTAGTTATCTCTCTTAACTGTCTAAAGATATCTTGTCTTGATTTATAATAACTTTCAGTATACGCAATTCTAAAATTTTTCTTTTTGAATTTTTCAATCTCCTCATTAAATCTTTCAGGATCACTTTCATATACTATTCCAACTGAGGCAAGTTTTGATACAAAAGAATCTAAGTCTTTTTGAGCTCTATCTTCATCTGGAAGACTTTCCCAAAACTTTGAAGATTCTGATTTATGCATTTTACGCACAAGTACCTTTTCTAGTTCTTTACCAGACTTTTCTGTACCATCAGGATTATATACATCATATAACTGTTGGTAATTCATTCTAGCTTCATCTGCTTGATTAAAGTCTTGTACATCTTCTAGTTCTGTAAAGTGTACATTTCTTAATGTGTTCATTTCATTAAGAGCACTTTGTCTTTCTATATATGCTTCAAAAGATGTATCAGAGCTAACTACTATGCTTTGTTTTGTGAATGGATTAATTACAGTATTATCTTTATCCCATATTTTCTGTAAGTCATAGTACTCTTTCTTGTTTTCTCTGTACATATATTTCTCATCAAACTCTTGAATAGCTTGATAAGCTTGTTTTATTTCATCTTTGTTACCTTTTTCTTTTGCTAAATCAAAATCATTTAGTAATTTACCTCTATCATTTCTGTAGTTTTTAAATCGGTTCTTTACAGTTTTTACTTCAAACTCAACCCACTCTCCTGTTTTAGGATCCTTATACCCAGTTTTATCTATAAATAATAGTTTATCTCCTAGTAGCTGTGTATTGTTTTTGTTAAGTCCTTGATAACCCATCTCTCTTAAACTAGGAAGGAGTTTTTTAAGTATCTCATCTCTTTGCTTTAAACTTTTTGCCTGAGCTTGAGCTAATACTTCTTTCATATGTCTAACAAATCCACCTACTAGTGGGTCATCAATATTAGCATAAGGTACTGCCATAGCAGCTAAGTATCCAATATCCCCTTTTTTACCTTCAAGATAGTCTTCAATTTGTTCTTTACCTAAACGCTTAGCAAAATAGTTTCTTATATCTTGTTCAATAACAGGAAGTAATCTAGGGTTACCCGGAAAATCTTTTTCTGTAATAGTTATTGACTGACCTCTATAGGGAGTATGTATTATTTTTTCAGTAAATTCTTCAACTAATGTAGGGTCAACACCCTTCATTCTAGTTTTCATTGTTTCTTTGAACTTAGCTTCAAGATTTTCTTGCATACCTGAAGTACTTAATTCATAAAAGTTAGAAACAAATTGAAATTCTTTTTCTTTTACTTTATCCTTAGCATCTTTAATATTTGTTAACACTTGATTTAAAAGTGTTACAAATTCATTTGTCTTTGGTAGACCAACAATTTTTCTTATACTTTCAATAAGTTGTTCTTGTCTTACTAGAAAGTTCTTATAATACTGAATCTTAGAAATAGAATCAATTGTCATTAATGATCCCTGATTGATATTGTCAATTACCTTTTCAATATTTTCTACAAAGACAGCTATATCATTAATAGTATTAACCAAAGCTAGAGATCTTATTCTAAAATTTCTTTCTTGGTCTTCCATTGCTAGAATAACATTATCCACATCTGCTTGTGCAGGATCTGTAACAGTTTGATATTTAGATAATTCATCTTTAATATATTTTAGAATACGCATTCCGTCAGGTCCCTGTAATTCTTTTTTCAATCTACCAGGCGACTTTTTTAAATTATCTAATTCATATACTGCTTCACTATATGCTTTATTAATAGCCTCCTGGAGTTTCTTATATGGAGTTTTATCAAAGTCTTTTATTACATCTTCTAGACTTCTCTTAAATTCAGCAAAGTCTGATTCATCAAAGACAAGACTTTCAATAACAAAGTCTTCATTAACCATCATGTCCGCCAGCTGCTCTAGAGTAGTATTTTCAGAAAGTTTGTCTAGTCTAACATTTTTAGTAAGCTTCTTGATTACTTGTTTGATAGCATAGATAAGTTTTTTTACAAAAGCTTTAAACCCAGAATCAGTTTTAGTTTGTTCTTGTATTTCTTTTCTGGTTAATCCTTCAAGAGCATTAACCAAAACTTCTTCTTTAAATCTATCTGATTCAAATTCTAACTCCGGATAGTTAGCTCTTACGTTTTCTATAAGTGAAACCCCTACTCCAGTTATTTTTAAATCATTATAAAGATTGTCAAACAACTTACGGTTTTGTAAAGCAATTCCTTTAATCAAAGGGTGTGCATATTCATGCAGTACAGAGTTTAAATTTAACGCCTCATCTACAAAATAGATTTTATTCTTATAAAAGAAAGCGGCTTCTCCATCATAAGGAGTTTCACTATTTGCTAAAATATCATATGCTTCCTCAGCTGTAATAAGCTCATTATCAATACCAAAGGCTTTTGAGAATTTGTCCCCTAATTTTGTGGCAATCTCACGAGTCTTATTTTTTTCCATGATGTACTTATCACTTCTTAAGTCTTGATAAAACTTATCTAATAAGTCAGCTCTTTCTGAAGTAGGAATGGCATCTCTTTCAGTAATCGGATTAATCTTTACAATCTTAGTATTTGCATTTTTATTAGAATCATATACTCTAAAGATATTTGGAAAGTCTTTAGCTAGTGTATACATGATACCTAAGTTCTTTTGAAGAATAAGTTTCTCGGCTTCAGTATTGTGTATTAAAGATCCTGAGTTAGTATAACCTCTTGTAATAAATATTGCATCTCCGTATTTATGAACTACTCCTCGAAGCATAGATAAAATAGCATCAATAGGCATATAAGGATCTACAGCTAGAGCGCTTGTAACTCTTTTTGCTAAGTTAGCTTTATCTTGTGCAAAGTAAGTTTCTAATTCTTTCTTAGTAGGATAATAATATTCTTCACCAGGTTTAATCTTCATAGCTTTAATAGAGTACTCCATAACAAGTGCCTCTGCTAAATCTTCCCCGTAGATTAAACTAAGTTTCTTAAATTCAGGTAATGTTTTTACAACACAAGATGCCATAATATTTTTTATTTTAAAAACAATTTTTAAGATGGTCTACAAATTCTTCTTCTGTATAGAATGCGGCAAAACCTTCTACATATTTTTGTACAATATTTTCAGCTGATCCAAAAATCTTCTTTTGGTTTTCAGTTAGCGTACTATAAAAATACATTATAGTTGGGTATTCACCATCATTTCTATCTGCTGAAATATCATCTTTTTCTTTATCTGTCATATTCTGTTCACCTTCAACTGGTGTTTCTACAGATTCATCTGTAGTAAATTCTTCTTCAGGTGTATCAATACTTTCAATAATGCTATAAATTTCATCAAGCTTAAGAGCTTCTTCTGTTGTATCGTTATAGAATATTGCATCAGAGTTTTTAATGTCTACTCCTAACTTTATTAATCTATTAATAATAGTCTTGAATGATTTATATTCAAAAGGTACAATTTCATCATAGACTTCATTTTCTACATTATCTACAGTTGCGTTTTCAGGTATATCTGTTATGTATAATCCTGGGTAAGTATCTTTAATTTTTTGATTAAATGTTTCTTCTCCCATTTCTAATACAAGATTGTCAACAAAAGTATCTAATGTAATTGCGTCACCGTTATTTCTTTTTTGAACTTCAAGTTTTTTCTTTGCTAACTCAGCTGATGTATAGTATAGTTTTTAAATCTACTATCAGATATTACATTATTATAAATCTCTTGTAACTTATATTTATCAAAGTTATTTTCAAATGCTGCAGAAGCATATCGCATTACAGAAATATAATCTGCGTCATCTAATACTTTATTAAATCCATACTTACTATAACCAGCACCGTGCTGATGTATCATCATTAATGAGAAAACTCTAAACACATCACTTAGTCTTCTATTTTTTTCATCTGCTTCGGCTCTAGCTTCATCTGTATCTTCAGTAGGGAAGATCTTACGAATATTAATATCTCCTAACTCTCTTAGGTTTTGGTAGTATACTTCTGCAAGATCACCTTTAGCAAACTCTCTATCATTCAATTGGATGATTTTATCTTTACCTACATTTGGTAGTACAGACAATTGATCAAGAATTGGATAGGTATCTTTTAAATGTTCAAATTCTTTTATAGTTCTTATAACTAAGTCCGTATATGAATACTCATAACTTCCATTAATAGCATCTTTATTGAAGCTGTTAATTAAGGCTCTTTGATTTAGATACTTCTCATACTTTAAAATATCTTCAGGAGTTTTTGCTTCAGTAACATATCTACTTCTTAAATACTCTCTTTCAAATACATATTTATTATAAGTTGATTGATTAGGAAAAAGATCATCATTAGGAACAAACGCAGCCTTATCTGTAGCCTCATATCTATATGGATCTTTTGGATGAGCTGATTTAAGATATGACTTATTGTTAAATTCTTTTTTCAATCTTTTCTCATCAACGTATATCTTTCCATCAATGTACTCAACTCCATTTTTTACACCCGGCTTTTTAATAACCTCAGTCTTTCTATAAGATTGAGGAATATCAATAACATTACCTTCTGCATCTAAGAAGTTACTCATATAGTTTTGGAAAACATAGTTTACTACAGCGTTATTATAAGCTGTTGCAAATCTTTCTTCACTCTCTTGGCCCACTCCAAATCTCGCAGATATATCTTTAGTATTATTGCTTAATTTATTAGATATAAAATCGCTGATCTTATCATTAAGTCTTAAAGATAAAGCTGGCTTCATGATATCAATAGCCATGTTAGATAAATAGAATGAACTAAGTATAGATTCATTCTTAAGTTTAAGTGGTAAATCAGGATCTATTTTTGAAGACTCTAAGCTATCAACAAACATATTTTCTTTTTTCTTAATCTGCTGCACAGTCTTAAGAACATTAGTATCTGGATTTGATTGCTTTTTAACTGAATCTAATCCTTTTATTTGTTTTTCAAGTTCAATAAAATGTAAGAAAGTTGCTAACTGTAAATCCATATTTTCATTTGGATTCATAAGTGTTTCTTTTAATTTAGCTTTATCAAAGTTTCCAGATTTGTCTAATACTCCTGGTACTTTAGATAAGTAGTTGGCAACATCATAAAATGCATCATTGCTTGTCAGCTTACCTATTCTATTATAGAATAGTTTGTCAGAACCAGCTTTTGTAATTTTCTTTACATTAGTGAATGTAACTTCTCCTCTAGCAGCAGCTCTTTTAAACCCGGCTCCTTTAACATCAAAAGAAAACTTTTTATTTGCATGTTCTATATTTATAATTTCATCATCCCCAATTGTATCTAAAGCTTCATTAAAGTTTTTTGTATTAATGTCGGCAAAAATTTCATTTGCCTTTGTTATAGGTACATATTTAGCAACTACTTTTTGTGCTGCTTTAGACTTTACAAATGTAAAAGGAATAACTTCATTTAAAGATAATGTAGAGAATGTACTCTTCATCATCTTTTGATTTAAAGCATACTCTCTAATAAGCGGTTGTGATACAAAAAGAATTGCTGTTTCTGCAGGAACTCCGGCTTCAAGTAAATAGTTTAATACATTAATAGTTTCTAAGTTAGCTTGAATATAGAATACCCATGCATCCTTTTCAACATCTAGTAGACCATTCATAACATGTGAATAGATATCAGCTACTCTATCATTTTCAGTATTATAGTTACTAGCTAATGAAATTCTTTCTACTCCATTTGAATCTTTTACTTTATTATGTGGTAATAATAAACGCATGTCATATACTCTACCAGTATCATAATACCTATTACCATCATGTTCTTGTGATTCATATGTAGCAGGCATCATTGCACCAATAGACTTAAAGATCGGATGCTTTTTATTTTGCAAAGCTTCAATACCAAGAGTATCTTTACCGACCATGTTTACATCATGCTTGTAAATATTATACCCAGCTTCTAAAACTCTTGTTGGTGAAATAGCTTTCTTTCTTTTTCCTTTTTTATCAGGAGGTCCTTGTCTCATACCTTCTTCATGCATGTTCTTAAATCTATCATAAGAAGTCATGTACTGCTCATACTCATCAGCAAAGTCTTTTACTAAGTAGGTATGGTTAGGACGAATTAATGATACATAGTTATCTGGTAAACTTAATATACCTGCTGTTAAACTAAGCAACTCATTCTCAAGAGCTTTCTTTTGTTTTGCAATAAGTTTACTATGAGACATACCTAAATCTTTTTCTGGAGTAGCTAACGCTTTTTCAAATTCAGCTTTAGACATTACACCATCAAGGTACACACCTTCTCTATCTAAATTAGGCATGGTCCAGAAGATCTTATCAACGTCAAAGTCAGATCCTGCTTTAGCTACAATCTCTGTAGGTACTATAACCATATTACCGGCAGATGGATCAAGAAATTCATATACCTCAGCAAATTCCATTGAGTTCAAGTTCTGAATCGGAATACGCGCCCCGGCCAAAGTAATTGCTTTTCTGTTATTACCTTCATCTAACCATTTGTCATCTTTGATAGCTTGATTAAGAGTAGCAAGATCTCCTATCTCTTTACCATTATATTCGCGCTTTAAGAGATTAACAAAATCACCTTGCAAAGCAATAGCAATTTTCATTGCTTTTGTTTTACCATCTTTTCCTGGATGATAGAATGGTAGATTATTAGTACCAAGATATTTTTTTTCTTGTTCTAGACTTGCTTTATCAAACTTTACTTTATTATCCCAGAGACCGTTATACATTGTACTTGGTACCTGAACAAGAGCCTCTCCATTTACTTTCTGTTTAATAAGTTTTTTAGTAAGAAGAGATAACAACATTTTTTCAATTGTATCTGCTTCAAGATGCAATGATAAATCTGTTTTAACAGTACCATCCCCATTGACACCTATCATTCTAATCAGGTGGTCAGGCATGTCTTTAGTACCTAGTTCTCTTTGAACTAAATCTAAAAACTTAGATAGTTGCCCATAGTACTTACCATCTTTTTCTTCAAAGCCTATACTATTAAGTAGATCTGCTTTAAGTGTTGCACTATACTGGGATACTACATTATGGTAAGCATCTGCAATATCTTTATTTTTTTCATTGATAAGTTTTCCATTGTTATATAGTCCATCAAGAATCAAACCTCTCATTTGAGAAGGGTACATTACTTTACCTTTGTACTTTGTATTTACAGCAGCTGCAACTTTTAAGTACTCCGTATGAATAGTATTTGGAGTAAACTCTAATTTATCTTTTAATATTTTTTGTGTGTCATCAATAAAGATATTATCAAGTTTACCGTTATTTGTAATTGTGCTAACTTTTGATCCAGACACAAATGTATAGTACTGAATATTATTTCTAAGCATTTCATGATGTAAATGCTCAAGCTCTGTACCTTTAATTACAGAAGGAATCAAAGGCTGAAGTGCAAACTTATGCATCGCTGTTACTGGCAATTGATCTCCAAGTATTTCACCATCTTTTCCTTCTACGGCCAAAGCTCCAAAATACTGAAGTTTATATGTAGGGAAGAAGTTAACAACATCTGCTGCACTTATAGGATTATTATTTATTATTTTCTGATACAATGCTTCTTGTTCTGGACTCCAAGCATTCTCTAAATTCTTAAGTGTTCTATAAGCATCAATAGTTATGTAACCAGCACCATCTGCTTCAGTCATTTTTTTATAAGTGTCTAAATCTTCATTTAGTACTCTATCAACTTTTTCTTTTGACCAGCCTCTGCTTTCATAATCTTTACGCAAAGCAGCTTCAATATTATCTAGATATATTGATTCTCTTACAGGATCTTCACCTACAGCAGTATTAAGTGTACCGTTATAATTAGTAAAGTTATTGTACTCTGGCTTATTAACTCTCTTTGCATACTTGCTTGCGTAAGTATTTCCTTCAGCATTTAGAATATTATTTACAAAGTTCTGAGCATCTAAGTCTGAACGGAACTTTGGTCCACCGGAAGTAGATCCTGTGTTTCTTTTATGCATCTCTTCTTTTAAGTGATTGAACTGAGCCATATCACCGTAGAATAGATTAATCGTTTCAAAATTATGGATCCAGGCATTATAAGTATAAGCTTCTAGAAGAGCGTCAACTTTTTCATCTTTAGTCAAGTTGCTTGCATTATCTAATTGATCAAACAATGCTTTATCTATAAAGGCACCTTTTCCACCTTTTATTGTATGATCTGCACTAAAGGAATTAAAGATTCCTATGTTTTCAACAGTCTGCTCTCTGAAATAATTAATCATATCTGTTTTAATGTTTTCTTTAAGAGTAGGATCTGTTGATATAAACTTTTCAAAAGTAGTTTCTGCATTAACAAACTTGTCAATAAATTCAGGATCTAAAAGTTGTTTCTTAGTAGACTCAGTTAATACATTATCAAAAGCTGTAAATACTTCTCCCGCTAAAATATCTTCGCCATCTATAACATCAACTACTTTATTATAACCCTCATATTTTTTAAAGAGATTTTTATTTTTCTTAAACTTTACTACTCTTTCAAACTCAGAAGCAAGATGACCTAATAAGATATTATCTACTGCCATCTTTCTTCCTATTCCAACTTTGTTTGGAGAAAAGAAGTTAACATCTACATAAAGATTAGAATCTTTACCTTTTCCTAAGTATTCAAAAATACCTCCATTAACTTTAACACCAAATGATGATTTCTTAGAAGCGTGTCTAATAAATTCTTGAACACCTGATTTTAACATAGTATGTACTTCTTGCAAGAACTTACTATAGATGTCTAGATTAGTGGTAACAGTACCAACATCAGCACCCATTTCAGCTACTTGTGTACCGGCATCAATAAATAATTCAAGATCTCTTTTCTTAATCTTATTTCCTTTAGTATTAAATAAGCTCTTAAGTACTATTGATCTTTCTGTAAATGTATTTATCTTAGGACTGAAGTGACGCATGTATTTAAACTCATCCTTTGTCCAAAGATCACTAAGCTTTTCTACTTTATTAACGGCATCAACCATTCTACTTATAGAATGCTCATCAATAAATTCATTTACTAAATTCTTTTCTGGATTAAGTACACTATAATTAGATGTGTCTAATCCATAACGTCCTTGTAAGTCAGCAAGTTTTTTAATAATATTTCTTTGATATACTTCTGTTCCTTTAAAACTTGGTAATAAAGATGCATCAATTTTAGATTGCATAACTGTTAAAGGGTCTTTTATAAATGCCGCAAGCAATACTTTTTCTTGGGCAGACGCCCCAGTACCCTTTTTTTGAATTTGAGCAAGGTCGTAAACTATATTGAACAAGTATGGTAAACCATAATCTTCTGACTCTTCTGTTAATATTGCTTCAACTGCTTTACTCTTTTCCAAGAATATACCAATAGATCTAGCAAATTCAACTGACTTTTTTATGTCTAATTCTTTAGGGCTATATTTATTTTTAAAATTATCAACTAGCTTGTCAAGCTTTGTAAGAGACGGTATATTATCAATTCTTGTAATATACTTATTGTCTTTCTCAGTTAAAGCCGCAAACTGGCTTCTGAATTTTCTAATAATGTTAGAGGCATCGATTGATGCATTTACAACCTCAACAGTAAACCCTGTAATTGTTTCTTTTTCTGTATAGGGGTCCATTGCTTTTTCTGGCCATGCTGTCATCTGTAAATAAGAAACTCTTGGTCTAGAAAATGTTTGCCAAAACGAATTAAATATTTTGAACTCCTCAACTCTCTTAATATTAGAAGGATTAGGAATCTTATCTTCTACAAGTTGCTTTAGTTCAGGAATTGTTTTTGAAGCTTTAACAAGTTTTTCATAAATTATTTTAGGATCTTTTTCTGTACCAATCTCTCTCGTTACAATTCTCCACATCTTACCAAAATCAGCAAGCTGTTTAAATCCAAGTTTATTATCTACAGTTTTTCCATCACTGATCTTATGCAAACTTTTTAGAATATATAATACTTCTTTTTGAGCAATTTGGTCTAAAGACTTTTTACCTACTTCTCCATTTTTAATATTGTACTCATTTTCAGGAGAGGATTCATCTACAGGATTACCCTCTTCATCAAACTCTACTATTTCTTCATCAGTATATGATTCTTTTACAATATCAAATATACTGTTTTCTTTATGGTACTTTATAACACCTTTAGTATCATCACCCCAGTTATCTAAAGCTGTTTGAAGAATTCTAATATTATTTAATATTTGTTGCTGAGCAATATTAAGCTCTTTATATTGTATGTCTTCTTTAATTTCTAGTGATTGGAAACTAGTTCCTCCACCTTCTTTATAATATTTATATTGAAGCTCAGCGTCTCTTAAGTCTTTTACAACAATTATATCAGCTCCATCTTTATCAGATTTAATATCCTTATGCTCATAGAAATCGGCAATAATTTTAATTCCATGATAATCATGACCCTTTATTCTTTGACCACCTTTTGTATCAGGATTAAGTTTTGTAAACTCATCAACCTGACTATTTAAGAATACATATTTATGATCTCCTTTTGAACTTCTAATTACTGCAGCAGCTTCTCTTTCTAAATCTTCTATTGTTGAAAGAGAATTAAAATTAGTATTTGTAATAGGACCTAAGTCTTTCTGTAAATCCTTTAATCTATTTTCTAAAACTTGTTTTACCTGGTTATAGAAAATTGCATTATTATGAGGATCTGTTAATGCTTTAGTAGTAGCTGACTTAGTACCAAAGTTTAAGTTTAGAGCATCAATAGTTTCTGAAATAATAGAGTCAATAGATTCACTAATAAGTATTGAGTCTTGTCTACTTAAAGCATCATCTTTCTTACTATCAACTCTTTCAATACCTCTATTTAACATGTCCCATTCAACATTGTTAATGTTAGGACCAAATGTTAAATTCTCTGCTTTTCCAAAATATAATTTGTTAAACATTTCAGAAACAATAGGAGGATAGTCTGTTAAAAGAATTGGTTCATAATAATACTCTACATCAACTTTTCCTCTTTTACCTGCACTCATTGAAAAGAACTTAACTAAGAAGTCTAGTATTTTTCTAAAGATACTTCTTGTTTTAGGTAGCGGAGTCTCTTTATATTTTATAGGATTTTTTGCATATGTTCTAAACTCTTCTGCTAATAATTCCTCGATCTCTTTATAAGTAATATTTACATCTCTTGTGTCTTTTGCATTCTTCCAAAGATAATCTTTGACTTCATCATAAAGAGCTTTCTTTTCTTCCTTAGTAAGAAATAACTGTGTAAAGGCATGCCATGCTTCATGATAAACATCAACCATAGTTCCGCCTTTTCCAAAAAGAGATTTATTAATTTGAATCTTAGCATAACTACCTGCACCTTTAGTTGGAGTTAATTCACCATTAATAGTATTATAAATTAAATCTCCGGATACAAGAAATTTTGCAAAAGAGTCTGAAGCAAATATGTTATACATATGCTCTAACTCAATATATGTAGAGAGTGGAGAATTCTTCCACCATTCTTTTGCTTCTTTGATTTGTTTTCTTGTTACAGCATCCGTATTTAATTTTAAGATGTCCATGAACTTACCAGTTTCATTTGATCTGTCAAGTCCTTTCCAATCCTGACTAAATAAACTATTAGAATTAGATGGATCTGTAGGCGGATTAATTCTTACTTGTGCATCAATCTCAGGATCTACTTTTTGTTCTGTGGCTTCAATAACTTTTTCATCATTGACTTCCTCAGCTTCTTCAGGGATTACAGCATTTGCATATTCACTCACGTCTCTTTCTGCAATAACTCCAAGATAAGGACCGCGTTGACCATCCTCATAAATCTTATATACTTCAATTACATCCGTATATACTTTACCATCTACATTAAGTGTAGGTCTTACTTCTAATCTTACTGAGTCATATTGTACTGGCCAATTAGGATCATCTTTAGGTGTCTTGTTTGTAAAGTACACTTTAGCAGTTTCTTCAACACCAGGTATTGCTATTTGAAAATTAGCAAAAGGTTTTCCTTTATAGACTCCTGATTTAGTTGAAACAACAGATGTGTCTAAAACACCATCTTTCTTAATCATTTCAACTAAGTTATCTTTCATAGTCCTGATAGGACCCTTGATATTATTTTCAAGTTCTGTTTGTTCTTTAGCCTTGTTTACTTGATCTTGTGTCTCTGTGTTACTACCAAAGTAGATATAGTTATTAAAGATATCTTTGTCTGTTACAGCTAATGTTACTTCAGCTGGTAAAGTCTTTATAAAATCAATATAATCTTCTTGAGTAAGATCTAAAGCTGCTGGATTATTAGGTACAATATTAGCTCTATAGTAACTACCCGATTCTAAGTTTTTAGAACTATATGTCATTTTTGTAGGAAAAGTTCCACCTGATTTTCTTGACCAACCACTGTTTAAAACATTCATGATTGCTTCTGCATCAATGTTCAGTTCTTCCTGTGTCTTTGACTCTATAGCTTTTTGTGATAAATCAATTGAATTTTGCGATAAGTTTCTCTTAGAGTTTTGTTGATATGTATCATTTGAATAGAAGAATACAAAACTTTCATTATCAAACTTTGTAGTTGTATAATGCCTTCTAGCCTGTTGACTAACAGAGTTATTTAAAAACTGATTATAGAAAGCAACTCTTACGTTAAATGGCAAGTTCTTGCTTGTTACAACATGAGCAATTTCTTTAGCTATATCTGGGGAAATACCAACTCTATCAATAAGAAGCTCTGCTCCATTAATCTTAATAGTAGCGTACCCTTTTTTAAACAGACCTCTATCTTTTTCTACAGTACTGATACTTTTATATACACTTTTATCAACGTCAGCTAAAGTTGAAATATCTTTAAGAGCAATCTTCTTACCAACATAACTTCCTAAGATTCCTTCACTAACTCCTGTTATAGGCATCAGAACTTCTTCCCCACCTCTTACTTTATTTTGTAAATCATATAGTTCTTTAAATTCTTCTTGTTGCCATTCTCTTGCTTGTTCAATTAATTCAGGTGTGATATTTTTATCACCATAAATAGAAAGTGCAATTTCTTCAGGACTTAAGATAGAACTATATCCATATATATTCGTAACAGTAAATTCTTTACCAGTCTTTCTTACATCTCTTAAAAACTGATACACAGGTTTACCACCATTTTCTTTTGTGGTTATATTACCGTTATCATCAAAGTATTGAACTGCACCTTGTGAATCTGTAATAACAATAACATTAATGTCATCTGCCGGTGTAACACCTTCAACTTGCTTTTTACCTTTTTGAATAGATCTAGATCTAACAATTAAATCTTTAGTATACTGATCTAAATCATTTTGGTCTAGACTGTTTAATTTGGTAACCTTTATCATAATAGGTACACCATCATACATTAAATCTTCTAGTGATGTTTGTGTTTGTAATGGTATAGGTAATTCTTTAATCTTATTTATTACACTATAGATATGTTGTTTTGATTCATCTACTTTTTCAATATTTATTTCAGTAGGATTTACTGCTAAAAATTCTTGAGATGTTCCTGTAAATGCTGAGTATGGTTTAAATCTATATGAGTCTGTTGTAACTTTTACAGGCTCAATCTCAGGATCAACCTGTACAACATCATCTTTTTCAGACTTTTTACTATTTGCAATTTTTCTTAAAAAAGCTAATGACTTTTCTTTATACTCATTAATGATATTATTAATTCCTGTTTCTTCATTAAGAAACTTTTTACCAAGTCTGCTCAATTCATTTAAATCCAGATTGAATTCTGGGGTCTGAATAAAATCAGTATTGTATATATCAATAATAATTCTTGGTATATGTTGAACTATTTTAGCAGCGTTCTCCGGGGTAGAAGCTTGTGCTTTATTCCCATATACATATGCTATATAATTAATAGGATTAAAAGCCTCCTTTTTATTGGAAGCTTCTAACATATGTTTGTAAACACTCTTATACAGTTTTTCTACTGTAGTACTGGATAAACCACAATTGATCATAATTATAATATTTTAACAGTCTGATGTTACATCATTAAATAGTTCATCATCTACTTCGTCAAGTGATTGCTTTAAGGCTTCTTTTTTAAGAGCCTCTTTTTTCACTTGGTCACGTAATAAATTATTTACATTCTCAGAGGATTCTTTAATAAAAGATTTTTCATTTCTTGTAAGAGGTGCCTCATCTTCTGTTGCTCCTGCATCAAAATCCATAACTCTACTTTCTAATTCAAATGCATTGTTTAACTCATCAAAAGTAATAGTCTTTCTTAGGTTGTTATTAGTATTTTCCATAATTAATGTGCCTGCTGATTTATCTACTTTTATTACAGTAACAATGTCTCCTTCTGAAGCAAACATCTCTTTATTTTTCTTGTCAGTAAATATAGTATTTTTTGAAACAAAGGTAGCCCCTGAAGCTGTGTTTTCAGTATTATATTTTACTTTAACATTTGAGTCAAGCTCTCTTTGTCTTTCATCTATAATTCTCTGAAGTTCAAGCACATCATTAACATCATAGTCATTAACTTTTTGTGCTAGAACTTTCTTAACATTATCAAGTTGTTCTTGGGTAGCATTCTGAATAGCAGTTACTAGATTTGGATCAAGTCCTATTGGTTCAACCGGTACTTCAGGAAGACCTTCATACTCTTGTTTGTTAAAGTCTTCATATGGTGAAGTTTCTCCATCTTCTGAAGATTCAGGAGTCTCTACTATTTCAACTTCTGCTACACCTCTTCTAGGAATAACTGAATCAATCATCTCTTGAATTTCTTGAGATGGTACAAGAGGTAATATAAATTGACCATCCGCCATAAATCCTTTTGGACTTGGTTTACCACCTTTAGTTATTTTACCAGTCTCTTCAGTATAATCTACTTCAATAGGTAATAAATTTATCTCAGATTGTAAACCTCCTGTAAGATTATAGATAAGATTTGCATAGGCTGTTTGCTGCAAAGTGTAGTTATCTTTTTTAGAAGACATGTTACCCTGCACTTCAAACCCTTTCCATTTTTTAGTTTGACCTGTCTTAACGTCAATAATATGAATTTTCCCAAGTCTATCTACAGCAAGTAAATCTACTTCACCTGCAACCCCAGCTTCTTCATCAAATACTACAAGGCCTCTTTCTTCAGCATTCTTAGGTACTACTCTTGATATAACATGATAACCCTTTTTATCAAGGAAGTTTTTTACAAGTGTAACATATCCTAGATTTTCAGGATCTTTGCTAAACAACTGATCATATGCTTCTCTGCTTATTTTAGATTCATCGTATACTGCAGCTTTATTATCAAAGACATTTCTTACTTGATCATCAATATAGTTTCCAGATATTCTAGACGCCTCATATGTTTTTTCTAAGATAGTACCTAGTATTTTCTGAAGTATGTCTTCTGAAGACAACTGTTGCTCAGGTGTTATTGTTTTTAACTCTCTCTCTAGTTCAGTATACGTGAACTCGGAAAACCCAGGTAGAGATTGCTTTTTCAACTGATCAATGAATTCCCCGATAGACTGATCATTAAGCCCAGTTTTTTCAATGGTAGTTCTAAATGCAGCAATTACAGCATCCTCTTTTACATACTTATACTCGTCTTTAGCAAACTGCTTAATAACATTTGTTACTCTAGATAATACTTTACCATTAATAACATAGCCACCAGGAGTTTTCAAAAGGTCATCCTGAGCTTGAACAATTTTGTTTACCTTATCTACAGTAGCCTGTTGTTCAGGAGTAAATTGGCTCTTAGCTCTTTTTCCAAGATACTCTTCAATAACTCTTATCTGATATTTATAGTCATTTATTTTTTTGAGTTCTTCTTCTGTAGGCTCAGCTTTTCCTTCTAATACTTTTAGACCTGCTTCAAAAGTTCTTAGATATGATCTAATATCTTCTTCAGCCATTTCATCCAGGTTAAGTTTTTTATTACCTAGCATTAATATAGGACTAACTTGATCTGAAGTTTTTGTACCCTCTGAAAGTTCTTTGTTCTTATTATACTCATTAATAATTTCTTGAGCATTATAGTTACTTCTTATGTAAGATCTAAGGGCATCATCATAATCATCTCCTTGCAAATCTTCCATCCCGGCTTTTTCTGCATATTGTTCAAAAGATACTACAAGGGCATTATATAACTCTGCTGATTCTGCTGCTATCTCTTCAAGAGAGCTCTCAGAAGTAATAGGTTTTTTCTCAGCAGGAATCGCATCTATTTGACCTCTTTCTACAAACTCTTGTAGAACTTCTTGTCTTCTCTTTTCAAATTCTTCTCTGATTTTAGCAACGGCTTCAGGATCAGGACGCATTGCTAATTTAAATTTAACTGCTTTAGTAAACTTATTTTTTGAATCAGAAATTTTAGCAAAGTTTTTAATATCAACAACTTCACCATCAGCATTATTATATCTTAGATTTTCACCTTCTTTATAGAACACGTAATCATAATCATCATCAGTTTTTTCTGTATCATAATTTGCACCAGCATACTCGCCATCAGCAAGATCTTTATTTATGTTTTCTACTTTTACAAACTTAGAATTACCAGCAGGTTTAATCTCACCAAGTTCTTCTCTTACTTCTGTCTTAGGAAGCTTTTCAATCTCAGCTGCTTCTTGTGCATCAAGTTCTTCTAGTTTAGCTTTTACAATAGGGTCATTCAAACCTACTTTATCTTTGTGAGTTTGAACTGCTTCAAGCATCTGAAACAGACTAGCAATTTGATCATACTCTGGGTGTCCTTCTCTAATTACACTTTTATCAGTGTCTCTATAAAATTCTTCTGGAAGAATACCTTCTTCTTGCCACCTTTTAAAATCATCAAGACTTACATAGATACCTCTATTAGCTAACTCATTTAAGAAAGCATTATTCTCATTTGATTCAAATGCTTTGTTCTTCAAGTCTTCATAGTACTCAGCTCTTCTAGAATAAAGATCTTTCATCCATTCTTGATTTCTCTGAATATGTTCTAAGAACCCTTGAGGATCATGTAATAAGTTAATTGATTTTACTAATGCTTTTTGTTCATTACTTAATAAACGGAAGTCTACAAATTTTTCAAAAGCATCCTCTAGATTATCATTAAAGACAATTCCTGATTTACCAGCAAGAGCTTTAAAGTAATTATCAAAGCCTTCTTTAGCATTGCTTAAAGCTTCTGAGTGAACATTTAGTAACTCATTATAAACTTCTTCTTCTGAATAACCTTGCTCTAATAATGTATCTACAATTTGTTTTCTGTTATTTGTAAAATTTACAAACGTATCAATTGTTTCTTTTAAATCTTCAAGAGCATTTAGTTTATCTTCTTTTTGTTTTAGATCTTTCTTAAATTCAGCAGGGGCGTCTTTTAGAGATTTAACATCAGACTTTAAGAATCCTATTTCATTATCTAAAAGATCTTCATCAAATAAAACTTTAACATCTGTAGAAGAAGCTTTTTTAAGGGGTGGATTACTTATGACATCCTTTATGATAGAATCCATTCTTGATGTTGTGTCTTCAAATGATTCATTAAAGAATACTGCATTATCAATTCCAACATTCCATGCTTCATGTAAGAAAGCTGCTTTTTCATAATCAGCTGTTCCTTCAAGAGCTTTAAGTTGATCTCTTGATACAGGATTAGGAAATCTATCTATATAATAATCGTTACGCTGCTTTATTCTATCTATCTTAGAATTTACTGTATCAATCTTTGCTAAATACTTTTCCCCGGTTCCTTGTTCAAGACCTAAAGCTTCTTCAAATTCTTCAGGAGTTAAACCTTTAAGCGCATTTAAATTTTCTTTGAAAGTATCAGTAAGATTATGGCGCATTAAAGTTCTCATCTTAGAAATCAAAGACGCGTTAGCGGCATCTCTAGATTCTTTTTCTGTACCTACATCACCTAAATTATTTGCTTCCACTTGAGTTCCATAATCCATAATTTTTGAATCAAAGAATTCTGAAACAGACTGTGAGTTTAAAGCATCAGTTACACTCTTACCATAATTTTCTTTTTGTTGAATATAGTTTGCGTATTCTTCAGGTTTAAACATTTTATTATAACCTTTAGATAAAGTAAGCGGCAGATTATTTAACGGTGCTGCAAACATACCCATTACAAATCCAGACGCAAATGTTTCAAGTCCTTGTGCAGTAAATTGATTTTTAATTGCTGAATTAGTAAGAGATCGTGCATATTCAAAAGAACCAATTGCTTCAACTTTTTGAGGATCTTTAAACTTATCTATATAATAACTTTTAGTTGCTTCTGCTATAACTTCCTGTGCATTTTCCTGAAGACCTTCAGATATATTTCCTTTAAAATAAGCTAAACCTCCTTTAATACTTTTTCTTAGAGGATCTTTATAAAAACTAGTTAAAGTATTTCTTATAGTCTTTTTTACATAACTATATTCTGGTAAAGCAACTTTTTTTCCAGACTTTAAAGTAACATCCTTAACACCTTTTCTGATAAAACCATCTTCTAAATTTAGTATGTCTTCAGTTTTAGAATTAAGAAATCTTCTTATTCCTCCGCGGGGGCCTACTATATTTGGTATAACAAGTTTATTAGAAAGATAAATTAATCCTGTATTCCATCCTAAAGTTGTTGCACTTCCTTCTTTTGCTGTTTGCAAAAGCATCTGTTGCATTTCATCAGATGGCGGTTCACCATTTTGTAAATAGTGATCATTATATAGATCTTTATAAATATCATTCTGATTCATTCCAGCTTCAAGTCTTGCTTCAGATAAAGCCATGTTAAAACCTCTAACATCTTTGTAGAAACCACCTGCAGTTTGGGAAAGTTTTGCAAGACCTGTTAAGTTCTTTTCATTTTTTGCAATATTAAACCCTGCTTCAGTTAAGTTTTCAAGAGGATTAAGAAATCTTCCTAATGGTGACTTTAATGCTTTTTCAGCTTTTGCAGCAGACCAGAACTTTCTAGCATTGTTTACATTTTCTAATGAACGCAAGGTACTTGTAGTAGCTCTAGATAAATCCATAGCTGTATCTATACCTTTGCCTAATCTATATAAATTTCTACCAACATTAGTTGTAGTTGCTACAGCACTAGAACCTCCTGTAGGCGCAGCCAGCAAAAGTCCAACAAGTTCTTCGGCAAGCGCTTCTGTTATAATACCCGCACTATATGAAAAGTTCATTGCTGCATTATTCATAAATGCAAATGCTCCGCCTTTAGAAGATTGACCAATAGCAGCAGCTTCCGCATATATTCTTGCATCATCTGGATCACCGCTGAAGTCACCATGAAGCATCTTCCATAAACTCTTTGGTCCTGAAACAAACCCTCTAGAAAAAAGAGGAACAGCAGCATGTGTCATCATTCTACTGAAATCATTCCATGCATTAGTTCTTGCATTAAATAAAGATTCATTGTCTCTAAAAGGGTGGAAACCTACTTCATCAAATTTCTCTTGACCATAGGCATGGTATCTTTTATAGAAAGCACCACCATCTGGACCAGCATCATATGCATATATTCTTGCGTAATCATTAGTATCCTGATTGGCTTGTGATATTGCTTTTGCTTTAGCAGCAAAAATATCTGCTACCTCATCTACACTTTTTCCTCTAAATGCATTTGGGTTATTTGCACTTGTTGGATTAGGTGGTGATCCAGCTAGGTTAGCTCTTACATCTGCTTTTCTTTGAACAATACCCTCTGAACCAGGTATCATAAACTTGTTTGGTGCCGGAAAATTAATGGGCTTCATAGAAAGATGGTCTCCTTCAAAAGAAGATAAACCTTGTGCATCTAACGAAGGTGCATTTATTTTTCCAAAAGATGGTCCAAGTGGATCTAATGGACTCATTGGAGTTTCATTATCTGCCATTTTTTGCGTTTATGTTATAACTTTTTACATCTTTAAAGTGGAGCATCATGTTATTTCTTTGTGTAGTAAGCATGTTTCCATAATCCCCTAACTCAGAAGTCCTATAATCTTTCATTGTTCCTGTTGCAGGATCATATAACTTATAGTTAAGAGTACTGATGTACTGACTGGTTCCAAAATTATTTTTTTCTACTGACCATGACCCATACCCAGATGGGTCATTCCATGTATATGTATTACCAGCTTCAACATAAGATTGAAGCGGATCCATATATGCAGACTTCATTAATCCATTTTTAAAACTACCTGCATCTCCAATGACAGTAATACCATTCTTTAAGATATCATTATACTGCTCTTTAGTCAATAAATTATTATCCTGGTCTTCACCAGTAGATAAATATTGCTTTAGCCATTCAGCATCAGGTGTAACTGTCATTGCAGATTTCTTTGCATTGTTAGCTGCAATTAATTGAGAAGATAATTTAAAAGGTTGTACTTTACTTTTAAAGTTATTAGTTGTCATGAAAAGATCCTTTAATAATCTTTCTCCAATTTGATTATATGAAGCATCTTCAATTGATGCATCCATTGCGTTTTTAGTAGCTCCTTTAAATGTAATTTGATTTTTATTTGTATCTCCAAAATCCATCCCGTTTACATCCTTAGCAAACTCATAGAAATACGCCCTACCTTTACTACCTAAAGCTTTATGATTTACAAGTGTAGATTGAACTGCTGGTACAAATAATCCATTTCCTTTCATGTTTCCCATTTGAGATATTCCTGGAGGAGCATCTTTAATAAGAGTAGAAGTACTATAAGCTTTAGCTGCAGCATTTACCATATCTTGATAATCAGAAGAAGAAGACGTAATATAATCTAATCCATGTGTTGCTGCAATCATTGCGGGATTAAGAGTCATATAGGATGCGTATTTTGCAATTTTTCCTAATGTGCCTGTTTCCTCAAATATACCTTTAGAACCTTTATTTAATTTTTGATTTGAAATTTTTTCAAAATCTTTTTCAGATCTAAGCATTCCATTTTCATCATAAAGATACTTAGCTCCTTTAAAACCTTGAGACTCCAACTCATGCATTACAGTTTTAGAAGTTTCAATTCTCCATTTTCTTTCTTCTTTCCATTCATTCATGTAATCATTCATCTGTGCTGACATCATATTAAAGTCATCCATATTAGCAGATACTTCTTTTAGATGACTATTTTGTGCAACCCAACCGTCAAATCTATTTGATAACTTAGTAAGCTCACTCATACCCAACTTACCTCTAATAAATTTGTAGTTTTGGTCAGCATTGCCTCCAAGTTCTTCATTAAACTTTTCTAGAGTCATTCCTTTCTTACCTTTATAACCAAGAATTTGGGCTATCTGCTCATCATTAATTTTACCATCTTTTTTATACATAGCAAGCTGGCTAACCATATTTCTAAGATAAGGTGTAGCATACTCTGCTGTTTTCATTTTGGCATTTTCTCTTGCAACTTCTTTTAAGTTTAATTGATCAGTTGCCCCACCTTCTACACCAGCTTCAGTAAATACATCATCATATCCAGCAAGAAGTTCAACATCACCTGTTTCTGGGTTAACTCCATAAGCACCTGTTTCTAGCTTATACTTATCAATCATATTTTTTCTTTCGCCAGCATTACGCTCTCTTGCTGCTTGTAATTGATAACTACCTCTTAGATTAGTAAGGTATTTATCAAACTGGAACTTTTGCTCATTAACAGCATAAGGATTAGCATCAAGATCTTGCTTAGCATCTCTATATGCAAATACTTCCGCAGCCTCATCAAGATCTTTTTCCATTAATAAAGATGACATACCATTATCAACTTTCCATCTTAATGATTCAATATCACCATAAGGATTTTGAAATCCGGTTGATGTAACTGCAGTATTTTGTCTATCAGCAAGTGCTTCATTATCTTTTTCAATTCTTTGTAAGACAGAGTTATTAATATCTCTACCTTCTTTTAATTGCTCAAGATATTCTTCTGCACCAGGAGCTGCTTTACCAGATTTGATTTGATCTTCAATATCAGCTATCTTTTTATCATATACAGTAGAGTTACTTCTAAGCTGTTTATATCTTTGATCACTCTGCTTTTTAAGTAATGTATAACTCTCTTCAAGATATTTCATTTCAGCGGCATTTTTGTCACCGTTAAATTGAGCAGCATTTGAATAAGCATAATCTTTTCTATTTACATATGCTTGAGTTTTATATATTGCTTGTACAGCGGGATCAGATCCTAGAGACGCTTCAAATAATTTACTTAATGGTTCCATTAATTGCTGACCATTCTTAGTCTTAACAATCCATTTACCATCTTGACTAAAGTCTACAGTTTCTATTGAAAGCCCTGATTCTTTTGCAAGTTCTTGAGCCTTCTTCATTACATTTACATAAGGTGTATAAGATACATCTGCAAAGCTAAGTGCTGCTTCTGCGCCAGCTTCTTTAAACTCCTCACGCCTGTAGTCCATTTCTTTAATACCGGTATCCCAGAACTGACCTCTTGTTTCTTCATCTTTAGAATTTTTTAATCCTTCAGCTCTACCTTTTTGATTATTATAATTCTTAGTCCAAGCCATATCTTTCATTAAGTTTTTATCCTCATAAAAAGGTTTAAAAACTTGCATGGCTTGACCTACATTTTGTTCTAAAGATAAATCTAAACCAGAAACTCTTTTCAAGTTGAAATCAATGTTCTTAATTAACTCATCTTTTCTTTCAATGTTGCTATCTCTAGTCAGATCAGCATAGTAGTATTGACCATATACATTGTTTAGTGCCTGATAGTTGCTATCATACCTTGTTTGCTTTGTTTGTAAAACATTAGCATACAAATTTAAGTCCGGCTGAAAAGGCTGAAACTGTGGTATATAATCTGTGACTCCTTGTAAATACGTAGCCATATTTTCTTTTATCTATATAGTAAATATATTAAAATTTTATAAGTTTAATAAACTTATAAAGTTTAGTAGAACATGAATGGGAAGACATTAGTTCCTAAAACATACCCACCTTGTTGCGCTGTTTGACCTATTGCGTCTAGGTCTGGACCTGAATAACCACTACCTTGACCAATAGCAATCTTAGCAGCAGCAATAGCATCTTTGTCACTCATACCTTGTGACTTATATTCATTTAACCAGTAGTTAAAGTCTTTAGCTAAAGTTGGTGTTGCTTCTTTACCGCCTGTAAAGATTACTTGACCAGATCTTGGATCAACATCATATTGATCTGAAGTTGCATTTACCATTGCAAGATCACTAGCATTTTTCCAACCAGTAGCAAAGGCAGCTCTCTTAGCTTGATCAGCCATTCTCATTGCATTATCATATTGCTGATTGGTCATAACTGTTTGATCGTACAATTGTTTTGCAATCCCCTGATTTTGTAACTGAGCTTGATTTCTAATGTTAGCAGCATTTTGCTCAAACTGGTTTGCAGCTCCTACATTTAAGTTATTATATCGAGCTAGTGTATCAGCTGCTTGCTGAGCACCTTGACCTTGAATTGAAGCAGCTCTTGCTGATAAAGCTTGTGGTCCTACAAATTGTCCTAGACCTTGTGTAAGAATGTTTGCTTGCTCTGATTGAGCTGCTAACTCTCTTGTAGGATCATAGTAAACAGCTTCAGGAACTTCTGGTTCAAATCTTGGTGCCCATGGAAAATACTTATTTACACTATACTTGTCTTTAAGTGTGCCATAATAATTAAGTAAGTCAGGTGTTGTCCACTCAGGGGCAACAGCTTGTTGCTGCATAAAATCAATATCTTCAATAGGTGGTCTTTCTTCCTCATCAACTACTTCTTCAGGAACATCTATAACATCTGGCTCAGCATCATCTGTGTAGTATTCAGTATATACATCAGGACTATCTGGATCATCTTGAAAGTAAGTAATATCACCCTGTTTAATAGCTCCTTCTTGCTTCATCTTTTCTTCATACTCTTTTGGAGTAAGTTTTACTCTTTTAGTTTCAAGTGCTCTATACCACCACTGATCATCTTTATAAGCATCCTTGATATCATCAGCACTCAGCTTTCCATCTTTATAAGCTTGTGCCACACCTTCTGTAGTAGGATCATAACCTGAAGGTATTTTAGCAAGTAATTTTTTATTAGGTTGATGAGATGTTCTTGACATGTAATCTACAACAAGATCAGGATTAGTTTCTACAATTTTACCTTGAAGTTCTGTTACTGCCTTTTTTATATCAGCTTTTGTAACAGATCCTTTAAGTTGAGGAAGACCATACATTTGTCTATACTTATTAAGTCTTACTACACCTTTAGGTGTATAAGCTTCTTCCATACTGTATGGTGGAGTTGCTGTACCTTTTTGAGCTTTATATAAACCACCTTCAGCATATACATCCATTGATTGTTGTGGAGAATACGGATAGTACTTTTTAGTCATCTTTCCATCATTATAACTAGGATAAGATACAAGAGGACTTTGAAAATCCATCCAAGGTTGCTGCACATTATTATAATACTCTTCAGGAAGTTGTATACCTTTTGTTCTATTTGCATAATCCAAATTCATCTGCTCTAATACATCTGGAGACATTTCATAAGGATTAATAAACATTCCATTCTGAGCTTGTGGCATCATAGGCATCTGTTCCATCATAGCTTCTTGAGGCATTTCTTCTTGTGCCATTTCTTGTTGAGGAGCTTCTTGCTGTGGTTGTTTTTTTTGAGGAATAATATCTTCTTCTCTAAGTCCCATAGATTCCATATAAGGCTGTGCTACTACAGGAATACCTTGAGGGAATCCTTTCTTAGATTCTTGAGCAAGTGCAAGAGCGCCTAATTTAATACTATAATTTCTAATCATAGTTTCTGCAGTTTTTCTATCTACTGCATCTGAATTAGGATCTTGTAATATTTTACGGTACTTATTTACATCATATTGTTTAGCTAGTTCTGCCGGAGTATAACCTCCTTTTTTTTCAGGTCTATTAAACATTTTTAAAATAGATGGATCTGATATCTTCATTGATCTAGTATCACTAAAGATAAAAGTATTATCTGGTAAATTCAAAGGTGTGCCTCCTTGATAATGTCTTTTACCAGCAATCTTATAGTGCTCTGCAAAACCGTCACCATTGATATCTCCATAGGCTGTCTCACCTTTTTCTGCTTCAAGATTAGCTTTATCTCTTGGTACTGGAGATAAAGTATCTTTTATTTCAGGATTTGGTTTTCCAATATACTGATCAATATCAGCACCGCCCATTGCAGTTGGTTGAATTGACAAAGACATGTCACTATTTTGTTTACCTGTCTCTGCTCCACCTAACGCCTTGTTAGGCAACTTCTTAATTCTTACTTTGTAATACATAATTCAAAGTTATATAAATTCTATTTCTCCGCCATTAGCCAAGAAATCATTGATTTGTTTTTGTGACATAAATGTTACTGAGCCTTCTTTCTGACCTCCGTGTTTTACTACTCCAGTAAAGCCCATTTCATCTGGTCTAAATAATCCTGAATTAGTTTCGTAAGTACCTCTATTTCTTAATTGATTTATAGCATATAAGTTATCTGCAGTAAGATTCTGATTCATTTGATCTTGAATACCTTTATTTCTAAACGCATCAATTATATTTGCGCCAAAACCTCCAATTGCATTAAATTGATTAAGCAACATTGGAAAATCAAGAGTATACATATTCTTTGTCTTAGCATCCACAGACATCATCTGCTTATTTAATGCTTCTTTGTCTTTATCAGTAAGAACTCCTTCATTAACATACTTACCATCATTACCCATTCTTATAGCTGGTGATTCTCCAGTAAGAGGATTTTCATATGACTTATCTAAATCAAAAGGATTATCTAAACCTGCATTTAGATTAAAGTCAGTATTTCTTTGTTTAAGAGGTGTAGTAGTATTAAACTGTCCTAGTGTTTGAGCTTTAGGTAAATCACCTCCATACTGTTTATATACATTAGCTGGACTAAAAGATGCGTCACCCCTTGCTAAACGGTTCCTTTCTTCTAAAAGCATTTCTTTAATAGACTCAGGTTGATATTGTAATAGCATGTTATTAATCTGAACAATTCTATTAAATATCTTTTGCTGATCCGCGGGCAACTGCTTATTTCTTCCTTGTTGGTTAACAACTACATTTTTATTCCTAGTTGGATTTACTTGTACATTACGATTAGCTAATTGAGCTTGTCTCTGTATCTCAGCTTGTTTTTGTATCTCAGCTTGTTTTTGTATCTCAGCTTGTTTTTGTATCTCAGCTTGTTTTTTTAGTTCAGCATTATATGCATCAGAACCTGGCATATTTATAGGCGTATTTTCATCA
>Ga0222714_10000833_pt1 | contig 35105 bp, 31 predicted proteins | sample C33_3DmetaG_FD_165048 | JGI IMG/M metagenome (GOLD analysis project Ga0222714, IMG submission 165048) | Estuarine water microbial communities from San Francisco Bay, California, United States - C33_3D | ecosystem: Environmental > Aquatic > Marine > Unclassified | place: USA: California... | reverse complement strand
AAGTTCTGCTTTGCGGTGTTCCAGAGATCGTCGAGTCCAGCAAGATCGAGGTCTCGCAATTGTTGGTTGCTTGCGTCCGCAAGGCGTTCAACCTCCCGAAAGCGGGCGGTGAAACGCTCCGTTGCTCCTCGGAGGGCAGATTCAGGTTCAACACCAAGGTGGCGGGCAAGATTGACGACTGCGAAGAGCAAGTCGCCAACTTCGGACCGCACGTGCGATTCGTCACCCGATGCTTGGGCTTCAACCGTTTCAGCCGTTTCTTCGGCAATTTTCTCGAGCGGTCCACTTGCATCAGGCCAGTCGAACCCAACTTTTGCGGCTTTGCGTTGCACGGTTGCGGCGTGCGACAGAGCAGGGAGCGAGTTGGGAACGCCATCAAGCACCGATGCTCGTTTGTTTGACTCGGCGCTCCGCTCATCTCGCTTGATGTTTTCCCAGTTGTTGATGACCGTTGCGGCATCGGACGCTTCTACATCTCCGAACACGTGCGGATGCCGGCGAACCAACTTGTCGTGAATCGCCGAGGTGACATCAGCGATCGTAAAGCGACCTTCCTGCTCGGCGATTGTTGCGTGGAATTCGATTTGATAGAGCAGGTCGCCAAGTTCTTCAATCAAGTGCTCGTCAGATGTTGGGTCATCACTGAGAGCGTTGATTGCGTCAACCACTTCATATGTCTCTTCGATGAGGTAGGGGAGCAGTGATGTGTGCGTCTGTTCAATATCCCACGGACATTGTTCGCGAAGGGTGCGCGCAAGGGCGTGGAATGCGAGGTACCCGTGTCCCACCGGCACAGCAAGGTCGGGGATATACAGCGAAGTCAGATGGTCAGGGGAGATATCTCGTTCCATCGACCCCCAGGTGGTTGTAACAACGCGTTCATTCTCGGTGCCGATACCCGTGAGGCCGATGACTACCGAATCATCAAGTGCGGTTTGTGCATTGTCATTCGGGCCGGCATCAATGGAGTGCCGGATGTCTGAGAGCACCCAGTCGGCGTGGACGTGAGCAACAAGGAGTGGTCCACGCTCGCCAGCTGCCTCTGTCGCAAACCGGTGCCCGTCGATGAGCCGAACGCCTGCATCAACAGGGTCGATGCCAAGGCGCGACCAGAGTTCATCGAGAAACGAAATTGCAGGCAGCACGATGCATCGAACCTCCCGATGTGCTCGGAGAATCTCTACAGTCCGTTCAAGAATGAGTGGCGAGCCCGGGACGGCGTACAGCACGTTGCCAAGATCGCAAGCAGCTGTGACGAGAGACTCGGCAATTGATTCGTACACATCGCTAAATCGCTCGGCTGAGTCGTAGACCTCGTCAAATGTTGTTGCGTCGGTAACAAGCGGTGCGCTTGGGTGCCGTGCGGTGCGAAGAAAACGGGTGGTCGCTTCTGCAATCGCTGTTCTGGTTTGTTCAGTGACGAGAGATGGATCACCCGGGCCGAGCCCGACGACGGTGATCGTTGGCAGATTCTCTGAATCGGGTGAACTCGCTGTGGGCGTCATCCGAGTGGAACTCATCCGAGCGGAACGATGCGTCCCGTTGATGGGTTCCAACGGCCGAATCGTGAGTCGACACTCACTTCAGCCGTGTTGAGAACGGCATCGACGTAGAGCAGAGCGCCATCAGTTCCGGCGTAGGCGGCGACGACATCTTGACCAATTTCTGACCAAGGCCGATTGAGAATGACATGCCACCCGAACTGTGTCTCTACTGGCTGCGACCACGTCGTCGCTGGGGCTGCAAACGCTGCTGAAACGAAATCTGGGTCAAAACTCGAGATGTATTGAGCGGTCGGAAGGCATTCAGATTCAGTCCCGGTCAACGCTCCGCCGGTGATTGAGGCGGATCCCTCCAGCGAGAGATCTGCGGCGAGGGCAGCAAAGTCCTCACCCTCGACAAGCAAGGCAACAACCCCATCAGCCTCTGCTTCAGTAGCGACGAGAATATGACGCAGGCACAGCAATCCCGTCGATATGGGTTGCGCTGCATACATGGCCTCAAGGTCTGTGTCGCTTGGCAGATCAGCACGAGTGAGTGCTGAGAGCACGACGTCGGGACTTGTCATCGCAATGAGCCGTCGCATTGCGTCGCTCAACTCATCGAGCGGGCTATCCGAAGGAACGGTTGCAAAGTACAGGTCGAGGTCGCTATCGGTCACGGACGCTCCCGCCCGAGCAAGAATCGCTTCAACTGCGCTCGTACGAACCATCGCGTTCAGCAGCAGACGAGCTCGATCAGCATCGCCGTAGCCACCAGTGTCGAGAGCGGTTGTTCCGAAAATGTCGGACTCCGAGAAGTACTCCGCTAGCAAGCCATCCATCTCTGCGATGGTGTACCCCTCGCCTTCCACATTGATAGCGAGGTCGCTACCGGTGAGCGTTGAGCAACTGCTCGCCACGGCAGCGATGAGAGCAACGGCGATGAGAGAGCGGAATCGTGAACGCACGACAACGACGCTATCGGGAGGACAGGACCTCAAGTAAGTTCTCGTCGCGCTCAGGCAAGCGCTGCTTCGAGACGATCAACTGCGGCCGGCAGAGCGGCCGGAATCTTCGGCTCAAAGCGGCTGAGGTGATCGCGGATTTCAGGAATCGCACTCTTCCAGCCATCAACATCAACGCTGAGAATTGCCTCGAGGTCAGCTGCATCAATATCGAGACCCGTCGTATCGAGCGCGCCTTCGGCAGGAAGCAGGCCGATCGGGGTCTCAATGACATCACTCTTTCCATCGACGCGGTCAAACACCCACTTGAGTACTCGTGAGTTCTCGCCGAATCCGGGCCACAAGAACCTGCCATCTTCGTCACGACGGAACCAATTCACGAAGAAGATCTTTGGCAAATTCTTCGGGTCAGTCTTTGCGCCGATGCTGAGCCAGTGGGCAAAGTAGTCGCCGTAGTTATAGCCACAGAATGGCAACATCGCCATCGGGTCAAAACGAAGTTTTCCGACTGCGCCTTGTTGAGCGGCGGTCGTCTCCGATGCCATGATCGCACCGAGGAACACGCCGTGCTCCCAGTCGAAAGCTTCTGTGACGAGAGGCACTGTTGAGCGACGCCGGCCGCCAAACAGGATTGCTGAGATTGGAACGCCAGCTGGGTCCTCCCATTCAGGGGCGATCGATGGGCACTGCGAGGCCGGAGCAGTGAAGCGAGCGTTGGGATGCGCGGCAGGTCCATCAGACTCCGGTGTCCACATATTGCCGCGCCAGTCGGTTGCGCGGGCGGGCTGATCGTCGCTCATGCCTTCCCACCACACATCGCCATCGGGAGTGAGGGCTGTGTTGGTGTAGATGCAGTTGCCCCACAGTGTTTCCATTGCATTGGCATTCGTGTCAAAGCCAGTTCCTGGCGCAACGCCGAAGAAGCCGGCCTCTGGGTTGATTGCGTAGAGACGGCCGTCGTCACCAAATTTCATCCAACAGATGTCGTCGCCGATGGTTTCGGCTGTCCAGCCGGGGATGGTGGGGACAAGCATGGCGAGGTTGGTCTTGCCGCATGCCGAGGGGAAGGCCGCCGCAATGTACTTTGACTGGCCTTCGGGGTTCGTGAGTTTCAAAATCAACATGTGTTCGGCGAGCCAACCGGCATCGCGAGCCATCACTGAGGCGATACGTAGGGCAAAGCACTTCTTGCCGAGGAGAGCGTTGCCACCGTAGCCCGAGCCGTACGACCAGATCTCGCGAGTTGCAGGGAAGTGCACGATGTACTTGTTCTCAGCGTCGCATGGCCAAGAAACGTCGGCTTCGCCTTCGGCAAGAGGTGCTCCGACCGAGTGCAAACATGGCACCCAGTCATTATCGCCAAGAACGTCGAGGGCAGCCTGACCCATTCGGGTCATGATGCGCATCGAAACGGCAACGTAAGCCGAGTCGGTGAGTTGGACGCCAATGTGGGCGATTGGCGATCCGAGTGGCCCCATCGAGAACGGCACCACGTACATCGTCCGGCCCTTCATGCAACCCGTGTAAAGATTGGTGAGCTCAGTTCGCATCTCAGCTGGGTCACGCCAGTTGTTGTTCGGGCCAGCCTCTTCGGCGGTGGGCGAGCAGATGTAAGTGCGGTCCTCGACACGTGCGACGTCGCCTGGATCAGAATGGGCCCAGTAAGAATTAGGCCGCTTGGCATCATCGAGTTTGGTGAACGTGCCAGCTTGGACGAGTTCGTTACAGAGTCGGTCGTATTCCTCTGCGGTGCCGTCACACCAATAAATGTCGTCGGGCTGCATGATCGCCGCCCACTCCGAGACCCATTGTTGGAGACGTTCGTTGGTGCTCTGTCCGCTCATTGTCGTCTACTCCTAGTTCTTGGGTCGGGGAACCCTTGAGGATTTGTGTTGACAGTCTTACGCGGGCGGGCGGGTTGTCAAGAGCCGCGAGGCTCTCTTTTCGTGCGTTTGTGAAGATAGGTTATCGCTCGAACAGATGGTGATGATATTGAGACCATCACGATTAGAGATGGTACGTGGCGAAAGAACCAATTTGAGACACGAGAAAGCGCTCATTCAGTGAGCAACCGAGCACGTGGACAGACGTGGCTAGTGGCCGGGTGTTCCCATATCAACTTCGCTGCCGAGGCGAAGCGAAGTTGCGTTGCCGGCTTCGTCAAGATCAAAGACGACCCGTTGCCCCTGACGGAGCATCCGAAAGATTGAGCCCTCAAGAGCGTTCGACGCGAGGTCATAATCAGCTAGATCAGAATCGCACATCACGGTTCCAAGACCAGATGACGGGTCGAACGACTTAATGACTCCCTGCATGGAACTAACTGTAGCGCCAGAGTGGTGAAGAGATCAGGCTGAAGCCTGATCAGCCAGCCTTGACGACTTTGCCTGACTTAATGCAGCCAGTGCAAACATTCATTCGCTTTGTTGCGCCATTAACTAGTGCCCGCACACGCTGGATGTTCGGGTTCCACCGACGCTTCGTGCGACGATGCGAGTGCGACACATTCATGCCCCACGATGGGCCCTTTCCACACAACTCACATACCGATGCCATCTCGACCAATTACTCCTTGCGATAGCGGACTCGTTCCGCCTCCGGACAGAAATTCGTTTTCGAACTCCTAAGCGACCCCCGCACGTTATCGGTGACGAACCCCAACTAACACCGCGCGGCCATTCGGACTGAGAAATTCGGCCTGAGAAATTTCAGCGCCACTAGTTTCTACAGAGTGCACGTTCACCAGCGAGATTTCACAATATGAGTCAGGTGATTGAGACCGTCGACGGCCCGCTCACACTCGGCGAACTTGCGCAGATCGATATTGCTCGGCTGAAGGGAGTCGGCGATGCAAAGCAACGTGCGCTGAGCGAATACGGCATTCACGACGTTCTTGAACTGTTGATGACGTACCCGAGGCGCTGGGTTGATCGAACAAACCAGCAGCGGGTGGCAGACGCATTTCCTGGACAAGAGGTGTTACTTGTTGTCGAGGTTCGTGGGGTCGAAGAACGGCAGATGCGGAACCGGCGCAAGATGGTAAATGTTCGTGTCGGTGACGGAACCGGCTCATTGCGCATCACCTTCTTTAATCAGCCGTGGCGGGCACGGCAACTCACTGTGGGGCTGGTGATTGCGATCCACGGGAAGGTGGAGGACTACCGAGGGAGCCTGCAGATGACAAACCCGGTGGTCGACCTCATCGGGGATCGCACAGGTCGAATAGTTCCGATCTACCCGCAAAGCGAAAAGGTCCGGATTACGACCTGGGAGATCGCTGCGCTCGTTGAACAAGCACTTCGTCGCTGCGACTCCCGTGGCATAGCTGACCCCGTGCCTATTTCAGACCGTGAACGTCTTGGGCTTGTCGGACGATTTGAGGCGTTGAAAGCGATACACGGCCCTGATTCGATGACAGCTGCGAATGACGCCCGACGACGGCTTGCCTTCGACGAATTACTGCGCGTGCAAGTCGAACTGGTGCGTCGAAAGCGAGAACTCGAACGCACCTCGCGAGGTATTCAACACGTGGTTGGCGGCGACCTTGTCGGACGATTTGTATCCGCCCTTCCGTTTCCTCTGACGACTGCTCAGCAGAGAGCGATCGCCGAGATCTCCGAGGACATGGGATCGTCTCAGCCGATGCATCGACTGCTTCAAGGGGACGTTGGTGCCGGTAAGACAATTGTCGCAGTGGCCGCCCTCCTCAATGCTGTTGAGGGTGGACATCAAGGAGCGTTGATGGCGCCGACAGAAGTGCTTGCTGAGCAGCACGGCACAGGTGTTCGAGCATTACTCGACGGACTCGTTATCGAAGATGGTGACAACTTGTTTGGGGAGCGACCACTGCGAATCGAACTTCTGACGAACAGAGTGACCGGTCAAGATCGTCGTGAGGTGCTTGCCGGACTTGCGGACGGATCTGTCGACATCGTGATCGGTACGCACGCCCTGATTCAAGAGGGAGTTGATTTTTCGAGTCTCGGTGCAGTCGTTGTTGACGAGCAGCACCGATTTGGTGTCGAGCAGAGGGCTGCACTGAGAGCCAAATCGGATGAGGCTGTGCCCGATCTGTTGGTCATGACGGCAACGCCAATTCCGCGAACTGCTGCAATGACGGTGTACGGCGATCTTGACGTAAGTGCTCTTGATGAGCTGCCGCCGGGCCGCACCCCGATCGCCACTCACTGGGCGGCTGGTCCACTGGCTGAGGCAAACGTCTGGGCGACCGTTTGTAGCGAGGTTGCCGAGGGAAGGCAGGCGTACGTGGTGTGCCCGCTCATTGAGGAAAGCGAGAATCTCGAGGTCGCATCCGCGGAGGAAACCTTTCAACGTCTCGCTGCCAGCGAACTCTCGGCCCTCCGCGTTGGCTTGCTGCACGGCAGAATGCCGTCGGCAGAAAAGGAGTCGACCATGGATGCCTTTCGGGCAAGAGAGCTCGATGTGCTGGTGGCGACGACGGTGATCGAGGTCGGGGTTGACGTGCCAAACGCAACCGTGATGGTCGTGCTTGATGCCGACCGGTTCGGAATTGCGCAATTGCACCAGCTGCGCGGACGTGTTGGCAGGGGTACGCACGCCTCGACCTGTTGGCTTGTAACGAGCAGTGACGATGTCAATCCGCGTATCGACGCGTTGGTGGGGTCAACCGACGGGTTTGAACTCGCAGAAATCGATCTGGAATTGCGAGGCGAAGGAACGTTGATGTCATCTGCGCAAAAAGGCCGAAGTGATCTTCGACTTGCCTCTCTGCGGCGCGACCGCGAGCTCATCGAGCGCGCCCGAGAGGTGGCGTTTCGAATCGTCGACGAAGATCCAGAACTTGTCAATTCTGAAGTGTTGCGTTCTGAAATAGCGCTGCTGCTGTCAGAGCGTGACGGTGACTATCTCACGAAGTCGTGAGGTCAGAATTTGGGAAATTCGTCATCCTCCGGAAGCACAAGATCCCAGCGGTCAAGGCAATCTTCGCAGCGGTACGCAACGATGTCTCCGGGCAGCCAACGAGGGCCTTCCTCCCTTGGGTGAGTGAGAAGAAACGCTCGGCCTCCGCAGTCGATGCAGTCGATCTGTGGGTATGGCTCGAAGGGCTCCTCGTCAGAACTCATAACTGCGAGTATGGCCGATACGAACACGTAGCCTGAGGGTGTGCGTGTGGTAGCGGGATTTTTAGGCGGTCGGAAAATCGAGGCGCCCGCAGGAACGAGCACTCGGCCGACGACTGACCGTGTCCGCGAAGCGGTGTTTAACACGCTCGGGTCAATGGGGGTTATTGAAGGTGCCCTTGTCGCTGATCTGTATGCGGGAAGTGGAGCGATGGGAATTGAGGCGCTCTCTCGAGGAGCGGCTCATTGCACGTTCGTCGAAAACAATCGATCGGCGCTTCGAGTACTCAACGACAATATTTCGACTCTCGGCCTCGTCGACGAGGTAACGGTGGTTCAGGGTTCTGTCGAGTCATACGCAGCGCGCCTTGATGTCGACATTGTGCTGGCGGACCCGCCTTATGACACTGCAGATTGGAGCGATCTGATGTCGAACCTTTCAGCACCCCTGCTGGTCGCTGAAGCCAGTCGAGAGATTGAACCAATCGAAGGCTGGTCAACCCTACGGGCTCGTCGTTATGGCCGAACTTGGGTGACAGTTTTGGGTCGGGATAGCGAAGCAGGCTGACGCGCCACTGTTCGCTCTGTTCACTCAACTAGGTTGGTCTCACTCATGAGTATTGCGTTCGTCCCCGGAAGTTTCGACCCGATGCACCTCGGGCACCTTGACGTTGTCGACCAAGCGTTAGAGGTCTTTGGAGCGGTTGTCGTAGGAGTCCTCCATAACCCATCGAAACCCTCTGGGTTGTTTACTCCTGAAGAGCGCGTTGCTCTCGCTCAACAAACCGTTGGTAACAGGTCGAATGTGACCGTTGGAGCGTTCAGTGGGCTGGCTGTACAAGCCGCTGCTGAAGCTGGGGCAGACATCATCGTGAAGGGTCTGCGAACGATGAGCGACTTCGACATCGAACAGCAGATGGCACAGAACAACGTCGCTCTCACAGGAATTCGCACGGTCTTTGTGCCATGTCGCCCTGATCTTGCCTACATCAGTAGCCGGTTCATCCGAGAAATTTCCTCGCAGGGGATCTCGATCGACCATATGGTGGATCCGGCAGTATCTGTCGCTCTTCAGGTGAAGCACGGAGAGGCCACCTCATGAGCCATGATGAATGGGTGAATGATCGAGCACCCCACCAGGTCGACCCCGGTATCGACGTCGGTATCGACGATGACGAGTTCGAACAGCCATATGACGCGGCACCCGCGCGAGACCCACACCTTGGTGATGCTGAGACATTGCTGAAGAGGGCCGTTGACATTGTGGTGACTGCTCCAACCATGCCGCTGAGCTCGTCACCCCGTATCGATCGAGATGAGATGGTCGAACTTCTCTCAGAAGCGCTGTCTCGTCTTCCGGAAGAACTTCGCCAAGCCCGCCACCTGCTCCGTGAGCGAGATGAGTTCATCGCCCGCACCCGCCGCGAGGCGGCCGAGGTTGTTGAGGCAGCTCGCGTGCAGTCAGAGCGAATGGTGCAACGAACCGAGGTTGTGCGCGCTGCTGAAGCACGAGCTCGCCACATCATGGAAACCGCTTCGTCTGAGTCTCGTCGGCTGAAGAATGAGACTGAAGATTTCCTAGATCAGCGTTTGGCGAGTTTCGAGATTTTGCTCGAGCGCCTCACCCGGGCAGTGGCAACTGGCCGCCAGAAGCTGTCGATTACTGGCATTGATGCGGCAGTTCCGGACGAGTCACATCCTGAACATGACGAGTCTGGGTTCTTCGACCAAGATCGTTAACGAGGGGAGCGGTGATGTCCTCGCCGAGCATGCACGCGCTGCGAATCAACATCGTTGAATTACTGAGACAGCCAGGAAGTGAACGTCGGGTTGAGCACGAGATTTCATCGGACGACCTTCAATGTGAACTCGCACCTGGGCAGTCTGAAATCTCAGGGATGGTGTCGGTCGATGTGACCGCAGTGTCGGCCACAGATGACGTCTCGGTGGCCGGGTCAATTTCTATTCCTTGGAGTGGTGAGTGCCGGCGTTGTCTGAAATCGATCTCAGGCATTCAAGTTGTCGATTTCGATGAACGATTTGCTCCCGCCCGAAGTCGAAATCGGATCGGATTGTCAGACGGCGATGTATCGATTATCGAAGGCGATCAAATTGATTTGCTGGAGCCAATTCGCGAGACCGTGATGATTGAAACCCCGATGAGCGTGCTCTGCAGCGAGTCATGTGAAGGGATCTGCGATGTATGCGGCGCTGATCGAAACAACGATTCGTGTGAATGTGTCGTCGTCATTCGCGATGAGCGCTGGGCCGCACTCGATGCACTCGAACTCGATGATTAAATCTTTCGACCGCAATTAGCCGGTTCCCCGATAGTCTCAACTCGCCCTCGAGGAAGAGAAGAGTCTGTTCCTCTAACTGAGTGACGGAGAAGTCAAGTGGCCGTTCCGAAGAAGAAAACCTCAAAATCGAAGACCCGCAGCCGCCGTGCGAGCAACTGGAAGCTGTCTGCTCCAGCGCGCAGCACGTGCCCACGTTGCGGTAGTGCGAAGACGCCGCACACTGTCTGCCAGTCCTGTGGCTGGTACAAGAATCGCGTTGTTGTTGACGTCTCCTGAGTAGTCTCGCAACATGCTTCCGGTTGCCGTTGATGCAATGGGCGGCGACCATGCCCCCGACGCCATCGTGGCGGGGGCCTTGCTCGCTGCTGAGTCGGGTATTCCTGTTGTCCTGGTAGGTCCATCGGATCTGCCTTCTCGCGTCGACACCGGCGGGCTCTCGATCATTGAGGCCTCCGAGGTCATTGAGATGGACGAAGACCCGGCCCATGGGGTCCGCCGTAAAAAAGATTCAACGCTCGTTCGTGCCGCTGAGGCAGTACGTGATGGCGTCGCATCGGCGATGGTGTCGGCTGGCAACACAGGGGCAACTATGGCCTCGGGTCTTCTCAGGATGGGCCGAATTCGCGGTGTTGGGCGACCAGCGATTGCAGCGATGATCCCGGTTCCTGGTGGCACTCCAACCGTATTGCTCGATGCCGGTGCTAACTCTGAAGTTCAGGCCGAGTGGCTCGTCCAGTTCGCCCAGATGGGAAGTATTTTCGCCGAGCACCGACTGGGAATTTCGAATCCCCGAGTTGGTCTGCTCTCTATTGGTGAAGAGGCCGGCAAGGGTGATTCCCTTCGTAAAGAGGCCTACAACGTATTGAGCGAGGCAAGCGGCTTCAACTTCATTGGCAATGTCGAAGGTCGCGATGTGATGTCCGATGACTGTGATGTGGTTGTTACCGACGGGTTCACTGGCAATGTCGTACTGAAGACACTCGAGGGGGCAATGCGTAAGGTGATGTCGGCGTTGACCGAAGCGGTCACTTCCAACGCAGAACTCACCGAGCACGCTGCTGCGCTCTTGCCAGAAATTCTTCCCCTTCAGGCCTCTCTTGAAGCTGAAACGTACGGCGGAGCGATGCTGCTTGGAACGAATGGCGTATGCATCATCTCGCACGGCTCATCCTCACCGACTGCCATTCACAATGCGGTCGGAGTTGCCCGCGACATGGTTGAAGCCGACGTCGTTGGTTCGATCGCTGCGGCGATACGTCCACAAGAGTGATCTTCGGGTAGGTGTGTCACGGGTACACTCGTTGCGTGGCTGAAGGACAATTGACCCGTGATGAAATTCTCGACACCGTTCGCGACCGGCTCGCTGACATTCTCGAAACCGATCCATCTGGAATTGCCGAGGGTAATTCGTTCGTGGACGACCTTGAAGCCGACTCACTTGCGTTGATCGAACTCGTTGAGGCGCTGGAGGAAGCCTTTGGCACTCGAATTCCTGACTTCCGAGTCGACGACGAAGACCTTGAAGATCTGAAGACGGTTCGTGACGCCGTCGACTACGTGGCGTCTCGGGCTGGGCTCTGACAGCAGGGTCGGCGATGAGCCGACGTTTAGACGATCTGCAGCGGGCAGTTGGTCACCAATTTGGTGACGAGAAACTTCTTTATCGAGCCCTCAGCCACCGTTCGTGGATCGCTGAAAGCTCCGATGAAATCTCGAATGAGCGCCTTGAATTCCTTGGCGATGCGATTCTTGGTTGGGTTGTTGCCGATCTCGTCTATTCCGAATTTGAAGATTGGGATGAGGGCCGACTGACCGACTTGCGTAAGAGCGTGGTGAATGCCGCTGCGTTAGCTGAGATTGCACGGGAGATCAATCTTGGTGAGAGCTTGTTGCTCGGCAATGGTGAGGATGCGGCGGGCGGCCGGGACAAAGAGTCGATTCTCTCTGATGCCCTTGAAGCAGTTTTCGGGGCCGTGTATGTCGATGCGGGCTCAGCGAAAGCCTTCGAAGTCGTGCAACGTCTGATCGCACCATGGCTCTCCGATGCTCCGTCGCGACTTGACCGGCTCGACCAAAAGTCGACTCTTCAAGAACTTCTTGCATCGCTCGGCCGTCGGTCTCCGTCGTATGTCTTGACGTCCCGAGGTCCTGATCACGACAAAGAATTCACTGCAACAGTCCTCGTCGACGATGAAGTGCTTGGAACTGGTGTTGGGCGTTCGAAGAAGATTGCTGAACAGCAGGCGGCCGGTGAAGCAATCGACCGTCTGAACTCGGCTGATCATGCCTGAACTACCTGAGGTTGAAACAGTTCGTCGTGGTCTTGAACGGTCACTTGTCGGTCGCCGTTTTGATGAGGTAGCCGTTGGCCGCGACAGGGTCGCCCGACGGACATCACGACAGGAGTTACGAGATGGGTTAACCGGCGCAAGAGTTGTCGAGGCGAATCGCCGAGGAAAATATCTGCTCCTTGAACTGGATACCGATGCTGTCGTGATGGTGCATCTTCGAATGAGTGGCCAGGTGATCATCGATGATGGGGCTAGCGAGGCTCCTCGGCATAGTCACGTCACAGCCCTGCTCGATGACGGAAGTCGGTTTCTGTTTGTTGACCCTCGAACATTCGGCGAGGTAGTGGTTGCACCGCGAAGCCGCATTGATGTGCTGATTCCTGAGATCGGCCGACTTGGTCGGGACCCCTTAGTTGATGGTGTTGACATGAAGGCGGTGACCGAGATGTGTCGGAACCGGCGCCGGCGTGTGAAGTCACTGTTGCTTGATCAGTCGCATATCGCAGGCATTGGAAACATTTACGCAGATGAGATTTGTCACTCTGCTGGTATTCGTCCAGATCGGCCAGCCGAAACATTGTCATCTCGTTCACGTCGTCGATTGACCGACGCAATTGTTGACGTCATCGAGCAGGCAGTCGAACTTGGTGGGTCAACCCTTGCAGACTCGCAATATGTCGGTGTCGATGGACAGCCAGGAACATTTCAAGAGCGCCATCGGGTGTATGCCCGGACGGGTCAGCGATGTATCTCATGTGGTCGGGGTGTCATTCGTCGAATCCTCATCGACCAACGGGGCAGTCACTTTTGTCCGGTTTGCCAGCGCTAAAGCATCACGTTTTGTGCGGTGCGGCCGAGTAGATTCGTGGAGGCGTGTTTCTCAAAAGTTTGACCCTCAAAGGCTTTAAGTCGTTCGCAGATTCAACGGTGATGGACCTTGAACCTGGTGTGACCGTCGTCGTCGGTCCAAATGGGTCGGGCAAGTCAAATGTCGTAGATGCAATTGCCTGGGTGCTTGGCGCTCAAGCACCGAAAGCTGTTCGAAGCCAAAAGATGGACGATGTCATCTTTGCGGGCACAGAAAAGCGTTCTGCTCTTGGTCGGGCAGAGGTCAGTCTGACGCTCGATAACTCAGCCGGGTTGCTCCAGCTTGAGTTTACTGAGGTCACGGTCACCCGTGTGCTGTTCAGGAATGGAGATAGCGAGTACTCGATCAACGGCGTGCCGTGCCGCCTTCTCGACGTCCAAGAATTGCTGTCCGACGCCGGGGTGGGCCGCCAACAACATGTCATTGTTTCGCAGGGTCAGATCGACGCGGTGCTTAATGCCCGCCCAGAGGATCGTCGATCAATAATTGAAGAAGCTGCTGGCGTATTGAAGTACCGCAAGCGGCGCGAAAAGGCTCAGCGGCGGCTTGATGCGACCGAAGCAAATTTAGTTCGTTTACAGGACTTGTTACGTGAGGTCCGACGGCAGTTGAAGCCACTTGAGCGGCAAGCGCAGGCAGCCCAACGCCATGTCGAACTTCAGAGAGAGCTCGACGGTTTGCGCATCTTTGTTGCCGGACGAGAAATTGCAACGCAACGAACGAGATTGGTGGCGATCGAACACGATCGCATTCAAGCCACTGAAACCCAACACACCTCGAAATCTCGGTTGGCCGAACTCGACACTGCGATTATGGGTATTGAAGCGCAACTCACGGCTCGCGGTGCGAGTGATGTTCGAGATCGTCTCGCCAACGTAGAACGGCTCATCGAGCGCGCAGATGGGCTACTCGGAATCATCGACGAGCGTCGTCGGTCACTCGAGCGTGACCGTTCGCAGGGCCTAGATGCCGATGTCATTGCAACCCTTGAGGCCGACGTCGCTGGGTTCCGCTCCGAACTTACCGAGGTTGAAGCTGCACAAGCAGCGTTACAGCCAGAGGTTGCATCGCTCGAGGAAGAAGAGCGGCAGCTTGAACTCGAACGTGAGTCTGCAGATCACGGTGGAACAGATCTGAGTTCAAAAGCAGCAAGCGCAGCCGCTGAGGTACGCGGTGAACTTCGGTCGGTGCGATCCTCGCTCGAACGCAGCCGGGCCGAGCGTGACCGTGCGGTTGAGCGCGTCGAACTTTCACGTGGACAACTGGTTGAGCTCTCAGACGAGATCGAGCGCTACCGCAGTGAATGCGAAGCTGCGAGTAACGCTGAAGAACCTTTGGTTCGTCAGCACGTGAACGCTGAGGCAGTTCGCTTGCGAGCTGCAGCCGCTTTTGATGAGGCCGAAGCAAACGAACGCAAAGCCTCGTCAGAGGTCGAGCGGCTAACGGCACGCCAAGAGGCATTGCAACTTGCCCTTGATGCGGCGCGGGCTCGTGCCGGAGCCGAACGGCTTGCGGGTCTCGATGGCGTCCTTGGCACGCTACTCGACGTCATCGCGATCGATGCGGGGTGGGAGGCTGCCGTTGAGGCAGCGCTCGGCGAGGCGCTCTCCGCGGTTGTTGTTGAGTCGGCCTCGAATGCGCGCAGTGCGCTCGAAGCTCTTCGCACATCGGCGACCTCAGGCGCAGTGTTAGCAGCAGTCTCGGCTCATGCAACGAAGGCTGACGTCCCGAGTGGTTGTGCATCAGTTCTCGGCCATGTGCGAGCAACAAACTCCGGTGTTCAGTCACTTCTCGAGCGGTTGCTCTCGCACGCGGTGAGCGCCCCAACCCTTGACGCTGCGATTGATACTGCTCTAGCCCATCAGGATCTTGTCGTCGTCACTCAAGACGGTGACCGTCTCTCATCGACTGGGTGGCGAATTGGATCTTCTTCCGGTGGTGCAACCGCCGCAGCTCTCGAAGAGGTAAGTGCGCGGGTTTCAGCAGCAACGCAGGCTCGAGATGCTGCCGAGCAGGGGCGCCTTGAGGCTCGCACTGCCCTCGATGCGGCTCTTGCGGCGGAGCGTGAACTCGTCACTGCTCTCGATCGAAACGATGGGCGGTTCATCGCGGCATCAGAGGCGCTGTCACAGGCCCAGGCGCGTCGGCGCGAGGTCGATGCAGAGCGTGAGGGCGCTGCACGATCAATTACGGAACTTGTCACTGTCATCGAGGGGGACGAGCAACGCCTTGCCGAACTCGAGGCTGCACTTCCAAGTCTGGTCGCTGAAGAGCAAGCCGAGGCTGATGCGGTGCGACAACGCGACGAATCAAGGACCGCGCTTGACGCCTGGTCGGCGGTGCTGGTGTCGAGACGACGTGATGTCGAAGTTCGATCGGCTGGGCTGAATGAACAATCAGAGTTCTTGCGCCGGCGGATCGCAGATATTGATGGCCGGCTCGAAGCAGACCGTGAAGCACAGGCCGGAGCAGCCGATCGTCGGCAACAAGTTGAAAAGGCCCTCGGTGCCGTCGCCGCGTTGAACGCATTCGTCGTCGAGCGCCGCCTTCAAGTCGTTGCCGCTCGTGATGCACTTGTCGAAGAACGCCAACGCCAATCTGCAGAGGTGACCGAACTCACCGAGCGCCTCGACCAATTCCGTCAAGAGCGTGTCGCCTCAGAACGGTCGCTTGAGGAGTCGCGTGAACGACTCACGAAAGCTGAGATCGCAGAGGCAGAGGTGAAGTTGCGCCTCGAAACCACAATCGAGTCATTGCGGCGTGATCTCGACATCGAACCAGAGGTAGCGGAGGCAGCTGAACCCCCAGAGGTACCAGAGGGTGCAACTCCTGCTGGTCGTGTTCGTGAACTCGAGCGTGAGCTTCGTTTGTTGGGGCCGATTAACCCGCTCGCTCTTGAAGAGTTCAACGAGTTGAGCCAGCGGAATGAGTTCCTTGAAGGGCAACTTGAAGACGTGCGGTCAACCCGTCGTGAACTCAACCGAGTCATTGCCGCCGTTGATCTTGAGATCCAGAATGTGTTTGTGTCGGCCTTTGCTGATGTAAGTGCGAACTTCACCCAACTGTTTGGAGCGCTCTTCCCGGGTGGTAACGGTTCGCTCAAACTGACTGCTCCTGATGACCTGCTGAACACCGGTATCGAGGTCGAAGCCAAGCCCAGCGGCAAGAATGTGAAGAAGTTGTCACTGCTGTCCGGTGGTGAACGTTCATTGACTGCGCTTGCATTTTTGTTTGCCGTCTTCCGTTCGCGCCCTTCGCCGTTCTATGTGATGGACGAAGTCGAGGCTGCGCTTGACGATGTCAACTTGCACCGTTTCTTGAATCTCATTCAGGAGTTCCGCAAGGAGGCACAGCTGCTCATCGTGTCGCACCAGAAGCGAACGATGGAGGCAGGTGACGCGTTGCTTGGTGTCTCGATGCAACCGGGTGGTTCATCAAAAGTTGTGACCGAGCGTGTCTCGACCGCCTCAGCCCAGTAGTCGATGAGCTGGCCATCCTTAGCCGAGAAGTCCACCTGGTGATTCAGAGTCACAGATAGCGTCAACTTCCAATGGACCAAAACAACTGGATTTATCTTGTTCTCATCTTGCTCGTAGTCGGGTTTGGTGCGGGGGTCATCCTTGCTGGTCGGCGCCGGAGTGGTTCTGAGGCTCCAACACGTGATTCTCGGACGGCGGGGGCAGACGCATCGAAGCATGAATCTGCTGTCACGGCGGTTGCCGATGAACCGGCCGAAGCCGAGCCCTCCGTTGAGGAATCAGATGATGCACCAGATTCAGCCGTTGGCACTGACGATGCGGTCGACGAGCGAGAGCTCGCGCGTTACGAGTCAGAGCAACCGAAGTCGATGCGAGATCGTCTCGCTCGAGCCCGCGGTGCATTCTCTGAAGCGATCGGCTCCGTCCTCGGACGGTCTGGCATCGATGATGCTGTCTGGGAAGAACTCGAAGATGCACTGTTGATCGCCGACGTCGGAATTGGTGTCGCCACTTCATTGCTTGAACCGTTGCGTGATCGAGTTACGAAGGGAGAAATTGAGAACCCGGAGCAACTCATTGCAGCGCTCAGAGTGTCGATGGTGACTCAACTCGAGGGCGCGAATCGAGAACTTTCGATGCGAGATGATGACGGCACGTCAATCTGGCTGTTTGTTGGGGTGAACGGTGTTGGTAAAACAACAACGATTGGCAAATTGGCCTCCCGACAGATCGCATCTGGAACCAAGGTATTGCTCTCGGCAGGTGACACGTTCCGCGCCGCAGCGGCCGATCAATTGCAGATGTGGGCTGAGCGATCTGGAGCAGAGATTGTTCGCGGAGCTGATGGTGCTGACCCCTCGAGCGTTGTGTTTGATGCTGTTGAAAGGGCGACTGCTAAGGAGTTCGATCTTGTGCTTGCAGACACTGCCGGTCGATTGCACAACAAACAAAATTTGATGGATGAACTGTCTAAGGTTCGCCGAGTCGCCGAAAAGGGGAGTGGAGTTGTTACTGAGACCTTGTTGGTGATCGATGCAACAACTGGTCAGAACGGTCTTGCACAGGCAAGGGAATTTGCTGCTGCGGCCGATGTCACCGGTGTGGTGGTGACAAAACTTGATGGCTCGGCGAAGGGTGGCATCGTGTTCGCCGTAGAGACAGAACTGGGAATTCCGGTGAAGTTTGTTGGTGTTGGGGAACAGATCAATGATCTAGTGCCGTTTGACCCGCAAGAATTCGTTGACGCGCTCGTCAGTGTGTGACCGGGAACTTTCTTGAACCTGACGACGTCAAAAGGAGTATGCGAATGAACCGTGTTCTGAAGTCAACTGTTGTGACACTCGTTCTCGGATTGTCGCTCACCGCTTGTATCGCCGATGACACCGACTCGGGTGGACTCACTCCACCTGAGGTCATCCGTGTGGGCGCAATGGAAGGCGGGGCAGTTGCGGCCACTGAACAGGCAGCGGTTGCTGATACCGCTGAGTCCTCACTTTCGGCGATGGATGAAGCTGCCGCAGACGGAGACATGGCGTTGGATTACATGATGCCGTGGACGATTGTCACCGACTTCATTGTTGGCGACCTTCCTGCCCTTCCCGGTAATTCCACCGGATATGTATACCGATCCAACTCAACCGTTTCTGAGGAAGCTGCCGTTCGTTTGGCGACAGTATTTGGTGTTGACCCAACTCCGCAGACTCGCCCAGCCGAATATCAAGTCGCATGGGCGTTTGGTCCAGAAGATGGCACCGCTCCGTCACTCACGATCGACGCCTACAGCCAGCATTACTGGTGGTATTCGCCAGATTGGTCTGAGCGTGAGGATGCCGTCGCCCTGTACGCATGCACGGAAAGTGTTGATGTCGAAGGAAACGTCACGGTCGACTGTCCTGAGCCCGAGCCACCCGTCGGGGTGCCGACTGCTGAAGAGGCTGAGGCTGCGGCGCGTGAACTCATCGCTGCAGCGGGATTCGATGACGATGCACTCAAGTTCGAGGTCAGTGCTGATGACTGGTATGCATCGGTGTACGCAACTCGTCCGTTGATCGACGGGGTTGAAGTAACCGGAGAGAATTGGAGTTTCGGATTTGGGGCCGAGGGGGCGCTGGAATGGGCAGGTGGTTCGTTCGTCAGCCCTGAAAAAGTTGGACCGTATCCACTGATTGACGTCGAGACTGCACTCACACGCCTCCGGTCGAATTATCTTGGTTCAGGCGGTTCATGGGGCGGCGATGTTGCGGTGATGGAGGCCGCTGACGAATCAATTGCAACCGATTCGGCGATCGCTGTTGAGCCGCCAGAGTCTGAAATGGCAACCTCGGAAATGTCGATCGACCCTGACGAATCTTGGGTTGAACAGCAGCCCGAAGAAATCACCGTCACCTTGATCGACGTCGTCGCAGACCTGTGGTGGGCAACTGATGTTGATGAGAACACCTGGCTCATCCCGGCATACCGGTTCATCGGCGATGACGGTGGTTGGTACACGGTGCCAGCAGTTGCTGATGAATATCTCATCGAAACACCTGTGTACGTCGATGATGTCGATGAGCCTGCACCGTTGCCTGCGGTGTCAGAACCATCCTCGGGTGGCGGCACCGCCGGATCACCTGGCCGGGTGAGTGAAAGCGTTGCGGTGGTGATCGAAAATCAACTAGAAGAGATCGATGAGCAAATGATCGCCTTCTTGGAAGAGGTCGTTGATGTGCCATTCACCGAAGATGAATTCGCTGATCTCGCCGCCGAATTTGGATTCACCACGCGGGTGATCCAGCGTGACGGAGAGTTCCTTATGGTGACCGAGGATTACTCGACATCGAGGGTCAATGTCATCGTTGAAGACGGAATAGTGGTCGCTGTCGACTCGATTGGTTAGCGCCTAGACCGGCTCCCATGCGGCCGCTAAAAATGTTTGGGGTGTTTGCATCATTGACGAGTCCTTACCCATCAAGCAAGATCTCAAGGTGGGGCAAAACGAGTCGTGGGAATCAAGCGGTGCAACTATTGGTCGAACGTTGTCGGACTCTGATCCGTCATTTGATCGAGGGGCCGACCCTGGAGCGCAAGCACCAAACGTTGTGGTCGTGTTACTTGATGACACCGGCTTTGCCCAACTCGGGTGTTTTGGCTCAGATATCGACACCAGACACATTGATGCACTTGCATCGGACGGCATCACTTTTACCAACTTCCATGTGACTCCTCTGTGCTCGCCGACACGGGCTGCGCTCCTCACCGGTCGATCTCAACACGCGGTTGGGATGCGCGGAGTTTCAAATTGGAAGACGGGTTTCCCGCATCAACTCGGACACATCTCTCAACGTGCTGCAACGATTGCAGAAATTCTCCATTCCAATGGATATGCAACGTTCTGTGCAGGGAAGTGGCATCTTGCTCCGACCAGCGACATCTCGGCTGCAGGGCCGTTTGACCAATGGCCGCTTGCACGTGGATTCGATCGTTTTTATGGGTTTCTCGAGGGTGAAACCGATCAGTTCCATCCTGAGCTGGTGCGAGATAACTCGCACATTTCGCCGCCACGAACACCAGCGGAGGGATACCACCTGTCTGAAGATCTCGTTGACAACCTTCTTCAGATGATTAACAACTCAAAGGGTGTTCGGCCAGATCGTCCGTTCTTTGCGTATCTTCCATTTGGAGCGACGCATGCACCGCACCAGGCGCCAGCGGCATATTTGCAGAAGTATCGAGGCCGGTACGACGAAGGCTGGGATGAAATTCGTCAACGTTGGTTTGAACGGCAGCTTGAACTTGGGGTGATTCCGTCGCATACGAAACTCGCCCCGCGAAATTGGGGTGTTCAGGCGTGGGACGATCTTCCAGACAACCAGCGTCGTCTCGCATGCCGACTGCAGGAGGCGTTCGCGGCGTTTCTCGATCACACCGATGACCAGATCGGGCGGTTTGTTGATGGCCTGAGCGATCTCGGCGAGCTCGACAACACCATTTTTGTGTTGCTTGCAGACAACGGTGCCTCTCAAGAGGGTGGTCCGTTCGGGGTGATGCACGAAATGAAGTTCTTCAATGGGATTCTGGAAACACCCGATGAGGCAATCGAACGGATCGACGACATTGGCGGGCCTCATTCCCACACGAATTACCCATGGGGGTGGGCACAGTGCGGTAACTCTCCATTCCGTTGGTACAAACAGAACACCCATGAAGGTGGCGTTCACGTTCCGTTGATCGTCAGGTGGCCAAAGGCGCTGGCTTCGCAATCGGGAACATATCGACATCAATTTGTCAGCGTGTCAGATGTAATGCCAACGGTTCTCGAGTTGTTGAAAATTGATGCGCCGGAGGTGTTTCGCGGTGTTGAGCAGCTGCCGGTAACCGGCCACTCATTTGCCCAGATCTTGCGTGATGCTGCGGTTCCTGCTGCGAACACTCTTCAGTATTTCGAGAACAGCGGCAGTCGGGCGTTGATCACTGAGCGTGATGGTCAGTTATGGAAGGCAGTGACAAAGCACAACCAAGGCGATGACTTTGAGACCGAACCATGGGAGCTCTACAACCTCAGTAATGACCCATCTGAATGCGAGAACCTTGCCGAGTCTGAACCAGGCATGACGCACGACCTCATTGACTTGTGGTGGAGAGAAGCAGAACGTCATGGAGTGTTGCCTCTCGATGATCGCACTCTCGAACTCTTCGCAGCCGTTCGACATGAACGTTCGCCGCATCGCCTCAATGGCGTGTATCGGTATCGCCCTCCGATGGCGCCGATACCCGCAAGTGCTTCGGCGACAACCGGCAGCCGTTGGTTCGAACTCGCTGCCAACGTCACCGTAACCGAAGGTGATGAGGGCGTGCTATGGGCAACCGGAACTCAGAATTCGGGGGTCGCAATCTTTGTGCAGTCAGGACATCTCGTTGTTGATTACAACGCCTTCAACGACCACACCATCGTCGAGTCAACACGCCCAATACCCCCGGGAGATGTCGAGCTTAAGGTGCGCCTTGAGCGAACCGGACGCAAAACCGGTTGGTGCGAGGTTTCCATCGACGGCGAAGCTTGTGGGCGTGAGGAAATTCCGTTTTATATGAGAATGGTCTCATCGGTTGGGTCAAGCGTCGGCTATGACCATGGGTCACCTGTCTCTGAGCGTTACGACTCCTCATTTCCGTTTACCGGGGAGTTACACGAGGTGGTTATTCGCATTCCTGAGCGGCGGTCTCAGGCTGAACAGAACGCAGCGGCTCAAGCAGAGATGACCCGCCAATGACGATCACCGTCACTTTGCTCGGAACGGGAAGCCCAATCCCTGCCCCAGATCGTGCAGGGCCCTCGACATTGATTTCAACTGAGGGTGAGCACTTCTTGGTTGACGCTGGCCGCGGAGTGCTGATGAGAATGGCAGCAGTTGGTGTTGGGGCTCCACAGCTCTCGGCAGTGTTGCTCACCCATCTGCACAGCGATCACATCACTGACCTGAATGATGTGATCACCACACGATGGGTGATGACCTTTGAACCAACACCGTTGACGATCATCGGGCCGGTTGGAACGCAACATGTTGTTGATCACCTACTCGCGAGTCTTGGCCCCGATATCGCCTATCGACTTGCACATCACGATGACCTCAACCACGAGCCAATGGTTCGCGTGATTGAGGTTGAGTCAGGGGAAATTGCTTTGCTGGGACCGACGGTGATCACCGCGGGTCAAACCGATCACAAACCTGTTGAACCAAGTATTGGGTATCGGTTTGAGTTAGGTGGAAATTCGGTTGTGGTCGCAGGTGACACCGTTCCGTGTGACTCGCTGGATGCGCTGTGTACGGGAGCTGATGCTCTTGTTCACACGGTGATCCGCAAGGACATCATCGCTAATGTGCCGATGCAGCGCTTGCTCGACACTCTCGACTATCACTCGTCACCACAAGAGGCTGGTGCAACGGCTCAACGGGCCGGAGTGACGACCCTGGTGCTGACCCACTACGTACCGGCGATCGCACCAGGTGGTGAACATGAGTGGGTGGATCTCGCCGCAACCGAATTCGGCGGCCAAATTGAGGTTGGAGACGATCTTCACACCGTGACGGTCGGGTGACGCGGGGCGATCGGTGGAAGTAGTTCAATAACAGGTGAGATGAAACTGAGGGCACCTGAAATCTGTGGCAGGTAGCCTCAATAGCAATGTTTGATTCGCTGTCCAGCCGGCTTGACGGCATCGCTAAACGACTCCGAGGTAAAGGTCGACTGACTGAGGCTGATGTCGATGAAGTGATGCGCGAGATTCGCACCGCTCTTCTCGAAGCCGACGTCAATGTGCAGGTCGTACGTTCGGTCACCAACCGTATTCGTGAACATGCAATTGGTGCGACGAAGTCAAAGGCTCTTGACCCCGGCCAGCAGGTCATCAAGGCTGTGCACGACGAACTCATTCGAATTCTCGGTGGCGAAACGCTTCGCATTTCGTATGCATCCAAGCCACCAACGGTCGTGCTAATGGCCGGCCTGCAGGGTTCAGGCAAAACAACAAACTCGGCCAAACTCGCCGCGTGGTTTAAATCGCAGGGTCATCAGCCATTGCTAGTGGGGGCTGACCTTCAGCGCCCTGCTGCGGTCGAGCAGTTGCGTACCCTCGGAGCACAGATCGATGTGCCGGTGTGGTCGCAGCCGACGAATCCGGTGCAAGTCGCTGCGGACGGTCTCGAGGAGGCTCGTCGTCTGGGTCGCGATGTGCTCATCGTTGACACGGCAGGCCGATTGTCAATCGACACCGAACTCATGCAGCAGGTGCGAGATATCTCAGAAGCAATTTCTCCGGACTACACCTTCCTTGTTATCGATGCAATGACTGGTCAAGACGCAGTTCAAACTGCATCTGCCTTCCACGAGACTCTCGCAATTGATGGCGTCATCATGTCGAAACTCGATGGTGATGCTCGCGGTGGTGCGGCCCTTTCCGTGAAAGAAGTCATCGGACGTCCGATCGCCTTTGCATCAACGGGTGAGCGCATCGAAGCATTTGAGCAATTCCACCCTGATCGAATGGCGGGTCGAATCCTTGGGATGGGTGACATGCTCACCCTCATCGAGCAGGCCGAACAGGCCTTCGAGAAAGAACAGGCTGAAGAGGCTGCCGCCCGACTCATGGGCGGCCAGTTCACCTTTGATGACTTCTTGGAGCAGATGCAGGCCCTGAAGAAAATGGGTCCGCTATCAGGGGTGCTCGGAATGATGCCGGGAATGCCAAAGGAACTGAAGAACGCAGAAATCGGTGACGATGATCTCAAACCCGTAGAGGCAATCATCTACTCGATGACACGTGAAGAGCGTGCACGTCCAGAAATCATCAATGGCAGTCGGCGAGCACGTATTGCAACCGGTTCTGGCACCTCTGTCGCAGAGGTGAATCGTCTTGTCAAGCAGTTCTCTGAGATGCAGAAGATGATGAAGAAGATGGGTGGTGGCGGCGGTATGCCTGGAGGGCGCAAGGCCCGCCGAGCGGCAAAAGGCGTAAAAGGCAATCCATTTGGAGGTGCTGGCATGCCAGATATGAGTGATCTCGAATCAATGCTTGGTGGTGGCCAACTTCCCAACTCGAATCCATTTGGAGACCTCGGAAAACGCTAAGTAGTCAAGGCGATTCATCTCGTTTGCGGCTGGCGGTGGGTATCGGCCTTAAGCGCCGATAGTCTGCGATGGTTCCTCATTGCCTCAGGAGACGGTTTAGACATGGCAGTTAAGTTGCGCCTTACTCGCATCGGAAAAAAGAAGCAGCCTCAGTACCGCATCGTTGCGGCTGATGCGCGTTCGCCCCGTGACGGACGATTCATTGAGATCCTTGGTCACTATGACCCTCGTCAGGACCCTTCAGTGCTCACCGTCGATAACGACAAAGCCGTGAAGTGGCTTTCCGAGGGAGCGCAGCCAACCGAGCGTGTTTCAAAGCTTCTGGAGATTTCAGGAGCAATGGAACAGTTCAAGTCTTCAAAGGCTGGGTGAGTCTGGTCATGGCGGCCCCAACCGCTGCAGCAGTTCTCGAGCACATCGTCCGGTCGATTGTCGATCAGCCTGACGCTGTCAATGTTGAAGTGAGCGAATCAGGAGACCGTACCCGTCTCGATGTTCGTGTTGGAGATGGTGACCTCGGGCGTGTGATTGGTCGTCGTGGCCGCACAGCTGCGAGCATTCGCACGGTTACCCGTGCGGCCGCTGCAAAAGACGGTGTCGAGGTCGACATCGAATTTCTCGACGACTGAGTAGTCGTTGTTTTGAGCGGGAGTCAACCATGACTGACCCGAACCTGTTAGAGATTGGTCGACTTGGCCGAGCTCACGGAATCCGTGGCGAGATGTTCGTTTCGCTGACCTCGGATCGAGTTGAACGCGTTGCTGAGGGGTCCACGTTGGAAGCGGAAGGCTTGTGGTTGACCGTCGTTTCATCTCGGCCATCTTCTGGTCGATTCATTGTTCGTTTTGCTGAAATCGAATCTCGCAATGATGCCGAGCAGATGACGGGGAAGGTTCTGCGTGCTCATCCTCTTGAGGACCCTGAGGCGCTTTGGGTGCATGAGATGATTGGTGCGCTAGTGGTCGACGTAGACGGGATGGAGTGGGGAAGGTGCGTGGCTGTTGTCGCGAACCCGGCATCAGACCTCATCGAACTTGAAAGCGGTGCACTTGTTCCATCGGTGTTTGTTGTCGAGTCAAACTCAGAGAACATCGTGATTAACCCACCTGAGGGCTTATTCGAGCTTGCTGGAACTGCTGACGGTGCGTCGTGAGAATTGATGTCTTCACGTTGTTCCCATCGATGGTTGATGGATTCACCGACCAAAGTTTGCTTGGCAAAGCCCGCGAGGCTGGTTTAGTTGACCTGCGCTGTCACGATCCTCGTGACCACGCAACCGATGTCCACCGCACGGTTGACGATTCGCCCTTTGGTGGCGGAGCAGGAATGCTGATGCGCCCAGAGCCCATTTTTGCGGCGGTTGAGGCAGCCAATCCGCCTCGGCCCCTCCTGCTGTTATCACCTGGTGGACGAACATTTGATCAGGGGTACGCGACTGAACTCAGTGAGCTCGATGGATTCAGTTTGCTCTGCGGACGCTATGAGGGCATCGATCATCGGGTTCGTGAGCATCTTGTCGATGGCGAGATCAGTATTGGCGATGTTGTTCTTGCAGGTGGTGAAGTCGCTGCTTGTTTGATAATTGAAGCAGTGACACGGTTGCTGCCGGGGGTGATGGGTAATGAGATGGGCCCGGTTACAGAGAGTTTTAGCGATTCTGGGCTCCTTGAGGAGCCCCAATACACCCGACCGGCAGAGTTTCGTGGGTGGGAGGTTCCTGAGGTTCTCAGAAGCGGGAACCATGCGCTGATCGAGCGTTGGAGGCGAGCTCAGGCGCTGTACAGAACTGTTCGTCAGCGTCCCGATCTCATCGAAGCTCGCGGTGGACTTTCGGCAGATGACGCTCGCTTGTTGGAAGAGTTCCCACCGACCCCGTATCCTTTGTCGGCCGACCCGGATTGAGCCGGGTCACCCCGAAAGATCAGGAAGACTCATGAAGACCACCGATTTCATCGATCAGGACTCACTGCGTACGGATATCCCCGAATTTGGACCGGGAGACGAACTCAAGGTGCACGTCCGTGTTGTTGAGGGTGGCAAAGAGCGCGTCCAGGTATTCCAAGGCAACGTCATCTCAATTCGTGGTGGCGGCCTGCAAGAGACCTACACCGTTCGTAAGTTGAGTTACGGCGTTGGGGTTGAGCGCACATTTCCGATGCACACGCCAACCGTTGCAAAGGTTGAAGTTGTGAAGCGTGGCGATGTCCGTCGTGCGAAGTTGTACTACCTGCGTGATCGCGTCGGTAAGGCTGCACGCGTTCGCGAGAAGCGCGAATTCTGATTCTGTCGCTCTCGCTCTGAGAGCCCGATCGGCCATGACGGTCCTTTCATCGGACAAGGTGGTGGTTGTTGGCGTCTTCTCATCGTCGTGGGATGCTCGCCGAGCGTCGAGTTGCGTTGCAGTATGAACAGCGAGGGTTTGTTGTTCTTGACCGCAATTGGCGGTGCGGTGTCGGTGAACTCGATATCGTCTCGGCAAATTCCTCAACGCTCGCAGTGATCGAAGTGAAGTGGCGTCAGTCAAGTGAATTTGGTGGAGCCGCCGGCGCTGTAGGCCTCGTCAAGCAGTCCCGAATCAAAGCGGCGACCGAATTGTGGCTTGTACGTCACCCGGCGTGGTCTCAACGAGATGATCTCGCAGTTCGCTTCGATGTTGCAGCAGTTACTGGCGGAGTGATTGAGGTGTTTGAAGCGGCCTTCGAGTAGCCGGTTAGCCGAAGAGGCCCCATGCGAGTAATGCTCCAGCAACAACAAGTGCGCATGCAACAAACAGGTAATCGCTTGGTCGAGCAGAGAATTTTCGGTACGGGTTGAAGCCCACGTGATCAGTATGGCGGTGAACATGCTGATGATGCACCGACCATTACCGTGGGGGTGTGAGCAAACATCGTCGATCGTCTGCCTTGAGGTGGTTGATGACCGCGTCCTGCGTGTTCGCTTTCGGAACAGGGTCGGTGTTAGTCGCGCAAGAAAATGATGCCGAACCCGATGACGGTGCGGTTGTCGTTGAAGATGTTGAGACTGCGCTGACACTTCCTCTCGTTGAAGTGCCGGTCGGGTGTGAACCGTGGCAGCTCGCTGATGTGGTCTTTGTCGGAACGGTCGCCGCTCGTGATGCAAAGACAGTTCGCTTCACTGATATCACGGTGCGTGCGGGCAATGAGGCGCTCATCTCGGCTGGAGGAACGGTTGATATTCGTTTTGGATATGACGCCCAATATGTCGCTGAGGGCGAGACCTACCTTGTCGGAGCGGATCAGTACCCTGACCTGGGCATTTTGGTCTCAAAACTCACTCAGCCACCCGTTGACTTTGCGGGCGACGAGATAGTTGGGGTTTCGGAGAATGACGTTGAGTGTCCTGAGGCAGAAGATCCGACCATCACGTTGAACACCGACGGATCACCGGTCAATTTTTCGATCATTGATCCGATGTTGGCGAAGCGTTCAAGTATTGCGGGGGCGTTGCTCGTCCCGTTCACCGTTGCAATGGTGGTGATCTTTCTGCTTGCCATGCTGCGGTTGTCCTCACAAAGTCTTGTATCGAGCTTGAGGGACCTGCGTCGACCGCGCAGGCGTTAGGGCATTGCGCTGGTCGCGAGCGCCCGCAACTCTGAGACGGCCGCGGCAAGGCCGTCGGGGTGCCGGTACAGAGCGGTGCCCGCGATGAGCACATTTGCCCCTGCGGCGGCAGCTCCAGCGATCGTGGCCGGACCGATTCCGCCGTCTACTTCAAGATGAATGTGGTCACCACGTCCGGAGTCCTCGATCATGTTGCGAACTTCACGAATTTTTGGCTCCATCGTCGAGATATACGCTTGCCCGCCGAACCCTGGGTTAACGGTCATCACTAAGACGAGGTCGACGAGGTCGAGTACATGTTGAACCGCTGAAGCGGGCGTCGCTGGATTGAGCGCAACCGCAGCGGTTGCGCCGAGTTCGTTGATGTGGGCGAGAGTGCGGTGCAGGTGGGTGCATGCCTCCGCATGAACGATGAGACGCGAGCATCCGGCCTCGACGTATCGACGAGCAAGCTGGTCAGGGTTGAGCACCATGAGATGTGCTTCAAAGGGCACCGAGGTGTGGGCACGGGCAGAAGCGATGACATCGGGTCCGAAGGTGAGATTTGGCACAAACTGTCCATCCATCACATCCCATTGGATGAGGTCAACTCCAGCATGCTCAAGTGCGACAACTTCTTCGCCAAGGCGTGAGAAGTCGGCAGGAAGAACTGAAGGGGAGATAAGAATTGGACGTGCCACGCATTGAACCATAGTTGGGAGTTCGGGCTCACCTACGTTGTGGGGATGCAAGATGACGCATCGCTCCGCCATTCCGACATTGCGATCGAGCGGATTGTTGCCGGCGGCGAGGGCCTCGGCCGCCTTGCTGACGGACGTGTCGTATTTGTGAAAGGTGGGGTCCCTGGTGATATCACCACGATCAACCTCGTTGATGATCGACGTGATTGGGCTCGCGCCACGTTGGTGACTGTCGACGTGGCATCTCCTCAACGTATGGAGCCAACATGTCCCGCTCGGCGTAGCGGCTGCGGTGGCTGTGACTGGGCTGAAATCAGAGCTGAACACCAGCTTGAGCTGAAAGCGGAAATCGTGACCGAGGCGCTTCGCCGAACCGCTCGAATCGAGCACCTGCCGTCAATCGGTGCCTCAGTTACTCGCAATGGGTACCGATCTGGTGTGAGGGTGGTAGGAACCACAAACCATCAGGCGGGGTTTCGGCGAGCTTCAGATGACGTAACCATCGCTGCTGGACGTTGTGAGATTGCAGTTCCGGTACTTGCCGAGATGATCGAATCAATCACCGTTGACCCAGGTCTCGAAGTGACGCTCCGAGCTTCGGTGGCGACAGGCGAGGTAACCGCGCGCTGGGATGAGCGCCTTGGAACGGTTGACGGACTCCCATCAAGCGTTGACATCGGACCCAGCGCGTCCCTGATTGAACGAGTTGCGGACGTCGACCTTGTCGTGGGTGCTGGCTCATTTTTCCAAAGTGGCCCGCAGGCTGCAGACCTTCTTGTCGACGCCATCACTCGATTTGCCCCTGAGCTTTCATCGGCAAGAGCTGTCGTTGATGCATACGGCGGAATCGGACTATTTGCTGCCACCGTTGTGTCTCCTGAGGCCGATGTCTGGGTGGTGGAAACATCTCGGTCCGCGTTGGCTGATGCTCGAATCAACTTGGATGGGCGATCAGGTCGCACTCAGCTTGTGCGCAGTGAATTTGGCAGATGGCGCCCGACGCGTGGGGACTTGCGTCCCGAGGTTGTCATCGCTGACCCAGCTCGCACTGGTCTTGGACGACCCGGAGTTGCATCTGTCGTGAGGTCACGCCCGGAGGTGCTCGTGTTGGTGAGTTGCGATCCGGTGTCATTCGCGCGTGATGCGGCGTTGCTCGAAAAAGAGGGCTTTGGACTTGATCGATGTGAGGTACTTGACCTTTTCCCCGGCACCCACCATGTCGAAGTTGTCTCACGGTTCGTTCGTGCTGGCACACTTTCAGCGTGAATCACGACAGGGCAACGATGTTTGATGTTCGGGTCAGCGACGAGGTCGCAACTGCGCTGAGCGAAGGCAATGCGGTGGTGGCGATGGAGTCGACCATCTTCTCGCATCTTGGTTTGCCCTCACCGGCGAATGAGGAAGCGCTTACTCGCTGTGAGTCTGTGGTGCGAGCGGCTGGGGCGGTTCCTGCTGTGACGGCGGTGTTCGGTGGTGTGGCACAGATTGGTATTGACGATGCTTCTCGTGAACGGGTGTGTGGTCCGGCAAAGAAGATGGCCGAACGGGATATTCCAGTTGCCATCGCCCAACGATGGAACTACGGGGCAACGACGGTTTCAGCAGCGCTTGCCCTCGCAGAACGTGCGGGCATCAGCGTGTTCGCTACCGGTGGCATCGGAGGGGTTCACCGAGGTTCAGAACTGACGGGTGATATCAGTGCTGACCTTGATGCGATTGCGCGACGCGCGTTGGTGACCGTGTCAGCAGGAGCAAAAGCATTCCTTGACCTTGCTCGTACTCTTGAATACCTCGAGACTGCGGGTGCTCCGGTGCTCGGCTGGAAGACTGATGATTTCCCGGCGTTTTACACCCGTTCATCGGGTCTCAACGTTCCTCATCGTGTCGACTCCGCTGAGGTTGTTGCAGCGATCTATCGCAATCGCACTCGCAATGACCAAGGGTTGCTGCTTGCCGTTCCTATTCCTGAATCAGATGCCCTTGATGTCGATCACTTAGATGCTGTGTTGACGGCTGCTCTCGATGAATGTGAAGCGCAGGGCGTTCGCGGTGCCGCAATCACACCATTTGTGCTCGGGCGAATTGCCGAAGCCACTGATGGTGACAGTTTGCCGGCAAATCTTGCGTTGGCTGAACATAATGCTGAGGTCGCAGCGCAAGTGGCGGTTGCTATTTGTCAGGCGTCTTAGTCCCGATGTCGTCGAAGCCATGACTCTCATTCGCTGAACGAAGGGCAAGTCTGCGATTATCGGGGCATATGACCGTTGGCTTCGACCCGTTTCTCTCAGACTCAATCCTCCCCGATGATTCTGACCTCACACCGATTCACGATCGTGAATATCGGGTTCGGTCGTATCGCCTGAGTCCAGATCGAATTCTGATTCGAGGGGCTGTGCGCGACCAGAAGCCACCCGGACTGTACATCTCACATGATCCGGATCCGATCACTGTGCATCACATGGTGGTTGAACTTGAGGTGTCGTTCCCTGGACTTGAGATTGGCCGTGCCGAGGTCACCTTCAACACATTCCCGCATACGACGTGTTCGGTAATCACCGATCATTACAAGAAACTCGAAGGCCTGTCGATTGCTCGGGGCTTCTCGAACAAGGTGCGTGAGTTATTTGGTGGTCCGCGTGGCTGTACTCACACGACGGCGTTGCTGCTGGCGATGGGCCCGGTTGCTGTGCAGTGTGCATGGTCGATGCGAACCTTTGAGGCTCCCGATACCGGTGAACCCGCGTTGAAGATGGGTTTTAACCGCGACCCTGACGATGATTCGTGGAAGATGAACACGAACACTTGTCACGAATGGGCTGAGGACGGTCCGGCCTATGCCCGAGCGGCCGCAGGTTTGTCGTGGGGTGTGCCCGTATTTATGCGTGAACGGGCTGAAAAGTTTGGAATCGAGGTTGGGGAGCCGCAATGACGGAACACGATCCATTTGGTTTGCGCTCGCTTACCGTTGAGCAACTTCGTTCAACCCCGGGGGTGAAGTGGCAGCAGCACCCTGGCCGGCTTGCCTCATGGGTGGCAGACATGGATTTCCCAATGGCACCTGCAATTTCTGAGCGCCTCGGGTCAATTGTTGATCGTGGAATGGTTGGCTACCAGAAGTGGGGTGCTGGTGCATCGCCGGCGGGGCATGCGTTTGTTGACCGAATGGCATCGAAGTACAACTGGAACATTGATGTTGAGCGGGTACACGACCTCGCTGATGTGCTGCAGGGAGTTCGACTGGCGATCGGCATGCTCACCGAGCCTGGAGCAGGGATCGCTCTGCATACGCCTGCATATCATCCCTTCTTGCATTCATTGACCGACATGGATCGTCGGCTCGTGCATGCGCCATTCGATATTGGTGAACTTCGTGAAGTCATTGCGGCTGAGCGGCCGGCGGCATTGCTTCTATGTCATCCTCAGAATCCGACGGGGCGCGTGTTCGATCGTCCGCAACTTGAAGCAATTGCGAGCATTGTCGAAGAATTTGATCTCATCGTGATTTCTGACGAGATCCATTCTGATCTCGTGTACTCGCCTGGTCAACATATTCCGTTTGCATCAGTGAGTCCCGGTATGGAGTCTCGGACGATCACCGTCACTTCGACATCAAAGGCATTTAACTTGGCCGGTCTGCGATGGGCGGTGATGCATGTTGGCATCGAGCGTTTCGATGCCATGCTGCGCAGCTACCCGAAACACTGGTTTGGTTCGCCCAACATGTTTGGAGTCGAAGCCGCTGTTGCGGCGTGGGCCGAGAGCGACGATTGGCTAGCCGCGGTGATGGGCGTACTCGATGAGAATCGCCATCATCTGGCCGAGTTACTTGATCAATATCTGCCAGGCGCGCTGTACCGGGTACCTGATGCGACCTATCTTGCGTGGATCGATTGCTCAATGCTGGGTGATGGGGATGCCCCGTTTGAGTTGTTTCAATCTCGTGGGGTGGAGCTCAGCCCAGGAACCCAGTTTGGAGCGGGAGGCTCAGGTCATGTGCGCCTGAATTTCGCAACGAGCCCAAGCGTGCTCGAACAAGTTGTTGCGACAATGGCCGGTGAGAGTTTGGCCTAGGCAGATTGCCAAGTTGTGAAGAATTACTCCACCGCTCCTAGCATGTGAGGTGTGCTTAACATCAAGAGCGCGATGCGTTCTCGCGACCTGAAAGCAAACAGTGGAGACGGGCCAGTTGGCCATGTCGATGTTTCGCATGTCCATGTGGCATTTGGCGGAGTAGATGTCCTGCACGGGATTGACTTTGACGTTGCTCCTGGAGAGATTGTGGCATTGCTCGGACCGAGTGGCTGTGGAAAGACCACTCTCTTGCGATCAATCGCCGGTTTGGAACGTATTGCTTCGGGGACGATCTCGTTGAATGGGCACGAGGTAGCGAACGATCGGCTACATGTTCGACCTGAGGCAAGACAAATTGGTCTGGTATTTCAAGATTGGGCGTTGTTCCCACATATGACTGTTGCAGAGAACGTTGCATATGGGATCGATAGTTTTGCGCATCGCAATGCCCGGGTTGCCGATGTGCTTGCGTTGGTGGGGCTCAACACACTTGGGGATCGAATGCCGGCAACGCTGTCAGGGGGCCAGCAACAGCGGGTTGCGTTAGCGCGGGCTTTAGCCCCTCAACCTTCAGTGCTATTGCTTGACGAACCATTCTCGAACCTTGATACCGGGCTTCGTGTGCAGGTTCGATCTGAAGTTCACAGCCTGCTCGCAGGACTTGGAATTTCTGCAGTGTTTGTCACTCATGATCAAGAAGAAGCTTTCGTTCTTGGTGATCGGGTTGCCGTCATGCGCGATGGCAGGATTGAACAGTTCGATACTCCATCCGCGATTTATGGGAATCCCGCATCTGCATGGGTTGCCGAATTTGTTGGTGATGCGAACTTCCTTCGGGGCGAAGCAACCGGAATGTTCGCAACGACCTCGATCGGCGAGGTGGCGCTTTCAGAGTCGCGTCAGGGGCAGGTCGATGTACTGCTGAGACCCGAACATTTAGTGGTCACCGAGAACGAGTCAGGTAACGGCGTTGTGCGCAATGTCGAGTACTTCGGTCATGACCACATGGTGCAAGTCGATCTTGACGACGGCAGTCATGTCGCGGCGCGAATTTCAGGCAACCCTCACGTTCGACGAGGTCAGCGGGTGTCGCTTGTATCTGATGGCAGCGCGTGCTTGGCCTTCTTGTCATCGTGACCACTATTCGGCCGGTGACTCGGTCGTAATACCTGAGCTTGGTTTCGAACGATAAATAACGACATCGGCACCGAAGATAGCAACACGAGAGTAAGTGCCGAGCCTGCGGAACGACCGAGAAAGCCCTCGCTTGTCGAGTTCCAAATTCTTGTCGCAAGAGTCGAGAATCCAGTGGGAGATAGCAACAGTGTCGCAGGTAGTTCCTTCATCGTTGTGAGAAAGACGAGTCCTGCGCCGGCTCCGAGACCAGGACGCAACAGCGGCAGAAGCACTTTCCTGAATGTTGTGATTCGTCGTGTGCCGAGGAGTAACGAGGCCTCCTCAAGGCTCGGAGTGACCTGAAGCAGTGATGATCGCACTGCACCTATTGCTTGGGGGAGAAACAGGACTGAGTAACCAAAAATGAGCATCCCCATGCTCTGGTAGGCCCAAGGCAACGCATTTGCTCCGAGATATACGAGAGCAAGCGCAACGACAATTCCAGGTAATGCGTATCCAGACCATGAGAGCCGTTCAACGATATTTGCGAACCAACCTGGTGATCGCCGGATGAATAGGGCAACTGGTATCGCTACAACGGTTGTCACGGCGGCTGCAAGAAGCGATACCGACAGGCTGTTGGAGATGAGGCTCCACGCCGGCCATACGGGTTCATTGGCACGCACACCGCGGGCAATCCAATAGGAAATCACGCCCAGAGGCACCACAAGGGCAAGCGTCGTAAGAATCCCGAGGCCCGCAAGAGCGGGAACTTGTAGCCGTTTGAGGTCGACGAGTTGGGGGTTTCGCGCCCCTGAGCCATGTAGTCGGTAAACGTCCTCGCGCTTTCGAAGTCGCTGCTCCCCAGTGAGCACCGTCACCGTGAGGACAACAAGCATGAGACCTAGAACTGCCGTTGCTCCTCGTTCGAGTGCTCCCCGGTATTGAAGGTAGATCTCTCGCGTGAATGTGTCGTAACGCATCATGGTGACGGCACCGAAGTCGCTGAGTGAGTACAGCGCAACGAGCAGCGCTCCACTGCTTGCGGCCGGCCGAAGCTGAGGCCACACAACGTGAACGAAGGTTTGCCACGAGGAGCGTCCCAGCATGCGGCTTGCCTCCTCGAGGCTGGGATCGAGTCGTACCCAAACTGCTCGAACAGTGAGGAGAACGTACGGGTATGAGAAGAGAGTGAGACTCGCCCACGCTCCCCAAAATCCATAAATAGAGGGAATCGATTGCACCCCCAACAGATTTGAGAACATGCCACGCGGTCCAAGGGCCCCAATCATCGCCCACGATCCGACGTATGTCGGAATTGCGAGTGGGAGCACGGTGACGACTGACCAGAAATTTCTACCAATGACATTTGTGCGAACCGTGAGCCACGCAATGGGCAGTGCAAGCACAACTGAAGCCGTTGTTACAGCGATCGCCAGCAGGAGAGTCGACCGAAGCAGATTGATGGTGCGAGATGATGTGGCGATCTTGAAGCTCGAGGAGAACCCGTACTCAAACCCTCGCCACGCGAGATAGCCGATCGGCAGGGCAGCGAGAATGCCTACG
>Ga0222714_10000832_pt1 | contig 35106 bp, 55 predicted proteins | sample C33_3DmetaG_FD_165048 | JGI IMG/M metagenome (GOLD analysis project Ga0222714, IMG submission 165048) | Estuarine water microbial communities from San Francisco Bay, California, United States - C33_3D | ecosystem: Environmental > Aquatic > Marine > Unclassified | place: USA: California... | reverse complement strand
ATAGCCGATCGGGCTTTTCTGGTCAACCGTTTTAATCGTACTCTTTCTTGCCGCCCGACTGTTCGTTGTAATCGTAGCCGGCATTGTAATCGGCTACTTCTTTTGGGCTCATATCAACTTCTTCCAGTCGAGTAGACATACCAGTGTCACCCACATAATAATGCGGTGAGCGTTCACGGCTGTACCATGAATCAGCTGAACCGCGATCAAAAGGGCCACCGTGGCGGGCGTTGTATTCTACACCATTGAACTTGATCATTTCTGCGACCATTTTATTCTCCAGTATAAAGTTCGTAGATTTTGATAGAAGGATCCAACTTCAGGAGTTGCTTGGCCACTGAGGTCAGTTGGCGATAACGGGCGTTGACTTGGCTACGGCTCAGTTCACCATCACAGCTCAAGTTCTCTGGGCTCAGTTCACTGTCAATCATGTTGGCAATGGTCTGGCGGTCCCGAGCATTCTGCAGGCTCAAAGTCCGGTGACCAAAGATTTTGGCAAAAGAATTCTTGTGATCCAAATAAGTGGTTAGTGCTGACATTTACTGCTCCTGTTTTGTTAGTGTAAGTACATTATAACCGAAACGGGATTTCTGGTCAATAAAAAAGCCCCAAAAACAGGGCTTTTTGTGTTGTTTTTTTGCAACAAAAATTAATCTTGGATTAGGACACGATTTACACTCAAACGTACAAATTTGGTATCATAATCCCGGGTATATGCTTTTACAGCCCGACGGACACCATCCATAAAAGGACCAGTTTGGGCAAAAAAGCTCCAGTCTGAGTCATCATCTTCAGGTATAAATTCAAAACGTCCCACAGTGTCAGGATTGTTGCGTAAGAGTTCAGCAACATCTCGTGGCAATCTTGACAAGGACACACTCTTGGTACGGTCATTGTCAATATACATGGCTTCGCCAGCATTTTCAATCAGGTTTATTAGTTTACGATAAGGGTTCATAGGTTTTCCTTGTTTAGACTATTTACCAAAATCAAGCTGAAATCTTGTCAAAAATGCTTTGTTGCAAATTGGCAACATCTTCGGCAGGCACAAACCAATCGGTACGAGGATCCCAGTATTCTCCGGCCTTAGGGTCATAATACAACACTCGACCATTAGGGTAATGGAAAGGACCTTCCAATCCTGGGCGTGGACCATATGCTTGATTGTGTTTGAAAACATGGTACGCCATCTTAAACTCCAGTGTGAAAAGGGTTTCGTTTGCGAAGATGAGCTAGTGCGGCTTCGCGAGTTTCAAAACGACCACTGATTGGAGTCTGATGTGCGCCACGCACAATAAACCAACCTGACAATAAACTGTTATATACAACTTTCATATCACATGCTCCAGTAAGTTTCTGATGCCGGGTTGCAACACCAAGGAGTGTTGGAATCAATTTCCACTGCCTGGCCTGTCATCAAGTTTCGAACAGTTTTTTTGGTTACCACAAAGGTGTCGTAATAAGTGAAGTGAGCCACAGCATATTTGACAGCACCGGCCTTGCGGTTCATCACAGTGGCAGATCGTCTGGCACCGGCTGCGGTGTTGAACTCTTTGATCTTTGCGGTACTACCAACTTGATATACAATGTACGACATCATCTGCTCCTGTTTTGTTACTGTAAAAACAGTATAGCATTTGGTGATTTTGTGGTCTACCAAAATATGCCAAAAAGCCACAAAAAAGCCCCAAAAAATGGGGCCAAAAAGTGTGGCTTTTTTGCAACATTAGCGTTTGGATATAATCCGATCTGCTAGTCCGTATGTGACAGCTTCGTCAGCTGACATGAAGAAATCACGCTCCATATCTCGTGCTAGATCTTCAAAGCTTTTGCCACCTGTGTTGTGCTGGTAGTAAATGCCGGTCAGCTCTTTCTTCATTTTAAGGATTTCGCGAACTTGAATTTCCATGTCTGTGGCTTGCCCACGTGCGCCGCCAGATGGCTGGTGAATCATGTGTCTGGCGTAGGGCAGGATCAGTCGCTTGCCAGCCGCACCTGCCTGTGCCAACAATGAACCCATGCTACAGGCCTGTCCCATGACCACAGTGCTCACATCGCATTTGATAAACTGCATGGTATCGTAAATGGCCATGCCTGCTGTGACTACACCACCGGGTGAATTGATGTAAAACAGGATGTCTTTGTCAGGATCTTCGCTTTCTAAAAACAACAGTTGAGCCACAATTAAGCTGGCTGAATGTTCGTTGACATCCGAGTCCAGCATCACAATACGCTCACGCAAAAGACGGCTATAAATGTCGTAGCTGCGTTCACCTTTGCTGGTTTGTTCTACTACAATGGGCACTAAGTTAGGCATAAGATTCCTTTGAATATTCTCTAGCAAAACACAAGTATACACTAGACCAGGAACGAAATCAACCAATGATTACTCAAACGGTAAATATAATCATGCGCGACTTAATTGACCTACTCGAAAATATTTTATTAACTGAAAAATCACGTGGTCTGCTTTACCGAGACAAAGGCGATGGATTTTTTCAAGGATCTTTAGAAAATCCATCAGCTGTGATTACATTTGATGGTGTAGACTACTATCCCAGCATGCCGGGTGCTTATGAAACCCCAGACGAAACTGAAGAAGCTTGGCAACAAGCTGAACAAACGTATCCCGGTATCGTTTGGTCAAACAAACCCAAAGGATCAAATCGTGCCTTTGCTGTGCTAAAATTCGACGGTCCAGCTAAAGGTAAAAAAAGTTATTTTGGTAGATTTTTTAATGATATAAAACCCGACATGGCCGGCGCATGGGGAAATGGTGCGTTGCCGGGTGGATGGCAATTAAATAAAATCACTAGTCTCAAAGGCACTTATTATAGATTAAAACCCGCAGACTTGTTTCCAACTGATTCAACTTTTGCTACCCCTACCAGCTGCGTAGCTGCCATTGGTACTCGCCCAGGCACAACACCAGATCAATTGGCTATTATTGACAAAATTCGTCCTGGTATGAAAGAACTGCTGACCAAAAGATTTCCAACATTTGAAAACGTGGGCGAAATGGGCACTGCTGTCCGTGACGATCTCGGTGAAACAATAGGACCCATTGCACTGATACAAGGAATGATTAATACACAAGGTGCCGAGGCTGCTAGAAAAGATATTTTAGGACCCAACGGCAGCTACAGTGGTGCAAGTATCTACTTTCCGGCAGATAAAAATAACGGACTAGTTGATAGTTACATTACTACACCAGGTGGCATCGAAATTGGCCTTTCCAGTAAAGGCGAAAAAGGCGCAAAGGCCAGCGTTAAAAATATTTTAGATGGTGTAGATACTGCTCGCGAAAAAGGCATGACCGATCTACTAAACAAGTATGCCGAAGAAATCAAAATAATCGAAGAAGTAGGGACACTAAGTAGTCTTGAATTTCCGTTGAAATTGGGCATAAAGCAAGGCCTAATCAATGCCGGGCAAGCTAAAATAATTGTTGAATTGGTTAAATCTGGTGCAAAATCCTTAGATGCTGTTCCTATGAATAAACAAGATTCAGCTGTGCTATCAGGGTTGATGAAAGATATTAAGGCCAAAACAGATAATACAAGATACAATACTGGTTATCATATTCTCAGTAGTTTGGCACGCAAAGTGGTACAAGAGATCAATACCAATTTGAAATTCAAAGAGTCCTGCTTGAAGTTCCTTAACACTAGTCCCATTATACAATTACACCTTAGAGCCAACATGAAAGGCGATAATGTACAAGTAACTGGGTTTGACAGCAAGTATCCACCAGATTTTAAAGGCGATGTTGGGTTAGATGCCAGCAAGGTTTATGCTGCCACTGGTATCATTGGTCGTGTTTCTTTTTCTTACGATCCTTATGGCGATGGCTTGCCAGATGCAGACGAAACTGACAATATACCTCCAGAACCTGCAGTGATTGACAATGAAAAACTAGATGCTATTGGTCAACAACGCAGTGGAATTAAAGCTGCTAGAATGACCCCTGCTCCGTTGGGTACTAGAGAACCAATAGGCGACAAGCAATCACTAGGACGAGAACGTCGTCGTTAACCTATTGCGTCGCAGATGTTGTAGCTCAGTGCTTCTTCGGCACTGAGATATATGTCTTGAGGTGGTAATAAAACTTGTTTGATGGTATCTTCATCCAAACCAGTGCTTTCCTGGTAATGACGAACCATTCTTTGTTGTGTCAATTCAAACTCTTTGACAGTGGCAAACAGTTCATGTGCTTTGCCAGCCGATCCCCAACTAAACTGATGACTTAGTACACTGGTGTTGGGTGTTAGCACACGTCGTCCTCGAGTTCCGGCTAAAAATATCAACAATCCGCAGCTGGCAATTTGCCCAAGCCCTACTGTTTTAACTGGGATCCTGCTGGCCTTGATTACATCAATGAGTGCAAATGCCGGTTCCAGGTCGCCGCCTTCGCTACAGATCATCAACAGGAGTTCTTTGAGTTTTTTCTTTTTTACAAAGTTTTCATGCAAGATCCACTCAATCACTGGCTTGATAGAATCAGTATCAATTCCGCCCATAAGCACCATCATGCCGTGATCATTCAGGGCTTGGCTAGGGTCTGCTGCAGGTAGGTCTTTTTCTATTGACATGGATTAAAAAGATAAAGGCAATACTGTTATTATACAGTACTGCCTTTACTTATGTCTAATAATATGAATATATTATTTTGAACTAAATGCCTTGGTCCAATCAAATGCTGCTGCTTCTTTTGCAGTTTTGGTCATGTACTCAGCGGCTGTTTCTACTTGTTTAGCAAAACTTTTGCTAAATTCAACTTGCTTGTCAGTTAGATCTAACAAGGCTGTTTTAACTGCTTCTGGTTGTACATAAGCAATGGCTGACTTGGCGTTTTTTGCGTAAGTGTCTACTAGTGTTTCGAATGTGAACATGGTGTTCTCCTTAATGTGTTTATTTATCAATTATATTGCATTGCAGCAATTTTCGCAAGTTTTTTGGATAAATTTGTTTATCTAAATAACCCAACTAAATATTTGTACAAAACATTACCAAGGAGACACGGATGTTTAAAGCAATTAAAGAATTTTTCATGGGCAAGCCGGCACCAGTGGCAACACCAAGAGCAGAAGAAGCACCTTACAAGATTGAAGCACCTGTTGTGGCTGAAGCAGCACCTGCTGTTAAAAAATCTACACCACCACGTGCTAAAAAACCTGCGGCAGCAAAGAAGCCAGCTGTGGCCAAACCTGCGGCAGCAAAGAAGCCAGCAGCACCACGCAAGCCCAAGACTCCAGCAGCCTAAACAAACGTCTTTAACTAAATAAGGGTGTAGTTCGCGGGCGGGAACCCCAACTACACTAACGCTTTCAAGGAGCATCAGCAATGACTATTTATTTGTATGTTAAGACCCATCGTAAAACAGGCTTAAAATACTTAGGCAAAACTACATCAACTAATCCGCATACCTATCACGGGTCTGGCGGCATCTGGAAACAACATTTAAAAGAACACGGTATTGATTATGATACCAAAATTATTCGAGAATGTCAAACCAATCAAGAACTATCTCAGTGGGGACGATATTATAGCGAGCTTTGGAATGTAGTTGAAAGTTCGGACTGGGCTAATCAAATTCCCGAGACCGGTGGCGGTGGTAATCATACAGAAGAAAGAAAAGAACTATTTAGGCAACAGCAACTTGGTAAAATGAAAGGAACAAGATCCGAGGAACACAAGAAAAATTTATCTGCTGCCACAAAAGGAATACCTAAGCCAAGATCAAAAGAACATCAACTTGCCTGGAACGAGTCGTCAAAAAGAAACTGGGATAAAAATCCAGAAAGAAAAAAACAACAAAGCGAACGTATATCAAAGCTCAACAAAGAAAGAACAATTACAGAAAAAACACGAGAAAAAAGAAGACAGTCTATGTTAAAATATTGGGAAACTAAAAAGTCCCAGTCGGTCTGATATATTCTGCAAATTGATCTCGCCCTAAGTTCTTAGATTTGCTTTCACATTGAATATCAAAGTTGGGACTGAAGCTCGCGGCCCACGCATTTACAGCACGATTCCAGTAGAAGTCGGAATGTGCTCGCAATTTTTGTTTCTTGAATCCCTGTGCCAACAGTTGAGTCATATCCGGTAGGACATCTGGGTCATGTCCTACCAGTACATCTTCGCGACTAACACTGTAATGCATAGCAGGACGTACACCACGCCAGCTATCCAGTACACGCTTAACGCGATCCGAATTCGGGTCCAAATACTCGCCTTCTCTGATCCAGTTATGATGAATATCCAGAACAATGGGAACAACATCACCAAGGCTGAGACAATCATCTAGACCCCATGAATTTTCTTCGTTTTCGATTGTAATAGTATTCCTAGCTTCCGGGGAGAGGCGACCCAGGACTTTCCTGATACCATCAGGACCTTGACGCCCGCTGATGTGTACGTTGATCTTAAAATCTTGGAAACTTTTACCATATCCCATCCATCTTGCCATGTCTGCATGATACTCAAACTCCTCTATAGATCGTTCAACAATGTTTTCGTTCACACTGGCTAGGACACAAAACTGGCCAGGGTGAAAGCTGAGTCTCACTCCCAACTGTCTTGCTCGCTCACCAATGGGTGCAAATATTTGTTCCAAGTGTCTTTGTATGTCTGCTTGCTGCCACCATGTAATCCAGTCAGGTTCGGTGTAGCCTTGTAGCATTTCACTGCCCAGACGAACCATACGCAAGTGATGAGGTAAACTGCCCACCCGTTCCACCATGCGTAGTGCAGCGGCTGCGTTGTGGTTCATGATATCCCACTGACGCTGTTCTGCTTCGTTTTTATGTTCGCGTAGCCAGCGCATGGTGGTGCTGCGTCCGTTTAGGTCGCGGCTTTCGCTAGTGGGTTTACGGCCAGCACATTCCGCCGGGTGATCGATCCATTTACAACAGAAACCAACTCGCGGTGTCATCCAGTTCTTACCTTTATTTGATCGCCATACTTTAACATGAGAAATGATAGGTAGGCGCAGTTATCGGGAGAGTTGACATGTATTTCTAAACTATTACGATTAGTACAAAAAGACCATTCACTACCAATAGGTCCAAACTCAGATCGAAAGTTCTTAATCAGCTGAACACGATCATCATAGGAAATACCAGGAATAGTATAGATATTAGTCATTGTGCTAGTAATTGTAGCACATTCTCCAAGGTATCACAAGTGAGATTGGGGAGATCTTGGTAGGTCTTTTCAAGTTGTGGTGGGTGGTCGATTAGGACAAACTGTTGGTCGGGATTGTTTGCAATCAAACTGCGTATCAGACCATACCAATTTCGAAGTTTATGTAATTCGAAACGGTCTGATATTTCGCCAATGGGCAGAAATACAAAACCCATCATCAGCACTATTTCGCTGGTGGCAGCGGCCAAGTGTAAGCTGACAATGTCTTCGATATGGTCAACTTCTTGATCAAAGTTTCCGCCATAGTATTTGACACCAGTTGGTCTGCCCAGGTCCTGATGGTGTTGTTCGGGCAGGTAAAAATTGCAGTTTTTTTGAAAGTCTCTTTGCAGTAGTTCTCGGGCCTTGCTGAGATTATGACATACCACATTGTCAGTGGCACACGATCGCCAAGTGGTCCAAGAACCCCAAACAGGACCTACATTTTTCATTGTATCAATGTCTACAGCAGGATCGATATGATGACCAGCAGCAACTACCCAGGTTATATTCATCGTGCGCTGTGTAGTGACTGCCACTGGAATGCACCCAGGCACACCCAGGCAAATGGTGTCCCTGGCTTGGGATCCGAGTTTAACACCAGGTCTCCTCTGGTGCCACTATAGCCAGGCACAGTGCCAGAATGACTGATTCGATGTCGTCCCACACGCAGTTGTTTTATTGTGGTCAAGCCATCTGTATCTATTTCGATCTGCGGCACACGATTGACACCGATTGCTAAATTTTGCAAACGAGCAGTGCCCACAAAAGCCTGTTGTTTGCTGAGTTTGCCGGCAATTACACTGACTTCTTCGTCCCATACAGACAAAGCCATTTCAGGTTCTTGTGTGTTGATACCCACTCTGCGACCCGACACATGCATGGTTTGTCCAAATTGAGCTGAGCCTGCTACTTTGAGAGACTTTAATGTGCCAGTTGATTGCAAGTGACTGTCTACTACCACAGCACTCAGCGTATTGTTTTCGATTAAGCGTTGATTGTCGATCAGCACAGATTCGAAATTTATGCCTTCTAATTTGGCACGTTCTAACACCTGTTGAACAAGATCTTGATGCCATTGTTCAGTTGTGGCTGTTAGCACTTGTTGCGAAACAAGATCTTTAAGTTCTCTCCAGGAACAATTGTCAGTGTTGATGGTGCCACTTACAATCAAGTTCTTGATTGAAAGATCTTGCGTGACTTGAACATTCTTTGCCACAAAGTCTCTCTCAACAACAACTACTCCATCCATCACTGTTAGTTCTGTATCTTGTGCTTGGTCAACAATACCGTTGGTACGAAAATCTTTTTTAAGTCGATCTTGCCAACGGTTAATGCCTTGATCTATATGAGTTACTAATAGAGAATTAATATCAATTGACTTTAGCAGTTTCGACAGTCTGTCAGACATAGTCTGATTGACTTGATTTTCAATTTTTTCAATCCATTCTTGATCAACTACCAAAGCGTTAATTGAAGAAGCTACTAATTCTTCTACTCCGCGATCAACTGCCTGTGTAATAAGATCTTGGTTGATATAGTTTTTTAAGTCAGGCACTGATCCTTGTTCAAATAATGTAGACACAGTGGATTTCACTGTGTCTACCAAGTCCGGAACTGTAGAAATATTAGAAAACTTTGCAATGATTCTAGTTTTTATAGATTCAATAATTGTTTGTTCAATTTGATTAATCCAATCTTCGTTGGCCATCAAGACTTGAATTTGTTGGTCAACTGACGATTTTATTTGTTGCTGTACTAATTCAGTTGCTGGCAAGATATCAATCATTATTTCTCCATGTATCAAGAGTGACGCAATGAAAACCGCCACCCAGTGTACGACTATGTCTTAATTCGTGAGGTATAACAGTAAAACTCCATTGTTCCAGTTTCCGAATCAACGCAGTTTGATGTCGATCAACAATTACAGTGTGAGGATCTACAACCAACATGTTCATGGCAATCCATTTGCTGGCATATGGGTATTGATAAAAATCTTGAGCAACAACTTCATCGACATAAATTTTGTCCCAAGATTTAAACACATTCGGGCAGTTTTGTTCATTTACTCTGGCAGCGTTTAACAGGACCAGACCTTCTCGTAACGGCACCACAGTAGAATCAATATGCACACCAGCGTAGAAATTGCAGGTTTCTATTTTCCAATCTGGTAAGTTTGCTGCCAGCCATACGGCTGCTGCTCGATTACCGCTGGCACTTTCCAAGTACAACAAGGTATCGTTGAGTCTGCAGACATTGGCAGCGTCCAACACAAACTCAGATTCTCTGGGCATTTTCAATACTCGATTACCGTACAAGACTGCCTGCAATGATTCAGTTTCCATGTTGCGACAAGAATAGTGCATGTTGGTGTCAACAATGGTATCGCCTGCAACCAGTAAACGATCACGAGGACAATAGTTATACATACCATCTAGCGCAACAAAATCCAAGTCTGTGGGACGATGTACTATTACTCCTGCTTGGCGCAGTAGGTCACATAGTCCTTCGAGGTCATGGTTGGCTTCGTCGATAATCCATTTAGGAACAGGTCCGCTGGGCAAAGGCGAATCCTTCCACAATGTAGTTTCTGCTTCGGCTCTAAATACAGGATCATTCACCGGCCAATTGGCATTGGTAGCTGTGCCAACCACTATTTCACGCAGTGTATCCCACTCATTGTACGAAGATATTTTCATCGGGTACACCTGTAATTTGTAATGTATAGCGGTCTGTCATGCCCATGTTGGCAGCCAAGTGTCTGCGATCGTTTCGCCAAATCACTGTTTCTCCCGCTGTCCACCCTACAACAGGATCTTCATTGATTTCAAAATAATGACCCGACTGCCAATTCTCTAAGAATACTATTGCTCTAAAAATTGTGTCGGGATCTTGGATTCCGTAGATCTCGCGGAACCTAGCGTAGGTATCTGTATGGTTAGGTAGCGTAGTTCCTGGGCCCATACGATACACTGACCAACTAAAATGCTGCCACGGAAATAACTTGCGAAACGGTTCAATCCATGCAGGCTCTGGGTTACGCATATCATACATGTCACCAGTGAACCGAGTTTGTGTATAGCCAAGGCTTTGCCATCGAGCTAAACTTTCAGGATCATTAAACGGTTCGTTGCTGTAGGAGAGATTTCTGTGTTCTAATCCCCACCAAGGATAATCAATGCGATAATGTTGACGCATACTAAACTATTCGCGTGTTGCCATAGTGTATGACCTCACATCCGGCTACTTTGGTAATGGCACGCCACGGATCAACAACGACTGATCCTGGTTTAATATCAAAATAGAAGGCATCTGCTTTTTCTTCACCGGTATATCCGTATGTGATTGATCTATTGTGTGCCATTAGCACCACAGCTGGTACATCAACATTTTCAGTTACACTGGTAGTGTCGTCAGCTAGGGGATCAACATAGTGAACAGATACATTGTGTTCTTTGATGTAATGTCCTATTAGTGTTGAATAACTTCCAATACAATAAGGCACGTCTGGCTTGTAGGCTTTGCCATGAATGATGATGGGCAGTTTACGTCCTACAGCAATTTTGACCAAGAAGTCAGCCATGTTTTTGGCTTGCACTTCTCGGGCATGCATGATTGTGTCAAACAGGTCATATCCAATGTCGTACTCTTTGGCCAACCAACGCAGAGCAATGTTGTCGCGCGGATGACAAGCACCTGCATCACCCATACCTGCTGTCATATACTTAGGTCCCATGATACGCATGGTACTCTTTGCTAGTGCACCTGTTACTATGTCAACATTGATGTTGCCAATCTTGATGGCAAAGTCTTGGATCATGTTGGCAAGGCCGATCTTGGCTGAAATAAAGGTGTTATAGAATATCTTGATAGCTTCGCACTCGTCCCAAGTACCAATTTCGTAGCGTGGATCGTTTTGCATGATGCCTTTGTAGATGTCCACTAGCTCATGAGCCAGACCGTTCCAGTTGCCGTCTTCGGTACCAATCATGATCATCTCTGGATTGACCATGTCCCATTTAACTGATCCCATGGCAATCAAGTAGGGATTGTACAAGAATTGATGTTGCTGATCCAACAAGGGATAAAAGTGTCTGCGTGTGGTGCCAGGCAGCACAGTAGAAATTAGTACAACTTTTTTGGGGCTGGTAGCATGCTCGTTGACTTTGTTAATAGCATCAATTACAGCATCGTGTCCAAAGTCTCGGGGAGTCATATGACTGCTGGGCACCGATCCGTCATAACCAGCGGCATGTGGTGTGGGTACCGCTATAAAGATCCAGTCGCTTTCATTCACAGTTTCTTCAATTGAACAAACTTTAACACGGTCACTCTCGCGTGGGTAAATATCGTATCCGCGTACAGTGTATTTCTCCGCAAAAACTTCTGCGCAATCAAGTCCTAGCTTGCCTAAACCAATAAATCCAATATTCATAGAGTCCTCAAAAATGTCAGTTCCTACACATAATTTATACGATTTCATACACCGGGCAACAAAAAAACAGTTCTTGTTGCGATATTTTTATCCTTATGGTAGCCGCTATCTCAAAGATTGCATCACTATAATATGCACTAACTGGACACAAGGACCAAATAGTATTGATATCAAAAATCGTTTTGATCGGGTGTTTGAAGACAAATCTGGCATAACAGATTCGTCGCTTGTAACCTTACAACCAGTTTTATTTTGTCACGACCAAGAACCTTTGTTTTTTGACTACTACACCGACGATGTGCCGCACATGCAAGAATTTTGCGAATATGTTAGGGAAAATCAATTTCTCAGCAAAGAACTAAAAAATCTCAATCTTCGATGGGTACATCCAATATCGGTACAAAAAACTTGGATTCTGTTACACTCGGAGTTAAACTCCCACGAGCTGAACAAATATGAATCCACCGGCTCTTTTATAGGAGCATATTGGTGGAGCCATGCTATGCTGTCACTCGACTGGTATAGATTTGCCCAACATGATCCTGCATTAGATACTACCGACGAATACAAAAAGTTATTTTTAATTTACTGCCGAGATACCACTGGATCTCGAACATACCGTAAAACTTTCATATCTAGCATTGAAAAAAATAACGTGATTAACGATTGTCAAATTGGGTCTTTTCTTGAATACGAAATAACATCAGAATCAAGTGCTGTGTACGATGCTGTAGACTATAATCGGACTGCTATTAGTGTGGTATTAGAAACTGTTTTTGATGCTCGCATCCATCTGACAGAAAAAACTCTAAGACCTTTAGCATGCGGCCATCCATTTATATTGGCAGCTGGGCCTGGCAGTTTGGCACTATTAAGAAAATACGGTTTTCAAACGTTTTCTCCCTACATCGACGAAACATACGATACAGTGCAAGACAATGATCTAAGGCTACAACTTATTGTCGAAGAAATGCAAAGGATACAACTGTTATCCGAATCTCAGCGTACTGAGCTAGTTAAACAGTGCAATCAAATTGCAGAAATCAACAAGGCACATTTCTTTTCAAAAGATTTTTTTAATCAGATCGTAAACGAGTTACAACACAATGTTACTGCTGCTTTTGATCAGCATCAAGGTCAGTTAGACTTGTCACTCTGGTGGGAAGAACGTAAAAAACGCAAGAAGAATCCGTTGATTCCTAATACTAAGAAAACTAAACTGCTATCTTACTTGCTAACATTGTTTCGGAACACTCGACAAGCCAAATCTACTTAACAACAGGTAGCACCCCAGTCCAGTCTGGTCCAGGGTCTTGTTCTTTGTAGTTTTTTACTCGTGCGTCCATTTCGGTGTAGAACGAATCAAGTTCGCCATTCCAACGACCCAATAGCTGTTCTACAGCCTGTTCGCAATAGTTCCAGTTGCGTAGGTAATAGTTCTTGATGAGATTTTGGTGTAGATCCAAGTATTGATCTACACTAAACATTTCCTGTATAGGTGTGTTTTCGATCAGACAATAAGCAGTGCTTTTTTTGTCTGCGTCAGCAAAATAAAAAGTGTCTAAGGGCAACAACATGTATTTTGACTTGACATCGTCGGTGATTGAATCTTCAAACATTATATTCATGCTGTATCGGGTTCCAGTTTAATTTGCAATGGGTAGCCTTCTGATCTTGCGTTTACAGTGATTTCGATGCCTTTCTGTTCGGCCACTTCGTACGGCAATACTGCAACCACAGCTGAACCCGATTCGTGGATGTCCATGGTGATTGTTTGAGCAGTATCTGGTGTGTATTCAAAATGTTCAATTAAGCTGTCAACAACAAACTCGACCGCGGTGCGATCATCATTTAAGTATATGACCTTGAACAGAGGCGGTTCTTTAAGAGAGACATTAGTTCTTGTTTTTGATTCGACATTGGCCATTGTGTGATCCTTGAAAGTGGCCCGAGTTGCCCCGGGCCTTTTTATTTAAGCTGAGAGAGCGGGAACATAGTTGACAGCAATCTTCTTGGGCCGTTGCGATTCAGGAATGTTTCGCTCCAGCTTGACAGTTAAGATGCCATCTTTTAGTTCGGCGTCGCGCACTTCAACATATTCTGCCACCGAGAAGGTGCGAACAAAGCTGCGGCCGCTGATGCCATGATGCAGATACTCTACCTCTAGTTGAGGGGTAGCTTCTGCTGTTTTCTCGCCCTTAACAATGAGTGTACCATTGTTGAATTCAACATCAATATCCGCTTGTGCAAAGCCAGCTACTGCCACACGAATCTCGTAAGTTTCGTCGCCAGTGCGAACAATGTCGTAAGGTGGATAGTTTGTTGAAGCTGCCGAATCAATTTGGCTTACGATACGATCGAACAATCGATCGATTCCAATTGAATTGCGGTAGAAGGGGGTGAGGTCTAGAGTTGTGAGTTTAGTCATTTTGATCTCCTATTAAGCAAGTTTGACTATATGTTGCAGCCCGACATCGGCACTGCAAGTATATTTATAACATAGAACAATCATTAACACAATAGATAATGGTTAACGATTGTTAAGGTCTCGTACGATTCGGTAACGTTGCCAAGCAGTTTCTGGCCAAGTCAACTGAAAATAGGTATAGACTGCATCATCTTCAAAGCACACTCGGTACTTGAACTTGATGGTCTTGGTTGTGTATTTGATATTGTTGTGTTGTTCGGCCCATTCAACCAGCTCTCGGGTAATAAGTTGATGAATATATCCAGTTCCCGCAAAAGATGATCCTTGCGGCAGGTCGAACTCGATATACATCAGTACATTTTTTTAGGAAGCTGTTGACTACGCAAGTACTTTTTCCAACGTGATTTGGCCTGGGCAGCTTTGACCTTGCGACGTGTGGTGGGTTTGATGTAGGTTTCGCGTTCGCGCAATTCTATCAGCAATCCAGACTCAGCAATTTTCTTCTTGAACTTTCTGAGTGCTTGTTCAACTTTGTCATCCTGTACGTATACAGTTCTTCCGTTTAATTTCAATCTCAATTCCTTGTTAATGTTGCAGGATTATTTACCTGTTTCTCATCAATATCTACGCATTTAACGGCTGTAGCTTGATATTGCTTGAGATCAAACATGTGCGGCAACAACACACGTTCTAGTTCGCTTTGCAGGGCTCTAGCACCTGTTCCGGATGCAATAGCACGTTCTACAATGGCCAAGATAGCATGGTCGTCAAAGGCTAGATCCACACCGTCTTGCTGAAACAGCCAACGATATTGATCAATCAAGTTGTTTTTTGTTTCGATTAAGATACGCACAAGATCTGCTTTTTCCAACTGCTGTAGTGCAACTACCACGGGGAAACGTCCAACAAATTCTGGAATCAGACCAAACTTGACTAGATCATCTGGGGTCACAGTACCTAGATCTATGGATACATTTTTTGACTGCACTTCTTTGCCAAATCCTATGCCGCCGCCCACAGTGCGTGATTTGATGATCTTGTCCAAGCCCACAAATGCGCCGCCGGCAATGAACAGAATATTGGTAGTATCAATTTCGATCATTTCGCCCGACGGATGTTTACGTCCACCCGACACTGGTACACGACAAGTGGTGCCTTCTACCATTTTTAACAAGGCCTGTTGAACACCTTCGCCTGACACATCTCTGGTGATGCTGGCACTTTCGCTCTTGCGTGATATCTTGTCAATCTCGTCAACATACACAATACCACGTTGTGTTTTTTCCAAGTTGTTGCCGGAGTTGGTATACAGTCTGGCAATAAGTGTTTCCACATCATCGCCCACATATCCAGCTTCGGTAATACTGGTAGCATCAGCAATGGCAAACGGCACGTCCAGGTACTTGGCAATGGTCTTGGCCAGCATGGTCTTGCCGCAGCCGGAAGGCCCAACCATGAGAATATTGGCCTTGTTGATTTCAATGTCTTTGTCTTGGTTTGATATGCGTTTGTAGTGATTCACAATGGCTACTGCCAGAGTCATTTTGGCCTGTAGTTGCCCTACTACATATTGATCCAAGTACTCTTTTAGCTTCTTGGGATCTTGTCCATCGATTAACTGCTGTTTTACAGCATCCGCGGCATCGTCGTTTTTCAACAAGTCTTGACACAAGTCAACGCACTCGTTGCAGATTGCCACACTATCACTGACTATTAACTTTTTGACTTCTTCTTTTTTCTTACCACAAAAACTACAGACATTCTTCAGTGCATCTGACATCTATTGACCTTTTGGTGTTAGTTTTGTTTCAATTTGTTGTTGTTCAGCTGGGCTGAGTAATTCGGGGTCGTATTGGCCTGATACTAACTTGTCCATAAGATATTCTATATAGGCACTATTATAAGCATAACTGTCTGAAAGACTTTTGTCAACTTCTATCCACTTGATTCCGTTGTATTTGAACAATTTGCTAGGTATATATCCTGTGTGTAGGAACTGATAACCTTTTACAGGATTGTCAGGCAGTATCTGACCAAACGGTACTGATTCAGTTTCGGGTAGATAGTTTTCCCAAGGCAAATGATCTATTTGTCCTTGTGCCAACAGTTGTCGTTGTTCTTTTAGAGTTTTGTCAGGATTGTCGGCTTTCCATTTACGTTTGGCTTCTTTGACCGCAGCAGTTTCTTCAGGGTACTCTCCTACTTCTTCTTCCGGAACTGTCTCAGTTTTTTTTTGATTCAAATTATCGAGTGCTTCAAGTCGAGCTTGTCTTCTACGTCGCACACGGTTTCTCGGTCGCTTGGGCACAGGCTCATAACGAGCACGGGGCAGATCTTGTGGTGTGGGCAGTACGGGTGGGGGCAGTACGGGTGGGGGCGGCATAACACCGCGTATCCAAGAACGGCTTTCGGTAGCAGCCAACAACATCATTACTGCCAACGGGTCAAATACGGCAACAATAAGGATAATGACCCAGCGCACAGCTTTTTCCAATATGGTTTGATCTGTAGTGTCGTATATGAGTTCAGCAATGTACTTGATAGGGCCTACTTCAACTTCTAGCTTGCGAAACTCTGCCTGTAACTCATACTTGGTTCGGGTAAGTTTTTCAATTTCTAAGTTGGCTACGTTGATACGTTGTTGTTGTTCGTTAACCAGTGTTTCAACTGATGCAGTATCACCTTTGCCCAACTGGTTGCGTAAGCGATCAATCAGACGATTCGATTCGGCCACTTGCGTTTCTACAGTGCGACGCACACGAGCAATTTCTTCTCTAGCAGCTCGTATAGTGGGATTGTTATTGGCTTGTTCTAGTTTCTCCACAGCCGCTGCACGTTCGCGAGCTCTGACAGCTTGCCAGTTTCTTACAGCAGCCGCAGTGCCAGGACCCCAGTTGCCATCCACTGCTGTGCCTACCAAGGCCTGTGCTTTGTCGATTTCTTTAGCATCAATAAAAGTCTGTAGCTGTGCTGACTGTTGATCTATCTTGGCAATCTGATCTTGATAAATCTTTGTCTGTGCATCAATGATCTTGTTCTGTTCATCAATGGCCGGCTGTACACGAGCCAGAGCAGCATCAATACGGTCTTGTTCTGTACGGATTTGACTATTGACGTTGGCATCAGCACCAGTACCAGTTGTTTCTAGTGTCTTGGCGCGAGCTTCGGCTTTTTCAACTATATCTGTTTGGCGTTTGAGTTCTACTTCGATGCGTTGTAGCTGTGCGGCATTTTCTTGTCCTTGACCCACTTGTTCGATATGGGCCTTGCTGAGGAATCCAAAGATTCCCATGGAGGTAATAAACATCAGAATAGCTACACTAGGCACCAAGTATAATCGCATGGCCCATTTGACACGACTCCAATATTCGTGTAGCCATACCGTGATCACCAACTTGGCCACTTCCAGGATTGATCCCATGATCACAACAGGAATCACACTTGCGGCAAAAATCGCTGTCAATCCAACGATGGAATAAAAGGCAGCCACTGCACTGAGACAAAGGGCTACCGCAAGCATGAGATAAGTTAAGAGCATAGTTGATTATTTACCGACGGGAGTGCTTGAGATCACTGGACACTTCAATGCTGTACTTGACAGAAATCCAAGTGGCAAAGGAGGGATCCGGCACTTCAAACCAAATTTTATGCGGCATGTGTTGATGTATCCATTGTTGGATCGTTCGGTTAAAATTTTGTGTTTTTTTAAATCGTTTCAGTATATTACGCTGTGTGCGCCAACTGGTTCCGTACAACTTTCTGCATTCGTTTACTATTGAATACCATTGTTCTCGTGTATGAATCCGGAACCAAAAACGGTGTAGTGACTGGGACGTTACTTTAAGTGGTTCCATTGACATCGACATATAATAAGAGGTCTCCATTTAGACGCAAAGCTTCTTGCTTTAACTGTGACTGTTCCAATTTGGCCTACACTTATTTGGAGAGGCTGAATCAACCGCATCTCGTAAGTTTTGTCTGGATCCCAAGCAGTCGGATTCCAAACTGGCCAGTTCCACACCTAGCAAACTCGCACCCGTACAGCCACGGCTAATTCCGGATTCGCCTGTACGTGAATTTACTATGATTGCGCCCTGTCACTACTCTTGTAGTATAACACAAAAAAGCCACCTTGCGGTGGCTTTTGGTTAAGTTGTTTTCTTTTTAGGCTTGGCTATTTTTTTAGCTGGTGCTTTCTTTGCTACTTTCTTCACTTCTTTCTTTTTCTTTAACCTAATATAATCAAATATTACCCAAAAAACTATTTGTGGAACATACCAAATCATCTCAAGAATACTTTTGGTTGCACCCCAGAAAGTTCGTTTAGTATGTTCCATAGTTGGATATCTGCCATCGTTCATCCTTCAACTCCGAAATGTCGTTTAATATATCTAGCCTTATAATCATTTTTCAGCATGCCGAAAGTTTTTCCATTATCTGTACTAACCATTATAGTATCAGTACCGTGTAACATATATTTTTTAAGTGGAAGTTTAATTCCATTTTTATAACAGTACGCTACCATCCAATGATTAATTTGCGTCATTCTTCAACTCCAAAATATTTTAATATTAAATAGTATATGCCACAAACAAATAATGCACTACCGACACCAGTAACAATAGCGATAAAAAGATATAACAACAAATTTTCTATACTCATTCTTCAAGTCCAAAATGTCTATTTAATAAATTATCAACATCAACTGCCATATCTCCCGACCCGTCATTGAAGATCCATCGCAATTCGGCGTCCCAGTCTCGTGTGCGGTCGTTGATATAATTGGCACATTCCCGCACAATCGACTGGGCGAATTTTTCCAAATCAATCGTGTGCAGTGCATAAGGATGTTCTTCGGTTTCTTCTGCAAGTCGTTTAATTCGTTCGTTCATTCTTTATACTCCGCATCCGCATTGACCGTCTGACATACCTTTATCGTATCCTTGTTCGTATGCTTCTTTCCAAATTAACTCGGCGAGTCTTTCTATCCATTCCGGTGGGTCGCACAAATTGCCGAAGGTTTCGTTCATTAGTTCTTTCAGTTCTGCGTTCATTTGCGGGACTCTATAATAATAGTCTGTATACGCTTGACAATGGATCCCTGAAGTGTGCCATCATCAGGAGCATAACTCTTATCCAAATGCGCCAGAGCGTATTGAAGGATATAGCGAATCTCTCGATCGCTAAAATTCTCTAACATCTTTTCGGTTCGTTTGTTCATTCCGAAACACCGTATTCACGTTTAAGATCATCTAGTGCAGTGCGCACACGTTCAGCCATGGGACGATACTTAACAGGATGGATAGGATTATAATGCCAGTCCATACCAGCCCAGATTCTATCACCAGTTAGCAGCCGATCCATATCCGCAAGCAGTTGGAATCTAGGATCGGCCCACATACGTTCAACTTGTTCGTTCATTCTTTCTCTCCTGTGAGAGCGTCACGGAAGCGTTCAAAGCGTGGGAACCGTAAGCTATACGTTCCATCTTGGTTTTGCGTTACCGCATCAGCTTTGACTTCAACCACTCGACCAAGTAACTGATCACGATTTGCCCAGAAACTATCGCGGTCACTATCAGTGAGCCCACTGCCAACATTAACAGTAATATGTCTATCATTGTCTACTCCTTCACAAACGATTGCACCCAAACGGCCTTTATTCTTACCAGTTCCTGCTTCGAATCCCACAATGTTTAGATCCACTGTGATCACTGGCTTCCATTTCATCCACGAACTATTGCGTCTGCACTCGTAAGGTGCATCCATAGACTTGATCATGATGCCTTCAAACCCATCAGCCACAGCATCTTCTGCATAGCGACGCATGACGTCATGTCCCTCGGCAGTATCTAAATCAACTTCAATACCGGGAGTGATCTGTACGTCTGGTGCTTGAGTTGAATCATCAACTCGATTAAACATCCGGTGCAGAGTTTCAATGCGTCTATATTGTTGTGCATTATGATGCCCTTCAAAAAATGCAGCCTTGGGCATGACATCAAATACAAAGTACTTGCTGTCGCTAGCATTGACATTGGTTTTGCGTTGTGCCTGCTTCATCAAGGCTTGAAAGCTTTCACCTATGATCTCGCCATCCAACACAAAGTCCATATACTGTCCAAATGCCGCAATACTGAGTTCACGTGCAATAGAGCCCAACTGTTCTTCAATGTGCGGAAAGTTGGCAAACGGCTTGCCATTGCGGCTGAACAAGTTAACGCCGCCTTCTTTGTAACAAATGGCAATCACACGCACACCATCCAGCTTGACTTCCAAGCGTTTAGTGCCTTTCAGCTTGGCCGGATGATCATTGCTGTCTTGTGCCAGCTGGCAAGTAAAAGTAGGGATCACCCAGTCTGTGTTTTTCAACACCTTGTTGAGTGTCTTGTCTGAAATACCACAGCGTAGGTCTTTGATCAAGACTCTGCGGCACAGGTTGTTCCACTCTAGTGAATCAAACTGTAGGCTGAGGTCTGCTATGGCGTCTCTAGCACGATGTCCTGTGATGCTACGAGTACGCAAGGCCTCTAGTAGGGCCCAAAACTGCACCCACGGGTTGGGCTGATTCTCAAGACCGTGGGTCTCAGGAACCTGCCGTACGTTATAAACAAAAAAGGGATTGTAAGCCAGGTAGCAGTTGTAAAGGAAACATTGTGCATTGGCACTGCCTAACCGAGCTGCCACCAATGCCTTTTCAATCACCGATTCCTTGTGTAAACGGCTATCGCTTGACTCTAAATCTCGGATCCAATCAGCTGCCAATCGTAGTCCATTAAATTTTTCATCGTCTGTAAGGATGTTTGACATGTTATTTAAGTCCAAATGTTTAATATAATGTATTATACACAAGACCGTGTTTTTGGTCAATAAATACTGTATGACTCATTATTCTTACGCAGATTACACACCTGTATCAGACACCTTTTTTGCTGGAGCCAGTGCCAGTTATGCTCCACATGCCATCGATACTGCTGGAATGGGCACAAACGATCGTCGCCAAACTTGGGCAATGACCTTTCGGGTTGGTTCAGATTGGGTCACAGAACCCACACGCATGTATCAAGGTTGTTTTCGCATGTACCAGGCTTTTGATCAATCAGGCGCATTGGTTTATTTAAACCAAGGTGCTTGGCAACACATGGGTAAAATAAACTTTGGATATACATCAGATTACTTCTTGGGTATACAGTTTACGCCTGAAGAGTTTGCGCCCTATCGCAATCGCTGGCTGGGCTTGGTATCTGCCACCAGCGACAACCGAGCTGACTTTGAGCAATGGTATTCTGGGGACAGAATTAAAAATAACTACTTTGTGCGTAATGTCTTGGTGGATTTAGAAACAAAACAAATTATAAAAAAATCTGATCGCAGTGCTCATGCTGTAAAAGATTCTATTGATTTTACCCGACCTTGGCAAGTGGCCAACAACACACAAACGGCTGGCGCAGGTGAATACTACAATTCTAACTTTTTACTGCTGGGTGCAAGAAATCGCAATGAAGAGATCGACAACATAAAATTCACTGCTGGCCAAAATCAATATCAGTGTTTAAGTACTTGGTGTGCCATGGGTTCCGCATTGGATCCCTTGCACCACTGGTCATCTTTGACTGGAACTGATCTAGCACACACTGTTGAATCAGTCCGAGCGTGGCAGATACATCAATTTCCTGATACTGGACGTTGGGTAGATGACACTTACTTTGGTAGTACCAGATATGTTCCGCTTTTGAAAGAATCATCCACTACTAGATGGCCCTCTGATTTGGGATGGACCATTTTTAGTAGGAAAAGATCAGATCTAGCCCGGAACGTTTATCAAACTTACTAAAACAATTCAATCAAGGACATGGTGGCTACAAATGCCATCAAGCCTAGGAATGTGCCGATGGTAGCTGCCACCACTACTCCTACAAATTTCCTAATAGAAGTTTTCATTATTGAGTCTCCATGACTTTTTCATAGTGTGGATCAAGTGATCCAGAATAGCTGCCGGACATTTTGACGGACTTGGGTATTTTCTTGCACTGGCAAAACCAACCTGAGAACGAATCGTAGTAGCCTTCGAAACGAAACGGCTTCAGTTCGGTCTTGCAGTGCGGGCATACTGGCTTCATTTTATCTCCGATTGGGCCAGTATTCAAACCGGACAAACTTGGCACGATTCAACAACTGACGCTGATCTTCCAAAAGGTTAGCCAGTGTATCGCCATCATACGGGCCATAGCTGACCATTTCTTGTGCGTCACTCAACATACTGGCCGCAACCATTGCTGGCCCTGAGAACTTGAAAGTTGAGCTGGACTCTACTGCTTCACGCATGCCTGCTTCAGTCACGCCAAACATACGAACTTCGCGTTTTTCTTGTTCTGTTAATGCTGAGTAAGTTGCTGTAGTCATTTTCTGCTCCTGTTTGTTTACTGTACATACATTATAGCAAATGGTAGATTTCTGGTCTACCGTTTTTTGGTTGTTGCCAAAATACAACAGTTAAATCGGGTGGCGATGTAACAGGCCTACAACATAAATCAACAGCAATCCTGCATTGATCACTATCAGGCTGGCTTCTCGAATACGGACGGCCCATGTCAGGTACAAGACGGACCCCACATTTAAAAGATAGATGTTGATGGGATCCATCTGCAGGCTGGTAGTTAGTGCACCGCCCAGGGTGACAAGGCAGGCAGTCCATTTTAGAATGGTGTTGAGCATCTGTGTCCTAACTGTTGCAGGTTGCAAAAGGACTGAGGTTTTCTTCGGGGAAAATCCAGCCTTGCTCGATTAGTGCTTCGCGTTGAGCAGGATCAGCCCGCATTTGGGCCACAGTGGCGTCCAGCTGTTCTAGCTCACGAGCCAGTGTGCAACGACCCTCGCCATACATACGAGTACGGAAGCCAAATACTGACTTGCTGTAATCGCTGAGGATTTCTGCTAAGTCGCTGTCGCTGTAGTTGCTGTTGAACCAATCCATTTATTACTCCTGTTTGTTTACTGTAAAAACAGTATAGCATTTTGGGTATTTCTGGTCAACCAAAATAGTGTTGCGTTAAAACAACATCCAATATAAAGCCAGCGGTATTGCCAGGGCCATAGAGATTATCAGTTTAAAAACAGTCCAAAGAAAGCTGACAAAAGTCACTATTCCCCAGTGCGGGAAGAATAAAAATCCTATTAGGATCCATAAAAATATGGCAGAAAACACTATGTAAAGTGCATATGGCGGAGGAGCAGTATCGCTGTAACCGCCTCCAAACCCACCGCCTCCGACGGAGTAGCCGCCTGAAGATTGTTGTGATAGAATACGGTTTTGTTCTTCGAGTTTTTCGTTGGTTATGCAAGCCGGGCAAGTCAGTGACCAGCCTTGGATCATAACAGTACCACAACGGTTACAATTCCGTTTGTGATCCACGTAGTTGTCACCTGATGCCACAGTTGCTACTCCTATTTGTTTAGCGTAAAAATATTATACTAAATGGTGTATTTCTGGTCAACCTATACTGCGGTTGCAGGTATTTGAGTATCAGATCCAATGCCAGCGTTGTCAAAAACTTTGATATTTCTGCCTTCTCTAAAGCTGGCAATGATGGCTTGACCGTATTGATTACTGGTATCAGCAATGGCGGTGAAGAAATCATTTTGACCTTTGGGTGCTACATCTGTTCCGATATCGTGCAAACTGCTACTCAGGCTCATGACGCTGCTTCTGGAATTGGCAGCTAGGTCACTGAAGGTCACCTGTGCCAGGACCAAGTTGTTTGTTTCTGCACTCAGTTGCTGTGCCATTGTGGTAAAGCTGGTGTTTAGGGAACTGACATTGCTGACGTTATTGGCGGCCACGTTGGCAATGAGATTGGCAGCAGCCGGTATTAGACCAGTACTGAAAGCAGCATCCAAGTTGCCATATGTACCTTCTCCCGGCAAGCCGGAAGGAATAGTGATGGTGATTTCAATAGGGCTGGGACTGATTACAGTGGTGTAATCACCGTCTAATGTGTCCTGCATTACAGTATAAACACCGTAGGTAGAATCGGTTAGGGTGTACAGAGCATTAGCCGATTGCATGGAGTTTATGGTACTGGTGACCGAAGTAAATTCAGCTGTGTAGGGTACGCCAGCAGTGGCACCCATGAAATCAAACAAGGTTAATGTACCGTTGGGTCCAGTGCCTGTGGCCAGAGTGCTGTTGATGTTTGAAGCAACGCCAGGAGGAACAGGTTTTGTTAACGCAGTAATATCTCCCAGGCCTGAGTTGGTTTCGGTTGCTGTCACTGTTCTGGCCAAAACCGGCAAGGTCAGTTGAAAAATGTTTTTGACCTGTTGCAAACTGTTGGCAATGGCCTGCGCAGCTAGAGCCTGGTCTGATGGAATAATTTTAGACAAACCAACATAGGCTGGACTGGTACCATACACTGACAATAGATTACTGTTGATAGTGTTGGCAGAAACATATACATTGCTCAACACTGTAGCAGTGGGAGTAACATCAGTGCCAGTGGGTGTTAGATTGGTTAGACCTAAATAACTATTGGGCAAGCTTTTTACTGGATTCAACAGGTCGGCCATTGTAGACAAGTTTTCGGTGGTTACACTCAACAGCAGCTTGACCTGATCTAGTAGGTCGCCTGTAACTTGGGTCATGACTTGATAAATCAACAGGTCCACTGATCCAGCCACTTCTGTTCCGCGTTGTATGGAACTAAGGTCATCTATGGTAACTCCAGTATTGATTAACTGTTGTGTCAACTCTGGCATGATACCGCCGGCCTGCGACATTTGATACAACAGCACCCAAGGATATCCAAACACTGGTAACTTGTTCAAAGCCCAAGCAGTTCCCAACTTGGTTAGATCAGCTCCGAACGCTGGCAGATTACGATTGATGTCGCTGATACCACCTGTGGTTATGCTGTTCATGCTGGTAAAGGTCGTATCCAGCACTGCGGAATTTTTTACACTGTTAATAATGGGATTGTTTTGCGCAATATAGCCTTGACACTGGCCGTACACCTGAGCAAACTTTCCCAGGTCTCCGTTGCCCAAGATTAGATTTGCTTGTGTGCTCACCAGGCCTGAGAACCCTGCGGCACTGTTGCCAATGGGCAAGGTGTTGGCATAAGCAGCAGGCACTGCATCAGTAATGGCAGGCAAAGTATTAGCAGCTAGGCTTTGTAACGAACTAAAAGTACTGGTAGTAATTTGATCATTGCCTACGCCCACATTAGCAAATGCAGTAGACAGTATGCTGAGGTAGCTGCTGACCGCAGTGGTACTGGTATAAGCATTAATGGCCACTGTTAGATTGCCGCTGATTGCAAGACCTTGATTTTGTAGTAGGCCGTCAGTGGCAATTAACATTACTGAACTATAGGGACCTTGACTCATTTATTATCCAATAGAGACACTTTCGCTGCCTTGAATTATTTGTGTGCATTCGCTCATGCGATCGCCCACAGTGGCAATGGGCTTTCCATTTACAAAAACAGAACTGCTGCGAGCTATAATTTTACTCACATGCGGTACACACTTGTTGCCCTGTGGTTTTTGATGCACTGTGCTGGAATCACCGTCACGGGCTACAGGACGCCCGTCAACAAAAACATCCGGGGATCCGGTAGAAATTGTGTATCCACTGCAATGTACAGCTCCGGCATCACCTTGTCTTGCTACTGCTGGCATAGTATTTCTCTCGTAAGTTGTATATTTATCGAGAGAAATATAGGTGTATTATGTATTGGCCAACTGTGCAAGATACTGTACAGTAGCAGGTGTTTGCACACCAGTTACTTGCAGTGTTACTCTGGGATGGTGGCTGGCATTGGCTGTGGCATGTGGAAGATTTTGCCAATCAAATGTGGTCACTTCGCCAGCACGCCAACGGCTATGGCAGTAGTTGCCATAACTCCAAAACTGTCCAGATTCCCAATCAGTCAGCTGTATTTGCACACGCAGCACACTGTTGGGATTGTCGGGATTCCACTTTTCCAACTTGTCTAGGTGCAAGTTCCAAACTTGACCAGGCATTTGCACGTGAATACGAGCCATGGAATCTTCTAAGGCAAAGCGGTCAGCAATCTCTTGCAACACAGGAGGAATTGCCCAGTTTAGATTGGTGATGACATAATCTGCTCCGTATCCTTCGCGTTCTAGGTCATAATCTTCTGCAGCCAGTTCTTCCTCGGGTCGTATTTTACCCGCAGCACCACGTGTGCGCCAGGTAGCAGATCTCGAGTTGGCCACAATGTCTGCCAACTCTGAATCCCAACATGGCTGGATAAATCCCAGACGCACAACACGATCTTGATCAGGATCAAAACGACGATTATCAAAATGATATTGACTGCGTTTTTTAGTTTCGTCCCATGAGCTCATCATACCACAGTTACCTCAATGTCTGATTTTTTGTAACTTTGATAATATTCCATAGGTGGTGGTTCAATGCCCAAGGTCCTTGCCAAAGTCAGGTTGTCTCCAATGTAATAACTGCCTTTCCACGCTGCCATAATATCTCTATTTTGATCTGCAATGATTCGAGCCATGTGTCGAAGATCCACATAGTACTGTTCATATTTAGGGTAAGTGATATTGAAATGACCGCACTTGACCCACCAGCCCAGACAGGCATCGTCACAGCGATGTACCAGAATAACTGGTGAATCAGGCCAGTGTTTTTTTAGAAAATCAATGTGGTGTGCAAAAACATGACTCTTGACAATACGCACACCTTCTCCCGAGAATGGACGATCAAATTCTGCTTCACATTCTTCTTTGCTGTAGTCAGATAATCTATCAAAAAATCCACCAAACTCCATACCAGGATCAAAGTATGCACCCAAGTGCATGAGTTGTGGTTCTCCCCATGCACTATGCCAATACTCACGTGCCGCACTAGCATCACTGCGGTCAATACTGGAACTGAAGTAAATGTTCTTTGCTACGCTGGACCATTTACTTCCTGGGGCACCTGCCATAAAGATATATTTCATTTTTTTCCTATTAGGTCAACTTGATCAGCCAGTGGCATCCAAATACTACGCAAGTGTTCAATATGCTGATCAAATCCAGCAGGTGTCATTTCTGCAGGTACAGCAATAATTAAATTGTCTTCGTAGTATTTTTTCACTGCTGGAGTGTACATAGCAGCAGTGAATGCCCGGCGATACCATTCTACAATCTCTGCTGGTGCGTTTGGAGGCAGTACCAGTGACCATGCTGCATAGATATCAATGTAACTTCCGCCTACTTTGATTGGTTCTGCTTCAGGTAATTTGGCTAATTTTTGATCGCCTGTGATACCAATCACTTTGACTTTGCCGGCCTGCACCAAAGGTAGTGCAATGCTGATGGGCATGATTCCAAACTCTATACCGGCATCGCTAGCAGTGGCTGAAACTGCTTGTAATGGGCCTTGATATTGTACAAATTTAACAAGATCTTTGTTGCCTTGTGCTTTCCACATGAAATATTCAAATGTCATACGATGTGCACCTGATCCCACTGCAAAAGTAACTGGTTTGTTGGTATTTTTAACCAGCTCTGCTAGTTCAGCAGCCGTGTTGATTTTGCTCTTGGGGTTGGCCACAATAGTCAAAGGACTTTTGCCCATGCCCATTACACTGGAAAAACTGTTGTATTTGAATTTCTTGATATCTTTTTGCCAAATATCATTGGTGATGTAAGTGCCAACATAACTGGGAACACTAATAGTGTAACCATCAGGTTTGGCTTCATACAAATAATTACTGGCGATCACACTGTCAGCACCAGGTTTGAGTTCTATTAAAAAATTGGCATTGGGATTGGCCTTGGTTACTTCGGCTGCTAACACTCTAAATCCTACTTCATTGCCAGATCCCGGCTGAAAACCAATAACAACACTAACAGGTTTAGTGGGTTCCCATGCCGCAGATGTCAGAGGCATAACCGATATTGCTGCCAATAACAGGGCAGAGATAAAACGTTTCATTTTTTGTTTCCTTGTGAAAAATATGATATATAACTTGATAATAAAACAAGTGCATAAATTTTTATGCTTTTGTAATTTTATTTATCTTTTTAGAGAAAATTTTTATGAATAGCAAAATTTTTAATCACATTTTAGAAAAAATGAAAGATACCTTTCATTTAGCCAAATATGACGAAATTCGTGTAGCGTTTAGTGGCAAGACAAAATTAGACGATTTGCCGTGGACTCCGGCACGTAAATTGAAATTTCAACAAGATTTGGAATCTACGTTTGGTGTACCTGTTGAATTAGAAGGCACCCTAGCACAACTGGTAGAACGCACAGATGTTCGTTACTTGATGTGGTTTTTTGGAGAAATTTGGAAACCCAGAACTGAAAGATATCATTGGACTGGATATCGTATTGCCGAAGAAATTTGTCGTGCAAATCCACGCAAAGTATTAGACATAGGTTGCGGATACAATCCATTCAAAGGGCGTATTCCAAATTTGATTGGTATTGATCCTTACAACAACTGTGCCGACTTCCAAGTTGACATCATGGACTATCATGTGGAACCAGCCAGCTTTGATCATGTGATTGCGTTGGGATCCATCAACTTCAACAGTCGAGAGGACATCGAAGAACGCTTTAGTGCCACTGTAAATCTGTTGGCACCGGGTGGTCATTTATGGATGCGTTGTAACCCTGGACATAGTCACAAAAATGGACCATGGGTTGATATATTTCCATGGTCCTTTGATGTTGCTTATGAGTTGGCTAAAAAATACAACCTAACTCTAGAAACGCTTAAACAGGATCAAGACAGATTGTTTTTCCTGTTTCGGCGCAACGCTTAACCTACCAAGATCTTCTTTTCCGGCGGTACTACTACGCCGGTTGTTACTTCAATATACTTGGTTTTGATATCATCCTTGGCGTCAGCAATCATGGAAACGGCTGCGCCATACAGCACAATTTCCTTGTCCAAGTTGCCACTGAACATGCTGGGCATCATTTGCAGGCCTTGTTGAGTTGGTGCCATGCTGACGGGTTGTTTCAAAATAAACATGCCATCGGTTACTTCTACAATCTTGGCAATCAGCTCTTCGCCACTGTTTAATTTAAAAACCAATATTTCGTCTTTTTCGATCTTCATCGTTATCCTTTAAGTTGTGTCCAAAAGTTCTCAGGTTGTGCTACTAAACCCTGATAGCCACCTTGCAATAGTGTGTCGCCGTTGAAAATTTGTGGCACGCTACGCAAACCTTGGTCTACTAAAAAGCCACGTGCATCCGGCTGTTCTTCAAGATTAATGGTTTGGTATGCTACGCCGCGGCTTTCCAACAGTGTTTTTGCACGATCGCAATAGGGGCAATTATTTTTTGTGTATACTGTTAACATATCAATTTCCTAGTTTAGATTATAGCAGTTTCAATCAGGTGTGTCAAGTGTTTTGCAGTTGCAGGACTAACTGTCCATCCCAAATGTCCATGCCCAGTATGATAGAACACCCGCGAGTCTGTTTGACTTTGGCGCACTATGGGCATCATGTTGGGAGTCATGGGACGTAGACAGGCCCAAGATTGATAATCATGTGTGTTGATTTGTGGTAAATTTTCATGCACCCAATTCAACAGGGGTTGGATCCTGTCCTTGCGTATGTCATAGTTTTCACCGGTGAGTTCAGCAGTGCCAGCCACACGCAGTCTGTTGCCCAAGGGAGAAGCTACTATTTTGGCTTGATCATCCAACAAACTGGTCTTGGGTAACAGTCTAGGATCAACATTGTTGATGGTAATGCTGTAGCCTTTGACAGGATAGATAGGCAACGAATCGCTAATGCTACGAGCCAACTCAACTGACCCAACTCCGGCCGACACTACCACTGCGTCATACTGTATTGACAGAGATTCCAAGCTGTCTAGTCGGGAATCATAATGAAATTCAACCGCGTACTTATCTTTCAACACACGGCACAGTTCGTGACAGAATTTATGCATGTCGCCAACCCAATCACCGGCAGTCCAAGCACCGCCTAAGATACCGCTGGCTAAGAGACGTGGATCTGTGTCAGCAACAGTTTGAGCGTCCATGATACTCCATTCACACCCGTTTGATTCATACAATTCTCGTGCTTGTATGGCTGCGTCAAAGTATTTTTGATCTTTGTAAAAATGCAAAATACCGCACGTGACCTGATCAAAATTTTCAATACCTTCTTCGTTGATTAAGTCTTGATATAACTTGCGCGATTCAAGCCCCAAGCGAATGGTTTCCGCTGTGTTCTTGGCATAGTCACCTCGTAGTGTATGGTAAAGGAACTCGGTCATCCATTTGATTTTGGCCCATTCAAATGTAGGGCGTATCAGTAAAGGTGCATCCTTGCGCAGCATCCATTTGATGCCTTTCTTTACATTGCTCCATGTATTCCAAACTTCGCTGTTTGACACAGACACTTGCGCACCGTTGGCATAACTGGTGCGCATGGCGGCATACCGTTCTTGATCTACAACTGTGACTTTATGGCCCGACTTGGCCAAATAGTAAGCAGCCATAACGCCGCTGATACCTGCTCCTACTACTGCAATTTTCATTTAATAATTTTCCAATACTGAAAGTATTATAAAGATTTGTTTACTACTTCAAATATGATACCATTTTCTGTTTGATATCGCATGAAAAATGCCAACCACTCAGAATCTGTTCCTTTTCCTTGCGCGGCTGTGACTTCGTCTTTCCAAACATACACTCTGTCATTGACAGTACCTGTGCCTTCGACTACTACAAGATCCCCGCGAGCAATGGCTCGATCTCTCAAATCAAACTGCCGTAATTCGGCAGCACGAAACTGAGCTTGTTCGACCATAGACAAAGTTTCTATCCATTTATGTAGTGGTATAGCTGGTTGGCCATCTTGAGTCTTGTAGACAAATTCTTGTGCAACTGGCATGATTATAGATTTGGTAGTTGTTCGTAATCAAGCTCGTCGCTCATGACACCAATTACATAGTTTGTTGATTCAGTTTCCTGCAGAGCCGACTGCTTCTTGTGTATGTCAGTGTGCTTGTTGAACCACGGAATTGGCGTTGAGCGAGGTGCTGTACCTTGGTATTTGATACCTATCTGTTTGAGTGCATCCACTGCTGTGTAGTCTACAAAGTCCATTAAAATGTTGGCATTGAGTCCAATCACAGGACCTTTCTTAAACAGGTACACAGCCCAATCTTTTTCTTCACGGATAACATCTTTGTAGATCTCGTAAACTTCAGCTTCGCATTCAGCTTTGGCTTGTGCAAAGCGTGGATCTTCTTTGACCACTTGATTGATCAGGAAAGCTGTCCAACCTTTGTGTAACAGTTCGTCTTGTAGAATCAAACTGATGATGTTGCCGTTGCCAATGAAGATACGATTTTCGACCATGGCCAAACTTGTAGCAAAGCTGACCATAAAGCGGAATGCTTCTAAGGCATAGCTAGCATGTAGTGCTAGCCAAATGGCTTTGATATGACCATCTTCTTGTACATACAAGTCTGCTTCTTTACAGCAATTGAGCTTATGCAATGCATCGTAGTATTTGCCTACGCTACTGGCCATACCAACAATCTCTTCAGTATCGTGAATTGTGTTGAACACATCCTTAGGCACGTTGTAAATGTTGCGAATGATATGACTGTAGCTACGACTGTGAATATTGGTTTCAAAGAAGCTCCAGTTATACATTAGTGCTTCCAGTTCAGGCAAACTTACACATGGTGTAAACACTTGCGCAGGACCTCGTCCTTGTAAACTATCTAGTGCTGTTTGTCGCAACAAATTACTGGTGAAGATATGCTTGACAGCATCACTGGCGTCCTTGAAGTCGCCGGCGTCCTTGGTAAGACTGATCTCTTCTGGTACCCAATAAAAACCACGTGCTGTAGTTTCAAAGTTGGCAACCTTGTTGTACTTGACTTCTTCAAAGCGTTGGATAGTAACCGGGCCTGCTGGATCCAGAAACATCTTGCGATTTAAGTAATCTGTTTTTGTTTTCAAATTGTATTGTGCTTTGCTCATATTTTATCTTCTTTAATCAATTCGTGTTCGTTCCATACGTTTCTATTATGTACTGCACTTTCTTTTAACAATCTCCATGTTTTTTCTTTAGCTGTTTCAGTCCAAGTAAAGTATAAATTGTTTAAAGGAGGTCGTCCAGTGTGTTTATCGTACAGTGATTTATGCTGATGGTAGGTACATAACCATATTAGTTTGCCGCTGGTTACAGTAACAGGCCACCAGGCAAACTTTTTACTTTCCATAATTGCCCGACGCCAGTACAATCTTGCAAATATGTTCTAGTCGTTCGATATGTTCGTATGCACGCCACGGACTGGTATCAATAGCAACTACTCCGTGTCCTTTGATTCCTATGATATCAAATGGTACATTTCCGTGTCGGTCTATCTGCAATTTTTCTAAAGTCTGATCAGCAAGCTCTTGACTGATAGGAGGCACGTCGCCCACATTGGGTGCAACTCTGGTATAACGATTCAGTTCTGGAAACGCATCGCTGATTCTGCTAAGGTCAATCCCGGCATGCATAGCAGCAATACAGTAAGTGGGATGAACATGAACAACCACACGAACATCGTCTCGATGTTGCCCCATTTCTTTCTGTAGACCAAAGTGCAAGGGTATCTCTCCACTGGGTATGAGTTTCTCACTGATATCAGTATAAGGCAATACAACCCATCCAGTATCTTCGTCAGGGCGTCTTGTTATACCAATCTTCTTAAACTGATCGGGCTGTAAGGTTTGCTTACGCACACCCGACGGTGTAATATAAAAGTGATCACGGTCGTGATGACGAATACTTACATTGCCGTCACGACTAGTAATCCAATTACGCTTGTAAGCGTCTACCATTATGTCACAAATAGTTTCAAGCATTATAGTTTACAGGCCTCGCAATCTTCTTCTTCATAATCTGGCATTACCGGCGACTTTAAATTAGTCCACATTTTTTGTTCGTCAGTCATTCTAGGAGCATCTTCTGCTGCCATCTTGCTACCTTGTTTGTTAATCAAACTATAATAGAATGTTTTCAATCCCCATGCATGTGCCTGCATCAAGTTGCGAGCAATCAAGGTAGTTGGTACTTTACGATCAGCCCAGTGTGCTGGATTATAGAATGTATTTGTTGAAATACTTTGATCAACATAGGCAGCTAGAACTGCTGCTGTCTTTAAGTAACCAACACAGTCAGTCTGTTCCCACATCAATTGATATCGATTCTTTAGTTTCTGGTATTCAGGTACAACTTGTACCAGCGAGCCGGCTTTTGATTCCTTGACAGTGATCAAGCTCATGGGCAACTCGATACCGTTGGTGCTGTTGATAACAACACTACTGGATTCAACAGGGGCAATGGCCATTTGAGTTGCATTGCGTACACCATGTTCTTTCATCTGTGCTCGTAGTGTTTCCCAGTCGAGTTCCGGGGCAAAGTCAGTTAATTCGTTAGCACCTTGTGCCCGTAATTCCCAAGGAAACTTACCTTGTCCGTAGCGTGTACGATCGCTGTGCGCACATGCGCCACGTTCGCGAGCCAATTCAACTGTGGCTTCTGTTAGATAAAAGGCTTGATGTTCCATCCATGATTTGACATCTGCTAGGGCATCAGCATCGCCGTATTTGAGCCCACGCTTGGCATGCCAATAAGCCAAGTTAGTGATTCCAATACCCAAGGGACGGATCTCGTCATTACTGAGTTTACTTTGGATCGACAAGAAGTCCTGATAGTCCAATATGTTATTAAGACTGCGATGTAAGATCCTACAAGCACGACGCATATCTTCGGGATTACGGAACGCACCCCAGTTGATCGAACCCAATGTACATAACGCAATACGACCTTGGTCATCATCAAGACGTTGGAATGGTACGGTAGGCAATAAAATTTCACAGCACAGGTTGCTTTGATAGATTGTGTGATATTCAGGATCAAACGGACCTTGGTTCATTACATTGTCAATAAACACAAGGTAAATGCGTCCTGTATCTGTGCGTTCTTTGAGCAGGCCTGACTTGAATACTTCTTCGGCACTCATTGTTTTCTTGCGTAGATCTTTGCGTTTTTCGTACCGTACATACAGATCTTCAAACCGGGCTGTATCACTGTAGAACGCTTGATGTAAGTCGGGCACTTCATTGGGGTCAAAGAAAGTTATGTTTTCTTTGTTTTTAAATCGTTTCCAGAAGAAAGCACTAAGCACAACCCCATAATCCATATGACGGACTCGGGTTTCTTCTGTTCCTTGGTTGTTCTTAAGTACAATAAGATCATCAAACTGATGATGCCAAATAGGATAGAATACAGTAGCACTTGCATTGCGGATACCTCCTTGTGAACAACTTCTTAAGTCGCCGAACCATTTTTTTAGGAATGGTATCATACCTGTATGCATGATCTCCCCACCTCTGATGGGAGATCCTAATGGACGTAAGCGTCCAATCTCCAAACCAATACCTGCACGTTTGCTGGCATACTTGGCCATCATCTCGCCACTTGCAAAAATACTATCCAAATCATCATCACTACGAATAAGGACGCAACTACTAAATTGTTTAGTAGGAGTTCCGAGGCCAGCAAGAACAGGAGTAGCGAGAGTGAATAGGCCATCACTAGCAGCATTATAATACTCTTTGATGTAGCGCATCCTAGCTGCATTAGGTTCTTCTTTATGCATAACAGTGGCCGCTGCAACCATATATCGGATCTGAGGTGTTTCATAAATTTCCTTTGTCGCACGATTGCGTACCAAATATTTTTCAATTAACTGCTCAATGGCTGCATATGAATATGTTTCATCCTTTTCATGATCCAACATGTCATTCATCTTGTTCCAGTCATCTTCTGAGTACCATTGCAATAGTTCAGGAGTATATAATCCTACTTCAACATTTTTCTTTACAATGCTGTATAGAGATGGTGGAATATAACTACCATAGACATCTTTACGCAACATGCTCACACGTTGTTTACCAGCAACATATTGATAGTTGGTATGACCTACGTCGGGATTTTGTTCTACGTCAATTAGATCTACAATAGCACGTAGAGTGATCTCGTCAA
>Ga0222714_10000830_pt1 | contig 35125 bp, 31 predicted proteins | sample C33_3DmetaG_FD_165048 | JGI IMG/M metagenome (GOLD analysis project Ga0222714, IMG submission 165048) | Estuarine water microbial communities from San Francisco Bay, California, United States - C33_3D | ecosystem: Environmental > Aquatic > Marine > Unclassified | place: USA: California... | reverse complement strand
AGGATTTGACCAGATGTGCCAGCCGCCAACATAGCGGTAGTGCCTGATGCACTTTGGTAGGGAACCTGACCTGCACCGCCGCCAGCGAGGTTGGTTGCAGTTGTGGCTGTAGTTGCACTGGTTGCGCTGGTTGCTGATGTTGCTGTGGTTGCACTAGTTGCCGTAGTGGCTGATCCTGCCGCAATAGAGGACTGGTTGATCCACGCACCGTCCCCACGCAGGAATGTAGAGGAACTAGCAGTCCCTGTGGCTGAAACCTTGGCGATACCTAATGAGGCATCAGCAATACGTGCAGCAGCCAATGTCCCTGTTGTAAGCGCACTCGCATCATTACTAGGAGGGACATTACCTAGTGAGGACGCATCAATATCGCCGCTCGAGTCAACAACGATTTTCGCAATATTTCTTGCTTTACTCATTTAGATTCTCCATTTAAGCTTGCCTATTTTGATGAGAATTATAATTTTTCAATTTCAGGCTTATTTTCAAGTTCAGTTTTTAGCATGGCAAAGAAGGCATCCCTGCCCACTTGTAGCTGATCGACATTGAATCTAGCCGAAGACAGTTTTCGATCCAAGTCGGCTACATGATTAACCAAAATTTGCTGTTCTGAAGTCATGTCTTCCAGTTGATACTCTACGCCGTCAATGCTGATAGGGGTTTTTTCATTTTTTCCCATCTCAGTTCTCCTATAAAAAACCTGAAACCGTCAGGCAGCGGCTTGACTCAGCGGAGTCAAATCTTCGTTAGTCCAGAAGTCCTTTGAAAGCATGATGTTCAGATGCTCCTTATTCCGAGCAACTGTATCTGCCCAATCTTCATCGGACATCTCTTCTGGCTTGCCAGCGTTGATTAGGTTTACCGAGTCCATAGCGGCACTCAGATGGCGTGCGATTTCTTCTGCGGTGATTTCAATGGTTTCCATTTCAGTTTCCTTTCAGGGTTGCAAGTTCGGCTTTCACCGAGTCGAGTTCAGATTTGAGTTCTTTAATTGCGTTGACCATGTGCCAGAAGATGTTGTCTGAATCTACCGACAGAACGCCTGTGGATTCTTCCTTCACGCAGTCGGAGCAAACCTGTTGCAGTTCTTGGGCAATAACACCAAGCTGAACGCCAGCCTTTTCAACGGCGCAAGATGGGTCTAGTTCGGTAACTTCTTCAGGCAGACGGTATTCAAAATTACGAACCTGAATGGCGACAATCTTGTCCAAACCCTCAGTGTTATCAACGATGTTTTTCTTTAGGCGTTGGTCAGAAGTAGTTGACCAAGACGATGAGTTGTTGCCTTGGTACATACCACCGCCACCGGCAGTTATAAATCCTGTTTGTGAACCTTTACCTGTGGCTTGAGTACCTATAACAATTTCACTACTGACCGTGGTGCTACTTGCCTGACAACCTTGACCGATAAAAATGTTACCGACACCAGTTGTCATGTTGCTGCCAGCACTTTTACCGAAAAAACAATTATTTTGTCCGGTAGTTTTATTAACTCCGGCTTGAAAACCAACCGCAGTGCTTCCATCATTATCATCTGCTGTTCTATTAGAACTGTAAAGTGCCTGATAACCAACAGCAGTGTTGTAGGAGGCGATGGTGTTGGCGGTAAGCGCTTGACGACCAAGGGCTGTGTTGTAATTTCCTGTTGTGTTTGCTTTGAGTGCGTCATAACCAAATGCAGAGTTATCAGCACCAGTGGTGTTTTGATACATCGCATTTGTACCGACCGCCGTATTTATCTGCCCAGTGGTGTTGCTGTAAAGAGCCGTGTAACCAATCGCTATGTTGTTGGAGGCGGTGGTGTTGAAGTAGAGGGCTTTGGCGCCAAGTGCTGTATTACTACTCGATGCGCCAGAAGAATACAAAGCATCTCGACCAACAGCAGTATTCCAATCGCCGCCAGTATTTAGATACATGGCAGTTCTACCAACCGCTGTATTGTGATTGCCGTTAGAGTTCTGGAAAGAATACGCACCAAGGCTTGTGTTTCCTACGCCTGTTGATTGCGTATATCCAGACTGAAAACCAACCGCTGTATTATCACTTGCTGTGGTGTTAAATACGCCAGCTTTGTAGCCAACAAATGTTCCGGCTGTACCTGTTGTATTACTATACCCTGCTTGATAGCCCACAGCAGTGTTGTTGGAGGCGGTGGTGTTGAAGTTGAGGGCTTGCATACCAATGCCCGTGTTGTTACTTCCAGTAGTGTTATTGATTAAGGAGTTGTATCCAAGCGCAGCGTTAGACCCGCCTGAAGTGTTTGCGTTCAACGAGGCACGACCAACGGCAGTGTTGAAATCACCTGTGTTTGATTGAAGAGATTGATAACCAATAGCCGTCAAACCAGTGCCAGTAGTATTCGCATTTAACGCACTCGCACCCACCGCAGTATTGGTGGACACAGCACCTGCGCCACGGCCTACGGTGATGCCATTAACGACAAGTTGAGCGCCATCAAAGGTTAATACGCTACCAGAGGTAGCAGCCTTAGAGCCGTTGAGGTACAGCACACCGTTGGCTGTGCCAGCACTAAAGTCCATCTTTGCTGGGGTAACACTTGTATTAGCAATTTGATTAGTATCAATTACTTCATTGATATCCATGTAACGAGCATCAGCTTCAGCTTTAGTATAGCCATCAGATAATCCTCGTGGGATATAAGCGACCATCTCAACAATGTCATTTACTACAGCAGCATCAGTTAGAACAACTGTTGTTCCATTTGATGCAGTATAATCAGTACCATTGACAAGCTTAATACCATTTAAATAAACATCTATATAATCAAGTGTATAACCGCTAGATGTTGTAAATGTAGTCTGTCCAGCAGTAGCGACAACTGTTGTTACAATTCTTTGAGAAGTTGTACCATAACCACCAAGTAGAGTGTAAACATTCCATGTTGTACCATCATAAACAAGTTGAACTGATGAACCTGAAAGATCACAAATTAAGTCAGTAGCAGAGTTAGCAATTGTTGAACCATTACGTCCAATAGTCAGATTATTTACATTCCAATAGTCACCTGAATCTGCTACTACTACTTGATCACCTACTGAAGGGTTTGCAGGTAGGGTAACTGTAAAGGAACCATTAGAAGTATCAGCAAGAACACCCTCATTGTCTTGAGTAGTATAATTAGCTGTTTTAACTACATAATTAATACCACCAGTAATGAGTAGATCTCCGCTACCTAATACTGAAGAGCCATTGATAGTCTTAATATTTGTACCACTAACAAGATTAGCTTGTAATCCAAGATTATCTCGAGTTACTTTTCTAACAGCAGTACCAGATACATCATATACAGGAATAGTATCAGTACCTTGTAAAGATGTAACTTCAGTTAGCCCATTTACATCCATATTGAATGTAGTACCTGACAATGATAAGCCAGTACCAGCATTATACGTTGTATTAGTATCGACTACTGTTTCAGTACCTGTTGTTAATCCTGTAACGTGACCATATGTATCAAATGTTAACCCAGTAACATAAGTACGTGAGCTTGCAGTAAGATTAGCTTGAGTACTAGTATCAGCATGAGACAGAGTTACAGAGGTATTACCTGATTGATTAGCAGTACCAACCTGACCACCGCCAGTCAATCCTGAACCTGCGGTAACAGTCATTGAACCGTCGCCTACACTAATAGAATTTCCTGAGGCTGCAGTAACGTGACCCTGAGCATCTACTGTAATTGCTGGAATTGAAGTACTTGAACCATAAGTACCAGCAACAACACCTGAAGCAGAATGTGATATAGTCCTATTTGTAGTTAAGTCTCCACCACCAGTTAGATTGGTTCCAGCAGTAATAGTGACTGAACTATTAGCTTTCGTACCAATTGTAGTACTTATGCTAGTAGCAAAGTTAGGATCATCGCCTAGTGCGGCAGCTAACTCATTTAGAGTGTCTAATGTAGCAGGAGCTGAATCTACAAGTGCAGCTACTTTATTATCAGTATAAGTATTAGCCGAAGATAAAGTATTCGCGTCTCCTGTAGTCCTATTTGAAATCTCTGTGTTTAATCCAGATGCAGTAGCAAAATAAGAACTATCTTGGCCATCTAATAGGTCAGCATCTAATCCAGAAGTTGCACCATCAACAGTTTTAATAGCTGTTAAGATCTCACTAGCCGTCATATCAGCTGTTGCACCAGATTCGATACCTGCTAGCTTATTCTTTTCAGTTGTTGTGTAGTTATTATCTGTATGTACATAACCCGCATCAACTACAGTTGAGGCATTATAAGCTTGTACAGTTACACCAATATCAGCATCCTTAAGGATTGTAGCGTCAGCTGGTTCGTAGATACCGTCATGATCATGGTCATCAATGGTTTCTAGAGCCTGTTGAACTGTAGAATCAGTACCACTAAGTATTCCATTAAAGTTAGCAGTAACAGTAAGAATCTCAGTTGAAGGTGCGGCAGGTATAACAGAAACTGGAACAGGTACTTCTGTTCTAATTGGAGAATTACCTCCAAATTGGAAATAGTAAGCGGCTCCAGTATTACCTGTTAATGCTGCATAATATTTAACAACTAAACGATCTGTTATAGCCCAAGTACCATTAGATAATAATGCGGAAGCATTAAATTGATGATAACCTGAATCAGCTGGATTAACATTCAATGTATTATTAGAAGTACCTACTAATGTTTCTGTACCTCCAGAATTTCTTCTATATAATTCAAAATAGAATGCAGCAAATTGTGTATTATTACCAGAAATCTTAGCAATATTACCAATAGTAGGGATACTAATTAATCCAGGATCTCCTTTAATAATATTAGCATCAGAAATTAAAGTAGCAAGTAATTGATTATTAGTTGTAATAATTCCAGTAGGAACATCAACAGCTACAATATCATAGTCAGGATCACTTGTAGTAGTTACTAATCGATAATAACCAAAGTCTCCAATTGTAGTAGTTGGATAAAAAGTAATATTAGCATTTAATAGTGCAATATCAACTTTTGTTAAACTTAATTCATCTAATGCTGCTTTTACGTTTGTAGCTAATAAAGTTGTATCACTACTATCATAGTTTGTTTCTTCAGCATTATGGATAGAATCATATACAAGTGAGATACTACCATTGGTAGAATCTTGAATTAAAACAGTACCAACCCTCAAACTATATGAAGGGGATTGTAGTCTAGTTGCACTAAAACCCCCAGGAGTCTGATCGCTTACATATAAGTGTGTACCAACGGGATATGCATTAGTATTGATTCCTGATACTATACCAAAATAATTTACACGTCCATATTCACCCGCACCAATATCTTCACTAGCTAAACCTAGGTAATGTTCATAATCTATAGAACCATCAGCAATCATTGGTTGAATATTGATTGCTCCACTAGTTACACCATTATATCCAACAGCAGTACCTTTGGTAATAATTGATGCTGTAGTATTTTTAACTAAAGGATAATATAACTCTTCACCATGATGTAAAACTAATCCACTATTCAAAGTTGTCTTTAAACTACCAATAGTAGAATCCCAGGATAATACACCATTATCGACATCTGAACCATTAAATTTAATTGTACCAAACTCAACGTTGTCTGTTGGGCCTAACCCTAAGTTTGCTAATGCTGTAGTAGTATTGCTAAGGTCACTTAAATTATTATCAGCAGTTAAGGCACCAATAGTAACTGTTTGTATCCAGCTTGTACCATTAAATACATACATAACCTTGGAAACTGAATTCCAGTATAATGCACCTTCAAGTAGGGCATTACCATCATTATCTAAAGTAGGTGCGCTAGTCTTAGAACCTAAATAACGATCATCAAATTGATCATAAATATTAGAAACTTGAGTTAGTGACTCTAGAGCAGAAATCTCAGAAGCAGAAGCATTTGACGCACTTGTTGCGGCAGATGTAGCAGAATTCGCCGCATTAGTTTCACTAGTCGCTGCTTGAGTCGCAGATGTAGCTGCATTAGTTGCAGAATTAGCCGCAGAGGTTGCAGAGGTAGCCGCATTAGATGCACTAGTTGAAGCAGCTGTTGCTGAAGTAGCTGCATTAGTTGCACTTGTAGAAGCACTAGTTGCAGAAATAGCAGCAGCTTGTTCTGAGGCAAAAGCAGCATTTTCACTACTTAAAGCATTTGTTGCTGATGTAGCAGCATTTGATTCACTAGATGCGGCACTAGCTGCATGACTAGCAGCATCAGATTCGCTGATAGCAGCATTAGCTGCTGAAGTCAAAGCGGAATTAGCAGAAGCACTAGCAGAGGTAGCACTGTTACTTGCAGAATTAGCCGAGCTAGTAGCAGAGGTAGCTGATGAAGCAGCACTAGCTTCGCTTGCTGAAGCATTACTAGCACTTATTGCTGCATTGGTTGCAGAGGTAGAAGCGCTTGATGCACTTACAGCAGCATTTGATTCTGATGCAGCAGCAGCATTTTTAGAAGATAAAGCATCACTAGAACTTGCTAAGGATTCAGACTCTGAGTGTGCCGCATTTGTTTCGCTAATTAAAGCTGCACTTGCAGAATTAGCTGCAGAAGTTGCGCTAGCAGCTGAGTTATTAGCAGAAGTTAAAGAATCAGCAGCACTATTGGAAGCAGAATTAGCAGATGAAGCAGCACTATTAGCACTAGTTAGGGCGCTATTAGCGCTAGCTGTAGTAGAAGCTTCGGGGTCTTCCCAAGAGTTTCCATTATAAAATCTTAAACTAGTTGTTGTTGTATTCCAATATACCGCTCCAGCTGATAGAGGATCACTATCATTATCTGTTATAGGATCACTTGGTTTTGCACCTAAGTAGCGATCGTCAAAGTTATCAAAAATTAGTTCTACTGCTGCGAGTGAGGTAGCTGCACTAGAAGCGCTAATAGCTGCATTAGAAGCACTAGTGGCTGAATTAACTGCGCTATTCTCGGAGTTAGTAGCAGAAACTAATGCATTCGCAGCTGAATTACTAGCTGCAACTGCTGAAGTAGCGGAATTAGTAGCTGATGTTGCCGCAGCATTTGCGGATGAAGCTGCATTAGAAGCACTAGTAGCAGCATTAGTCTCTGAGGTAGCTGCATTAAACTCACTAGTAGCAGCTGCTTCCTTACTATTCCATGCCTCATTCGCAGAATTACCGGCAGACGTTTCACTTACTAATGCTTCAGCAGCACTCAGTCCAGCATTTGTGGCACTTACAGCTGCACTAGCTGCAGAATCTGCTGCATTACCTTCACTTGCTACTGCCTGAGTTGCAGCATTAACAGCCGCTATTTCTGCTGTCTGGGCGCTAGATGCGTAGTTAGATGCAGCGCTTGCACTATTAGCTGCATTAGTTGCCTGAGAAATTGCATTAAGTTCACTATTACTTGCGGATGTTGCGGATGTTGCTGAATTACTCTCAGAAATGGCTGCTGCTGATGCACTATTAAATGCAGCTAAGGCAGATGCTGCTGATTCGGTACTACTTTCGCTTGCAGCTGTTGCACTAGTGGAAGCTGATAAGGCCGCATTACCAGCAAATTCTGCACTACCTAAAGCGGTGGCAGAACTAAGGGAGGCTTCATTGGCATACTGGGAGGCCTGAGTAGCAGATAAGCTAGCTGATTGGTCATATATTTCTAACGTCTGAACCGTCATGGCCATCATATCAAGCCATTCTTGTTCAGTACCCTCAAATCCATTCTGTACAGCAACATCGTAAGCACTAGGTCCCTGACTACCTTGACCTCCTGTACGAGAAAGAGAGATATTATAATCAAGTTGATCTAGATGGATTATGTAATCATTTCCATTAACTACAACGCTATAGCTACTCATGATTATACCTCTTCAGTTGGTGAATAACGAATCTCTACTAATCCCCTAAAAGGTTTCCAAATTTGTTGTCTATCACCAATTCCAGTATCTTGCACTTCGAGATCAATAAAACCATAAACAGGTTTATCTGGAGATGGCTGGATAGTCCATGTGAATCCAAGAGTTTGTGGGATTACTAGAGTAAAGGAATTATCACTATCCTCCTTATCTAAAATAGGTAGTTCAGTAACTACACCATTATTACGTATACTTGTTGGTATTGTACCAAGACCATCATTATCAGCTTCTATTACCTTAGAGAAGATAGTATAATCGCTAATATTTGTCAACCAGGATAGGGTTAAATTTAACTGAATCTGCTCACCTTTAATTACTGACACTAATACAGAACCATCATCTACAATTAGATCTTTAGAAGATGATGTAATTTTTGATCTAGACATTTTTGACCCTTTCACTCAACCCTCAGGTGGAGATTATAGATATAGAATTTGGAAGCCTCCTTAAAGGTCCCCTGGTAGGTTAGAGTTGTTTTATAGCATAATAACTATATCTTTTCCAACCTTGTTTTTCAAGTATTTTAACTAATTGTAGTCTTTCATCATATGGACTATTAGTAGCTGTTAATACCCTTATCTTCCTATTTACAGCTTCTTGCTCTAAATATTTAAATGTTTCTTTAACACACCTTACACTTTTATAACCTGATGTATTACAATAATAATAAATTTGATTAATACTTTTAATATTTGTATGTTCAGAAGTATTTGAGATACGTGCTAAAAACCAGCCTACTCGAATACCATTGTAAAGTATCACTCTAAATATTGTATATGGATTCTTATAAGCTAATTTTAAATTCTTTAGTGCAGTATCTGAGTGATAGAGAGCCTCTTTAACAGTTTTGGAATACTCTTCGAGACAATAAGATAACTCTTCTTCGGATATAGGTGATCTAAATCTTATAGTATCCATATAATTTATTTTACAATTTTAAGATCTATTATCAAAGGATATTTTATATCTTATTGAATCAATCGGGCATAGCGTTCAGGCTCAACATTTTTCATCTTAATCAGATATGCGATATCCCAATCAGATAATGGAGACTGTCTATCATATATATATTGTTTCACCCTAAGTATTTTATTATCTTTATAAGATACCCCATAAAAAGTAGAATACTTGCCTCTTCGTACTGGAAGATTAAAGGTCTTTTCCATTTCTTCTGGATCTGCTTTAATATATATATCTTGTGTATCTAATCCTTTTGGGGCGGCTACCGGAAGATCATCATGGTTAATACCTACTCCCAAAATTTTAACTGAGGGTGGAAGACCGTCTAGTTTAAATCCTTCCTTTGGTAATTCATAGTGGCGTGAATATGCCATTTTATTTTCAAGATCAAATTTTCTAGCAGCCGCACCTGCAGTATTACCATATAACATATTAGTAATCATATATGACAATGTTCCTGTAATTACATGAGAATTAAAAGCTGAATTAAAAGTAGGTGTTGATACCGCTAGATATTCTCTAGGATTTACCCATGGGAAAACCTTCACAACTTCCTCGAATATTTGCTCAAAAACTTCTGTACCTGCAACAGCAGAATTTCTTTTAATATCACCATCCCATTGCTCTTCAATAAATATTTCAGTTGTCATAAGACCACCATATAAAAGTTTCCATTTGAGTTCTAGCCAAATCAATAGCAGGCGTAGATAAGTCATAAGTATCTACCACACCTCTATATTCCAGTAAGCTTGACTCTTTTTCATTTTTAATAGTTACAAGAGATGCCAAATAAATAATACACCTAGCATCACCTTTGTTAACCTCACCTAGAATTTTAATTGAACTAGTCATATAGAGATCCTTCTGAAACTAATACTGTACGTGCTTGCATATTCAATGTTTCATTATTATAAGGCCAACTACCCCCGCCTGCATTATTACCGCCACCCAAAAACCCGGAATTGCCTGTTTCTTGCCATCTACATCCATAGTTAGCAGTTACCCAACTAGTATTTAAACGACCATTCGCCTTATCAAGTTTTACACCTCCCCTATAAAAATACCAATACCAAGATTCATACCTAGTCCAGGCTTTATCAATACATCCACCATAACCATCATGAAGATTACACATCTCATTATATTGAGTATAATATAATTCTTTAGCCGTCTGTGCAAGACTTGAGTATGATAGAATAGGTTTAGTCATGGAGGTTAAATAAGACGCTATATAGGTATTTTCCTGATCTGGTGTACCATCAGCATAACCTCCACAAGCATATGGAGAGCCACTAACCGCATGAGTAAATACTACACTAGGAATCGTTACGGATTGAGCCCCATTGACAGATAATGGTGATAGTCTACTATCAAAGCTAGGGGTGCTATCATTAGAATAAACTATTATACCCATATTTTGAGATGTGGTAAAACCCACTGGATTAGAGAATACGTATACATCTGATGGTGTCTGTGATGTACCAGCTCTCCCACACATTAGTTCAATAGACCATGCACCCGGACTTCCATAGATACGTGAAATACCATAATAGGCATTTGTTACTGGGGCGCTGAAGAATACTACAGGATATTGTGGGCAATTGCTAGAATAAGTCCATAGCATACATCCACCAAAAGAACTAGCAGGTATAGATTGTGACTGATATACAGCTTTTTCCCAAAAATGTAGATTTTTGAAGTCTTGTGAAATCAATAATTGATTCGCATAATTATATGCAGTTATTCCATTACTCATTGTGTTAATACCGAAATAATAGCAGCCGCATTACCTGCTGTAATATTTAACAAAGTACCTGTAAATATCGCATCAGGTGCAATGCAACGCTGATCAAAGGGGGGTGAATTAATAAGTGATATTTGAACAAGAACTGTTGCATTTTGTAATAAGGGATATTGCTTAGTAAGACTGGTATTTGCAGGTACGATAAAGGACTCTACCTGATTCCAAGTTACACTACTAGAATCGTATGTAAGTTTTCCATCTTGCCTAAATATTCTAATACCATACGTCATACTGATAAATCTCCAATTTGAACACGAAGAGTGCCAGCTGCGTCATAAACCTTAATATACGTATTTGTCATTACAAGTCTTGCTCCAGAAGTACCAGTTCCAACAGCTATATTCTTTGCAACAATATTATCAATAACAGCATTAGAAATCTGCGCTGATGTTGTAATAATTCCGGAAGTTGCCAATAGACCACCAGTAATAGTGTTAGCAGCTATCCTATCCCCAGAAATTGTACCTGCCTGGATATGTGAACTATTAATAATATTCGCTTGCAGGGCAGAAGTATTAATCGCACCTGCTGCTATTTTTCCTGCTATTACACTATCTGACGCAAGTTCAGACGCAGTAATTGCATTCGCGGCTATATTAGCAGAAGTTATCGTATCGGCTGCAATTTTGGTTCCTGTGATTGTATTTGCAGCAATATTGCTTGCTGTGATTGTATTTGCAGCAATTTCATTAGCTGTTACTGCTCCAGCAGCTAGTTTTGCTGTAGTAATAGCACCACTTTGTATAGCCGCTGATGTAATCGAATTGGCTGCTATAGTATTAGCTGTTACTGCACCTGTAGCAAGTTTTGGAGTACTAATAGCACCATCACTAATTTGTGTACTAGAAATCTGACCAGTAATTTTTATAGCATTAAGTTCTGCTATTTGTTCATTTGTTAAAGTTCCTGTAATTTTGCTTGCAGCCAATGCCTCAATCTGTGCATTAGTAACTTGTCCAGAAATATCTGTTGCCGGTACAATAGAAGTCCATTCTGATCCTGTATACCTGTATATTTTGTTATTACTTGTATTAAAAACTATCAATGGTCCAGTATATTCAATTGGTCTTGGTAGCGATGTAACTATACTAATTGGCTCAATACCTTCTGTAAAGCTTGCTGCATCGACTGTACCAGCCTCAATACTAAAAATATCATCAGTCCACATAGCTGCAACAGGATCCCAACGCCATAGTTTATGATTTACCGTATCAAACTTGATCTGACCTTCAAAGTCACCAACGCTAGGTAAGACCGAAACAGGTTCGATACCATAAGCACCTGCTTCACTAAATAAATTTATAACCTCTGCACTGAAACTAGCAGAATCAATGAATTCTGTATTGGCACTTACACCACTACTTAAATCACTCTTATTACCAGAAAGATCAACAGCACGAAGCCAGTAATAACGAGTAACGTTCATATCTAATCCAGTGTCTATCCAAGAATCGCTATTTTCAATAGCAATCAAGCTAGAACCAGAAGAATTATTAACCGTATTTCTATAGATTTCTACATGACTAAAATCTGCATCACTAGGATTTACCCAGCGTAATGTAATCATTTTATAGCCGCCAATAGCTACTAAATTAAATGGAATTGAAGGAGCTGCTGTTTTACCAATAATAACTCTAGTATCTGTAGTATAACTACCAACATTTCCTAGAGCATTAACAATTCTAACTCTTACCTCATATAGTTCATTATCTATAACGCCAGGAAATATAACTCTGGTAGATTTACTTATACCAAGACTTATCCATATATCATTAGGAGATGAAGATAATTTTACTTCCGTCTCATAACCCAAGAAGAATGGAGGTTCTTCACTTACTATATCAATAATTAAACGAGAATCAATTTTACCATTTGTTAATACAACATCATCCGATAGAGTGAAGAATGGGGAGAAATCCGTACTGTCACTAATTAGTACCGAAATACTCTGACTATAAGTTGATAAATTCCCACCTAAAGATTTTGAACGAACTCTAAAATCATAGTATCCATATGCGAATCCAAATATCTCAAAAGATATACCTGTAGTTTCTCCGATTTGAGTATAAAGTGCATCTGATGATTTCTTATATTCAATCAGATAGGAGTTAGCTGAATCATCTTCTGGTGGAATCCATTGTAATATTCCGTAGGCATAATTAGAGGCGCTTCCTGTATATGGAAGATAGGAAAGATTTGTTGGGGGACTTAATGTAAAACTATAACTTGGAATAACTTTACTTGGTTCATTATCGTCAACATTCCAAGCTAACATTTGAGAATCGAACCGAACAGCTTCTATCGATGCAGTATAATCCTCATTAAACTTAATTGACTGAATTTGAAGGTATTCATAAGGAATATCAAGTATAGTACTTTCTAATCTAATTATATCTCCAGGTTCATATACAGCACCTTTAATACGAGTAGTAAAGCTATAGATCACTGAATAACGGCTACGTCTAACTCTCTCCTCCGCCTTTGATAGTGCATGGTAGTAATCTTTAATTCCAGGTTCGAAGAATTCTGATTCGAGAGGAACTCCGTTATCCTCATTCCTAAATGTAGTAAATACTGTTCCCGTCTTTGGAGGCCAAGATACTGTATCTTCCTTAAAATTTACTGCTTCATTCTTATATTTCACAGTTACATAATTTAAACGCTCTGATGCAGAAGGCCATTTAATACTAATAGTATCTCTTAGTAAATCATCATCTGTAATAGTACCAGCAAGTTGAATATCATTATTCGAAGCAGGATACTGTAATAATAATTTGTATTTACCACTTGACCAGAGTAATTCAGCTCCCTTCATTGTCTCTAGTAGAGAAGTAATATTATCACGTACTGCAACTGTCGTATCCAATGTTATATTACATTCATATAAAGGCAAGTTACGATTTATTATATTACGGGAACCATCAGATGGTTTCCAAATATTACCTTGTAATTCTACGTTTGATCTAACGATAGTATTACATACCTGTGCAGCATTATAGAAAGAAGCGAGATCAATCTGATTAACTGAGATACCTCGACCATATTTAGAGGATAATAGGTAGTCTAATAAGCAATATGCTGGATTGTTTGAATAACTCTTAGAAGTTGATAGACTATAACTATAACTACCCTCTGCACCAGTTCTTATAATGGTATTAACTTTTAAACCATCAATCATAAATTGGATTTGAGGTACACCACCATTAAATTGTGGTTCATCTCTATTCAATTTTAAACAGATAGAAGCATAGGCTAAATCAGTAAATGTTGCTGTTGATCTTTCACTAAAATTAGCAGTCATCATTGGGTCAGCTTGATTACCAGCTAGATAGACATTAGCTCTTAGTCCTGGATCGAAATCTGAATTACTAAAGAATCGAGCATCATCGATAACCATTTCATGCACAGCACTGATTTCACCATGCGCTAGTACTTGTTGGAAAAAGAGAAAATCGTTTTTACCTGCATCTTGAGAAGATGTAAGACTCTTTACAAATTCTTTAGCATTTGACCCAATTCCCGCATGATTATAATTACCAGAAGTTTTATGATAAACTCTTGATCCACCAATTAGGTTACGACCATAGACAACAGGTACTGGGGCTGATTCACCTTCTGTAGTGAATTCGAAGCCTTTTTGTGCGTCCTGCATTGCAGCCATGCGTCTTTGCATTTCTTGTTGTCGTTGGATGGACCAAGCTAGCAAAACAATTTGTACGATTTGAAAGAATGTTATCTCTGCCATTATATTTTACCCCACTTTAAAGCGATCTCACCTGATCCTTGATATGTAAAATCAAGAGAAGTATCTGAAGTATTATATTGGTCCATTTGATCACGAGATGTTGAAAATGTTTTAACTAAATCAAGATGAGCCATTGGGCTAGAACCTTCGATTACACAGATTATACTACTATTAGAGAAATCGATTTCATATGAGTGATTATCGATTACACCCTCATATACAGTAATTGTATCATTAATATTATTAAAGATTTCATCTGGCTCAATAGAATTAATTGTTTCTTCAGAAGTATTAAAAAACCCTAAATATACTTTTAATGGTGCACCAACAACACCTGAATTAAAATAATTTCTAAATTCATAATTAGTATCAACAAAACTAATTTTATATGCTTCTCTATCTACAACAGAAGAAAGACGGGGTGGATCTACCCCGATTAAACCACCATCACTTGTGTAAGTTCTACCATTACTCATAGTAATATCAAATGGTAGGGTAGTGTGGTAGCGAGATAGTCCACTTAGTTCCACAAGAAAGAAACTCTTGGTATTATAAAGTGACAGCATTGTATTTACTGCCGAACTAAGGTTACGCATATATTTCCTTAAAAAGATTCAATAAGAGTGATCGATCCTGGATCACTTAAAATACCATCAGTAAACGTTATACCTAATACTGCATCTGTATCATAACGTACTTTCATTGTAGTATTAGCTCCATATGAAATACCTGTGCCTATTGATACATCTGTTAATAATGGTGGATAAATATTAATAGTACCATTACCTATACGGTTAGAGGTAAGAATATATATTTTATCATGATTGGAAAATTTAATAAATTCACCTTTTGATAAAGAACCATTATTTCCTTGAATATATATTGAACTGGTATTAGACACAGCATTAGCGCTAGCCGTTATAATACTAGTTGTAGTAGTTGCATTTTTATCTCTTAATCGATAAACCTGAGGAACTTGAATATCAAATATCTGATCATATCCATTAGTAACACTATGGATTAAAAAGTCAGTTGAATAATTAGAGGGTTCAAGGTTAGTTTTAATTTCCCAACGTTGAACCCCCTGTGAATTTGTCTGACGTTTTAATGACACAGTATCTTTAACGAAAGCGGGTTGATTACTAATGATCGAAGTAGGTGCTACGAATCGAATAGTAACCTGACCATTTTCTAAAATACCAGCCATTATTATCTCCTTGTTGTGGTACCATTACCTTTGTAATTATTTTCACGATTATTTGCATTAACACCAGCAGTAATCTGTGGTAGCATCTGCATGATCTCTGAACGAGTCTGACGAGAGATATCACCTGTGATTGATAGGTTTACTACAGATTGATTTGCTGAACCTGCTTGCATTGCAGCAGCAACACGAGCTTGTTGAGCTTCATTTAGAATGATCTCTCCTGCATGTGCTGTGATAGGTACTGCTTGGCCTTTTATACCTGGGACAATACCGCCTTCGGCAAATCCGAGACTACCTAATAACTCAAAACCACCAGTATCACTAAAAAAGTATCCAAACTCATTAGCTATACTATTACCAAAATTAGATAAACCTTGACCAATTGAAGATCCAAAATTACTTAAGCTTCCAAGGAGACCACCACCAGTAGTACCTGTAGAATCACCTAGAGCACCAACAATTTGTACCCATAATGCTTCTGCAGGTGTAGCTCCTGTTCTCTTTCCACCAAAAAAGCCACCAAGATCAAAAATACCACCAAATATATCTTTAAATATACGATCAAATCCAAAAGATTCAACTAAGCTATTTACAAATCCAGTAGAGAAGGCATCAATGACTTTACTTGTGAAACTATTTATTAGGGAATCTCTAAGATCTGAAAAAGATTGTTGACCTTTAAGGAAAGCAGCGAAACCTGATTTAGTTTCTTCAATCAACGCATTAGATAACTTTTGACCTTCAGCTAATCCTTCAGCAGTAATACGATAAGAACCTTTGGTTAAATTAGTGTCTAATAAACTTACTCGATTAAGAATCTTATATAATGAATCATAAGATTTATTAGCTATGTCTGTATTTCTTGCTAAATCAGATTTGGTGAGTCCTCCAACTTCAATACGTTTATTAGCTTCTGCAATGACTTTTAAGTATCTTTCAATACTACGCATTTCAGAACTAGATAATGAACCAAGATCATAATTTCTAGGATCAACTAACTGATTTAAAGCAGGGGTTTCTAATCTACTTGAGCCATATTGAAAAGCAGGTAATCCACTATTAATCCAATTTAATAACCCAAAATTCTTCTTAGTATCTTCTGCATTTACAACGAATTCACCATCACTTAGTAATGCAGGTATTTGATCTTTTCCAGGTGCTCCTGAAACAGTTCCTCTAAATTCTTCAAACCTTCGCTTTAATTTGTCAAATAAACTTTCAGAAGGTTCCTGTAATTCTCGAGTGGCAAGAGTAGGATCAAAAAGATCTTTATAGCTAGGCGTAGCTGATGCAATAGCATCGCCTATCCAATTTATACGTTTTAATACTCGTTCAGGTGTTTGTTTAAAGTTTAAACTATTCTGTAGCCCAGCAATAGCTTCTTGATATTTTCCAGAGATTAGAGCAGGAATAGTAGATGTAAATCTAGATAATCCTGATTCTCCTAATTGGAAACTCATATCAGCAATTACATCTCTTACCTTATCAGGTAGTTGATCAAAGTTTCCACCAAAATTACGAACTACGTTAGCCGCACTATTGATTGCAATAGCAACATCTCTATTAAATATGCTATTAATTTGTTCCTTTGTATAAGGTACAATATTAGCCTTTCTTAAGATAGAGTCAGCTGCACCTATGTAATTTTTAAGATTGAATCTAGAAATTTCATCTGGTGTAAGTTTGTGACCAACACCGACAGTTAGGTATCCTTGAGTATCTGTATAAACTCGATCAGAATACCCTTCATTTTCTCTTACAGCATTAATAAATCCACCAGACACAAAACGTGGTAAACGATCAGTATTAATAGCTTCAATTAAGCTTCGATATTTCTTTGTAGATACTGCATTTACTACATATTCTCCATTAGAGAGCATGGCCATAATACTATCAGAAGTACCTGTGCCTGGACCTCTAATATCACCACCAGAAGCCCTTCGTAATTGTGGGTTAACGTCTCGAGATGGTGTTCCTTGTGGAAATAATAAATTATCTGAAGGAGTTAATGTAAATGGATTCTTGGTATTTTTAATTCTTTGTACTAAAGAATCCCATCCGGATTTGAGATCTTCCCAGATGCTTTTAGACCAGTCACGAATCTTACCACCCACACTATCTTCGTCAGAACCAAAGAAAATATAGTAGAGCAGACCTAATCCGGCAGTAATACCTAATGCTGCAAGAACAGCTGGTATACTAAAGAATGTAACAATTGCTGCAGTTACAGCTGCAAATGCTGTTTTAATTGTTGCAAGTAGCCCAACGCCACCAGCAGTACCAGCAATAGCACCACCGACAGCAATAGAAACTGCTGCACCAATCTCTAGTGCTAAAGCTTTCATACCTAGTAATATCGCTGCACTAATAGCAGCACCTACTTTAATCGCAATAAAACCACCAATAAATGCGCCAGCAGCTATTCCTCCAACCTTGAAGAAGAGTCTAGTCATTGGATCTTCAATGCCTAAGAAGTCAGCTGCTTTCTCACCAAGAAAGCCACCTGCTAGCGCTCCAGCAATAGCGCCACCTGCCCCAAAAATAGAGCTTAGTAATCCAGCAGAAACAAAGGCGGCCTCAATTGCTGTAGTTAATTTAGTTGCCCAGGAAGTAAGTAGAAATCCAGCAACTAATGATGTAGTCATTGTTATACCAATTTGTGTAAAAGTATCATCAATTCCAAATGTTTTAATTATTGTATCAGATATCCATTTACCAAAGATTGCAGATAAGATTGTTGTACCTGTTCCAATAAATGCACGTATAGTATTTTTCTCAATAGTCTGAATAGTCTCAGTTATAGAGGAAGAACCAGATGCCATCCCTTTCTCACCAAATATTAATTTCTCTAAGAATGGAACATCTTTAGTTGTTATTTTACTAATATTTCCAGCAGCATCTGTTACTTCAGTAATTTTTTCTTTACTTGTACCAAGTGGTTTAATAATATGATCAAATATAAATTTTGATAATTTAGTTAAATTACCAGTTAATAATGCTGTAAAGCTAGTACCAAAAAGTAAACCTGCAATTAGCCCACCTGACTTTGTTTCACTAGTTAATCCCACACCTTGAAGTAATCCTTGACCAAATTCGCTAATTATTGCTGTAATTTTCTTTAAAAGACCAGAAATACCATCTCCACCTTCACTTGATATTGCTGATTTAATTATACGACCAATACTTTGACCAAGTTCATATGCAAATTTCTTAGTATTTTCTGATCCAATAACATCTTGGAAATCAACAGCAAGTTTAATAGCAATTGCACCAAAAGTTAGATTTCTAATTTTACTACTAAAAACAGCACCAATAGTTAATAATAATACATCTGCAAATGGTTTGAGATCTGGAGTTTTAATTGATGAAAATGCTGCGATAACGGCATTTTTAATACTAAGACTAAAACCACTATAATCAAAATCTAATATATTAGAGATTATTGGTAATTTAGCTAAAGTAGATCCGAGTACCTTTAATCTACTAGTAAGTTCATTTACAATATTAGCTAAATAGTTTAATAATCCAATATCTTTAGCATTAGCTATCTCTAACCCAACTTTTATAGTAAAGTCAGATACTTTTGTTTTAATTGTTTGGAATATATCTAGAATATAAATTTTAAAACGATCAAATTGATCTCTAATATTTGGAAGTAGTTTCTTAGCCCATTCAATAACGCCATTGATAGTATCTGGCCAATAAGAATTACCTACAACAGCATCCCATATATCATAAAATACACCTTTGATAAAAGCACCAAAAGCTTGTACTTTAATTTTAATTGATTCAAGGCTGGGTAAGAATTGTCCAAGATTAATAGGTTTAATATAAATAGAGATACCACTTAGAGCATCTTCAAATAAACCTCTTATTCCATAAAATATTTTCTTTGTATCTTGATAAAAGAATTCAAGATTAAATAACGTTGAGTCAACAATAGATCCGACTTCTTCGGAAAATGAATTTAGACTATCAGCTATCTTAAGTATAAATACACTTAATTTTGATGAAGATCCTGTTGCTTTAGCAAATTCACCAATTACTCGTTGTATTGATTGACCTAACTGTTTTGTTGCTTGTTCAAATGTGGGGTTAAGTAATTTAAACTCATCATTTAATTTACCTGACTGTTGAATTAAAGCTTTAAATACTTTCTCTGCTGTCAATTTACCATCAGCAGCAAATGCTCTTAATTCACCAACAGTTAACTTTAAGCTATCTGCAATTGCTTGTGCTAGTCGTGGAGCTTGCTCTAATACGGAGTTTAATTCTTCACCACGTAAAACACCACTAGCTAAACCCTGACCTAACTGTATAATAGCAGCTGAAGCTGAATCAGCACTAGATCCTGAAATAGCAATTGACTTCTGTACCGCCTCTGTAGCAGTTAATATATCTTTATAAGACTTACCTTGATTTTGTAATGCTTTCGCAAAACGTACAAATACTTCAGTAGCATCACTTGTTGAACTTCTAGTTCTAAATGATAATGCAACTAGCTCTTTTTGGATATTTACTAGATCTCTAGTTCTTCCAGTTACAAGCGCAATTCTATTTTCTAAATTTATAAGAGCATCAGAGGCTTTATTGATTGATGTAAATGCAGCAATTGATCCAAAGACAACAGCAACTTGTTTAGCTAAACTAGCTAATGTATCTGTTGCAGTCTTAGTAGTATCTGCGATTTTATTTACGGAAGCATTTAATTTAGCTAAATCTTGCTGTGCCTGTCTTGAATCTGATGATATCTTAAAACCAAATTCGGATTCAGACATATGATTCTCCTTAAAAAAATAGCCCTCAATGCAGTTTGAGCATCAAGGGCTTAGATTATAATTTTTTAGGGATATAACCCTGAGATAAAAGAGTTTTCTCAATAAAGAATGCTGGCGCTTGTTTTGAAGAGCCTTGATTCAAGTATTGAATATATGGTGCATCATTAGTAAAAGTATAGGTAATATCTGTAAAAGATATGAAAAATCTATTCTTAAAACTAAATGATATTTTTAATAAATCTTCTTTGTTATAGACCCATCGACTACGAGCATATCCCGTATCAATAGGCGTAGCCTTAACAAGAAGTTTCTTTAATCTTTGCATCTCAGGATTAAAGAATTTTTGTTTTTCTTTTTCAATTGATTGATTAAGTTTTCTAGATACTTCTTTAAATCCGACTAATTCAAATTTAAGCATCTGTAACCTCCCAATCAATGTTGTTATTCTTTGCAGCTTCTTTCAATCGGTTTAGTAAACCTGAGGTCTTAAGTGTTTCTGAAATATCTCTTTCAGGTGCATTCTGTTTCAATTTCTGTAAAGATTCAAATAATCTTTCAGCATTTTTGACACCTTGTGCTTGTAATAGCATTGCAGTTCTATTATCATCTCTCCATTGGTATGGACGTCTATTAAAATATTCAACCCATCCACGAAATTCTTCATATGTCATTGACTCTTCTATTTCATAAATAGTTTTACCAAGAGTCGCTGCTATTTCATAAATAAAGAATTCTTCTTCACTTAGTTTCCCACTGCTGTACCTTTATCCATTCCTGAATATTTAATAATTTCATTAGATAGATTAGCTAATTCATCTAATGGGAATGAATCAATATCTTCATCAGATAATTCAGAGGCTCCTTCAACAGCTAGCCGAATAATAGTTTTCAAAATACCAATATCTTGTGAACCTTCAGCTTCTTTGTATTCTTTTTGAATTTCAAGTACTTCAGAGATTGATAACTTTTTAATAGTTACCTCTTCACCCATAAATTTAATTTTCTTTGGTAGTTTCTTTCCAACTAGATGTTTCATTTTTATTCCTTATTATCTACAAACAGATGTTTATTATTTTCTTGGAAATCATCAAGTACTTTACGAACTGTATGAAGTACTGATAGCGTTTCCATGATATCTTTGCCTACATCACTATCCTTATCAAAGTCTTGAAATCGTTCAAATGATTTTCGAATACTAATATCTACACTACGTCTCATATGACGAAATGTAGTTTTCATAACGAATGACTTACTAAAAGGTGGTTTATCTTCCATCATTTATAATACCTTATTAATACTATTATATATCTCCCCGGAGAGCTATCCTTAAGCGTCCCCTGGTAAAAAGAGGAATCCGAAGATTCCCCTTTTACCTAACTATTAAGCAGCAGCTACAGTAGAGGGACCAAAGAAGTCGCCTAGTACTGATAGTGTTAGTGTTGCTTGGTTAGCATCAGTCAACTGTGGGCTAACTAGTAGGGCTTCAACTTTACCAACAAAGTAGAAGTTAGAGTTAGCTACAGAACCTAGACCAGTGCCACCTGCAGTGGTGTTAAGACCAGCTGGTTTAGCATTCAATAGTGAAAACTGGAATGCATAAACATTACCATCACCAACTAGGGCACCTAGAGTTGAGCCAGAAGCCCACTCTGAAGGAACATAGTTAATAGTCATTTCAAGAGTTGGGGCATCAGCCTGACCTTGAATCTGGCTAGAGGTCTTTTGACCATAGACAGGTACGTTTACAATATTAGCGGGAGTACCAATCTGTGGGAACTCACGAACATTCTTAATCTCTGAGAAGTTGCCAGCTGAACTAAATTTTGCAACTAGCTCACTTAGCGTATCAACAGTAGTTAAATCTGTGATAGCAGTAGTGTTTACAGCTAGAGCAGAATAAATGCCAGCTCCAATTGAAGTAATATGGGCCATTTGTGTTATTCTCCAAATTTGTTAAAGGTAATCGTATAATCTCCACGATATAGCGCAGGATCATCACGATCAAGTCCAATTACATTTAATGCACTTGAACTGAATTGTGTTCCATTTTGCAAAGTTTTACCTTCGAAAATATCATCTAATAAATCTGCAATCTCAAATAATCGTTTATCTCCAGCACCAGTTTTTACGAAAACTGATAGTGTAAGAATTCCAGTTAATGTCTTAGTAAGATTATGAGAGTCAAATTGACTTCTTCCTGGAATAATTGAGATGCGAGCAAATTCATTCTTATTAGAAATTGTACCCTGATAATTTCCTGGATATGCCTTAATACCAGTTGCTACCCAAGAGGGTGAAGCAAATACAGAGTATATATCAGATCGAATTGAATCAAACATTATACACTCCTAGTAATAGTAGCGTTTACTAAGAAACCATCATCTGCAATACTAATAATATTATATACTACTGAGTTTACTGTTACAGTGGTATACACAGAAAAATCTTCTCCTGTTGATTTTGTCATTAATGTAGTAACAACAGTGGGCTGTTCTTGAGAGCGATTGATCTTTTCTTCAACTACAACTTTTTTAACTAATGTAGCAGTAGCAGAAACAACTTCTCCAGAAGAGAAATTAAAGTCTGTTACAGTTTTATTAGTGAATGTAGCATCGACAGCAAGATCTCCGATTTTTACAAATACAGCATCAACTGCTTTTGAGATCTTGTTCCTTAATGACATTTAGTTTGCCCTCCACCATGAACGAGTGCCTCCATCAATCAACAAAGGACTGATGAATGTTTTTACTCGATTTGGCATAACTGGAGTTCTAGTAACATCATTATTAGAGTCTTCGATCTCAATTGAACCAACACGAATTCTTTCGAATGTTTGTGTTTTATTATCTAGAAGATTTTCGTTAGTAAGCAAATGCAGAGCAAGCTCGTATGTGGCAAACTTTAACCGATTAGGGTAAGTAGAATCATCTACTCCTAATTGAGTACCCAATTTGGGTTCATAGTAAGCTGCATTTTTACGAGGCCATGCAAGACTTTGTGCGGAACTGACAGCAACACCAATATAATGATAATTATCAAGAATCTGAGTTGCGGTCACTAATGCTGACTCTTGGTCATCGCTATCTGCATTTACCCACGCCCCCGCATCGAGGCGTGTGTCAAAGTAAGCATCAGCTTGTTCCAATGTCACATAGGAATTTGTACCTAATACTAGTGCCATCAGTTCCTCCTAATGGATTAAGCGTGAAGGATAGGTAGAATGCCTAGGTTTAGAGCATCCATCTTACGGCTCCATGAACCAGCGGTAGCAAAGGCAGCGTTGGTAGCGAAAGCAGAAGTTGAACCAGCCCAATCATAGCCCATAGGATGAGCAACGAAGCCATAACGATACCAGATATTGGTTGAACCACCACCAGTATAAGAAGCAGCATTGCGATCAACTTCAACAGGGGTTGGTACAGCAATTCCAGAGAAGGCAATAGAGCCTGGTTTAACGATTAGAGTAGTCTTGGTAGACTGGTCGTTAACGTTAGCGCTAGCGGATAGGTTGCCTTGTGAAGCGCGAGTTAGAACTAGACGGAACTTACCACCGAATACAGTTTGGAACTCTAGGTTGCCATCCATAATTGGGGTAGTGTCTACTAGATTAGCAGCACGTAGTTCGGCTAGAACTTCTGGAGAAGTAACCATGTACATGTAGTCAGGCTCATGATCCTTGAATGCCATACCAATAGCTTGGAATAGACGTTGGCCACGGGCAGCACCAATAGCGGTAGAGTCGAATAGTTTACGAGCATCAGAAGTGCCAGTAGCAGCAGCACCGAATACGCTTAGAGCGTTGATGTCTACGAAGTTACCAACAGAGGCACCATCAGCATTAGTATCATAAGCAACGATACCAGCACCACGACCTACTTCGTAAGCAGCGACACCCTTCATTACTGACATAACAGCATCATTCTCGTCATCGCCACGAACTTGGGCAAAGTCACGAGCAATCTTGGCTAGACCATCTTGCTGGCTAATTACTTGTTGTAGGTTAACTTGTTGTGAACCGAAGGTACGGACAGACTTGATGTAGTCAGCGATCTCGGTAGAGATGTCGGTGTAAGTACCATCAGCAGAAGAGGTTAGGCTAGCTACGTTAATGTTAGCAGCTAGTGGTTTGTACCAACGCATTTGACCAATAAAGCTCTCGCCATTGGGTTGAATACGGGCATCAGTACCTACGATGCCAGAAGTGTTAACACGTTTAGCAGTAGTGTAAGCCTCATCAGCATATGCACTGATAGCAATAGCTACGTTCTTAAATAGTGTATGATCAATCATTTAAAATTTCTCCTAAGAGTTAGAATGAGAAACTCCCTAGTTTACCAGCTGCTGCAAGTTGTAGAACTTCAGCCTGGGACATTTCGGAAAGCTTCTTGTTTGGATCTAGTTTTGGTGTTCCATTCATTGAACCGGAGCCACCGCCAGAATTATTTTTAGGTTTGAATAGGAAAGAATTATCCTCATTCTTAACATACTGTTGTACAAAATCTTTAATACCTACGCCAGACTTGTGAATCCAGCTTCCAGTTTCGGGATCTTGCGTCAGTTGTTCGAGAATATCACGATAAGCCATTTCGCTTGATCGTTCATTGCGGAAGTCGAGACCTGTTAGTGCGTTACGAACAGCACTATCTCTTGTCAATTGTGTAACCTTTTGTTCAGCTAGAGCTAGCTTTTCACTTAACTCAGCTACTTTCATTTCAGCCACTTCCTTGTGTTTACCCTCAGCCTCTAGAGACTTTAGGTGTTGTTGTTTCTTCTCATCTTCTAGGCGTACTCGTTCACGGACAGCATCGTCACGCTCTTTATATGCCTTATCAAGACTCGATTTAATTTTAGAAAGTCGCTCTTCAACCAAGCGGTTAATAATATCTTCAGTGTCCTTATTGCTAGGGGCACTGCCAGCATTACTATCTACCTGATCTGCTTGAAACTCTGGATTGGCTGTTACACCATCATCAAGAAACTCTTTAACTCCGAACTTATCTACTCTCATGTTTATTTCCTTTTGGCACAGCCATTATAGTGGGTTACAAACCCGATTAAGGTCCAATTCCATACCAATCCATACCTCTAGGGATAGGGGCTAGAATGTCTTGTCTTGTAATTGCATTTGGAGGGTCAATCAACCCTTCTTCTTTTGCCAGCGCAAGAAGTCTTTCATAAGAACTCCTTGATAGCCCTTCATCCCGCATAGCCTTTAAGGTTTTTTCAATTGTATTACCTTCAAGGGCATCTGCGTAAATAGTTCTGAGAGCACTCTTTGCCCTCATTGCGTCTCCGATATTAGTGAAGAAAGCGTCATGGATTGTTGCTGTTGGTATTCCACTGTTAGCACCCCATAAATGAAACTGTCGAACAATCGATGCATCATTCATATGGTTGCCATTAACACCAAGACCAATCCTCGCTCTGCTAATACTAGCTTTACCTAGTAGTGTAGCGTCTTCTGCTTTGGCTTCGTAAATATTTCTTACCATCCTTCCGGTTTGTGGATCACGGAATTCAATTGAGGTTTGAACCTTTGGACGGTATCTCTGGTACAATCGCTTTCCATCAAAAGTCACCCAGGGTATATCAACCTTCTGTGTTTCTTCAACGAAAGCTTTGGCTGCTTGATTCCAGAACTGTACGAATTTGCCAGTAACAGGTGCTCGCTCTGCAAGCTTCCGAGACATAATTTCTGACACTGCCTTAAATTCAGCAGGCCCAATTAGCCCAGATCTTACATTCGATATTTTATCAACAAACACCTCAACATCAGGATGAACATCACGAGCAGCTTGAAGTAGTGCGTTCCCCACAGGGGCTTCACCTTCAATTACTTCGTTTAGCTCACGCTTTAATTGTTTTAATCCAAAAGATACATTCTCTGCGCCTAGGTAGTCTGCATCTTTTATTTTCTTATCAATGAGATTAGTCACTTCTCGTAACTCTTCTCTTGTGATAACCGTATAACCTTTGTCTTCTAATACACTAGCAAACTTAGCCTCAATATTAGCTGCTTGAGTTGCTTTACCAGCACCATAGAATGAAACCATATTCTGAGCTTTAGCTGCTTTCTGAAGATCAGTCCACTGGATATCTGCATTAGCTAACGCAGTGATCTTTTGAAAGTCTGGATCAGACACTGTATCCATTGCTACTAAGTCGTATAGTCGATTCTTTTGTGCTGTTGGTAGTACATTAGAGTTGACTGAGATTGAGCGATCTTTTGTAGATAACCCAATAATCTGTGCTCCAGAGGAGGAGGCATCATTCTCAATCATTAGTTTTGTTTTATATTGTGCTAGACGGGCTTCATCGGTTAGATTTCCATTAGTCCAACGATGAATACGAGTGTATTCAACTGCCAATCTAGTTAGCTTTGGTATTTCTTCAGCCTCGGTTGCTCTAATTAGAGGATGTTCAAGGAACTCTCTAATACGCCGATCTCGTTGAGTTGTGCTTAACACAAGCTCACCAATCTCTCTAAGGGCTTTTTCATTTCTTAAAAAGATCTCCATACGACCATCAACCGTCAATGCCTCTGTAGTAGGTCCAATCAATGCACCTGTTTGAGTCATTAACTCTCGGAGAGACTCACGATTCATGCTAATAGCTCTGTTACTATTGATAAATGGTCGAGCAACTTCACCACCTGTTGGTGTTAAGTATCCTTGATAGTATACTCGTCCTCGTCCATCAATCTGAGCAATAACTCTAAATGGTGCTCCTCGATCTCTATGCCATTTAACTGTTTGCATAAATGCATAGCCTTGATCACCTCGTTTTAAGATCAATCGTCTAAAGTCATTTAGATCATCATACTTTTTAACATTACCCCTAGGGTCTCTAAAGCGTACTAGCTCATCCATGAATCCAGAGAATTCATTGTCAACCTCGTACTGAGCATCCATAGTATGATTCAACATCTTAGCGAAGTCTCTATCAATTAAATCTTTGTCATAGTTACCACTAGCTCTTCGAGTGATAATTGAGACTCCTGTGTTCTTACCTCTAGCGTCATAATAAGTCTTTTCTCCTGCACGAATATATAATCGGTCTCGAGGATTAACTACTCCAATATTCTGGGAGACTAATATTTGTCTATTACGAGATTGTAGTTCTCGCATGTTACGGTCTAGGATAACAACTTCTCTAGACATAGTATTTTTCCACGGTCCACTTGGTCGTCCTGTTTCAAGATCGATAACAGAACGTCTATTTTTACCCCTGGGCAGAACACGAATCAATCCTTGATCACGCAGTCCTTGAAGTATCTTACTACCATCTTCATGATAGTCTTTCAGTGTAGGTTTAAAGAAAGGAAAATTGGGTTTCCAGTTGTCCCTTAAGTTCTTACCAATATTAATTGCAAGGGTATCATAATCCGTAGATTGTCCATCAGCGATCAATTCCATGATTCCTGATAGTACATCAATAGCTTCTTTATCTCCAGTAGCATCCTCAACTAACTGGTCTAAATATGATTGTCGTTGTCTTCCAAATAGGAATTCTAGATCAACAATACGCCGGTATGCTTCTCGTTTATCACGAAGGAATTCTGTAATAAGAGAATCTCTAGGTTTACCATCTGTTAACTTTAGGAAAGTCTTAAATCCTGGAACTGACTCTTCAAGAGCTTTTATGATTCTGTCTTTAATTGTCTGTGGCTTAGTTCTATCAGGCTTAATAAAATAAGCCTTTAGTGGTGCTCTACCACGATAGTATACAGATCGAGCAAGTGAACGACCATATACTGTCTTCCAATTACTTGTATAGCGTTGGTTGTCTAATAGGTTCTTAGAGATATCATCGAATGAATAGTATCGCCCGAATATTTGAACCTTGGCGGGTTCTCCTGCACGACCATAAGTAGCAAACGCTTCAGCACGTTCTCTTGAACGTCTATCAAGGATACGAGATACGTTAACAACAGAATACTGAGACTCTGCTCTAGCAACATTCATGAAGTTTTCCCATGGCACCTTAGGCGTAGAGTTCTCATATCGTTCAAAGAGAACCCTTAGATTCTCTACTACTACAGACTGTTGATTAACCGATATTTTATCCTCAAGAGATTCTGCAAAGTCCTCAATAAATTGTTTTTGATCTTTGTCTAATAGTTTTGAGTTACGTAGAAAGTCTAGTCGTTCCTGATATACTTGAAAGTCAGGATCATACATCATGGTAGTCTTTACTTCACCAGTAAATGGATCGAATGATGTATTGCGTTCATCAAACTCATTATTTGCTCTGATGCGTGATGTACGTTTACCTAAGAGGGTAGTACCACGGAAGTCAGTTAAAGACATTGCTTGATTCATAGACTCTGCATCACTAATATACATAGCCCTTAGTTGGTTCTGTACTTGAGGTGATCGGAGAATATCGTATGGACGACTAGCGGCTACAGCAAAGGCTGCATCCTGAGACTCAGTTAATACTGACTGTCTAGTAGGGAATATAGAAGTCCTAGCATTGTCTAGCTTACGAAGAACAGCTACACTAATAGATCCGCCCTTAGGCGTAATAAACTCTTTAACAGGTAAGTTACCTGCATCAAATAGAGCTACCTTTTCTTCTGATCCTAGCTGTTTTAGCTTAACATCCATCGGCTGACGCTTCAGCCATTCGTTGTAGTTCTCCTTCTTAGGAGGAACTCCATCCAGAACCTTTGGGTCTACCTTTTCAAGATTCCTTGGACGGACTCTATTCGACTCTGTTCTTAGTATTTCTGATTTAGCTTTCAATACGGGTACTAGTGAACTACGACAGTTCCAATGTAATGGAGGCTGATATCGTTTATCATCTATCTTATAGAACTCACCATCATGATGAGCACAAGTAGGTGATGTACGAGAGTCTAGTACCGCAGTAAACCGATATCCAGCAATAATGTCTTTGTTCTCTTCCATTACTCGATTCAATACTACTGATTGTGTTCTTGTAATACCTGTTCGAACTAAGGCTTTAGCCTGACGTTCAGTAATCGAAGTAGTCTCGAGTACTTCTTGAATAATTATTTTATTTGTCTTACCATTAGCTAGTCCTGAAAGAATCTTGTTCTGAATTCGAACTAATTCACCTTCACCAATAGAATCAAAGTGTTGTTTGATTGATCGTGATGTTTCAATATTAGGGCCAATGATAGACACTAACAGATCGGAAGCTTTAGGCTTAGTTACTTTAAAGAAACGTCCTGTGCTCTTTTCGAGATTATTGGTATGGAAGTTTATGCTTGCTCCCGCATAATCTGTTAGGCTATTTTCTGTTGTTGCTCTTAACTCTCTCGTCATCCTTGTTACTTCAGGACGGAGGTTAGCTTTAATGTCCTTTACTAAGAGATCTCGTAAACGTTTCTTGTGTCTACGAATACCTCTTCCTAGTAGTGTTTGTGTTTCTAATTCATATAATCGTGTATCAGCCAAATGCTGTACAATACGATCATAGATCTCATCATTAAGTGTCATGGTTCCCTTTCAAGGAAAGTCAACGACTGAACAACAAGACCCATAACCGTAGGTTTGATCTTACTGTCCTGTGATTGATGAATCAATTTGAGTTGATTGAAGATCGATTAGAGGGTCTGTCTGGATTTCCTGAACAGCCTCTTCGTCATTATAGTCATTAGGTAATACATCATTGCTCTTAGCAATCTTAATAAATGTACTACGTGGAATAATACCATTTTGATACCATTCAGTGACTAGTCGCATCCAGTCAGCACCAACAGGTACTGGGTTAAAGTCTGCGGATAACTCAAATTCAACATCTTCTTCTGTTATATCGATACCATACTTCCAGCGAAGCATAGTAGTAATGATCTGTTCCATTGTGGAACTAATCTTAGTATTCAACATACCTAATTGGGCTGTCTGGCTAGCATTTCGAATCTCGAGTGCTACACCACTGTCTCCTGAACCCTCAGGAGCAAGCATTCGGATACCCATTTTAGATAGATCATTGATGGTAGCCTCAATAGCCTTTTCCATATCCTCAAGACTCTTTGTAGGTGTCTCTAGGGCTTTGATCTCGTCTCCTGCTCTTAGCTTAATCCAACTGCCTAGACCAGCGTTAACAATAGCCTCAAACTCTTCGTCAGTCATATCAGACATAACTACAGGAGTATAGGTAGCTGCACCATAAAGTAAATGGTTTCTACGACTTACTTTATTGTATAAAGAAATCTCTCTGTTAACTAATGGTTGTAAAATAGGTTCGACAGGTTGAACTTGACCATTCAATGGATAGGCAGGAATGAAGTCCATTCTTTCACCGTTCATCAAAGGATAAACAGTTTTAATCTTTGACCAGTTTTGTTGAGCATTCTCTGTTTGGTATTTCTTGGTTAGTTCACCATTGACTACATTGATAGTTTCATTAGTGTCAGACTTCTGATAAGTATCAATTACAAGGAGTCCTGACTCATCAAGGTAATAATCCATCACAGTATCTACATAGTCTGGATGAAATTGATTGTTGGAAAAGCTCTCAATAAAAAATCTAATAGTGAACCTAGACAGCTTCTGATGAGAGCTACCTTTTATTGATGACTGTTGCCAGTTAATGACGTTTTCTGCTTTAACGATTACACAGTAAGGGTTTAATTCTGCCTTCTGTTCTGGTGTTAAATCAGCGTTAGAATCGATCTCAGGATAATCTACAATCACCCAGCAACGTGAGGTTTGTAACTCTTCCCAAAGCGCTTCATCGAGGAAACTCAACATAGAACCATTACTAGCAGTAAAATTGTTTGTTAACCATGCTTGAGCATCAGCTGGAATTGAATTGCCAAGTGCCAAAGAAGGAGGCTTCCTAAGAATACCGCCAAGAAGGATCTTAGCATACTGCTGAACTAGTCCTGGTAACTCTGCCTCACTACGGTAAAAGTTATATTGCGCCTGAGTCATCGTTGGACTGAAAGGCAGTAACAAGTTAGTAAAGCTGTATGTATCAATAACATCATCATAGGCTTTGGCATGAGTCTCCCCGTTAAGGATAGCTCTTGACCGTTCCCACAACCCACGTAAAGATTCATATGCTGGATTTGGATCACCCACAGACTTTGTTACGGCTTTACTTGGCGTTGTAGTTAAGTTAGCCATTGGTTATTTCTCCATCATAAATATTTTAACTAGTTGAGCAACAATATCCGAGCGAACAATGTCTTCAACTTTAAACTCAATTACTGGAATTGAGATTGAGTGTTTCTTGCAGATCTCTGCGAATCGAATCAATGAACGTCCATCATTAACGTCACTTTGTGCAGGGTCTCCCATTAGTACTAACTTAGAGTTCTCCCCAAGTCTAGTCGTAATGGCTTTAATTTCTTCAAAGTTTAAGTTCTGTGCCTCATCTACTAGGATAATAGATGACTCATAAGATTGGCCACGTATGGTCTCTAAAGGTTGGATCTCGATCGATGAGCGATTAACTAAATAATTGTAGTGTGACTCACCAAAGGCTCGTTTTAATACATTAGTTAAAGGCGCTAACCAAGGAGCCATCTTTTCCTGAACTGTGCCAGGGAAATGACCAAGTGAACGACCTGTGGGAACATTAGCCCTAGTTAAAACAATTTTATTATATCCACCAGAAAGAAACAACTGTGCGGCTGTCATTGCACTACAGTATGTTTTACCTGTACCTGCACAGCCTATAGTAACAGTAATGGTTGATTGCCTAATTGAATCAATTAATCTTTGTTGTTTCTTATTTTTTGGTTGAATATGAAAATTCTTTGGTTGTCGCTCGTTAATAGCTTTTCTTTTTTGTCTTTTCAATGTGGCTCACTTTTTCTTTTTAGGACGATACTTCTTTGCTTCTTCTAGAGCAATCGCCACGGATTGATCCTGAGAGTAGCCCTCTTTTTTCAGCTTTTTAATATTTTCCGAAATGGTTTTTTCGCCATATCCTTTTTTCAGTGGCATAGTAACTCCTAAAATAAAGCGATCTCTGCTTTACGTCTTTTATCTAACCCAGGCAATATTCGTCCTCCAGCTTTATTCCAGAGTAGTAGTTGCTCCTTTGCGCCTTCCCAGTCCCCTGCGTTAACCTTACGTCTAAGGGTTGAAGTCTGTAATCGACCAACACCTAGGTTATAGCAGAAGTCTACTAGGGCATTAAATCGACCCCATTGGTTTTCAGCAAGACTTTTAGAGTATAGCTGAGGACATAACCGTATTACACCCTGTGCATATGTTTCTTTTAATTCATGTACGAGGAGCTTCTTAGCTTCTGGCTCCGTAATCGGAGGATCTGACATTGAGACCTTACGACCGTCAGCATAATAGGTAGATCCATACCCAATGGTAGGAATTCCTGCTGGACATAAGTAGGGCTTTGCTCGGAATCCTTCAAAGAGCTTACATAACTCAGTTGCAAGGGATAGATCCATTTAACCTCCACAAACTGCTTTTGAACAAAACGTGAAAGCTTCCCATGCAGCCCAAATAAGAAGACCTGTGGCAATTAAGGCTACAGTAATGGCTAATACCATCTCAGTGAGTTCTTCTTCACGGCGCTTGCGTTTAGCTTCAGCAATAGCACTATGTTTAGCTTCTTCAGCATCTGCTGCATTCATGTCAGCCACACGTTTCATTATATTTTGCCAGATATCCATATTATTTGATGAGAAAAATAAACCTTGTAATTCTCTCTCAAAATCAGCCTGAGCTTTAAGTGCTAACTCTAATTCAATGGCTTTACCTAGATTAGAACCGCCTTTTTTCTTAGCCTCTTTTACGGCTTTAGTTGCTGTAGATTTAGCATCGAAATACTTACCAATCAATGGACCTAGGCTAGCAACATCATCAACAGTCTTAGATGCTTTCTTAATGAGAGCAACAGCAGATTGAACTGCTGCAAGTGCGGTTATGGGATCTATCATTTTGATATCCAATCTTTAATAAAAGATACAGCTAATAGAATACCAGAGATTATAAATGCGATACCTCCAAGGAATCCTTTATATCTTGTCATCTCTCCATGAATCGATTGAACACAAGCTAAAATCTTAGCCTGTTCTTCTTTTAATTGCTTTACCTCAACCTCGAGTATAAGAATTCGTTCATCGTTTACTCTTCGGTCATCAATCATGATAACCCTCGTTTTGCAAGAGTTCGATCAAGGAACCAATAATTAACTGTTCCAGAGACTAGTGCTGTAAAGTCAGCAGTCATGAATAGCTTGAATGTATCAATAGCGTTTAACCCTGTAGAATATCCTACATAGGCAGTATAGCAATGAACAAATGTCCAGATTAGTAGAACCCAATAGGTTACTACAGGGCGCACAGAAGCAGACAAAGAGGCAATCCAGCCCTTACCAGCAGTCTTGACCATTTCAGTTTGTTGGTCAATAGCAGCCTTAAAAGCTTGCATAACACCTTCATCTACTGCTGCATCCCGTTGTGCACCAATCTCGGCTAATTTTTGTTGTCCTCTTATTGATTCGAGTTCACACTGTCGATTAAACATTGCTAACTCATGTTCTCTCTCGTTCTTCTTATCAAAGAACTTTAATACCTCTGGGAATAATCGGAAGACACCACCAAAGATACCTCCAAGTAAACCGCCTCCAAGTAATTCAATCATAGAATCTCCCTAAATTAAAACATAAAGCCCTTTGTAGTTGTCTTAGTTCCACTACGTAATGGAAAGAGATACTCAATGGCATATCTTAGTGCATCAGTCCAGTGTTCTACACCTTCGGACTTGCTAATCTGTGCTGAGTTTGGGTTTGACTCGACCCATGTGGTTCTCTCAAGACTACGGATAGTTGATTCTGCTCTTGGATGAATATAACAATCTATATCACCATTAGCATTTAAAAACTTACGATTAACTGCGGCTACTGAGTCAACAATCGGGGGAGCAGCTTTATGTGCTCTACAGATAATTCCATGAGACTCAAGGATGGAGAAGTCGGTGGCTCCTGCCACGGCTGACGTCTTCCTAGCACGACCTGCCGGATCAGGATAAGCGAATATCCGATGACCCTTGTCCTTGAATTTAGCCTTTAACTTACTTGCTAACTGTTCTGTATCGAGAACATTCTGCATGTCCTCTAGGATGTGTACTTGATTGGCTCTAACAGCAAATACTACTGCAGCCATAATGCCAATGTTGAAGTCGATAGCAACATGAACATCTTCTTTGTTCTTTTCATCACTAGTGAAGTATGGTAAAGTGGAGTCTAGATGTTTCTTACGATCGAAACAATAGAACACCTTAGCTCCTGAATCTTCAAAGCTACCTTCATATTCCCTAGCGAACTTAATTGGATCTACTAAGCGTCTTACACGCTCAATCTCTTCCCGATCCAAGAAGGGAGAGTCTCTATAAGTATAATGGAAATGCTTCCAGCGGTCGTCTGTTGAACCATAGTTAGTCATGTCATAGAAGTGGGAGTAACCCTTAGGGGTACCAATCAAGAGACCCTTATGGTTTCCTGGCCAACGAGTAGTCATGGTAGGCTGAATAATAGACTCCCAAGATTCTTTCAATCCAGGGTTTCCTACCCAGTCTTCTACCTCGTCACATACAACAAAGTATTGACCGCTACCACGCATACGCTCTGAGGCTTCATATGACCATAGCTTTAACTTGACATTATTGTGGAACCAGAAGGTTCCTGAGGATAGCGAGTTCTTTTCTGACCAATCATCTAGACCAAGAGTATGGGCCAGTAATGGAAAGTAGATATCGCAAGCCTGTTGATAAGTGGGACATATAAGAGATACATTTTTATTTGGAACCTCTGGTGGCATTTCAATTAACT
>Ga0222714_10000829_pt1 | contig 35137 bp, 31 predicted proteins | sample C33_3DmetaG_FD_165048 | JGI IMG/M metagenome (GOLD analysis project Ga0222714, IMG submission 165048) | Estuarine water microbial communities from San Francisco Bay, California, United States - C33_3D | ecosystem: Environmental > Aquatic > Marine > Unclassified | place: USA: California... | reverse complement strand
ACAGTATTTGCAAATGATGGTGAGCTTGTTCCAGTGACATTAATCAAAAAAGAGGATCCTACCATCGGCAGGCGAGTTCTAACTAAAAAAACTAGTCAAACCATGTTAGAAATAATGGAGTCCGTTGTAAGCAGCGAAGGAACCGCACCGCTTGCAAAAGTCCCTGGCTATAGAGTTGCAGGAAAAACAGGGACAGCAAGAAAAATTATCAATGGTAGTTATGAAAATAAATACATTGGATCTTTTGTAGGCATAGCGCCTGTTTCAGACCCACGTTTTGTTTTTGCTGTTATGATTGATGAGCCTTCAAATGATGGATATTATGGCGGCGTTGTAGCTGGCCCCGTATTTAGTAAAGTGATGGCCGATGCTCTTAAATTATATTCAATTCCTCAAGATGGTTTTTTGAATGAAAAAGAAGAGATTATTATTGCAGACTCAAACCAATAACAAATTTAAATGGAATCAAAATTACAACAGCTTCTTACTAGCGTTGAACATATAACTAATGATAGTAGGAGGGTAAAACAAGGAAGCTTATTCTTAGCTTATCCTGGCGAAAGGTTTGATGGCAGAGAATTTATTCAGGATGCAATAAATCAAGGTGCTTTAATTATTTTTTATGAAGCTCTAAATTTTGAATTAAAAAAAAACTTTTCAATACCTGTTTTACCTGTTCTAAATCTTAAAAAACAATTACCCACAATAGCATGTAAATTTTTTAAAGACCCTTCTCGTGATTTAAAAGTGATTGGTATTACGGGTACTAATGGAAAGTCAACTGTAGCAGGCTTAATTGACCAATTATTAACTTTTTTAAACCAATCCTCAGCTACTATTGGAACATTAGGATATGGAACAAAAAAAGAATTCTTTGAATTATCTAATACAACGCCTGATACCATAAAACTTCAAGAAATTTTTCATAAATTTAAACAAGAAAAAATAAATTATGTGTCTATGGAGGTATCATCGCATGCCATTGATCAAGATAGAGTCAGCGGCATTCATTTTGATACAAAAGTTTTAACCAATGTGACGCGTGATCACTTAGATTATCACCATACATTAGAAAATTATCAAAAAATAAAAGGTAGTTTTTTTGAAGAAACAACTTCAAAAAAAATCCTGAATATTGATGATGAGATGGGCATCTCAATTCATAAAAAGTTAAAGCAAAAAGAAAATATCATTACATATGGAATTAAAAATATTAAAGCTGACTTAAATGTAACAAGAATCGTCATAAAAGCTATGACAGAAATTAGTTTAAGCTATCTTAACAAAACTTATTCTTTTAATTTTCCGCTATGGGGTAAGCATAATATCTATAATTTGATTGCTTCTCTTGGGACCCTTTTGTCACAAAATTATGATTTGAATGATGTCATCCCTCATATTTCAAAACTTAAATCTATTGAAGGTCGTTTTGAGGTTTTGCATAGGAATCAAAAGGGTCAACCTCAAGTCATTGTTGATTATGCCCATACGCCTGATGCTCTTGAAAATATTCTAAAAACATTAAAAGTTTTTAAATCAAAATTCATTATCTTGATATTTGGTTGTGGAGGCGATCGTGATCAAGGTAAACGGTCTGAGATGGCAAAGGTTGCAAAACTGTATGCTGATTTTAGTATTGTGACCACTGATAATCCTCGCTTTGAAGATCCGAAAAAGATCATGAAAGACATTACAGATCATTTTGAGACAAATTTTATTGAAATTGAAAATCGAGAATTAGCCATAAATAAAGGAATTGAGATGATGAATGAGGACTCAATTTTACTCATTGCTGGTAAAGGCCATGAGAAATATCAAGAAGTAAATGGCATGAAGAGTTATTTTTCCGACAAAGATGCAGTATTAAAAAAAATAGGTAAAAAATTATGATGTTTTCAATCAATGAATTTTTATCAATTATCGAAGGCAGATTAATTAACTTAGATAATAACGATAAAGATGAAATTAATGGTATTTCAATTGATTCGAGAACAATCAATCAAGGTGAGATATACATCGCAATAGAGGGAAAGTCTTTGGATGGCCATTTGTTTGTTGATGAGGCTTTTTCTAAGGGTGCTTCCTACGCTGTTGTATCTAAAGAGTGCTCAATTAATAAGCGCTGTATTATTGTTGAAAATACAACCATAGCTTTGGCAAATATTGCTAAAGCTTATCTGAAAAGAATTAATCCTAAAGTCATTGCGATCACAGGGAGTAATGGAAAAACAACTACAAAAGACTATCTTGTAACACTTTTAAAGTTGAAATTTAAACAGTATGAAATCTTGTTTACACAAGGTAATTTTAATAATGATATTGGCTTACCTTTAACATTATTTAAACTTCAACCTCAACATAAAATTGCTGTTCTTGAGATGGGAATGAACCATATGGGTGAAATTGATTATTTATCTAACATTGCACCACCCCATATTGCTGTTATTACTAATATTGGAGAAGCTCATATACAAAATTTTGGCTCTCAAGATGAAATAGCAAAAGCTAAAAGAGAGATTTTATTGAATACTCGTGATACAGGAACATTTATTTTACCTTTGGAGGACGCATACTATGATTTTCTTGTGGGTGAATTAAAACAAAAAATCATTTCCTTTGGTCATTCAAAAGCCTGTGATATTTACTATCATGAAGATCATAAAAATTCATATGACTTTTTTGATAAAGATAAACTGATTGTAGGAGGTATTAAATTTAATGCTCGTAGTTATGCTGAAAATTTTTGTGCCGCATTGGCTGCCTTAAAAGCTGCTGGGGTTAGTTTGAATAATTTTAAAGTTTCTGATTTGAAATTAAATGCTATTCCACAAAGATTAGAGTTTAAAAAAACTATTCATGGCCATACCCTCATTGATGATACCTATAACTCAAATCCAACTTCCATGAAGTCAGCTATTGATCTATTAGATCATCAATCGGGACATAAAATTTTAGTCATTGGGGACATGGGTGAGTTAGGGGACAAATCTTTGTTATTTCATCAGCAGATTGGCGCATATATTTTAACTAAAAATATTGATTTGGTGCTTGCTGTTGGAGGTGAATCAAAAAACATCATTGATCAGCTGCGAAATAATGCTTTTTGGTTTGAAAATAAAATTAAACTTATAAAATCACTTAAAGAAAAATTAGAATCAAATAGTGTTATCTTAATAAAAGGATCACGTTTTATGAAAATGGAGGAGGTAGTTGCTTCGCTTGAGAAGTAATGCATTATGTTACTAGAACTTTTTAAATGGCTCTCCCAAGAAATCAATTCATTCAGTGTATTTAATTACATCTCATTAAGGGCGGTATTAGCTGTCATTACATCATTGTTAGTCTCATTTTCACTTGGCCCATGGTTTATAAAAAAATTAGGTGATTATAGTTTTGGACAGTATGTCAGAGATGATGGTCCTACTGATCACCTCACAAAATCCGGAACACCAACGATGGGCGGAGGACTCATTATTATTTCAGTTTTGATTTCTACATTACTTTGGGCGGATTTAACAAATAACTACGTATGGTTATTGATTGTTGTAATTTTGGGATTTGGCCTAATTGGCCTTATTGATGATTACAGTAAAATAAAAAATAAAAAATCTGATGGATTGAAAGCCTCACAAAAGTATCTCTTACAATCGATAATTGGTTTTGGGGTAGCTTATTATCTATTAATGAATGCGAATAGCCCAGAGCAAACAGATTTACTCATACCATTTTTTAAAAATTTAAGTTTTTCTATCGGTGCGATCGGTTTTTTAATTCTCTCTTATATTGTAATTGTTGGAAGCAGTAATGCGGTCAACTTGACAGATGGCCTTGATGGCCTCGCCATTATGCCCTCGGTTATGGTAATCAGCGCTTTGGGTGTTTTTGCTTATTTGAGTGGAAATTCTATTTTTTCTTCATACCTTGACATACCTTATATAGTAGGTGTAGGTGAGCTGACTATTTTTTGTGCAGCCATTGCGGGAGCGGGTTTAGGATTTTTGTGGTTCAACGCATATCCCGCTGAAGTTTTTATGGGGGATTTAGGCTCACTCTCCATTGGAGCTGCTATGGGTACTTTGGCCGTTATCGTAAGGCAGGAAATCGTATTATTTATTATGGCAGGACTGTTTGTTGTAGAAACAATCTCGGTTGCACTCCAAGTAAGTTATTTTAGATATACCAAAAAAAAATATGGAGAAGGAAGAAGAATATTTTTGATGGCGCCTTTACATCATCATTATGAAAAAAAAGGATGGAAAGAGAGTCAAGTGGTCGTTAGATTTTGGATCATTTCGATGATGCTTGTTCTCATTGGTTTAGCAAGTCTTAAAATTAGATAATGGATTTAGTAGATTCGAAGCATATTTTAATTGTTGGCTTTGGGTTAACAGGAAAATCAATAGCCAATTATTGCATTAAAAAAAAAATACCATTTTCTATATATGATCAAAAACAATCTACCGAAGTTATCAAGCAATCGTCTTTAAGTGCTCTTGCAAAAAATATTTATGGTGGTCTTTTAACCGAGGATATTTTCGAGGATGTTGATGGCGTTGCTATGAGCCCAGGGGTAGACCCTAGAAACTCAATATTTAAAAAGATTAAACAATCTGGCGTGTTATTTTTTAATGATTTAGATTTATTTGCTAATGAAATTAAAAATAAATCAATTAAATTAATTGGGATAACTGGTTCAAATGGAAAGACCACAGTTGCATCCCTCATCAAATGTCTGCTTGATCAGTATCAAGTAAATGCAAAATTAGTAGGCAATATTGGAAAACCTATTTTAGATATTGTTGATGAGTTAAATAATGATTTTGTTGTCATTGAAGCATCAAGCTTTCAATTAGAATTGGGTACCACTCTTCATTTTGATATCGGTGTTATTTTAAATATCACTGAAGACCATATGGATCGATATGATTCATTTAAAGATTACATTGAGGCTAAATTTAATTTATTTAAGCGATCGAAGATAAAAATTATCAATTACGATGATCCAGTTACACATGATTGGTTTGATTTAAATACTATACGTTTAAGTGCATCTGAGAAAAACTTAAAAAAAGCTGATTATTATCTAGCAAAGGAAGGTAAGGGGTCTTTTACAATTAAAAATCAAAAAAATGAAATTAATTTATCCCATTTAAAGTTTGTGGGCGACCATAATTTTTTTAATATTATGGCTGCCATTAGCGTAATAGATCAGTTAGGATTTTCTTTAAACAATGTGAATAGTTACCTAAGCAATTTTAAGTTAGAAAGTCATCGTCTTGAATGGGTTAGAGAGCTAAAAGGGATCAATTTTTATAACGATTCAAAAGCAACCAATGTTGCATCCTCGGTTGCTGCAATTAGTAGTTTTGAAGAAAAAAAAGTATTGGTCATTATGGGTGGAGATTCAAAAAAACAATCTTTAAGACCTCTATATAAGTGTGTTGATAAATTTGTGAAAGAACTTTTTTTAATTGGCAAGGATGCCAATTTATTTATTGATGAGTTTAAGACTCTCAAAAACGTTAATATTAATTTATGTCAATCAATGCAGGAAGCCTTAAACCTTGCATTTAATAAATCTGAAATGAATGAGATTATTTTATTATCGCCTGCATGCTCCAGTTTAGATGCCTATAAAAACTATATGGAACGAGGCGATGAATTTAAAGCATTGGTTATGGATCTAAAAGAATGAAAATTTTTTCAAGCCAGAAAAATTATCAACTTCCTATTTATGATTACAATCTATTTTGGGCTGCATTAATTCTATTAGGATTAGGCCTTGTCATGGTTTATTCCTCCTCAGTAGATAGCGCAGCTGCAAGTAAGTTATCTAATTATGAGAATTACTATTATTTAGTAAGGCAATCAATCTATATTCTGCTTGGATTTATCTTAGGTTATATCTGTTTTCTGATACCCATTTATTTTTGGCAAAGAACAGCACCTTATTTATTTATATTAGGGTTAATATTACTGGTAATAGTTCTTATCCCTGGCATAGGAAGAGAAGTGAATGGCAGTCGAAGGTGGATATCCCTTATTTTTTTCAATTTTCAACCCTCAGAAATCGTAAAACTATTTACCATCATGTATGCGTCGGATTACGTCTTAAGAAAATCAAAACAGATGCGAACCATTATTAAAGGGTTTTTACCGATGTTAGGCGTTATTGTTTTAACGGGTTTTCTTTTACTTTTAGAGCCTGATTTTGGTGCGCTAGCAGTTATTACTCTAATTGCTATGGGTATTCTTTTTTTAGGAGGTCTGACTTATAAAATATTCTTTAGCCTTTTAATTTTTGCACCTATCAGTATTTACTTTTTAATTATAAGTTCGCCTTACCGTATGGAGCGAATAGTAGGCTTTTTAGATCCATGGTCTGATCCATTCGGAAAAGGTTATCAACTTACTCACTCTTTAATTGCATTTGGCAGAGGAGAAATATTTGGTGTTGGGTTGGGTGGCGGTGTTGAAAAATTACAATATTTACCTGAAGCACATACAGATTTTATTTTGGCCGTTTTAGGTGAAGAATTTGGTTTTGTTGGAGTTACCTTTGTGATTGTATTATTTGCCTATTTGGTTTTAAGAATGTTTGGCATCGCAAAAGAATCCATTCAAAATAAAAAACATTTTGCTGCATTAATGGCTCAAGGGGTTGGCTTATGGTTTGGCGTTCAAGGTATTATCAATATGGGTGTCAATTTAGGCCTATTCCCTACAAAAGGCTTAACGCTCCCACTTTTATCTTACGGGGGTAGCAGTATTTTAATGAACATGATCGCATTAGCTATTGTTTTAAAAATAGATCATGAAAATAGAAAAAATATGAGAGGTCAATTTTATTAATAAGCCTCATTTTTTGATTGCAGCAGCTGGAACAGGAGGTCACATCTTTCCAGGATTAGCTATCGCCAATGCATGTTTAACTAGAAAAATTAAAGTTTCATGGGCTGGGACACCAAAAGGCATGGAGAACGAATTGGTTGATAAAAAAAAGATTCACTTTTATTCAATCAACATGTCAGGTGCTCGTGGAAAAGGTTTATTTAATTGGCTCAAAATCCCCTTTATTTTATTGAATGCAATTTATCAGTCATTGTTATTGCTTAAAAAAATTCAGCCTAAAATAATTATTTTGATGGGAGGATATATTTGCGCCCCAATTGCAATTGCAGCTAAGATTAAAAATATCCCTGTGGTTATTCATGAGCAAAATTCAATCCCAGGTTTAGCTAATAAATATCTATCGCTTATAGCAGATAAAGTATTCCTTGGCCTTAAAAATGATCAATTAAAAGGTCAAGTCATTGGTAATCCTGTAAGAGAGAGTATTTACAAAATCAAAGAACCTTCGCAAAGATTTTTAAAAAGAAAAGGCGCCTTGAGAATTCTAATTATCGGAGGCAGTCTGGGCGCATTAAGTTTTAATGAAAAAATACCTGATATCTTATCGAGCCTCTCAAAAGACAAACAATTTATAATCACCCATCAATCAGGTATGAAACACTACCTTGCTTTGATAGATAACTATAAAAAATCACAATTAACTGTTTCTGTGAAAGCATTCATTAAAAATATACAAAAATATTATGAATGGGCGGATATAGTCATTGCTCGAGCGGGGGCCATTACAGTATCAGAATTAAGTATATCTGGAGTTGCAAGTATACTTGTTCCATACCCTCATGCAGTTGATAATCATCAATATTTTAATGCAAGATTATTAGAGAAAAAAAAGGGGGCACAAATTATTTTAGAAAGTGAGATAGGTGTTGAATTGTCCGATGCGTTAAAAAAATTATCTCGTAAAAAATGTATTCAAATGGCCCGTAATGCAAAAATTAAAGCCTCTTTAGATCCCTGCAACCAAATAATAGATTATTGTTTAAATTCATGAAAGATAAAGTCAAAAAAATTCATTTCATAGGTATTGGTGGCTCAGGAATGGGGGGGATCGCGGAGGTCATGTTTAATCTTGGTTTTGAGGTCTCTGGATCCGACCTTAATCCATCGCAAACAGTCAAACAATTAAAGAGTATGGGTTTAAAAATATTTGGCAAACATCAAATATCAAATGTAAAAGGTGTTGATGTTGTCGTTGTCTCTGGGGCGATACCTAAAAATAATGTAGAAATTAAAGCCGCTCAAAAATTAGGTATACCCATTATTCCCCGTGCCGAAATGTTATCAGAATTAATGAGATTTAAAAAAGGTATCGCAGTCGCTGGAACGCATGGAAAAACCTCAACAACCAGCATGCTTGCTTCCATATTATCTTCCGGTGGAATGGATCCCACTTATGTGATTGGTGGAAGACTTAATTCAACTAAAGCCAACGCAAAACTGGGTATGGGTGATTTATTTGTCGTTGAGGCTGATGAGTCTGATGCATCCTTCTTACATTTAAATCCTATCAATGCAATCGTCACTAACATTGACCGAGATCACATGGAAACCTATCAGGGTGATTTTGATCGACTCAAAAAAACTTTTTTAGATTTTATTCACCAAACACCTTTTTACGGACATGTTTTTTTATGTCTTGATGATCCAAACATTAAAGCAATATTACCTTTCATTTCAAGAAAGATTGTCACATACGGCTTACATCGAAATGCTCTTATACAAGCAAAGAAAATAAGTCATTTAGGAAATAAAATGACGTTTCAGGTCATCGACAAGTTTTATAAGTCCAAAAAATTCGAAGTAACTATTAATTTACCCGGGGTACATTATGTTAGAAATGCCCTTGCTGCGATTGCATTAGGATTGGAGTACGGCGTAAGTGTCACTGATATTAAAAAAGGTTTGGATGGTTTCCAGGGGGTAGCTCGACGTTATGATGTGTACCCTGATATTACCTTATTCAATAAAACGATAATGTTGGTCGATGATTATGGCCACCATCCTACAGAGATTGAAGCAGTGCTTGAAGCTACAAAAAAAGGCTATCCAGGAAAAAAAATAAGTTTAGTATTTCAGCCCCACAGATTTTCTAGGACACGAGACTCATATGATGATTTCATCAAGGTTTTGAAGAGACCAGAAAAATTATTTTTGTTTGACATTTACTCTGCTGGAGAGAGTGAAATTGAGGGTATCTCAACCAAACATCTTATTAACAAATTAAAAAATAAAAAAACCTTTTACTTGCCTGATATGCGGGCTGCAAAAAAAATCATTGGTGATGAAATTGATGATCAATCTATTTTAATTATTATGGGTGCAGGTTCGGTTGGAAATTTTGTCCAACAGTTTTTGGGTTAGTTTAAGTGGAACAAAATAAAATTTATCAAAATGTGCCATTAAGAGATTTTAATAGTTGGCGAGTAGGTGGGTTGGCAGAAAATTTTTTGATATGCTCGGATAAGGAAAAATTGGCTGAATTATTGCGTGCCAAAAAAATACCGCAACCTATTACGTTCATTGGATTAGGTTCAAATACTCTTTTTCGGGATGGTGGTTATCATGGAACCATTATTATGCTTCATAAGGGTATCAGCGAAGTTAAAGAGGAGCCCCCTGATCTTATTTATGCTGAGGCAGGGTTAAGTTGTTCAAAGCTTTCCAAGTTTGCTGCTAAGTCAGGCTATAAAAATTGCGCTTTTTTTGCAGGCATTCCTGGAACCGTTGGAGGAGCCTTAGCCATGAATGCCGGTTGTTATGGTTTTGAAACATGGAATTTTGTTAAACAGGTTTTAACCATTGATATGGATGGCCATCAACACATAAGACAAAAAGAGGAATTCGAGATTAACTATCGCTATGTCGAACCTAAAAATAAAAAAGAATTTTTTTTAGCAGCCTGGCTTGAATTTGAGAAAGGCAACAAAGAAGTATCAGAACAAGAAATAAAATCGTTGCTTTTTACTCGCAAAGAGAGCCAGCCTCTTAATTGGCCTACTGGCGGCTCGACATTTAGAAACCCAGAGAATCATTATGCAGCAAAGCTTATTGAGGAATGTCAGTTAAAGGGATATCAAATTGGTGGTGCACGTGTGTCTGAAAAACATGCAAACTTCATTATTAATACGGGGGATGCATCTGCCGATGATATTGAAAGATTAATAATACATATTCAATCTGAAGTTTATAAAAGTAAGAATATTCATTTAGAAACCGAAGTTAAAATTATTGGAAATAAACTCAATGACCATTAAATATCAGAATGTCGCTGTACTTATGGGAGGCAACTCAAATGAAAGAGAAATATCTTTAGAAAGCGGTAAAGCTGTATTAAAGGCATTAAAATCACTATCAATTAAGGCCCAAGCATTTGATCCAAAATTTGATGACTTAGCTCTTTTAGATCAATTTGATTGTGCGTTTATTTGTCTTCATGGAAAAGATGGTGAAGATGGAAAAATACAAAGTTATTTGGATTCAATGCAATTGCCTTACACGGGTAGTAATGCAGCAGCTTCTAAAATTGGAATGAATAAATACGAATCAAAGACCATATGGAGCTCGAAAAAAATTCCCACGCCAAAATTTAAACTTGTTGAAAAAGATACCAGTTTTGATGAGGTGATCTTAGAAATTAAACCACCATTTTTTTTAAAAGCTTCTAATTCAGGATCTAGCTTAGGGATTTATAGAATAAACACTAAGGAAGAATTCGATAGGTTATTGATTGATGCCTTAAAAATTGATGATATTGTATTTGCGGAGGAAATGATTTCTGGGAGAGAATACACCGTTCCTATTTTGCAAAATAAGACACTACCTATCATTGAAATCATACCAAAAAATGGATTTTACGATTATGAGGCTAAATATATTCGGGATGATACCATTTTTATTTGCCCTGCGAACATTGATCAAAGCTTAAAAATAAAGCTTGATCAATTAGCATTAGATGCATTTGAATTAATTGGCTGTTCAGGCTGGGGACGTGTTGATTTTTTGGTTAAAGATATTGATGAGCCATTTATCATTGAAGTTAATACCATTCCAGGTATGACCAGCCATAGCTTAGTTCCTCTTTCAGCCAAAAATGATGGAATCAATTTTGAACAGCTCGTTTTAAATATTTTGAAGACAGCCCATGTTTGAAAAAATTGAAAATTTAAGAAAATTAATTTTTTTGATTTATCTATTAATGATCCCATGCATTATTTTTATCATTTATCAGCTGCTAATTAGGATTGATCTTCCATTCAAGGAGATCATTATCAAAGATGACTATCAAAATATTGATTTAGCTCAAGTTGAGATGATTAATAAACAATATGTCAGGGGAAATTTTTTTGCCATTGATTTAAATTTGATCCGTAAAGCATTTAAAAAATTACCCTGGGTAAGAGAGGTGGGTATCAGAAGGGTTTGGCCTGATAAGCTTGAGGTAAAAATTGAGGAACATCGTGTGATTGGTCGATGGGTTAATTATGGATTGATCAATGATCAAGGTGAGATTTTTAACGCGGCTTTTCAAGAAGATTTACCCTCATTTTATGGTTCTAATGAGTTTGCTAAAGAAATGGCAGAAAAATTTTTTGAAATTAACAAAATACTTCAAAAAGAATTGATGCAAATTGATACAATAACACTGTCAGATAGATTGTCATGGGAAGTTCAAACAAATAACCAGATGAAAATTTATCTTGGTAGAAAAGATGTTATAGCAAAATTAGACCTTTTTATAGATCGCTATCAAACTGTATTACAAGAGCTTGACAGTAGAATTGAGTACGTGGATTTGAGATATAAAAATGGATTTTCAATCAAAAAATTGATAGAACCCAAAAAAACAAAGGCAATAAATAATACAGCATTATGATAAATGGCAAAGAAGATAAAAATTTAGTGGTTGCCCTTGATGTTGGCACATCTAAAATTGTTGTCATTGTTGCAGAGATTCAAGAAGATGATGTATTAAAAATCATAGGATTGGGACAACATTTATCTAAAGGCCTTAAAAAGGGCGTTGTCATTAATATAGACACAACCATACAAGCTATTCAAAGAGCGATTGAAGAGGCTGAATTGATGGCAGATTGTAAAATAAAAGATGTTTATACTGGCATTGCAGGCAGCCATATTAAGAGTCTCAATTCTCATGGCATGGTCAAGGTGCGTGATTCTGAGGTGAGTCAAATGGATGTTGATAGGGTGCTGGAGACTGCCCAAGCAATTACATTACCTCCTGATCAACAAGTGCTCCATGTTTTAACACAAGAATATATCCTTGATGATCAAAGGGAAATTAAAGAGCCTTTGGGCATGAGTGGTATGAGGCTGGAAGTAAAAGTTCATATTGTTTCAGGCGCTATTGCTGCTGCTCAAAATATTATTAAGTGTATTAAGCGTTGTGGTCTAGATGTGGCTGAATTGGTTCTTCAGCCATTAGCTTCCAGTGAGGCGGTGTTGACCCGAGATGAAAAAGATTTAGGGGTGTTATTAATTGACATCGGAGGTGGCACCACAGATATTGCCATCATTAAAAATGGATCGATTCAGCATACCGCAGTTGTTCCTATAGCTGGTGATCAAATCACCAATGATATTGCTGTTGCTTTTAGGACACCGATGCAATCCGCAGAGGATATTAAGATTAATTATGGGGCTGCAACAACGTTCATGGCCTCTCCAAGTGAGATTATTGAGATTCCCATGGTTGATGGAAGAGAACCTAAAAAGATAACGTCGCAAGCGCTATCTGAAGTGATTGAGCCGAGGGTTAAAGAACTTTTTGAATTAATTCGAAATGAATTACAAAGAAGCAGGATGGGCAATGCGATTGCCTCGGGTGTTGTTATTACGGGTGGGTCTTCCATGATGAGAGGAATGGTAAATTTAGGTGAAAAAGTATTCAATATGCCTGTTAGAATAGGGATACCCAGGGATGTTGATGGTTTGCTTCAGGTGGTTGAAAACCCAAGATATGCCACAGCGATTGGGTTATTAAAAATGGCTAAAGAAGATTTAACTCATGGCGAGTCAAGATGGCCTGATGGAAATTCAGTCATGGACTTGTTTAAGAAAATGAAAATGTGGTTCCAAGGTAATTTTTAAAAATTGAAGGCTGATTAATGTTTGAGGTTATTGAAAACAAAAAACAAAAAGCGCTAATTAAAGTTATGGGTGTCGGTGGCTGCGGAGGTAATGCCGTGGATTACATGATTGAAAAAAATGTCACGGGTGTTGATTTTCTTTGTGTTAATACAGACCTACAAGCCCTACAAAAGAGCCAGGCAAATAACATTGTTCAAATTGGAGAAATCTTAACACAGGGTTTGGGTGCAGGATCAAGACCTGATACGGGCAAACAGGCTGCGATGGATGATAAAGAGATGATTGCTAATGCCATCCAGGGTGCAGATATGCTTTTTATTACCGCCGGTATGGGGGGTGGCACCGGGACTGGAGCGACACCCGTGATTGCTCAAATTGCAAAAGAGATGGGAATATTAACCGTCGCTGTGGTGACGAAACCTTTTGATTTTGAGGGTAAGCGCACACGTGTAGCAAAAGAGGGTATTCAAGAATTAATCAAACATGTTGACTCGTTAATTACAATACCGAATGAGAAATTAATGGGGGTCTTAGGCGAGGATGTGACCTTTGTGGAAGCTTTTGGGGCAGCCAATAATGTGCTCTATAGTGCTGTGGCAGGCATTGCAGAAATCATTAATAGTCCTGGAATGATTAATGTTGATTTTGCTGATGTAAAAACAGTCATGAGCGAAATGGGTATGGCAATGATTGGCTCAGGTTTCTCTGAAGGATCTGATAGAGCTATTATTGCAGCCAAAGCCGCTGTTGCATGCCCATTATTAGAGGATGTTAATCTCAATAACGCCAAAGGTATTTTGGTCAATATTTCAGCAAGCCGTGATTTTAAGATGAAAGAATATTTTGAAGTCATGGAGATTATCAAACAATATGCGGCTGAAGAGGCCAACATTATTGTGGGCAATGTCATTGATGACTCTATGGTTAACGGTATTCGTGTGACCATGGTTGCGACCGGATTAAACAATAACTCGAGTGCACAGCAAGAGGTATCTGATGATGTGATGACAAGTTTTGTTTATGAAGATGAATCGTCAGAGACCACAGCTGATGCAGTTGATGATAAAAAAGAGAGTGATGTATTGAATGTATTTACCGACAATTCTGAAAACAATCTAGATCGTATGCGCTCTGAGGCCGAGGATGAGTATGATATCCCTTCCTTTTTAAGGAATAACAAGTGATCTTGCAACGATCGATCAAAGACTCTGTAAGCGCAACCGGAGTGGGCCTTCATTCAGGCAAAAAAGTTAAACTCACCCTCAAACCTGCACCTGAAAATCATGGCATTGTTTTTTGTAGGACTGATTTAACATCGCCTATGAAGATAAAGGCTGATCCAACCATTGTTCAAGATACCAAACTATGTTCAGCCATTGGTACAGAGGAATTTAAAGTTGCTACCGTTGAACATTTAATGTCTGCCCTGAGTGCTTTAGGGATCGATAATATCCTAATAGAAGTCAATGGCCCTGAACTTCCTATTATGGATGGAAGCTCAATTTCTTTTATATATCTTATAAAATCAGTTGGTATCATCGATCAAACACTCCCAAAACAATTTGTTTTTATTAAAGAAGCTATTGAGGTGAATGATGGAGATAAATCAGCTCGCTTTGATCCTCATCCAGGCTTTTTGATTGACTTTACGATTGATTTTCCACATCCTGCCTTCAAGGATGATGACAGTCATGTTGTGATTGATTTTTTTAAGGATTCTTATGTCTCAGAAATCAGCCGAGCGAGAACTTTTGGGTTTATGCACGAGGTTGAATTTTTAAGAGCTAATGGTTTAGCTAGAGGAGGTTCATTAGATAATGCCATTGTTCTAGATGAGTCTAAAATCATTAATGATGATGGCTTGAGATACACAGATGAATTTGTGCGCCATAAAATATTAGATGCCATGGGTGATCTTTACCTTTTAGGAAAACCTATCATAGGTAAATTTACTGCCTATAAATCAGGCCATGAATTAAATAATCGACTGCTTAGAAAGTTAGCGGAAGAAACCGATAAATGGGAAATGAAACCTATGGATGTGAACGACCCAATTACATCCGATTTGGCTCAGAGCTACCTTAAAATGAGTGAGATCATTAACGAAGTCCCTGAGGTGATTGAGGCTTAAAAATGGTTTTTCTTCGTCTAGCACTCGTTATCCTTCTGATCACTTTTTTAGTTTTATTTATTTTTTATGGTGTGACAAAAAATAAAAAATACCTTTACGTGATTCGTTCGATTTTCAATTACACGATCCTAATTGGCGCGATTATCGGCTTAACCTATCTTATCCTAAGAGTCTTACATATTTAGTTTGTATGAGGACCGTTTCAATTTTTGGGGGATCAGGTTTTATTGGGTCTAGGCTCATTGCCCATCTAGCTAAACAAAAGATTCAAATAAGACTGTTTACTCAAAAAAAAATAAAAGCTAACCATTTAAAAGTTTTACCCAATTTAAAATTATATGAATATCAAGAATCCACTGATTTAAAAACTCTCTTAGTGGGTTCCGATGTGGTGATTAATTGCATTGGGATTTTGCATGAAGATAAGAAAAATAGTTTCCATCAAATTCATGCTTTATGGTTAAAAAAACTCACCCACACCCTCAATCAATTAAAGATTAAACGTTTTATTCATCTAAGTGCGCTTGGAGCCTCAAAAGAGGGACCGAGTAACTATTTACAATCAAAATTTGAGGGTGAAACCTATATTAAGAAGAATTTAAAAACTACCGCCTGGACTATTTTTAGACCCTCGATCGTTTTCGGTGAACAAGACAGCTTTATTAATCTATTTAGAAAGTTACTTAATTTCCTTCCCATTTTGATGTTAGTCTCCCCTCAATCAAAATTTCAACCCATTGCCTGCGAGGATCTCGTTGAGATGATGTTAAAAAGCCTGCAGGATAAAAAAACATTTAATAAGACCTACAATGTGGGTGGGCCTAAGGTTTATACGTTTATTGAAATTATTCGTCTAATTCTAGAAGCCTCAGGTCAAAAAAGAATCATCATTCCTTTGCCAAAAAGGTTAGCTTGGATGACGGTTTGGTTTTTAGAATTGCTTCCAGTGAAGTTAATTACTCGCGACAATTTGAAGTCTATGAGCGTTGATAATATAGTGAACATTAATGATGCTTATCAATTTAAATCAACGTTGAAAGATTTGGCGATTTACCTTAAAGAGACAAGATGATTAAGACATACTTAGTTGGAGGTGCGGTAAGAGACCAGTTGCTTAATATACCAACAAAAGATAAAGATTACGTGGTCGTAGGCTCACATCCTGAAGCCATGATTAAGCAAGGTTTTAAGCCAGTAGGTAAGGACTTCCCGGTCTTTTTACATCCTAAAACACACGAAGAGTATGCGCTAGCTAGAACTGAAAAAAAAGTAGGTCGCGGCTATCATGGTTTTGAGTTTTATGCTTCACCCGATGTTACTTTAGAGGAAGATTTACAAAGACGTGACATCACCATTAATGCGATTGCCCAAGATGAGGAAGGTCAATTTATCGATCCCTTTGGGGGCATGGATGATGTTAAACATAAAATTATTCGACATGTCAGTGATGCCTTTGAGGAAGACCCTCTCCGTGTTTTAAGGGTGGCACGTTTTCAGGCTAAGCTGCCTGAGTTTTCGATTGATCCAGCAACGCAAAAGCTCCTTCAAAAAATTGTTGGAAACGACGAGATTCAATCCTTATCCTCTGAACGCATTATTGAAGAGATCAAAAAAGGCTTAGTAGAGAAGGGAGCGGCTTTAATGTTTGAGGTCTTGCACGCATGTGGCGCACTGGATGTCATCATGCCTGATGCCAATTACACTGAAAATCATGCCTCCTTAGAAGCATTATGTAAGCTAGATGCTTTTCAAAATATAGATTTGGATGATCGATTAAGTTTGGTTTTAATGTTGTTGTACTTCGATCATGGTACTTTTAAAAATTCACTTGATAAAACCATCAAAAAACTAAAAATTAACAGCCGACAGACCAATGTCATCAATCATATAAAAAATTCATTTCAAGATCTGATCCATATTCATGATTTGAATGATGAGTCTCGCTTTAATCTGATTAATCAATTTGATTTTTTTAGACGACCTGACATCACTTATGCTGTGTTAGATTATGTGAATCTTTTGTGCCACGCTTTGGCTCTTAAGAATTCAGTTGTGGGCCAATTTAAACAACATCTTCATCTTTTTGAAAAAAAGTTAGAACAACAACCCTCGATGAGTGATGACCCACTTCAAGGTAAAGCACTCGGTGACAAAATTAAACAATTACGTTTTGAGTTATTTAAACAGGCTTAATTCTTAAGCGTCTCATCGCGTTAATATTTTTAATTTTAAAATCTATAAAGCTTGGTTTTTTTAATGAGTCATTGATCCATATGGTTTTCAAGCCATACTGCTTGGCTTTTTTTAAATTGGCTAGGGTGTCATCAACAAAGTAAGCCTGTTTGGTTTTTGTATTTCGTATCAGTTTCTTGATACTTAGTGTGCTTGGCTTCCCATGAAATTTTGAATGCTCGATGGCATGAATAAAGTCAAAGAAATGATGCACGTTCATTTTTTTTAAAATAATCGTTGTATACCTTTGCGGTGCATTGGTAAAAATAATTTTGCGACCCCTTAATTTTCTAAATATCTGATGAATCAGGTTTTCAAAAATAATATGATCATCATGAAAAGCTAAGTCATGTGTTTTTTTTAAAAAATCTTTTGGATCAATGTTGTGATGTCGAATCAATCCTCTTAATGTGGCACCGTATTGATCCCAGTAAGTCTGACGAAGACTTGAGGCTTTGGTTGAGGAGACACCCAAATGTTTTTGGATGTAGCGATTCATTTTTTCATTGACTTGGGGAAAGATAAATTCATCGGCAAAGTGGAGCGTGTTATCGAGATCAAAGATCCAGCAAACGCGCCTCAATTACTTAGCCTTAATAAGGGTACCTACACCTTGATCCGTTAGGATTTCTAAAAGAAGGGCATGCTCAACCCTGCCATCGATTATATGAACCGCGCTCACACCACTCTTGGCCGCATCTAATGCCGAATTGATTTTTGGTAACATGCCACCGGATAACGTGCCATCCTCAACGAGTTTTTCAATTTCTTTAGGCGTTAGACCCGTGATGAGTTTTTGATTGTTATCTAAAACCCCAGGCGTGTTGGTCATCAATACAAGTTTTTCAGCCCTCAAGATATCGGCTAATTTGCCTGCGACTAAGTCTGCATTAATGTTATAAGTTTTCCCATCCTCACCAATGCCAATCGGTGCGATGACAGGAATAAAGTCACCACTATCTAGAAAATGTATGAGTGCTGGATCAATGCTGGCAATATCACCCACTTGACCGAGATCAAGGTCTTTAAGCTTATCTTTTTCATCCTTGATAATGAGTTTTTTCGCATGAATAAAGTTACTGTCTTGGCCTGTGAGACCCACGGCCTTACCACCATTATTATTAATGAGCTGGACAATCTCTTTATTGATCTGACCCCCTAACACCATTTCAACGATGTCCATGGTCTCCTCATCGGTGACTCTCATGCCATTGATAAATTCTCCTTTTTTACCCAATTTATCTAAATGCGCATTAATTTGTGGGCCACCACCATGAACCACCACTGGGTTCATACCGACGAGTTTAAGCAAAACAACATCCTTCGCAAAGGATTGCTTCAGGCTTTCATCGACCATGGCATTGCCACCGTATTTGATGACAATGGTCCTATCGAAGAATTTTTTTATGTAAGGCAGCGCCTCACTTAAAATTTTAGCTTTATCGTTTGGAGTCATTCAGCTTATTCATCATTAAAAAACGTTATTTTATATCTTTTTGCTTAAGAATTTAGAGTTTCTCTCGGCCTGATAGATTTTTTTTCGATTTTCAGGCATGTATTCTTTATCAGTGAGTTGAAAACCTTTTTCCAAAAACCAATGTTCCGATTGTGTAGTGAGGATAAAAGCCGTGTCTACTTGCCTTCGTCTAGCTTCTTTTTCACAATAACTTAAAAGTTTTGAACCGTAACCCTGATTGTAATAATGTTTATCAATGGCAAAGCAGGCAATTTCAATCATCCTGTCGTATTCGTAAAGGGCGACACAGCCAATTAAATTAAGGTCGTATTCCATGACGAAATAATGATCGATTTCTTTTTCGATCTGCACCACGGCACGTTCAACCAGAACCCCATCCTGACCTAGGGGCTCAATCAGTTGAAATATTTTCTTAATGTCTCTTAGTTTTGCAGGACGAATGGTTTCAAGCGGATACTCGGTCAGTACCGTACCTGCCCCCTCATCCGTAAAGAGCTCCTCGATCAATGAGCCATTTTTATGTCGATTGATTAAATGAATCTTTTCAACCTTATTTTGAATGGCCTGTAAGCTACTTTTGAGAATATTAAAATCGCTGTAGGAAATAAAAGGCGCATTTTGTGGTGTGGTACTCGCTTCAATCTGCCCAATTAAATTTTCAGCTTTCTCTGTGGTGAGTTCGGGAATCAGTTCACCCCTTAAATTAAGGATGCCGTCTGCATTCACATAATAGATCAGTTTTTGCGCTTTTACTGCAGAGGCGACTTGGGAGGCGACTTGCTCATAGGATAAATTAAACACGTCGCCAATGGGTGAGAAGCCTAAGGGGGAAATTAAAACGATTTCTTTTTGATTTAATTTATTTTGAATAGCTTCATGATCGACTTTTCGAATTTGCCCAGTAAATTGCATATCGATTCCTGAGAGCACACCCAAAGGTCTCGCAGTTAAGAAATTACCGCTAGAGATCTTAATATCACTACCAAATAAAGGCGAGTTAATCAGGCTCGACGACAGTAAAGCCTCTATTTGCGTACGGATACGACCATTAACATCAATCACATGCTTGAGACTGGCTTGATCGGTGACGCGAACATTATTGACCAGTTGTGAATGAATATGATTTTCTTGTAACACCCCATCAATTTGTGGGCGAATGCCATGCACAATCACAATTTGAATATTTAAAGAGCGTAATAGATTAATGTCAAAGGCAATCGATTCGAATTGTGCCTCGGTAAAAACCTCACCGCTCAGCGCGATCACAAAGGTTTTTTGATTAAATTGGTTAATGTATTTAGCAGATTGCCTGAATTGTTCAATAAAGGTTTGCGAGCTTGATGAGGCTGCATTAAAAAAATCACTGACCTCACAATGAAGTGCTTGTGATAATTTTTCTAAAAGCCCGACACTGACATTGACCTCACCTCGCTCAATACGAGACAGGTTGCCCGGGCTCATGGCAATTTTTTGAGCTAAGGCCTCTAAGCTCATTTGATGCAACTTTCTAAGATTTCTTAGATTATTTCCAATTATTTTTTGCATAAAATACAATATATATGAATATATTGCTATTTTATATCATTTTTAATGTATTTTATACAAAATCACCAAAAAGGTATTGTAATAGTGCAAGGGTCGCAATTGGCGCTGTCTCTGTACGTAAAATACGCGGACCTAGACTTAAGGTGATGATTTTTTTTGATTGGCATAGTTGAATTTCATCCTCGCTAAAACCACCTTCAGGACCAATCAAGACATTGATGTGGGAGGGTGTATCCATCGATGCAAGTTGATTGAGCTGTATCTTTGCTTCAGGATCGAGCATGATATTCAGCGCAGCGTCATCCATCTGATTCATACTTTCAGTTAAAAGGCTGACAGGGTAAATCTCAGGTATCACTGCACGACCTGATTGCTCGCAAGCTGAAATGGCAATTTGTTGCCAGTGCTGTAATTTTTTGTCGCGCTTCTCGTCTTTTAGGCGCATCTGGCTTCTTGAGGCAATGATTGGTGTGATTGCTTGAACGCCTAGTTCTACTACCTTTTGCACTACCAGGTCCATTTTTTCATTGGAGGAGAGTGCTTGGAATAGATGAATGTGAATTTTAGATTCATTTGGGTTAGCTAATTGATTAAGAATCTTAACACTGACATCACGTCGATCGACATGTTTGATTTCAGCCTCGTAATCGAATCCATCCCCGTTAAAGAGGATAATCCTATCTCCGACCTTGGCGCGTAAGACTTGGGCTAGATGACGTGCAGCAAAATCATCCAACGGGATCGTTGTATTTAACTTCAGGCTGCTTGGATGGTAAAATCGTCTCATTAAATTTATTCGGGAGAAATGAGTTTGGTTAGTTTAAATCCACCGGTCTGTGAATTTGGCTGGAAGGCCAAAGACTTTAAGCTCAAAGGCGTGGATGGCAAAGATTGGACATTACAAGCAGCCTCAGGTGAGAAGGGTTTGTTAATCATGTTCATTTGCAACCATTGTCCTTATGTTAAAGCTATTTTACCGCGTTTGGTGGAAGATATCAGACAATTAGAGTCTCTCGGGATCAATACCATTGCGATCTCAAGTAATGATGTGATCAACTTCCCTGAGGATTCGTTTGAGAATATGCAAAAGGTGGCGAGCGAGCATCAATTTAGCTTTCCTTACGTATTTGATGAAACGCAAGTTGTGGCCAAAGCCTATGATGCGATTTGTACACCTGATTTTTTTGGCTTCAATAAAGATTTTGAATTGCAGTACCGGGGCCGTTTTGATGCGACAGGACGGGGCGAGCCACCGCCAGAGAATCGTCGTGATTTATTTGAGGCCATGAAGCTCATAGCTGAAACGCAAGTTGGCCCTCAAGCGCAAATTGCGAGCATTGGCTGCTCGATTAAATGGAAGGAAGAAGTCGCGAATTAAACCATGCAATACCTTGATTGAAGGGGCTGTTTGGTTAATAATTAAAGATTACGAAAATAATAATGAAACATGATATGAATCATGTTCACTAAGTTACCACTTTGGGAGGAAACATGGCATCAAGACAAGATTTAGCGAATGCAATCCGTGCATTAGCAATGGACGCAGTCCAAAAAGCAAACTCAGGTCACCCTGGCGCACCGATGGGTATGGCAGAAATTGGTGAGGTTTTATGGAACCATCACTTAAGTCACAACCCTAAAAATCCTGATTGGGCAAACCGCGATCGTTTTATTTTATCGAATGGTCACGGTTCGATGCTCATCTATTCATTGCTGCATTTAACAGGCTACGATCTTCCCATGAAGGAAATTGAAACATTCCGTCAATTGCATTCAAAATGTGCAGGTCACCCAGAGTACGGTTATGCACCTGGTGTTGAGACAACCACAGGCCCTTTAGGCCAAGGTATCAGTAACGGTGTTGGTTTTGCGATGGCGGAAAAACTGCTCGCTAACCAATTTAACCGCCCAGGCCATGACATCGTCGATCATTACACCTATGTGTTCTTAGGCGATGGCTGTTTGATGGAAGGTGTCTCACATGAGACCTGTGCACTTGCAGGTACATGGGGCTTAGGAAAACTGATTGCGTTCTGGGATGATAACGGTATCTCGATTGATGGTCATATCGAAGGCTGGTACACCGATGATACAGCAGCACGTTTTGAGTCCTATGGATGGCATGCAATACGAAACGTTGATGGCCATGACTTTGATGCGGTGGATAAAGCCATTCAAGAAGCGAAAAAAGTCACCGATAAACCAACCATCATTTGTTGTAAAACCATTATCGGTAAAGGCTCACCCAATAAAGCAGGCTCGCATGACTGTCACGGTGCAGCCCTAGGTGAAGATGAAGTGGCTCTCGTTCGAAAAGAAATTGGTTGGGAGCATGCTCCTTTTGTGATCCCTCAAGATGTTTATGACGGTTGGAACCAGAAAGATAAAGGCCAAGCGCGTGAGGATGAGTGGAATACTAAATTTGCAGCTTATGAAAAAGCCCATCCAGATTTAGCGGCTGAATTTAAACGTCGTATGGCGGGTGAACTTCCTAAAGATTGGAAGAAACATACCGATGCCATGATCAAAGCCGCGAATGAAGCAGGTGAGAAGGTTGCAACACGTAAAGCATCGCAAAATGCTATTGCAGCCCTAGCACCTGTGCTACCGGAATTCATTGGCGGCTCAGCGGATTTGACCGGTTCAAATTTAACCAGCTGTTCAGCATTCGAACATGTGAGTGGTAAAAAACCAGGTAACTACATCTCTTACGGTGTGCGTGAATTTGGTATGGCAGCGATCATGAATGGTATGGCTCTTCATGGTGGTTTCCTACCGTTTGGTGGTACCTTCCATCAATTTACTGACTACATGAGAAACGGCATGCGTATGTCGGCACTGATGAAACAGCGTGTGGTTTATGTGCTCACCCATGACTCGATTGGCCAAGGTGAAGATGGGCCGACCCACCAACCAATTGAAACAACGTCAGGTTTACGTTTCATTCCACGCATGGAAGTGTGGCGTCCATGTGATGCAACCGAAACAGCGGTGGCATGGACTGCGGCGGTTGAGAATGCAAACAACCCAACCAGTTTGGTTCTCACACGACAAGGTACAGGCTTTAATGCGCGTACCGATGCACAAATTGCTGAAATTAGAAACGGTGGTTATGTCCTTTCTGACGCAGATGGCAAAGCGGATGTGATTCTAATTGCAACCGGTTCTGAAGTGGATCTTGCCATGAAATCGCAAGCAGCTCTGAAAGAACACAACATCAATGCACGCGTGGTCTCAATGCCATGTACCCATGCTTTTGATCGTCAAGACAAGGCCTACCGTGATAGCGTTTTAACTCCAGGTGTGAAACGTGTTGCGATTGAAGTCGGTGTCACTGACTACTGGGCTAAGTACGTCGGACTTGATGGTGGATATGTCGGTATTAATACCTACGGCGAATCTGCACCTGGCGGTGTTCTCATGGAGCACTTTGGATTTACTGTAGATAACGTGGTTAAAACCGTACAATCGGTTTTATAACAGCACGACTCAATGCTTGAACATTAAGGCATCTTTTTTAAAGGTGCCTTAATTATTTAAACCTTAAGGATGTATTCATGACAATTAAAGTAGCAATCTCGGGCTTTGGTCGAATTGGCCGTTTGGTCCTTCGAGCCATCTATGAAAATCATTACAAAGACATTGAAGTCATTGCCGTGAACTGTTCACGCGGCACGATTGAAAAGCATGCCCATCTTTTGAAATACGATAGCCAACATGGCCGTTTTGATGCTGAGGTGACCACTACCGATGATGCCTTTATCGTCAATGGGGATCGTATTCGTTACTTTAATACACGCAACACCGACGAGTTGGTGTGGGGTGAGCTCGGTGTCGATCTCGTGTTAGAGTGCACCGGTGCCTTTCGTGGCAAAGCCTCGTGTCAGTTTCACTTAGATAACGGCGCTAAAAAAGTACTCATCTCAGCCCCAGGTGAAAAAGACGTCGATGCCACCATTGTCTATGGCGTGAACCATGATCAAATTAAACAAGAACATACCGTCATCTCGAATGCCTCTTGCACCACCAATGGTCTCGCACCGATTGTCAAAGTCTTGCAAGATAACCTAGGTATTGAATCAGGCTTAATGAATACGATTCACTCATACACGAATGACCAAGTGATTTTAGATAACATGCATGACGATGTTAGACGTGCACGTTCAGGGGCGGTGTCAATGATTCCAACCAAGACGGGTGCAGCCTCGGCTGTGGGCCTGGTCATTCCTGAACTCAAAGGCAAGCTCGATGGAGTTGCGATTCGCGTGCCGACCTCGAATGTATCTTTAGTTGATTTAACGCTCACAACCTCAAAGGCCACCTCGAAAGAGGAGGTGAATGAGCTTATGAAAAAAGCGTCTGAATCAAATCTTAAAGGCGTTTTGGTTTACAACGAGGAACCTTTAGTTTCGATTGATTTTAATCACACTTCGGGTTCAAGTTATTTTGATTCAACCTTAACGAAGGTTAGTGCCGATGGCAAACTCGTCAAAGTCTTTGGCTGGTATGACAACGAGTGGGGCTTTAGTTGCCGCATGCTGGATACCGCGATTGCGATGATGAAGGCCTAAACATGGCCACCCTTAAAATCAGTGACGTTGATTTAAGAGGCAAGCGCGTCCTTATTCGAGCTGATTTAAACGTTCCTCTCATGTCAGGCAAGATTGCCTCCGACAAACGTATCCAAGCCTCGATCCCGACCATTCAATATGCCATCGATCAGGGTGCTAAGGTGATGGTGACCTCGCATTTAGGTCGACCGACCGAGGGTGAATACTCCGAAGAAAATTCCTTAGCTCCGATTGCTGATTATTTACGAGAGCATTTAGGTGCCTCGGTGCGCCTACAACGCGATTGGGTGTCTCAGCCGTTTGATGTGGAGCCACACGAGTTGGTGGTGCTAGAAAATTGTCGTTTTAACGTTGGTGAAAAATCCAATGATGAAGCCTTATCCAAACAGTATGCTGCTTTAGCGGATGTGTTTGTCATGGACGCGTTTGGGACAGCGCACCGTAAACAAGCCTCCACCTACGGTGTCGCTGAGTTTTGTGAGACGGCGTGTGCTGGGTTTTTATTTGCTGAGGAGCTCGAGGCGCTAGAGAAGGTGATGGCCAATCCGCAAAGCCCCATGATTGCCATTGTCGGAGGCTCTAAGGTTTCAACCAAGCTCACCATTTTAGATGCCCTATCCGATAAAGTGGATCAACTCATTTTAGGTGGTGGTATTGCGAATACCTTTTTAAAAGCACAAGGCGTTGAAGTCGGTCAGTCACTTTATGAGGTCGACTTTGTCGAGCAAGCCAAAGCGATCATTAAAAAACTAGAACAACGTGGTGCATCGTTACCAAAGATTACCGATGTCATTTGTGGCAAACAATTCGATGCCAATGAACCAGCGATTTTGAAAAAAATTGATCAGATGGAAGCCGATGACATGATCTTTGATTTAGGCCCTAACTCGATGCAGGGTATTGAAGCCATGATCATGGATGCCAAGACGCTTTTATGGAATGGCCCCATTGGTGTTTTTGAATTTGCCCAATTCTCGCAGGGCACCCAAGCTCTGGCGCAAGCCATTGCGAAATCAAATGCGTTCTCATTAGCGGGGGGTGGCGATACCATCTCAGCCATTCAAATGTTCGGTGTTGAAAATGATCTGTCTTACATATCTACCGCAGGAGGCGCCTTCTTGGAATTTGTTGAGGGTAAAAAATTACCGGCCGTTGAAATTTTAGAGACAAGGGCAGCTTGATGGCTTTACTTAAATCCAATCTTCAAAGCTTGCCTCTGATTCATCAGGGTAAGGTGCGCGATATTTATGACATTGATCAGACTAAGATGCTTATTGTCACCACCGACCGTCTGTCTGCCTTTGATGTCATTATGGGTGAACCGATCCCTCATAAGGGTCAAGTTTTAACGCAGATGGCTAATTTTTGGTTTAATTATTTTAAAGATATTCCCAATCATTTAACGCATGAAAATCCTGAAGATTTCGTCTTGCCTAATGAGATCGAGCAGATTCAGGGGCGTGCTGTCGTGGTTAAAAAACTCAGACCCATTCCGATAGAAGCGATTGTGCGAGGTTACATTATTGGTAGTGGTTGGAAGGAGTACCAAACAAGCCAGACCATCTGTGGTATTAAGCTTCCCGAAGGATTAAAACAAGCGGACCGATTACCGCAAGTGTTATTTACACCATCGAACAAAGCCGAACAAGGGCAACATGATGAGAACATCACGCTCGATCAATGCAAAAAACTCATCGGCGATGATCTCACACAAAAGGTGAGTGACATCAGTATTGAAATTTATTCAAAGGCATTAGCATTAGCAGAATCGAAGGGTATTATTATTGCCGATACCAAGTTTGAATTTGGTCTTGATAGTGACAATCAAGTCACCCTCATGGATGAAGTGTTAACCCCCGATTCCTCACGCTTTTGGCCCAAAGAAAGTTATAAAGTTGGTATGTCACCTCCGAGTTTTGATAAGCAGTACGTGAGAGACTGGTTGGAATCTCAGGCTTGGAACAAACAAGCGCCAGCCCCTAAGCTGCCGCAAAATGTGATTGATGAGACTTCACAAAAATACCAAGAAGCTTTTTTTAAAATAACAGGGCAAAGTCTTTGATGATCAATTGGCTTGATAAACGCTCTTTGATTCAACTTTGTATTCTCGTGCTTTTAGTCACAGGTGTTATTAATGGCTGGATTGCATCGATGAATATTGAAGGCGTGACCGCTCAAAAAATGCATCAAAGTGATCAATTTTTTCCAGCACCCTATGTGATTGGTACGGTTTGGACTCTATTGATGTTGAGTTTAGCATTTTGTTTTAAAAAGCTTAAAGGTCATCGTTGTTATCAAAAGGGCGTGCTATTTTTATTTTTGATTTGTGTGGCCTATCCCATTTACACCATAGGGTTTTCATCGTTAGGCCTTATGATTGCTGGTAATTTAATCACCATCGCCATGGCTAGTTTTTTGTCTGGCATTCTTTTTGAAAAATTTAAATGGATTGCAGGCGTGGTTCTTTTAATTCCTACCTGGGCGGTGTTTGTAACCTACCTTATGTTTTTTATCCACTAAGAACCACCTGATGTTTTTTTAGAACGTCTTGGACATAAAAAAACCTGCCTTCATAAGACAGGTTTTTTAGATGGAGGATCAGATTATAAAATCGGCACAATCAGCAGTGCAACAATATTAATAATCTTAATCAGAGGGTTAATTGCTGGACCCGCTGTATCTTTGTATGGGTCACCGACAGTATCACCAGTCACAGAAGCTTTATGAGCTTCTGAACCTTTACCACCGTGGTTACCATCTTCGATGTGTTTCTTAGCGTTATCCCAAGCACCGCCACCGGTACACATGGAGATCGCAACAAACAGACCTGTAATAATCGTACCCATGAGGAGACCACCTAAGGCTTGAGGGCCTAAGTAGACACCGACGAGAATTGGAACCACCACGGGTAGGAGCGATGGTACGATCATCTCTTTAATCGCAGCCTGGGTCAAAAGATCCACTGCACGAGCATAATCAGGTTGTGCTTTACCGGTCATGATACCTTTAATGGTTTTAAACTGACGACGCACTTCTTCTACCACAGATGCGGCCGCACGACCCACCGCTTCCATCGCCATCGCAGCAAAAAGGAATGGGATTAAACCACCAATGAATAGACCAATGATCACCATAGGTTCACTAAGGTCAAATTTTGTTATAAAACCAAAATGTTCTTCTAATTTGTGAGTGTAATCAGCAAAGAGCACTAAAGCTGCAAGACCTGCAGAACCGATGGCATAACCTTTGGTGACTGCTTTTGTAGTGTTACCTACCGCGTCAAGTGGATCAGTAATATCACGCACTTTTTGTGGAAGGCCTGACATCTCAGCAATACCACCTGCATTATCGGTAATCGGACCGTAAGCATCTAGCGCAACAATAATACCTGCCATAGATAACATAGACGTTGCAGCGACAGCCACACCGTAAAGACCCGCTAGGTCATAGGATGCATAAATTGCACCACAAACAGAGAGTACTGGCAGAGCCGTGGCTTTCATTGAGATACCAATACCTGCGATGATGTTCGTGGCATGTCCTGTCTCAGAGGCTTTAGCTACTTGTTGCACAGGTTTGTATTCCGTACCTGTGTAGTATTCAGTAATCCAAACCAATAAAGCAGTCAACACTAAACCTACCAGTGCTGAATAAAACACTTGGTCAGCTGACACCATTTGGCCTGCAATTTCAAAACCATTAGGAAAGAGGTAGTGAGATACGAAGTAGAATGCACCTGCGGATAAAATACCAGCAATCGCTAAACCACGATATAAAGCTGGCATCACATTTTTCATTTTTGAATTAGCTTTCACGAAGAAACAACCAATCACGGAGGCCACAATAGATACTGCACCTAACGCTAATGGATAGATCACACCATTGGCATCCGATACCATCAGTGCACCTAATACCATGGTCGCAATGATGGTGACCGCATAGGTTTCAAAAAGGTCAGCTGCCATACCTGCACAGTCACCGACGTTGTCACCGACGTTATCTGCAATCACAGCTGGGTTACGAGGATCGTCTTCAGGTATACCTGCTTCAACTTTACCCACTAAGTCAGCACCTACGTCAGCACCTTTAGTGAAAATACCACCACCTAGACGAGCAAAAATGGAAATGAGTGATGACCCAAACGCTAGACCTATAAGTGGATTAAGCGATTTTGCATCAGTAATTAATTCACCACCTAAATAATGATAGAAACCAGCCACACCTAACAGACCTAATCCCACCACGAGCATACCTGTAACCGCGCCGCCTTTGAATGCGACATCAAATGCTTGTGGTAAACCTTTGGTTGCGGCTTGAGCTGTTCTCACGTTTGAGCGCACGGATACATTCATTCCAATGAAACCACAAACACCTGAGAGTAGAGCACCAATGACAAAGCCAATAGCTGTGTTGGTATCAATAAAATAACCAATGAGAACCGCAAGAATAATACCAACAATACTGATGGTTTTATATTGACGGGCTAAGTAGGCTGAAGCGCCTTTTTGAATTGCCGAGGCAATTTCTTTCATTTTTGCATTACCGTCGGATAAATTGAATATCCATTTCGACATGATGGCACCGTAGAGTACTGCAAGAATTGCCGCAGCCAGTGCTAAGTTTGTAACTGACATAATTCCTCCATTATGAGATTTTCAGATCTAAGTCTTATATAAGACTACCTACAAGTCTTATATAAGACTTATCAAAAAATGATCCGTCATTATACCTATTTTTAACAGATTCTCAACGAAATTTTTTTAAAAAAATTAGCTGGTCAATGCCATGAAAATACCGATGGATATCAGTAAGATGGCAAACCATTTTTTAATGGTGGCATCCGGTAATTGAAGTAGCCATGTGGCTGAGAGTTTCACGAAAATAAGGCTGGGCAAGGTTAAAAAAAGAATGGCTGGTAAATAAATTAAACCTAATTGATGATTTGAAGATTCAGGGTTATTAAGATAAATCACAATGGTAGTGGTGATACCAATAATAAGACCAAAAGTAGCCGCGATACCGACAGCGCGTTTGGCCGGCACATTACGTTTCACTAAATGCGGTACAAAAAGTGTCCCGCCACCAATACCCACCAAGCCTGAGATGATGGCAAAGATGAAACCGATACTTTGTGAAAACGGCATAGCTAATTTTGTACTGCTGGCATACTCCTTTTTTTTGGCCATGATCTGGAATGCAGCAAAAAAGGTGTAGATAATAAAAAAATATTTAATAAAATCGATCCTCAATTCCGTTAAATAAATCCCGATGAGTATGGAGCCCACGATGACACCCACAACATACTTTTTAAATATTTCACCATCGACATTATTATTTTTAATATGTGTAAGTGTGGCAGTGATACCGCTGAAGATGATGGATGCTAAAGATGTTGCAATTCCTGACAAAAGAGCTGACTCAAAAGCATACCCGTGAAAGTGAATGAGGCTGTAGGTCACAATAGGGACGATGATGAGACCACCGCCTATGCCAAATAGGCCCGCTAAGGTACCAATAAAGAATCCTGAAAAGATAAAAATCGCGATTTCAAGCATGTTTGTTGCGCGCTAACTTGGCTAAAGTTTTTTTAAGCGGGGACTTTGCAAGTTTTTTTTGCAAACGATCAAGATGGTCATGATGACCCGATGATACCTTTTTAGCATTTATTTTTTCAACTTGCTCTAAGCTTGGATCACATTTGATATTAATGTCTTGCAATTTTTGGAAATGTTTATTTTGTTTTAAAGAGGCTATTAGTTTCGCCTTCATAAGCTTAAGTTTATTAGCCACCGTATTTTTTGAAGTTATAAGGGTGATCACATTATCCTGAAAGTCGCGAACTTTTACCGCATCTTGAAGGTCTTGAGAAAGCATCGTTTGTAGTAATTTTTTAATGGATTGAAGCTCATGGCTTTTTTGGTTGAGCTTTAAAAAAAAATCATTTTGGAATAACTTTTTTAATGGTTCCATACTATAATGCTACCTTAATTTTTTAATCTTCATGACTTAATTAATGCGAATTTACTTTTTAGGTAAAAATACCAAAAAAACAAGAAGTTTTAGTCTCAAAAGCCTTATTGCCCTCTCAATTATTTTGATTATAGGGTTATTTTATTCCGTTGAAAGATACATTGATTTTCGACTGAATCAATCTGATTTGGATGTGCTGTCTGTGGTTGATAATTCACTCGAATTAGATTCTACCGGATCTAATAAAGCTCAGTTGGATGCTTACATTCGTCAAATCAGTGAACTTTATATGCGCCTTAATTACATTGACCAACAAACCGATCGAATTCAACAGATCATGAAAAAACAAATCGTAGGTAAAGAAAAACTTCCTACCTTAGAAAAGGACGATAAATCAAGCTCAGGAGGACCTTTTATCAACGAAGAGTTAAGACATGAAGATGTTAGTTTAGCTTTGGATAACTTGATGGCCAAAGTTGATGCCAGAGAGATTCAATACAATCAAATGGAAGCCATGATGCTTAAACAAACGGTTTTAAAATTAACACTTCCAACGCTATATCCTGTTGATGTTCCTTATCGATCCTCAAGTTATGGTTGGCGACACGATCCTATTTTAGGTATTCGAGCTTTTCATAACGGTCTTGATTTTGGTGCTGCTCATGGCGAACCTATTAGGGCGACTGCTGATGGACGTGTTAAAACAGTGGGAAGTGGCCCTGATTATGGCAAATTTGTTGTTATTGATCATGGTGATCGTCTTGAGACACGATATGCGCATGCATCCAAAATTTTTGTTAAAGAGGGTGATCTTGTTCAAAGAGAGGATGTGATTGCGCTGGTGGGTAATACTGGGCGCTCTACGGGTCCTCACCTTCATTATGAAATTCGTTATAAGAATCGCTCGCTCGATCCTCGTCAATATTTAAAAAAGTAAGTTATGTTTAGAAAAATACTCACAAGCCTTTTTGGCAGCCGTAATGATAAATTATTGAAAGAATATGCTAAGCAAGTCGAGCTGATTAATGCATTAGAACCTGATATTCAAAAACTCAAAGATGCTGACTTTAAGAAAAAAACAATAGAGTTAAAAAAACATGTTGCAGAGGGAGCCAAACTCGATGACTTATTAGTTGAAGCTTTTGCTATGGTGCGTGAAGCCAGCGTTAGAACATTGGGACTACGCCATTATGATGAGCAGCTCATTGGTGGGATAGCTTTGCATCAAGGCAAAATTGCAGAGATGAAAACAGGTGAGGGTAAAACCTTGGTGGCTACCCTTGCTATCTATCTTAACGCACTCGCAGGCAAAGGCACTCATGTTGTGACCGTGAATGATTACCTTGCCAAACGAGATTCTGAGTGGATGGGTAAAATCTATGAATTCTTAGGCTTGACCGTTGGGGTTAATTTATCGCGCATGCCCGGCGATCAAAAAAAACAGGCGTACCTTGCTGATGTGACTTATGGTACCAATAATGAATTTGGCTTTGATTACCTTCGCGATAATATGGTTTACACCAAGGAGGACCGCGTTCAAAGACCTCTGACATTTGCTGTTGTCGATGAGGTTGACTCAATTCTGATTGATGAGGCCAGAACTCCTCTGATTATTTCAGGACCCTCTGAACAAACCACTGATCTTTACAAAGATATTGATAAACTCATTCCTAAACTTGTTAAGCAAGACAAAGAAGACGGCGAAGGTGATTTTTGGATTGATGAAAAAGCTCACCAAGCTATTTTGTCCGAAAAAGGTCATGAAAAGGTGGAAGACATTTTATCCAAGGCAGGGATGCTAGCTAAAGATACCAGTTTATATGATCCGTCGAATATCAGCTTGTTGCACCATGTTAATTCAGCCCTCAAAGCCCATCATCTCTTCATTCGTGATAAAGATTATGTGGTTAAAGATGGATCCATCACCATCGTGGATGAATTTACTGGACGTCTTATGCCTGGGCGAAGATGGTCAGATGGTCTGCATCAGGCAGTTGAGGCTAAAGAGGGCGTTGCGATCCAAAAAGAAAATCAAATCATGGCTGGCATCACATTCCAAAATTATTTTAGGATGTATGACAAATTATCAGGTATGACCGGTACTGCTGAAACGGAAGCGCAAGAATTGGCTCAGATTTACAGCTTAGAGGTGGTCATGATTCCTCCCCATAAACCGACTGTTCGAAAAGATAATATTGATAAAATTTATCGTACCTCTGAGGAGCGCTATGAGGCGGTATTGGCAGATATCAAAGATTGCCAAAAAAGAGGCCAGCCTGTTTTAGTTGGTACGACATCCATTGAGAGTTCGGAGCTTTTATCTAAACGACTCACGCAAGCAAAACTTAAACATCAAGTGCTGAATGCTAAACAACATGAGAAAGAAGCACATATCATCGCCCAAGCTGGACAAAAAGGTGTGATTACGATTGCGACTAACATGGCAGGTCGTGGTACCGATATTGTTTTGGGAGGAAATATTGAGGCTGATTTAGATGCTTTAGACTCTAAAAACATTGATAAATCAAAAAAACAAAAACAAATGAAAGAGCTTAAAGACAGTTGGCAAAAAAATCATGATGAGGTGGTTAAAGCAGGCGGCCTTCATATCTTTGGCACCGAGCGTCATGAATCTAGGCGTATTGACAATCAATTAAGAGGTCGATCAGGCAGGCAAGGTGACCCAGGTTCAAGTTCTTTTTATCTCTCCCTTGAAGATCCTCTCTTAAGAATTTTTGGATCTGACCGTGTTGCATCGATTATGGAAAAATTAGATATGCCGGCTGGGGAACCCATTCAACATCCATGGGTTAATCGTTCCATTGAAGGAGCTCAGAGAAAAGTTGAAGGAAGAAACTTTGATATACGTAAACAGCTCCTTGAATTTGATGATGTGCCTAATCAACAAAGACGAGTGATATATGAGCAACGCAACGATATTTTAAATAGTGATGATTTAGAAGAGACGGTGAACGGCATCGTTAATGACGTGCTAGAGCAAACGGTATATGAGTACATGCCGCCAGAGAGTGTGGAGGAGATGTGGGATGTGCCCTCGCTTGAGAAGAGGATGTTAGCTGATTATGGTTTGAAAGTAGACATTAAAGCCATGTTAAAAAAAGATCCGAACTTACCTATCGAAGAGATCATTAAATCCATTCAAGTGAATGCACTTAAACAATATCGACAAAAAGAAAAAGTGGCCGGTAAAGAGGCGCTGCATCATTTTGAACGCTCCATCATGCTGCAAATTTTTGATCATCACTGGCGCTCGCATTTATCTGCACAGGATCAATTAAGGCAGGGTATCGGCCTTCGTGCTTACGGACAGAAAGATCCTAAACAAGAATTTAAAAAAGAGTCTTTCACCCTTTTTGAGCAGCTTTTAGAAACGATTAAATTTGAGATTACTAGGGTCTTAATGCTTGTGGTGGTAAAAGATGAAAAGGAAGCCAAACGTATCGATGAGCAGAATCAAGCCTCTGTGGATGCTGCCAAATCAAATCGTGAAACTTCCAGCCAAGCTGTAAATAAAACCTCTACTGGTCAAACCAAGGTTGGAAGAAATGATCCTTGTCCTTGTGGAAGTGGTAAAAAATATAAGCATTGTCACGGAGCATTAGTTTAATGAGTGTGATTGATGAAAAAAAAGATATTGATTCACCTTGTGTAGGCGTATGTCAATATAACGACGAAGAGGTATGCCAAGGTTGTTTTCGAACTTCAGATGAAATCACGGCTTGGTTTGATATGACGAATGAAGAAAAATCTCAAGTTATCCAGCTTATTCCTTCACGTATGGAAGAGCTTTTTTAACGCTTTCCTTTAAACTCACATAAATCATAAATACAGCATGTTTGGCATTCAGGCTTGATCGCTTTACAGGTATAGCGACCATGAAGAATGAGAAGATGATGTGCATCAGCTAGATACTCTTTGGGGGTGAGTTTGGTTAATTTTTTTTCAACCTCAAGGGGCGTTTTGCCCTTAGCGAGGTTAATGCGATTACCAAGCCTAAATATATGGGTATCAACCGCAATAACAGGTTCCTTAAATAAGGTATTTAAAATTACATTCGCTGTTTTTCTACCCACACCCGGTAATGACTCTAGAGCTTTTCGATTATTAGGTACTTCACCCTTATAATCCTGATTTAAAATAGCACTGGTCTTTAGAATATGTTTTGTTTTG
>Ga0222714_10000828_pt1 | contig 35144 bp, 35 predicted proteins | sample C33_3DmetaG_FD_165048 | JGI IMG/M metagenome (GOLD analysis project Ga0222714, IMG submission 165048) | Estuarine water microbial communities from San Francisco Bay, California, United States - C33_3D | ecosystem: Environmental > Aquatic > Marine > Unclassified | place: USA: California... | reverse complement strand
AGTATTGATCTTTTTACTTTTTTTTGATGAGAGTTTCCCAATAATTGATATTTCATTTTTAAGTAATTTAATGCAATTTGAGATAATTAAATTTACTTTCTTTGGAATTTGTTTGATTGTTTTGATGAACGGTATGAATTTAATTGATGGTGCAAATGGTTTATTAATCATAGTTTCTATCTTTCAATCAATTGGATTGCTTGTAATATCATTTTTAATGAATGATACTGTTTTTATTAAATTGATTCTCCTCACATTAATACCAATGACTATTCTTTTTTGTTTTAATTTTCCATCCGGAGTGATTTTTTCTGGAGACTTAGGCGCTTACTTCTTTGGTTGGTTAAATGGAATTTATGCTATTTTTTTATTTGGAAGGTATGATGAATTATTATCATGGCTTGCAGTATTAATATTTTTCTACCCCACAATGGAGATAGGTTTTACAATGTTTAGAAGATGTTTGCTCGAAAAGAAAATTTTTTTTCATCCGGATCAAAAACATTTACATACTCTTATTTTTAAGCTTAATCAGAAGTTTTTTATAGATAGAAAAATTTCCAATAATTTTGTTACCTTATCATTATTCTTATTTTGGCTACCAATGCCATTTATTTTTTTAGTTTACGATTCTATTTTTTTGGTTTTAATGTCTTTATTCTTATTGTTCATAATTTATGTTGTATTATATTTATATCTCAAAAAGAAGGATTATTCATGAAAGTTGTAATTCTAGCGGGCGGCCTAGGAACTAGAATTTCAGAGGAAACTACTACTAAGCCCAAGCCAATGGTAGAGATTGGTGGTAAGCCTATTCTATGGCATATTCTAAAGATTTACTCTTATTATGGTTTAACTGAATTTATTATTTGTTGTGGCTACAAAGGCTATATGATTAAAGAATTTTTTGCTAATTATAATTTACATCTTTCAGATATTACTTTTGACTTAAAAAATAATACTCAAACTATCCATAATAGTGGCTCAACTGAACCTTGGAAGATTACACTTGTGGAAACTGGAGAATCTACCATGACTGGTGGAAGATTAAAGAGAATTCAGCAATATGTAAAAAATGAGGATTTAATTTGTTTAACTTATGGTGATGGTTTGGGTAATATTAATATAAAAAATTTAATAGATTTTCATAAAAAAAATAATAAATTGGTGACTCTAACAGGAACTTATCCTCCTGCTAGATTTGGGGCACTTAAAATAATAGGTAATGCTGTAATAGATTTTCATGAAAAACCTGAGCAAGAACATATAGTAAATGGTGGGTATTTTGTTATGTCACCAAAAGTAATAGATTTCATTGAGGGTGATCAAACTTCATGGGAAAATGAACCTTTGGAGAAGCTTGCCCGGCAAAAACAATTAGGTGTTTTTAAGCACGATGGTTTTTGGAGGCCTATGGACACAGTTAGTGATCGTAACTATCTTGAAAATTTATGGAACAGCGGAAGGGCCCCTTGGAAGATTTGGGATTAGATTTAAATTTTTGGAAAAATAAAAAAGTTTTTATTACTGGTCATACTGGATTTAAGGGTAGCTGGTTATGTTTATATTTAAATTTATTAGGTTCAGATGTTTATGGATATTCCCTCGAACCTCCATCAAATCCAAATCTTTTTGATGTAGCAAATATTAAATCTATTATTTCTTCAGTTATTGGTGATGTGAGAGATATAGATTTTCTTGATAAAACAATAAAAAAAATTAAACCTGATATAGTTATTCATATGGCAGCACAATCCCTTGTAAGATATTCATATTCTTATCCTGTGGATACATATTCAACGAATGTTATGGGTTTAGTAAATATTTTACAAGTGGCTAGAAATTATGAAAATATCAAGTCGATCATCGTTGTGACTAGTGATAAATGTTACGAAAATAGAGAATGGATATGGGCCTACCGAGAAAATGAGAACCTTGGAGGAGTTGATCCATACAGTAATAGTAAAGCATGTGCTGAGCTTGTGACCTCATCATATAGATCATCTTTTTTTAAAAATACTAATACTCTTATTGCTTCAGTTCGGGCCGGTAATGTTATTGGTGGAGGAGATTGGTCTTTGGATAGACTAATTCCCGACTTTTTTAGATCTTTGAACCAAAATAAATTAATGTCTATAAGAAATCCTAATGCAATAAGACCATGGCAATATGTCCTTGAACCATTGACTGGTTATTTATTATTAGCCAAGAAATTATATGAGGGAGAAGCAAGTTTTGCTGAACCCTGGAATTTTGGTCCAAATTCAAATAATGAAAAAAATGTTTTGTTTTTAATTGATTTTTTAAAAAATTATTATCCTAATTTTAAATTTAAAATCGAAGAGCAGGCAGAAGAGCTTCATGAAGCTGGGTATCTTAAACTAGACTCCACCAAGGCAAAAGAAGTTCTTAAATGGAAATCTTTATATATGTTAGAGGATATTTTATTAAAAATATGTAAATGGAATGATGCTTATGCTCATGGTGAATCCATGAGTGATTACTGTATTAATGAGATTAATGATTATATGATGCAATTAAAGAATGAATAAAATTAATAATGAAATAATTATAAAAAATAAAATTTTTGAATTGTTACATCAATATTCTAATGAATTTTTTAAGGTATCTGAATTCATTCCTGGAGTATCTAATATTCCTGTTTCTGGAAAAGTTTTAGATGAGCTTGAATTAAAACTTATGACTGAAGCCGTTCTTGATGGATGGCTTACAACTGGAAGGTTTAATGAGCAGTTTGAGAATAAACTTTCATCTTTTCTTGGTATAAAACATTTAATAACAACAAACTCTGGATCCTCGGCAAACTTAATCGCATTCACAACCCTTACATCTGAGTCGTTAGGTGAAATGAGAATTAAAAAAGGTGATGAGGTTATAACTGTTGCTGCGGGGTTTCCAACAACGGTAAATCCTATTATTCAATATGGCGCGATCCCAGTATTTGTTGATATTGATATTTCAACTCATAACATTGACGTAACCTTGATTGAAAATGCAATATCAAAAAAAACTAAAGCTATAATGCTAGCTCACTCATTAGGAAACCCATTTAACCTAAAAAAAATTAAAGAAATATGCTCAAAATATAATTTGTGGTTAATTGAGGATAATTGTGACGCACTTGGATCAAAATTTAATGGGCAATTTACTGGCACATTTGGAGATATTGGTACATTGAGTTTCTATCCTGCTCACCATATTACAATGGGAGAAGGAGGAGCTGTGTTTACTAATAATCCTAATTTAAAGAAAATTGCTGAATCAATTCGAGATTGGGGACGAGATTGTTATTGTAAAACCGGATGCGACAATACATGCGGTAAACGTTTTGATTGGCAGCTTGGTGATCTTCCATATGGCTATGACCATAAATATACATACTCACACTTGGGTTTTAATTTAAAAATAACTGATATGCAGGCAGCATGTGGATTAGCTCAGCTAGATAAGTTAGATTATTTTATTCAAAAAAGAAAAGATAATTTCGCGTACCTAAAAGAAGGACTTAGAAGCTGTCAAGATTTTATTCATTTGCCTGAGCCAACCGAAAATAGTGATCCATCTTGGTTTGGATTTCTAATTACCCTAAAAGAAGAGGCTAACTTAGGTAGGGTAGATTTTTTAAGGTATCTTGATCAACATAAAGTTGGTACTAGGTTGCTATTTGCAGGAAACTTAATAAGGCAACCCTATATGAAAAATATTAACTATAAAGTTAGCGGAGAATTAAAAAATACCGACTATGTAATGAATAACAGTTTTTGGATTGGCGTTTATCCTGGGTTAACCGATAAAATGCTTGATTACGTTATCGATAGAATTGAAAATTATCTTGGACTCAATTTTTAAAATGAAAAAAATTTCTAATATTCCTAATCCGTTATTCATTCTTGAAATGGCTAACAACCATATGGGTGATGTTAAGCATGCAAAAAGGTTAATTTCTGAATATGCAAAAATTTGCTCAGAATTTAATTTTGAATTTGCTTTTAAACTTCAGTATAGAAATCTTGATACGTTTATTCATCCTAAAGCATTGAAAGATAAAAATTCAAAATACATTAAAAGATTTCTCGAGACTAAACTGGAGCTGGATCAATTCAATGAGATAATTAAATTTATTAGAAAAAATAATTTTTATACAATGGCTACACCATTTGATGAAAAGTCAGTTGATACTATTGAATCACAAAACTTAAACTTCATAAAAATTGCCAGCTGTTCATTTAATGATTGGCCTTTACTTGAAAGAATTTCTCAGTCAGATTTGCCAATTATTGCCTCAACAGCAGGTGCTAAAGTTGATGATATTGATAAAGTTGTGACATTTATGAATAACAGAGAAAAAGATTTTGCATTATTGCACTGCGTTGGAGAGTATCCAACACCAGATAAAAAAATGCATATGTCACAGATTGATTATTTGAGAAAGCTTTACCCCAATGTAAAAATTGGTTTTTCTACTCATGAAAATCCCTCAAATTATGACTTTATTAGAATTGCAATAGCTAAAGGTGCTACGATTTTTGAAAAGCATGTTGGCTTAAAAACACCAGAATATAGTTTAAATAATTATTCTTCATCTCCTGAGCAGTTTAGACTTTGGCTTGAATCAGCTAAAAGAACATTTGATTTATGTGGTATTGGTGATAAGCGTTTGCCAAAGAATAATAATGAGCTCAAAAGTCTTCATTCACTTCGCAGGGGTATATTTGCTAGAAAAAATATTAAACCAAACCAATTAATTACATCTGAGGACATTTATTATGCATTTCCTCCTGAGGAGGATAGTTACACTGCAAATGATTGGTCGAAACATAAACGTTTCTATAGCAATGTACCTATTAAAAAAAATAAGGCATTAAATAAATCAAATATAAACATTTTTGATGATAGATCAATAATTCTCAATATTGCAAAAAAGGTAAATAAATTTCTTTCAAAAGCAAATATTATTTTTCCAGGTGAATCTCAACTTGAAATATCGCATCATTATGGGCTCGAAAAATTTGATAAATATGGTTTGGTATTAATCACTGTTGTTAATCGTGATTATTGTAAAAAAATATTAGTTAGTTTCCCAAATCAGAAACATCCTGAACAATATCACCAAAAAAAAGAAGAAACATTTCATATTTTATATGGAAATGTAACCATTAAAATTGATCAAAAGATTATTCATGCTAAACCCGGCGATGTTGTAACAGTAAAACCAAAAAATATTCATAGCTGGGTGAGTAATTCAGGCTCTATTATCGAAGAGATCTCCTCGACTCACTTTAAAGATGATTCTTTCTATCTCGATAATTCAATAAATTTAAATAAAAATCGAAAAACTGTTCTAACTTATTGGATTAAGTAATTTTATTATAAATATCAATATGAGAGTTACTGATTATATTTTATCATGCATTGAGCAACTTGGTATAAAGGATATATTTTATCTGCCTGGCGGTGGGGCTATGTATTTTAACGACGCATTAGCAAAAAATAAAAATATAAATCCAATATCGTGTCACCATGAACAAGCATGTGGTATTTCTGCTGAGGCTTACGGTAGAGTTTCTCCAGCAAAATTTGGTGTAGCAATAGTAACAACAGGCCCAGGATCTACAAATGTATTAACTCCCCTGGTTGGTGCTTGGATTGAATCACTGCCAATGCTTATAATTTCTGGACAAGTTAAAAGGGCTGATCTTTTAAAAGATAGAAAAATAAGGCAAGGAGGGGTACAAGAAGTTGATGTTTTATCAATGATAAAGAAAGTTACTAAATATTCAGTCAGTATTAACAATCTAAAATATTTAAATAAAGAACTCAAAAAATGTTTTTCCTTAATGATGGATGATAGACCAGGACCTGTTTGGCTTGAAGTTCCCCTCGATATCCAGTCGCAATCCGTTGATTATTTAAATGATGATTTTATCCATCAGCTCTTTAATCATAAAAGTAAAAAAAAGTTATTAAAAATTAACAAAGATAAGATAAAAAATATCTTAAAGGGATCCAGGCGACCCCTTTTTTTAATTGGGCATGGAGTGAGAATTTCTGGCGCAAAAGATCAATTAATAAAAGTTATTAAAAAATTTCAAATTCCTTGTGTGTTTACATGGAATGCATTTGATTTATTAGAATACGATGATCAATTAAATGTTGGTAGGCCAGGAGTTGTTGCAATGCGAGGACCAAATTTTGCAATTCAAAATTGTGATTGTTTGATAAGTATTGGATCCCGTATTGATAATATTATTACTGGTTACAATCCAAAAAACTTTGCTAAATATGCAAAAAAAATTATTGTTGATATTGATAAAAACGAATTATCAAAATTAGAATTTAAGGCTGAATATAAAGTTAATATTGACGCAAAAGCTTTTTTAGAAATATTACTCAAAATAGATGATCTTGTTATAGATTCCAAACAATGGGTGAGAACTTGTAATTCTTGGAAGAAAAGATATCCTTTTTTCGATAAGCAAAAAAAATTAAATAATAATAGTCATTATGAATTTGTTGATAATCTTTCGAGGGTAATTAATGATGATACTCAAATTATCACTGGAAGTTCTGGTTTAGCGGTTGAAATTTTTTATACCGGTTTTAGAAATAAAAAAAATCAAAGAATTTTTCTTACGTCTGGATTAGGTTCTATGGGTTATGGTTTGGCTGCATCAATTGGTGCTTGTATAGGCTCTGAAAAAAAACCAACAATATGTTTAGAAAGTGATGGTAGTTTTATGTTGAATATTCAGGAGCTAGCAACTATTAGACACTTAAATTTACCAATAAAAATTATTATTATGAATAATAATGGCTATGCATCAATTAGAAATACGCAAAAAAATTATTTTGAAGAGCGTTATGTTGGTACATCTATTGATTCAGGACTTTTAATCCCTGATTTATGTAAAATCTCAAAGAGTTTTGGAATTCCTGCAAAAAATATCAATAGAATTTCAGATCTAACACATATTAATGATTATCCGGCACCTTTTTTATTCAATGTTAAATTGAGTGAAGAAGAAGTGCTTGAGCCAAAAGCAACTGCCATTCCTCAGCCTGATGGATCGATTATTTCAATGCCTCTGGAGGATATGTCTCCACTTCTTCCAAGAAAAGTTTTGAAAAAAGAAATGATTAATCCTCTTAACCCAGCATCATTAAAAATAAAAGATGAGATTTAATTGTAGAGCGTGTGGTATTGAAAATAATGAAACTGCAGCTTTTATACTTCATAAGTCGCCACTTTCTGCACAAGGTTTCTCGATAAAACCAAATAAAAAATCCTGTAACATGCGTATTTATCAGTGCTCACATTGTATGGTTATTCAGCATATTGATAAGCCTGTCAGCTATTATAAGGACGTTATTAGGGCCGTTTCTTTTTCCCAGAAAATGAAAGATTTTAGAAAAAAATTTTTAAAATTATGGCTATCAAAGTATGACCTTAATTCTAAGAAAATTTTAGAAATTGGTTGTGGGTCTGGAGAATATCTTGAGATGCTTAAAACTGCTGGAGCAAAAAAAATTTTTGGTATTGAGAATAACAAAAATAATATTGATTCTTGTTTAAGACAAAAATTTCAAATTAAAAAGGGTTATTTGGAAAAAAATTTCAATAATCCCTGGAAGCAAAAATTTGATGCTTTTACAATTTTTAGTTTTATGGAGCATTGGCCAAATCCAATTGACTCCATAAGTTCTCTACATAATATTTTATCCGAAGGTGCAATAGGGTTAATTGAAGTTCCTAATTTTGATTTAATTATAGAAAAAGGACTCTACACAGAATTTACTCCTGATCATATTTTTTATTTTAATAAGTCAACTTTAAAACTTTTTTTAGAATCCAAGGGTTTTGATATCCTATCAATAAAAGTTATTTGGCAAAAATATATTATAAGTGCTGTTGTAAAAAAGCGATCTAAGTTAAGTTTAAAGAATTTCTACAATGTAAAAGAGAAACTTGAATCTAAGTTACATAGATTTATTGATAACAGTAATCATAAAACTGTGATTTGGGGTGCGGGTCACCAATCCTTGGCAGTTATTAGTGTTTCTAACATATCTTCAAAGATAAAATATATTGTTGATTCAGCAACCTTTAAGCAAAATAAATATACTCCAGCTTCTGCTTTATTGGTAAAAGACCCAAAATATTTACTCGAAGATAGACCTTATTCAATAATTATAATGGCCGCAGCATATTCCGATGAAATTTTGAAAATTATTCGCACTAATTATTCCTTTATAAATAAAATAGCTATTCTTAGAGAAAATGATTTGGAGATAATAAATTAATTAATCTTATGACTTTAAATATAAAGTTAAATGAACTGTGTAATCTTATTCCTGATCCAAAAAAAGGTTTAGGAGATGATATTTTTCATTTTATAAGTTCATTAACCCCAATGGTGAATGTTGATCTATTAATCAGAAACGATAAAAATGAAACACTTTTAACATGGAGGCATGATAAATTTCATGGCCCTGGATGGCATATTCCCGGAGGAATTATTCGCTTTAAAGAAACAATTGAAGAAAGGTTGGACCAAGTAGCATTTCAAGAATTGAAAGTAAAAATTTCCCACCAAAAAAAGCCAATTTTAGTTGAGACAATGTTAAATAATGAGCGTGATATTCGTGGCCACTTTATATCATTATTATATGAATGTAAGTTAAAAACAGCCTTGGATCCAAGTATGTTATTTAATCCAAAAAATAAAGTTGTCGGTCATTGGCAGTGGCATAACGTGTGCCCAAATAATATTATAAAAGTCCAAAGAAGATTTAAAAAATATATTGATGGTAATTATGAGTGATTTTTACGATATTAGAAATGAGGTTGAGTTAATTCTAAATAGATTACATTTTGATTTACGTATTTTTAATGATAAGAAAATTTTAATAACAGGCGGCACTGGTTTTTTTGGTTTATGGATGCTTAATACTTTATCCAAAATAAACAATAAAATTGGCAATAAGATGCAGATTTATGCAATCTCACGTGATCCATCTAACTTTTTAAAAAAAAATGAGCAATATTCTCTTGAAAGTAATATTAATTTTTTAAAAGGGGATATTCAAAATTATGACTTCTCTGGTTTAAAACCAAATTTTCTTATTCACATGGCGACCACAAATGCTTCTGAAACATTTAATGAAATTGATCAATTAAAAAAAATAGAGCTTTTACACAACGGAACAAAAAATATTTTGAATAGCTGTACTAAAGATTTAACTAATGTCTTGTTTACATCTTCAGGCATTGCTTATGGTAATAATAAATCGGATTTTATATTAGAAAATTCTAATTTATCTGTTAATACCCTATCAACAGGGTCCTCACTTTCAATTGGTAAAATATATGCGGAATATCTTGTTAATTATTTTCACCAAAAACTTGGTTATAAATTTTCAATTGCCAGATGTTTTTCATTTGCAGGCGAGTATTTACCCACCGACTTGCACTATGCTTTTGGAAACTTTATTGGACAGGCACTTAATAATGAAAAGATTACTCTAAATAGTTCGGGTGAAGACATAAGATCATATTTATACATTGGAGATGCAATAGTTTGGTTACTAACTCTTTTAACTAAACCTAAAAATAAAATTTATAATGTTGGTTCTAATAAATCCATATCAATCCTTGAACTGGCCAAGAAAATAAATAAAATTAAATATAATAATGATCGAGATTTTGTTATGATTGATAAAGATGCATTTGAAGGAAATTTTAAAAAAAGTCGTTATGTACCGTCCATAGACAAAATATTTCTTGATTACCCAGAATTAAAACAATGGACACATATTGATGCAATTATAAAAAAGTGCCTAAAAACTTGAGGATAATAGATTATGAGTCATAACTTACAAATTTTAGCTGAGCAGGAAGCTTTAACTTTAACTGAAAAAACAAAAAGAAGAGATCAAAGCATTCATCGTCCTCGAGTTCACGAAAAAATTCAAGCTTACTTTAAGAATATGCTTGATGGCTATATCTCTCCAATTCTAAGATTAAAAATTAATCGATCATTATGTAATTTTCATTGCCAGCATTGTTGTGAAGAACCCTACATGTCTCGAGATTTAAAAAAAAGAACTGGAGGGATAGATCCTAGACCTCAAATGAATCTTGATGATTACAAAGAGCTTTCTAGACAGGCAGATGAATATGGAATATTTAGATTTGTTCTTACAGGTGGTGAGGCTCTATTAGATAAGAATCTAGATAAATTAATTGATGTCTTAGATCCAAAAAAACATCTAATAATTCTCGATACAAATGGTTGGACTTTTGATGATGAAAAAGCAAAGTGGTTTGCTGATCTTGGTGGATATAAAGCTCAAATTTCTCTGGATAGCTATATTGAACAAGAGCATGATGATTTTAGGTCGCACAAAGGTTCCTACAAACGCGTTATGCGCGCATTACAAGCTTCCAAAAAAGCAAATTTAGAATTATTAATTTCTACTTGTATTATTAGAGACAGAGTTTTTTCGAAGGAATTTGAAGATTTATGTAATTTTTGTAAGGTTGAGGATATCCCTTTATACGTTACATTGGCTAAACCCGTTTGAACTGCTAGAGAGCAAGATTCATGGGTGTGTACAAAAAAAGATGTAGATCAATTGAAATATCTCGAAGATAAATACAATATTTTTACGCATATGAGTCCTTCATATGGTCAGCCTGGAAGATGTATCACGGTTAAAGGGATAAACACGGTTAATCATGACGGCGAAATTGTTCCTTGCCCATATATGGATCTATCTATAGGAAATGTAACAAAAGAACCACTTGCTAAAATTCTTGATAGAGGAATGAAAAATAGTTGGCTCGGACCCTACAGGGACGAGTGTATTATTGGCGAGCATCAAGATTTTATTCGTTTTCATAACTTGAAAGTTAAAGAGCATTTAGAAAGAAGCCCATATCTGCCTGTTCCTTATGAGGATGGATTTGGTCTAAGTCATGAAATAAAGGAATCATGATGAGTTTTTTTGATGGTTATGGAAGAAGGATACCAAATGAAGATTATAGATTATTTGCCAGCTCACCAAATAATGCATATCTTCCTAGTTTCTATTATAAATATGAAAAACCAAATATTGACTATAAAAAAATATTAGATAATTCTAAAGAATTTTTTAGTTTGGATCATTCTGTTTCTGTTGAAAGTTTTTCAATTGCTTGCGAGAAAATTAGAAAAAAAATTTCAGAAAACTCAAAATTCGAAAATATTTTAAATGGAGTCTGTGTACCATTTATTTTATCTATTGATGAATACCAAGACTTAGGCTCATATTTTGAAGATAAATATTTACAAGGAATTAATAATTCATTTCTTAATCATTATCCAAATTCACATTTTAAAGCGGTTTTGCAAAGTGATACAAAACTAAAAGGGAACATCTCTTTCGCAGAAAATGTTGGTTATGAAGATTTTGTCAAGTGCGCAAAAAATAATATTACAGCTGGATTATTTTTTCCTGAGGCTTTACAGGAGTATGATATTGACTCTCAAAGATTACAGATGTTGGAATTAGAATTTGATCAAATATGCTTAAGCGGAGGTTTTGATATTTGTGCAGCTGTTGGAGGCTATCCATCACTTTTAATAAGTGAGAATTTTTACACCCCAATTATTTGTATGTCAGCATTTAAGCATATTGATGAGCGGTTAATGATGTGCCTTAAATCTTATGGGCCCCATTTGGAGTTTTGGAATATGTCTCAAATGCTTACGCCATCAATTAAACAAGTTTCTGAACAATGGGCTGGGGGTCTTACTTTCTTTGAAAAAATATGAGCCCCCTTATATAAAAAAAGAAGATACCATTTTAATAGCTTTTTTTAAAGTTACGGTAATCTCTCTCCTTATTTTATTTTCACTCAAGCTTTTGAGTATGGGTCTTTATTCTTCAAGATGGTTTGAGAAATTTGGGCCTCCATTTACTGAGATAGGGCATCATTCTTTTCATAGATTTATGGACTGGATGGCCACATGGGAAATTACTAACCATGGAAGATTAAATACTCATTTTTATGATTACATAAAGTTTAGCCCTACAGGTTATTCTATTTCGCCTGGACCATATGGTATTTTAGTTTTTTGGTTAATGTGGCCATTTACTTTTTTTAAATATGGTATGGTTTACTCCTTCTTGATTGCAATGTCAGGCTATTTATATACTCTTTTCCAAGTTTTTAAGGAAGCAACTAAAACTTTAAAAAATTTGGATCGTTATTTTATTTTTATTGCTCTTTTGGTTGGCACATATGCTTTATGGTATCAAATTGATAGAGCTAGTATAGATGTAGTAATGATTACCTTATTTAATTTGATTATATTGAATCAAATAAAATGGAAAAATAAATTTCTTACTATAATTTTAGCAGCAATTATAGTTTCCATGAAACCGTCTTTTGGCTTTTTTGGTTTATTAGTTTTGTTACCAAGCATATCATCAATTCAATTAATTTCTCTTTGTTTTATAGTATTGATATATTTGATGCCAATGCTTATATGGGGTCTTCAGTATGACTATTTAATCAAGTTGGTTGATGTTGCATACCCAATGATATCTGGCATGAATTTCCTTTGTCATAATATTACCTGCTCAATAAGAGTATTTTATCCAATGCCAAATGATGGCTTAGACAAATTAATAACAATATCTTCTTTTTTTATCTCTATAATATTTCTAGTTTACTTAAAATTTTTCTCTAAAATCAGTGATATTAACAAAATGAATATTATGATTTTCTTCTGCGTTCTAGTAGAAACAATGGTTTATAACCCGAGTCCTGATTATAGGCTAATAATGTTCATACCATTATTTATTTTACTATTCAATAATTATAGTCAGCAAATAATGATTAATCGTAAGATTTTTATAACTTTATGTATCAGCTTTTGTCTTATTCTCGGTTTTATTAATATACCAATTCTTGGATTGCCTAATTATTTTACTGTGCTTAGAACGCTAGGTATTGTTAGTTTCTTTTTTGTTTCATTTTATTTAATTTATAAAAATTTAAAACATTAAGGTATCATTAAATAAATTTTTTTGCTGATTATTGCTGTATAGATATCTCTTTCTGGTAATAATAAAAAGAATAATTATTATTTGTTTCAATTAATTTTGGTTAGAATTTAATTTCAATACTTTTATTCATTTGCATATTTCAAATTAAAATAATCTATTTCATTATTTAAAAATCTTAAATTCAAAAACTACAGTTTAGTCTATTAATAAACAAATAAGATAAATAAGCATTAAATTATAATTTAATTTTTTTAAAAACTTATTTCAGATTTTAAATTAAAATTTTATAGTTACTATATATATGATGCTTAAAAAAATAATAGACTGTATACTTTTTATGTATAGCTAAACTTTAAAGTTACTATGCAAAAGCTGTTAAATAATATAATTGAAAGTAATGTACTAATTAAATTTTTTTTATGATATTTATATTGATTTTTGAAAATATTTCAAATGAATAAAAATGCCGAATTTTTAAAGAAAAGATTATCAAAACATTCAATTCACTTTAAAACTTTTTCTATTGAAACTCTAGGCGATTGGGATTTTGATGATGCAGATTGGAATTATAAGGATATTCCCCATTTGGAATACGTTCATGATCTTATTGAAAACACTCCATCATATATATCAGACGATATTATTTGTTCAATAGCTGTACAGAAAATACCCTTCTTTTTCTTAAAACTACCAATAACTTTGACAAATTATGATACGTCCTCTGATACACAAACTTATTATTCCACATTACTCTTTTGGGTATTAATCATTGAATCGAAAATAATTTCTTTAGGAAATAATAGAACAAAGGTTATAACTACCTATAACATCGGTTCAACACCTTTTTTTCAAATTTTCTATCCATTAATTAAATATTTAATAAAAAAGAATTATAATAATTTAATGCTTGGTGATTTACCAATGAGAGAGAGAAGGGGATATTTACGAACAAAAGGCATCAGTTTTATAAAAAAAAATAATTCTGGTAAATATACTTTTCCCGAAACCGCCGAACTTTCAATTTCTAAAGTCATTTTCCCCAAAAAAGCCAATAAAAATTATAAATATAAAATACAACTGCAAAAGTTTATCAATGATAAAGTAATTGAAATTGGTGATGATATTTATGGCTTGCTAATAATGTATCATAATGATACATTTAAGATATATAAAAGAACTTGTGACCATGAGGGCGCAAATTTAAGTAGGAATTGTTTTAATTCTAAAAATAATTTATTAGTCTGTCCCTGGCATGGCAAAGTAGTTCATCCTATAGCAAATCTTCCCTCGAATGAAAACGTTTTTAAAAATAATTTTTTAAAAGTATCGAAAGACGAAAAACATTTGTTTATAGATTACAATTTTGAATAAATAAATCTTTTAACGCAGTTGAAAAAAAAACAAACAAAATTCATTTCTATTGTTACCCCCGTCTTTGATGAGGAGAGTAACATTGAAAATTTAATAAAAGATGTAAGTATAATTATTAGTGATTTTAATAAAAAAAGTACCACTAATATCACTTATGAACATATTGTAATTGATAACCAATCTCAAGATAATACCAAACCGATTCTTAGAAAATTAGCAAAAAATCTCCCTTATCTAAAAGTTATATTTAATTTAAAAAATTATGGTCAACACATATCACCATTTTATGCTGTTTGCCAATCAAGTGGTGATGCGGTAATAACTTTGGCAGGTGATTTTGAGGATCCAATTGATCTTATTCCTAAATTGATAAAATCATGGCTTTGTGGAAATTATGTAACATGTGCTGTTAGAAAATCATCGGAATATAACTATTTTTCTAATTTAATTAGAAATATTTACTATAAACAGTTAGATAAATTATCTTCAAAAATCAACATTCAGAATTTTTCTGGGTATGGAATATTTGATAAAGAAGTTATAAATCGTCTTAAAAAGTTAAATGAGCCTAATCCATATTTTAGAAGTCTAGTTGTTAATTTTGGCTATAAGATTAATTTAATCTACTACGATAAAAAAAATAGATCTTCTGGTTCTTCCAAAAATAATTTAGACACACTTATTGATACAGCATTACTTGGAATAGTCACAATTGGTGATTATTTTCCAATCTTAATATTGAAAATTAATATTCTTATTATATTTTTGTTTTTATTGTCATTGATCATATTTGTGATTGATATTATTAGTTTAAATTTATTCGTTTACTTTTCACTATTTTTGACATTTATAATAGGTTTTGTAAATTTATTATGTTTATTATTAATTATCCATAAATTTAATCAGTTTGATTTAAAAATAAGTAACTCAAATGTGGTTATTGAGGAAGAAAGGTTAAATTTTTAATTGCCAAATTTTAATCGTTCATATTCAGAGTTAAAGCAACTAATTATTAAAATTCAGAATAGTTATGATTATTCTAATTATGATGCTAATGAAAAATATTTAGTCAATTTTTTTATTGGAATATTGTTTTTTGGGTTGGAACTAGATGACTCGCTTTTAAGATTTCGTTCCAACAGGTATTTCCTCGATAGTATATTCTTGACAATTCTTCCAAGCAGGAAATGGGTTGATGATAATCTCGCTCTTTTTTGTAAAAAAAGATCCATGAGTGAGAAAAATTTTTTTCAATTAATAAATAATTATTTAGATACCTATACTTACAATCAATTAGCCTTAACTGATAATGATAATAAACCAATTAAAGTTGATTTTGATTTTTTAGATAAGTTTGGATATATTGTTATACCAAATATTATTACCAACTCATTGTGTGATGAGCTCAAAGGCATTATTTTAGATATCCTTGGAAAAGAAAAAAGAGATAATAGCCTATACACTTACGGCAGTGGAAGTATGTTCCGTATATATCATTTAATATCAAAACATAAAATTTTTCAAAGTTTATTGGAGCACAAAGTTGTTCATCATCTCATGAGTCATTTTTTTAAAAGAGATACTTTTCATGATAAATATTATTTAACCAGTTTTCATGCAAATATTTTGTCTAAAAATTCTGAAGAGCAGATTTGGCATATTGATGCAAATGTACCAGACCCAATTCCTCCTTGGACAATAAGAGCAAATTCAAATTATGTTATCGAAGATCTTGATGAGCATAATGGATCAACTCAAATGATTCCTGGGAGTCATTTTTTTTGTAGAAAACCTTCTTTTCATGAGGCTGAAGATGCATCAAAATATGATATAAAATCAATGTCTGCTTCAAAAGGTTCAATTATTTTTTGGCATGGACACCTGTGGCATAGAAGTGGCTGCAATAAATCTGATAAACTTCGCATCGCTCTTTTGGGAGCATATTCATCTTCTGTTTTTAGGGAGGTATGCATGGAAGAGAATCCCTATTTAGTGATGAATGAAAAGAATATAATTAGCCAAGATGTTCGAAGGATTATTGGGTGGGATCATGGCTATAAAAATAAGATATAGACATAGATTTTGTTAAATTATCTATCAGATAAAAAGTTAAGATTTATTTTAAGCGGTGTGTTTTGTACCATAACTTCCTTTTTTTATTTCCCTTGTTTTTATTATCTTACCAATGAACAATTTTTAGTAAGTTATATTTCAGGTACTTTTTTGTCGTTTTTAGTATCTTTTTTAACACAAAAATATTATGTATTTAAATCAACTGGAAAATTTATTATTGAATACATTAAGTATGTTTTTAATGCGATTGTAATAATTATTATTTCTGGATTTATACTCAAAATTTTAATTATTTACACAGATCAACCATTAATAAGTAATATTATAGTATCATGTTTCAATGCTATTCCAAGTTATTTTCTTCATTCGTACATAACATTTAAAAACCATGACCAAAAAAATATTTAATACTGATTTTATAAATTTGTTTATTATTTTGGTAGCTTGCTTACTTTTAAATTTACCTACTTTATTAAATTTTTCGCCACTAACCGAAGGTTGGTGGGAATTTTACCACTGGGCAGAAAAATCAAAAAATATTACACTTTATGATAATCAAAAAATTTACTTCCCACCTTTGCATATATTTATATTTGGATCAATTTTTGAATATTTTGACTATAATTTTTTGCATGAAAGGATTGTTGGCCTTTTTTACTATGCCATATCTGGCTTTTTACTATATTACCTTTTTTCAATCTTAACAAACAAATCCTCAGCTTTATTTGGAACATTACTTGCAGTTAGTCTTGAGTACACTTTTAATTCTTCATATATTATTAGAGATTATCAAACAAGTTTGGTAATCTTTCTCTCCCTTTTTTTTATAACATTAATTTCTATTAATTCGGAAAATTACAAAAAAATTCAAAAAATTTTCTTAAATATTGCTTGTGGTTGTTTTTTAGCTTGTATTTTTTTAATAAAGCAGAATGTTTTTTTAGCAGTTTTATTTATTTTCATAATTAATGAACTTATAAAGCAAAATTTATTAAATACCATTTTTAAAATTATTGGATTTTCAATAATTATATATATTTTTCTACAGTTATATGGATCTGGTTTAATAGATGTTTATTTTAACAATGATGCAAAAGGAAGCGCCCTTACATTATTAATAAGGTTTTTTTCAACAAAATCATCTTACGTTATTATTTTTTCCATTTTTTATTTGTTATTGTTAATTTCAATAATTTATTACTTCGATTATGTGAAGATTTTGAAATTAAAAGCAAAAAATTTATTTCTAAAATATTCTTTATTTATTCCAATTATTTCTATTTTTTTATTACCCTTTTTTATTTTTTTAATTTTATTTCTTAAAAAAATAAGTTCCTTTGAATTCATAGTAATAATCGCGTCACTTCTAATTATTACTTATTCTTTTGCAGAGTATTTTATTAAAAATAATTTTATTAATAAAGAAAAGTTTAATTTGGAAGTTATTAGAAGTTATAAATTTTGGTTGGGATTTACGACCATTCCATTTTATTTTTTTATTCTAATCTATTTTCTTTTCTTTGCTTCAGGATTATCTTATTCAAATTCAATTTTTTTTATTGGATATGCGGTTTCTTTTGTTTTATATAAGTTAAAATTTGTTCCAAATATTTTTTTTAAAATCTCAATATTATTATTAGTTTTATTTCTTTCTGTCTATAAATTTTTAAATACTCCCTATCAATGGTGGGGATATGGATATGGATCAACCCTAAAATCTACTTTTTGCAATCATAGTATTCCTGTCATTAATGGTTTATGTGTTGATAAAAATCATTATGAAATTTATTCAAAAATTTTGGAATACAAAAATATTTCACAAGATAATATTTTTGCTTATCCAAATATTCCATTAATATATATGATTCTTGATTCACGCCCAATTACAACATTACCCGTGCAATGGTTTGATGTAAGCTCAAAAAACGATTTTCCTTTAATTAAAAAAGAATTAGACCAAGCTAAACCAAAAATTATTTTTTGGCTAAAACCACCATCTAGAGTGTATTCGGGACATTTTGATCTTAGAAAAGAAGTTTCTTTAATGAAATATTTAGATGATTATTTAGTTAATAAAATTAATTCAAAAAATTATAGGATTGAGTATGTTAAAACATTATATGATTTCAATACTAAAAATTATGATTCCGCGGAGCCTCTGTATAATCATATTGAACACTTTAACAGTACTACTAAATTAATTTCATTAACTTCTGATGAGATGTTAGTTGAGCTAGAAAATGTAAAAAATTATAATGATTATTTAAAAATTTATGACCATTACAATTATTTACTCAACGATCACTGGCAATTTATAATTTTGAAATTGAATGAATGAAATAAAACAATTTATTAAATTACTTATACTTTTTACGGAACAGTATTTGATTTTAAAGTACCGTAGATCTGTATTTGGGGTATTTCTCTCAACCTTAAATCCTATTTTTATGATTCTTGTAACCTCCCTAGTTTTCTCTTCTTTATTAAATAAAGATTTAATTGAACATTTTTTATATATTTTTTCAGGAATGATATGTTGGAATTTAATTAATCAAACAATATTTTCTTCATCGAACTCTTTTTTAATCAACGAGGGTTTGATAAAAAAAATTCATTTTGGATTATTTTACATTCCTTTGGGAACTTTTTTTGGGGTTTTAATCGATAATATCTTACTTATTTTGATTTTAATATTTTGTTTATTTATATTTTCAGAAGTGCATATCGTATTAATTTATTTAATTCCTGCATATATAATTTTTACATTTTTTTGTATAGGATGCTCACTTTTTATTTCAACGCTTACAATTTTTTATAGAGATGCTCAATGGGTTGTCGGAATTCTATTACAAACATTATTTTTTCTTACCCCTGTAATGTATAAAATGAATGATTTGACGCATTTGTCTACTTTTATAAAATTTAATCCGCTGTCATCACTGGTTCTTCTTACAAATAATATTTTTAATGGATTCATACCTTCAATTGATATATGGATCGCTGCAGCAATATCTTCATTATCAATGTTTTTATTTGGTTTCACATATTATTATTTTAATCAATTCAAAATAATCTACCGTTTTTAGAATGTCAATTTTATTAAAAAATGCAACAGTAGTAATTAGAAAATACATTGATTCATCACCAAGCATTAAATCTATTTTATTTTCATTGTTTAAACCAAAAATAAAGAATTATACAAATTTTACTATCCTTAATAATATTAATTTGAATATTATTAAAGGTGAAAAGGTGGGGATTATTGGAAAAAATGGTGCTGGAAAAAGTTCTTTATTGAAGGTAATAAATAAAATTTATTCATTAAATTCTGGAATGATTAATATAAAAGGCAGGGTGGCATCTTTGATAGAGATCGGATCTGGTTTTAATCCAAATTTAACAGGGCGTGAAAATATGAAGTTACTGTTCAGTTTAAATGGATTCTCTTCACATGAATATAATGATTTCCAAAATAATGTTATTGAGTTTTCAGAGCTAGGAAATTTTATTGATACTCAGACAAAATTTTATTCAACAGGTATGAATTTAAGACTTGGGTTATCTATTTGTCTTTATTTGAACCCAAATATTTTAATTTTAGACGAAATGTTTGCTGGAAGTGATAAAGACTTTATTAAAAAATCATTAAAAAAATTAAATTCAATTATTGATAAGGTAGATATTTTAATAATTGTTACTCATGATTTGAAATTTATTAAGCAATTATGTAATAGAGTGCTATGGATTAATAATGGAAAAATTATTTGCGATGGTAGTACTAAGTATGTAATTAATAAATATATAAATAATGATCTTAATTCATGATTAAATTAACAATTGCAATTCCTACATTTAATAGAAATTTAATTCTCAAAAAAAATCTTGCATATCTACTCCCTCAACTTACTTCTGAATGTGAAGTTTTGATTCTTGATAATGCATCTCCCGTTCCAGTTTCAAAAACTCTTAAAAATCTTTTAACCAAATATTCAAAATTAAATATAAGAATCATTAGAAATTTATTTAATGTAGGTGGTGATGAAAATACGTTTAGATGCATTGAGTATGCATTAGGTGAATATGTCTGGTGGCTTGGTGATGATGACATTGTTAGTGAAATTGCAGTAGATCTAATTTTTTCTGAAATTAATCATGAATGTAACCCAGCGGTAATAAATATGCATGCAAATATTAAAGGTCATCAAAAACGAAAATGGTTTTATGGGAAAGGATCAATTTTATTTTTGGAACAATTTAAAAACTTTAATGAGGCTCTTTTTATTTCATGTATGATTTTTAAAAAAAAATATGCAGTGAAATATTTAGTAACCTTATTTCATTCTCAAACCAGTTGTTCAGGTCAGTTAGTATTGATGACAAAAATATTAAATGATTCTGAATTTTTTATTGTAAGTAATAAATCAATTATAAATGATGCTGGTGAGGCAAGAAAAATAGAATCACAAAGCTATTTTATAAATACCTTGATTAATTTAAATACAAGTATTTTAAATCCTTGGAGTCTTCATGACTATTTGGCAATAAAAAAATTAATGAATTCTAATTGGCTTTTAAAAATTGGCTTATGTGTAATTAAAGATAATTTATATGATTTGGTTATGCATAAAAAAATAACAAAAAAAGAATTAATCCATAAAATAAATTTATTAATTTCAAGTAGTTATAATCTTTCAATTGTGAATAAACAAAATATTTCATACAAAATTCTTAAATTAATGATTTTAATAAGTCCTCGATTAACCCTCACATTTTTGTTCAACGTAATGAAGCTAACAAAGAGTTATAGTGAATAATCCCTTTTATTCTTTTGTAAAAATTTTGTTGTTAAAAATGATCAAGAAATCTGATGGACTATTTTTTAAACAAAATTCTCAATTCTATAAGAAAAAATTAATATATTATAAATTTATATTATTTGATTTTTCTAACAAACAATATATTCACTATGGAGATATACTTTTTTTCATACCACTCATAACATTTTTATCAAAAAAATTTAAAATAAAAATTAAAGTGTTTGAAGAAGATATAGATTTTATAAAAATTTTTTTATTAGACAAAATAGAAATCGTAACTTATATTGATGATGAAAATTATTTAACTGTTACTTCGCCTTACTGTATTGATTTAATAAATTCTTCCAATAGTCAAGTTGGTATAGGATTATTCCAGAATCGCTATTCTAAACCATATCCTATGGTAATAATTGAAACGTTTTGTAATTTTTTTTTAGTTGAAACATCAGATAATCACATAGATAAATATTATTCAATTTTTTTAAAAAAAATAAGGTCTAAATTATGCTCAGTAAAAAGTCGCACTGGAAATAATAATAAAAATTATTTTTTAGTTTCCCCTTATCTTGGTAGCGGGAGATTTAGAGATTTTTTTGGAATAAAAAGAGTTCAAATTTTAAAATTCGCAAGATCTTATTCACTTGCTAATAATTTAATTATTGCAGTTGTTGGCTCAAGTACTGATAAAAAAATTAATGATAAATTTGATTATATTGACTTAAGAGGTTCGAATATAATAGAAATTATGAGTTTAGTTTCTACTAGCAATTTTGTTGGAGGGGCTGGATTTGATAATTTTTGGATGCATTATTTTGATTTAATAAATAAACATTATTATGTTAAGTTTAGGGGACGCTTTTTATCAATAAATAGGCATAATCATTATAATTCTATTAATAAAAGTTTTTTTATGAATAGTAAATATCAGAAAGATTATATTTAAATGTTAAGTAATTCATTAAAAGTATTTATATCTCTATAAATTTTTATTTTTGACCAGTCCTGTTTTTTACCATATCCATAGTTTGTTTTAATAAATTGTATATTGTTATTATTTGACGCTATACCATCATTTATTGTATCCCCAACAAAAAAAACTTTTTCATATCTTTTTATTTGATTAAATTTATTTTTAATCAACTCACTTTTATTTTTAATTTTGGGAAAATCATTCATACATAAAATTTTTTCAAAGATAGCATCCCATTTATAATATTTAATAAGTAGGTTTGTTGGATTCGATCTTTTATTTGTGGCTATCCATAATTTGTCACCTTTTTTTAATAATTCTTTTAGAGTAGAATCAACTTCTGGATAAATTGGAGTCTTAAACACAACTTCATTGTCATATAATGATTGAAAACGGTTTTTATATTTTTCAAGAAGATGAAGATTTTTGTCGGTTAAAATCATCCTTGAGGATTCTTCTAATGTTGGGCCGATGATCATATTTTCAATAAAGCCTAGCCGGTCCGGAACAAGCTCCTGGCCTACTTTGAAATAACAGGCTTTTATGGCTTGTTCTGAGTCAACAAGCGTTCCATCAAAATCAAAAATCCAAAGTCTTTTCATCAAATATTCACCCAGCAGTTAGATTCAATACTTTTTTGTAATCCCTCAATTGTTTTAACATTCCAAAGAGCATCTTCAGATGAAAGTTTAGATTGGCTATTTTTTAAAATACATTCATTAAAGTGCTTAAACTCTAACTCAAAATGACTGGCCATCGGTATGATTTCTTCATGAGAACCTGATTTTTCCGTGGCATAGATGATTTTTGCTTTTTGATCCTCAGGTTGCCATATGGTTGGGATTTTGGCTCGACCAGAGGGCCCAAAAACTTCAACTTCAGAACGACGAGTACATTCAAAACTGATATCAAAGGTAGCTCGTTTATTTTGACCAAAATCAATCATTCCAGTTGTTGACATGTCAGCACCATGCTCATTAAGTTTTGATTGTGCATAAACACGTATAGGGTTTTCTTTAAAACATTGTCTTAAGGTATGAATGGCATAGGGCCCAATATCCCAGAGAGCACCGCCACCTAACTTAATAGGACGGTTTATTCGGTATTGACGTGCTGGCTGAATAGGAAAGGAGAACATGGAGTGGCCATAATTGATCTCGCCTAAGATATTAGATTTAATCATATCCAGCAATCTTTCAAATTGTGGGTGGAAGGCATACATAAAACCTTCCATGATTTTGACATCAAATTTTTTTGCCTCACCTATTAAAAGCTCAACATCAGATGTTTTAATGGCCATGGGTTTTTCAACTAAAACATGTTTTTTAGAACGAATAGCTTTTAAGGCTGTGGGGGTATGATCTTCATTTGACAGTGGAATATAAATGGCATTAATTTTTGGATGATTTATGACAGAATCGAATCCATTAAAGGGTTGCACTTTATTTACTAGCTCAGGACATGTTTTATTAATCAATGATTCGGCGGCATCCTTGCGTCTACTGCCGATTGCAACTAATTCACCATTGATTGAATTAGCGATGATAGGTAACATCTTCTCAACAATTCGTGCGGCACCCAGAATACCCCAATTTACTTTAGTCATGAATTAGCCAAATTGATAATGTTTTCGTAGAGGGCTCTTAACATTCCAAGTGCAATCTAGACCTGCTTCAAAGGTTACTAAATCACCAGGTCCAAATGAAATAGATTCACCCGTATTTGATGTGACTGTGACATTACCTTCTAAAATATAGGCAGTTTCTCTATCAGAATAACTCCAAGGGAATATCGATACTTCTTTTGTCCAGGTTGACCAAGCGTCAATGCCTAGGGACTGTTTTTCCATATCAGTTATTTTTTTAACACTCATCTGCGCCATGACTTTTCTCCTTTTGCTTAGACATCACTTTTCCGATATGAAGCTCACCTCTAAGTCTAGCGAGCTCTATTTGGTGTTGACGTTCTTTGAGGCTATTTTTTTTTTCAAGAGATAATTGGTCGTTACAATAAGGGCAGGATATACCTGGTTTGTAATCTTTTGATTTCATCTCATCAGGGGATAGAGGGTGCCTACAGGCATAACATTGATCATATTCGCCCTCAATCAAATCATGTTTTACCGCAACACGTTGGTCAAACACAAAACACTCACCATCCCATAAACTATCATTTTTAGGAACTTTCTCAAGGTATTTTAAAATACCACCTTGCAAGTGATAAACCTCATTAAAACCTTTTTCCAGCATTAGTGAGGTAGCCTTTTCACATCGAATACCCCCCGTGCAAAACATGGCAATTTTTTTGTGTTTAGCAGGTTCTAGGTTTTTATCAACGTATTCTGGAAATTCTCGAAAAGTTTTAGTCTTGGGATTAATGGCATTTTTAAATGTACCAATATCAACTTCATAATCATTACGCGTATCAATGATGATGGTGTCAGGATCTGAAATGAGCTCATTCCAATCTTCAGGTTTCACATACTGACCTACTTGCTTAGTAGGACTCACACCCTCAACACCGAGGGCTACGATTTCTTTTTTTAGCCTAACCTTCATCCGATAAAAAGGATTTTCTTTTGACCATGATTCTTTATGCTCTATGTTTTTAAAAAGACCATTAAATAGATAATTATTTTTTATATAATCATGAAATAAAGCAACATTCTCCTTATTACCTGCAATGGTGCCGTTAATGCCTTCTGAAGCAAGCAAAATCGTTCCCTTAAGTTGTTGTTTTTGGCAAAACTCTAGAATAGGTTGTTGCAACTCTACATATTTTTCATTTTTAGCAAAATGATAAAAAGCTGTGACCAAATAATTAGACATCAAAGTTCATTTATTTATAGACTTAAAAATGTTATTTTAACGCTTTTTTAAATGTTATTAAGTGATTTGGAGAACATAAATGGCAATTGAACAAACATTATCGATTATTAAGCCGGATGCAGTAAAAAAGAATGTGATTGGCGAGATCTATTCGCGCTTTGAGAAGGCTGGCTTAAAAATAGTCCATGCTCAAATGATTGAATTAACTAAAGAGGAAGCGGAGGGATTTTATGCCATTCATAAAGATCGACCTTTCTTTAAAGATCTTGTTGAATTCATGACATCAGGTCGTGTCATGATTCAAGTTTTAGAGGGTGAAAATGCTGTTGCACTCAATCGTCAACTCATGGGTGCAACCAATCCTAAAGAAGCCGATAAAGGCACCATTCGAGCTGATTTTGCTGAAAGTATTGATGCGAATGCTGTGCATGGTTCAGATTCACTTGAAAATGCTAAAATTGAGATAGATTATTTCTTTGGTTAGTTTTATTGCAAAATTTACTTGACTTTAATCATCATGAATTGACCGAGTTTGTTTCAAAATTCGGTCATAAATCCTTTCGTGCTAATCAACTTTTGCGCTGGATTTATAAATCTGGTGAGCAATCGTTTGACAATATGTCAGATATTGCAAAAGATTTTAGAGAAACATTACATTCTAATGCTCAGATTACCCTTCCTCAAATTAAGTTAGATCATACGTCTCATGACGGTACCCGAAAATGGTTACTGAATGTTGGAGAATCTAATCTTATTGAAATGGTTTTTATCCCAGAAACATCAAGAGGTACATTATGTGTTTCATCTCAAGTGGGTTGTGCGCTTGAATGCACTTTTTGTTCTACTGGTCGACAAGGATTTAATCGTAATCTAACATCTGCTGAAATTATTGGCCAATTATGGCTTGCAAATAATTTAATTGATAAAAGTGAAAATATTAAACAAAACGCTGTAACTAATGTTGTTATGATGGGTATGGGTGAGCCATTAACCAATTATAAAAATGTTGTACATGCCTTGGAAATGATGCTGGATGATAGGATATATGGGTTAAGTCGAAGACGAGTTACATTATCAACGAGTGGGCTTGTACCCGCCATTAATCAATTAAGAGAAGATTGCCCAGTATCATTAGCAATTTCATTGCACGCTTCTAATGACCAACTAAGGGATCAGATTGTGCCAATTAATAAAAAATACCCTATTAAATCTTTAATGGAAGCTTGTTCAGCTTACATTGAAAAAGCACCGCGAGATTTTATAACTTTTGAATACGTGATGTTAGATGGTATTAATGATTTTATAGATCAGGCTAGAGAGCTGATTAAAATTACTCAGGATGTTCCATGCAAATTTAACTTAATCCCTTTTAATCCTTTTCCAAATAGTGGATATAAATGTTCCTCAAAAGATACCATCAGAGAATTTCAAAAAATTTTAATTGATGCTGGTATTGTAACAACTATCAGAAAAACAAGAGGTGATGATATTGATGCTGCTTGTGGACAATTGGCAGGAAAAGTAATTGATAAAACTAAAAGAACAAAATTTGTGAGTAAAATTTGAAAAATATTACTAAGCAAGAATTTATGATAGAACAAAAAGATAGACTTAGCTTGTCTAAACATAAACCCATGTGTTTATGGTTTGAGGGGCTCTCGGGGTCTGGTAAATCTACTTTAATCAATTACTTAGATCAATATTTAGTAAAAAATAATTTCCATACTTATATGTTGGATGGTGATAATCTAAGATTAGGCCTTTGCAGCGATTTGGGTTTTACTGAAAGTGAAAGAAATGAAAATTTAAGAAGAGCATCAGAGGTTGCAGCACTTATGGTTGACGCTGGAATTTTTGTGTTGGCTGGTTTTATAACCCCTAATGAGGCCCAAAGACAATTAATTAGAACTAAGTTTAAGGAAAATCAATTCATTGAAGTTTTTATTTCAACTCCTTTAGAAATCTGTGAAAAAAGAGATATTAAAGGTCTTTATAAGAAGGCTAGAGAGGGCAAAATTGATAATTTCACTGGAATCTCAAGCCCATTTGAAACCCCACAAAATGCTGATCTAATATTAGATACTAGTGATAAATCAATTAGTGAGTGTGTAAATACAATTATTTCTTTTTTAAGATTATGATCAATACTCAAGAATGCTTATCCATTATAAAAAAAATTATTTTGCAAGCTGGTTCAAAGGTGCTAGAAATATATCACAGCAAAGATTTTGAAATTAAAACAAAAAAAGATAATAGCCCGCTAACGAGGGCTGATATGGTTTCACATGAGATTATATGTGAATCACTTTCAAACTATTACCCCTCCATTCCAATTTTATCAGAGGAAAGTTCTGATTTCTTTTCTATTTCAAGTCCTGATAACGTATTTTGGTGTATCGATCCAATTGATGGTACAAAAGAATTTATAAAAAGAAATGATGAATTTACAATTAATATTGCTTTAATTTTCGATAAAAAACCTATTATCGGTGTAATTTATGCTCCAGCTTTAGATCAACTTTATTATGCGTCAAAAGAAAAAGGTAGTTATTATGAAACCAAAAACCTTTCAAAAAAAATAATTTCTAAAAAAGCTGACAAACATAATTTAGTTTTTGCTGTAAGCAGATCTCATATTTCTGAACAAACACTCAATTTTTTAGATTTATTCGAAAGTAATTCTATTAAAAATATTGGTAGCTCTCTTAAATTATGTGGAGTTGCAATGGGAGAAGTTGATTGTTATCCGAGGTTCGGGCCAACATCACTATGGGATATTGCTGCTGGACATATCATAGTAAATGAGGCTGGTGGTTTTGTTCTAGATAAAAGCTTGAATGAGATAGAATATGATTTTACAAAAGGCTATTTAAACAGCGATTTTTTTGCTGTTAATCAATTTTTTTACGAAGAACTCTTAAATGATCAAAAAAAATACTTATCAAGTTAAAGTCGGTAATATTTTTATAGGTGGGGGTGCACCAATAGTCATTCAGTCAATGACCAATACCGATACCGCTGATAGATCATCCACTGTTAATCAAATCATTGACCTCTGGAAAGCTGGTTCTGAAATCGTCAGAATCACTGTCAATAATGAGGATTCAGCAAAACAAGTTGAAAATGTTAAAAAATCCCTTCTAGATCAAGGATGCGATGTTCCTTTGGTAGGTGATTTTCATTTTAATGGACATAAATTACTTACAAAGTATCCTAAATGTGCAGAGCTTCTTGATAAGTATCGAATTAATCCTGGTAATGTGGGAAAGGGTTCAAAGCGAGATGATCAGTTTTCAACCATGATCAAAATTGCCATTGACCATAATAAGCCGGTACGGATCGGAGTAAATTGGGGTAGTCTTGATCAAGATTTATTAAAAAAATTAATGGATCTTAATGCTACGAAGAAAAATCCAGATTCTGCTGAAATAGTTATGCAAAATGCCCTTATTTCATCAGTTATAGATAGTGCAAAATTGGCTGAGGATATAGGTTTAAATAAAAATAAAATTATTGTTTCATGCAAGGTAAGTGAGGTTCAAGACCTAATAAATATCTATACAAAATTATCAAAGCTATGCAGCTACCCTTTACATATTGGGTTAACCGAGGCTGGCATGGGAACTAAAGGTATTGTGTCATCAGCTGTATCAATTGGTCATTTATTGCATAGTGGCATTGGCGACACAATTCGTGTTTCTTTAACACCTGAACCTAATGGTGATCGTACTGAAGAGGTGAAAGTCTCGCAGCAAATTCTTCAATCACTAGGTTTAAGATCTTTTAAACCATCCGTGATTGCTTGTCCAGGATGTGGGAGAACAACGTCGAGTTATTTTCAAGAATTAGCGAATGATATACAGTTTTTTTTAAATGATTCAATGCGTAGCTGGAAAAGTCAGTTTGAAGGTGTTGAAGAGATGAAGGTGGCCGTTATGGGTTGCGTGGTTAATGGTCCTGGAGAGTCAAAAATGGCAAATTTAGGTATTAGTTTACCAGGTACAGGTGAAATTCCAGTGGCACCAGTCTATGAGGATGGTAAAAAAACAGTCACCCTGAAAGGTGATACTATTGCGATTGATTTTAAACAAATTATTGAGTCTTACATTATTAAAAATTATAAGAAAAAAAATGTTTAAACAATTTCAATCAATAAAAGGTTTCTATGATATTCCCCCAGATAGGCAAAAATTATTTCGCCATTTTGAGGAAGTTGCACTAAATATTTTTGATTCCTATGGTTATGATGAAATTGGTTTGCCTATTGTCGAACCTACAGGGCTCTTTATCGATAGCGTTGGCTCATTTACTGATATTGTTGAAAAAGAAATGTACAGTTGGGTTGATCACTTAAATAACGATAAGCTTACCTTAAGACCTGAGGGTACAGCTGGCTGTGTTAGAGCGGTGATTCAAAACTCTTTGACCTACAATGGCCCTGCAAAATTATTCTACCGTGGCCCTATGTTTAGACATGAAAATGTTCAAAAGGGAAGACAAAGACAGTTTACACAACTAGGCGCAGAGTCATTTGGTATTGAGAATCCCATTGCGGATGCTGAACAAATAATTATGTTAAGTCGTCTTTGGGATAATCTTGGACTTAAGAATATTAAATTAGTCATAAATTCTATTGGCGACAAAGATTGCAGGCAAAAACACAGACATGAATTAATAGAATATTTCAAAAAAAATAGTTCATTGTTAGATGAAGATTCAAAAAGACGTTTAAATGACAATCCTCTCAGAATTCTTGATAGTAAAAATCCTCAAATGCAAGATATGTTAAATGGCGCACCCAAAATAATGGAGTATTTAAATGAAAGCGCTTTGAATCATTTTAATGAATTAAAAAGATTGCTTGATGAAAATCAAGTTAAATATGAAGTAAATTCAAGACTGGTAAGAGGTCTTGATTATTACAATAGAACAGTTTTTGAATGGATTTCAAATGATTTAGGCAGTCAAGGCACCATTGCCGGTGGCGGAAGGTATGATTATTTAATTGAAAATTTAGGGGGTAAGTCAACATTTGCTTGTGGCTTTGCCATTGGTATTGAGCGTATTGTTTTGTTGTTAGAAAAGTCAGAAAACCCTCGATCATTTTACAACTCTGATATCTACATTGTCTGCCAGGGCCATGGCACACAAAATTATGCTATCAATATTGCTGAAAAATTAAGAGCTAATGACTATAAGGTTTCTATGAATTTAGAAAATAGTAGCTTTAAGTCACAATTTAAAAAGGCGGATAAATCTAATGCAAAGATTGCCATTATTATTGGTGAAGATGAATTAAAAAATAATATTATTCAAATTAAACTTATGCGAAATGAAAGGTCTCAAGAAAGTGTTGGTGTTGACGATTTATTGCATCGCGTAAGAGATATATTTAAAAATTGAAAAAAACAATACTCAGAATAAATAACTTAAGTATCTTTCCTAAGATAAATCCAGATCTTAAGTTGGTTAAAAATATTTCATTTGATCTTCCTGAAGGCAAAACTACATGTATTGTCGGTGAATCAGGTAGCGGAAAAAGTCTAACAGCGCTTTCTATCATTAAATTATTATCATCTCAGCTAGAATTAACAGGAGATATTTTTTTCAAGAATAAAAATTTAATTAAAATCAAAAACAACGAGATGAGATCCATGCGAGGTAAAGAAATTTCTATGATTTTTCAAGAACCTATGACCTCCCTTAATCCTGTTTTAACTATTGGATTTCAAATTGAGGAATCTATTTTAGTTCATAATAAATTATCTAAAAATCAATCTAGAAAACGTACCGAGGACTTACTAAAGCTTGTTGGCATAGATCCTGATAGGTACAACAGCTTTCCAGATGAATTGTCAGGCGGACAAAGACAAAGGGTGATGATTGCAATGGCAATGTCTTGTGATCCTTCACTGTTAATTGCAGATGAGCCTACAACGGCCTTAGATGTTACAGTTCAGGCACAAGTTCTTAAATTGTTAAATACATTAAAGCAAAAAAAAAAGATGACAATGCTATTTATTACCCATGATTTTGGTGTTGTAAATGATATAGCTGATGAGGTCATTGTTATGTTTAAGGGTAATATCGTTGAAAAAGGGTCTGTTGGTAAAGTTTTAAAAAACCCAAAGCACCCTTACACCAAAGCATTGATGAGATGTGTACCCGATATTCATGGAAGAAAAAAAATCCAGCCCATTGATTATAGGAAATTAGAAAAGGAAATGACATCCCTATGAGCACTATTCTAACGGCCAATAATTTAACTAAGCAATACTTTCAGACTAGAGGTTTTTTTTCAAGAGTGCATAAGACCATTAATGCTTTAGATAACATTAGTATTGAAATTGAGGCAGGGAAGACTATGGCCGTTGTCGGTGAGTCAGGTAGTGGTAAATCTACACTCGCTAAGGCACTTATCAGGTTAATTAATATTGATAGCGGAGATATATTTTTTAAAAATAAAAAGATTAGTGATCTTAGCTCTAAAGAGATGATGATTTATAGAAAAGATATCCAGATGATTTTTCAAGATCCTTACGCATCGCTTAATCCGCGCTTTAAAGTCAAAAATATTTTAGAAGAGCCATTAATAATTAATAAAATTGGTAATAAATCTGAAAGAAGTAAAAAAATAAATTCAATGATTGAAAAAGTTGGATTAACTAGTGAGGATCTAGAAAAATACCCTCATCAATTCTCTGGAGGGCAAAGGCAAAGAATTGGAATAGCTAGGGCTTTAATTCTTGAGCCTAAAATTATTATTTGTGATGAGCCGGTGTCTGCACTAGATGTGTCAATACAGGCCCAAATTTTAAATTTACTCAAAAAATTACAAAAAGAGTTTTCTTTAACCCTTTTATTTATCACACATGATCTGCGAGTGGTAAGACAAATTTCAGACTCAATCTATGTTATGCGATCAGGAAAGCTTATGGAGGAGGGTAAAACTGATATAATCTTCCAAAATCCTAGACATGAGTACACAAAAATGCTCCTAAATTCAATTCCAGGAAATATAAAAAGGTAAAAAATGGCATTAGATTTAAATGAAGATAAAGATTTAAACGAGAAAGTATCAGTTTTTTTCTCAAAGAATAAAAAAAATATTATTCTTTATTCCATAATATTTTTAGTATTTTATTTTGCATCAACTTTTTATATTAACTGGGGTGAAAAAAAATATTTTTTGGCTTCTGACTTGTATCAAAAAATTCAGTTAACTCATGAAATAAACGATGCAGAGGGATTAGCTAAAGAATTAAAAGAAAAATACGCTAATACTGCCTACGCTTCAAGAGCTAGTATTTATTTAGGCAATATTTATTTTAAAAATAAATATTTTTCTAAAGCCCATGAGTCATATAAATGGGCCACAGATAATGCCCCTGAATCTTCGATTAGCTCATTAGCTTATTATCAACTTGGTGTGATGTCATTTACACAAAAAGAATTTGAGGCTGGAATTGAGTATGCAAAATTAATTAATGACAATGGTTTTATCGGACTTAAAAATAATCTTTTAGGCGATCTTTATAATTCTATTTCTAAGTCAGGGGAAGCAAAAAATCATTATGAAATTGCCTATGATTTTTACAAAGACAAAAATGATCTTGCCAAAGTTATTAAGATTAAAATTGATTCAATTAGTTAAAAGTAAATTAATCTTTTTTTTATCTTTTTTTCTTTTATCCTGTTTTGGACCAGTTAAGGAATTGAAATATCAGATTGAAGATAGTTGGGATGATAATCCTTCCTATGCTAGTAACCCAAAACCATTAAAAGATAATTTCGATAATAAAATTAGTATAAGCATCCATTTAAATGGATCTTTTTCAAATGAAATAAAAAGAAATCTATTTATCTCCTCAGAAGATGATTTAATTTTTTCTCCTTCATCGATTGATGAAATAAGTGCATTAAATATTAATAATTTTGGTAATAGTTGGATTTATTCTCATGATAAAAAAATTACCTCTGGCCTTGTTATAAAAAATAAAAAATTATTTTTTGTTGATTATGACGGGTATTTAATATCGTTATCATCTCAAGGTAATCTAGAGTGGAAATCATTTGTTGGTGAAGTTTATTCTCCTCCTTTATCATTTAATAATTCGATTGTTGTTAAAACAACTAATAATAAGTTTATCTCTCTTAATACTCAGGATGGTTCTGTTCAATGGTTTTACCAATCCCCAGTATCACCTTTACCAATAAGGTCATGGGGCGAAATGAATTTTTCTAATGGTGTAATATATTCTGGCATAAGCTCTGGAAAAGTTTTAGCAATCAATGCTAATAACGGTTTACTTGTATGGGAATCTTCTTATAGTCCTCCAAAAGGAGTAACTGAAATTGAAAGATCTAACGATACTACAAGTAAAGTTGTTGTTGATGAATATGCACTTTATGTTGTTTCAAGCGATGGTGATTTATCAGCTATCTCAATAATTGATGGTTCAATTTTATGGAAAAGACCCTTTTCAAGTTTTGCTGGGTTAACTATGCATGAGAATTATCTTTATATTACACACAATTCAGGTTCAATTTATTGTATTGATAAAAATACACAAAAAGTCATTTGGAGGAATGCAGATTTGATGGGCCGAGATGTTTCAAGAGGTTTTATTTACCAAAATCAACTTATTGTGTCAGATTATGAGGGGTATTTACATTTTATTAATCTTTCTACTGGTATTATTGATGCACAATTAAAAATTTCAAACAATATTGTTTTAGAGCCGCTTCTCATAAATCAAATCGACAAATTATTTTTTATGTCAATTTCTGGTGATTATGTTTTAATTTCAGTTGATTTGAGTAATATAAAAGATTCATTACCAGCTAAAATTGAAGAACTTAAAGATATTGGCGCATATAAAAATAATGAAGAATCAGAAATTAAGCCAAAAAATTCAGATGAAGAATCAATCCTTGATCAATTAATTTTTTGGGATTGATCGTGAAAACTATAGCACTGATTGGTAGACCCAACGTAGGTAAATCAAGTTTATTCAATATTCTTACAAAAAGTAGGGATGCTATTGTTGCTGATTTTCCTGGCTTAACTAGGGATCGACATTATTCAAAAACGAAAATTAATAATACTAGTATGCTGGTTGTTGATACGGGGGGGCTTGAGTCATCAAATAAAGAAGAAATTTTTAAGAGAATGTATGATCAAGCAGAACAGGCAATTGATGAAAGTGATATTGTATTCTTTATTGTTGATGGGAGATTAGGCATACATCCGCAAGACGAGGAAATTGCGGGATTACTTAGAAAAAAAAATAAAATTACATTACTTATAATTAATAAATCTGAGGGTTTAAATAAAGATCTATTGATTTCAGAATTTAGTACTTTAGGGATTAGAAATCATATTTGTGTTTCAGCTTCTCACAGAGAAGGAATAAGTCTTATAGAAGAATTTTTGCTTCCTTACTCAATAAATACGTCAGTCAATACAATTGATAGTAAATTAATTAAAATTTCAATTCTTGGTAAACCGAATGTAGGTAAATCTACATTAATTAATTCAATTTTGGGTGAAGATAGATTTATCGCCTTTGATCAGCCTGGAACTACAAGGGATTCGATATCTGCAGATTATGAATATAAGGGGAAAAAAATAGCAGTTATAGACACTGCAGGTATCCGTAAAAAAGGACGTGTTACAGATGTAATTGAAAAATTTTCTTTATTAAAATCAATTAAATCAATTGCTGAATCTAATATTTCTGTTTTAGTCATTAATGCCGATGATGGTCTTGGGGCACAAGATTTACAAATTTTAGGTTATATAATTGAGTATGGTAAACCTCTTGTTATTGCTGTAAATAAGTGGGACTTGTTAGACCCCTATAAAAAAGAAATTTTTATAAATAGCATTCAAAAGAAAACCCATTTTTTTACAAACTATGAAATTGTTTATATTTCTGCTCTAAAAAAAATGGGCATAAATAAGTTATTTAATTCAATTTTTCAGGCATTTAATTCATCAAAAAT
>Ga0222714_10000827_pt1 | contig 35154 bp, 56 predicted proteins | sample C33_3DmetaG_FD_165048 | JGI IMG/M metagenome (GOLD analysis project Ga0222714, IMG submission 165048) | Estuarine water microbial communities from San Francisco Bay, California, United States - C33_3D | ecosystem: Environmental > Aquatic > Marine > Unclassified | place: USA: California... | reverse complement strand
GATGATGTTAAACACGAAGAGAAGATAAAGTTCGAAAAGGTTATGGATAAGGTAGAGGATATTGTGGAGGATTGGTATTGGTACGACAAAAAGATATTCAATATTCATTTTTATGAGGAGATGAGTATGAGAAAAATCGCAAGAAATACTAAAATTAGTTTAAGTTCAATATTTAATACATTAAGCAATGGCAAAGCGAAAATCAAAGAAGGTGCAATCGAAGAGTATCGAGAGTACCGTAAATCAAAAAAGTAGATCGCAAGGTCTAGGAGACACCTTAGAAAAGGTGTTTAAGGCTACCGGTGCGGATAAGGTGGCTAAGTTTGTTTTAGGTGAGGACTGTGGATGTGATGAACGTAAGAAAGTTTTGAACCATCTATTTCCCTACAGAAAACCAGAATGTTTGTTGGAAGATGAATACAATTATCTTAATGAGTTGTTCACTGCGAATAAAACTACAATAACCGTAGACCAACAAGTGAGGATGATTGAAATATACAATCGAGTATTTAAGGATAATGCAGAGCCTACAGCTTGTAGCAAGTGCTTTAAGGACAACGTATATAATAAGCTCCAAAGAGTTTATAAGGAGTATAAGTGATGACTGAGGAGGAATTGTTTGCGTATCTAAAGGATACGATATACCCTGATTTAGTCAAAAGCCATAAGCCAATGAGCAGGTGGGATTGCTATAGTCCGCATTTTTACCACCGTATAGAATTGAAATGTAGAGGTAGGCATTATGATACTCTTTTGATTGAGAAGAAAAAATACGATGCACTCCACCTTAAATGTAGTGATACTATAGATACTCCAATATATATTAATTCAACACCTGAAGGAATCTATAGCTTTAATCTGTTTGAAATAACTCCTGTATGGGAGGTACAATTCCATAATAAAACAACCCACTTCACAGAAACCCATAAAATCAAAAAGATGGTTGCGATGTTGGATATAAAAGACGCTAAAAAATTATGAGCAGTTCAGTAGACAAATATTTTGACTTATTAGAATCAGGAGGGTATGTTACATCCTCCACAAATGACAATCCAAAAGTAGACTCAATCGTAGAGGCTGTTAAGGATAAGTACGATAGTAGAAGTAGAAAAGGTATTGAAACCTATAAGACTACCTTGCAAGATAATCCGGATGGATTTTACGCATTTTTAAACCACCTACAAGAGGAGCTTATGGATGCTACGCTATACATTGAGAAACTTAAACGTCTAAACAGATGAAAGAATCTGAGTTAATTAGGATGAAGAGGGAAATAAAACTAACCCAACAAGCGTTAGTTGTAGCCCTCGCTAAAATAGAAAGAATCGAATCTAAATTAGAAATAGATGCCACTACTGAAACCAAAGAAGTACGAGACGAATAAGGATTTTACAAGACGTTGTATGGGGAATGCTAAGATAGGAGAAGAGTACCCAGACAGAGACCAACGGTTTGCAGTTTGTCAAACAATTTGGAAAGAACAATTCAATCCTAAAAAATAATTTGGATTATTAAGATTTTATTCTATCTTTGTTAAAAACAAAGGTAAAATGAAAATACTTAAATTACTATTATTAAATCCCCACTACACGCTGATATTCCTATTTATAGGGGTCTTCTACATTATTGAGGTCATAATAGAGGTATTGATGATACCTTTTCTGTATACCTTAGATGGTATAGAAATGTTAATAAAACAACTATTAAAACTTGTAAAGTAATGGGAAGAACAAAAGAATTATTAGGAAACTTCGACTACGAAGAACAAGCAATGGAATTTTATTCTAGACTTGAATTACTCCGACAAATGGAGGAAGAACTTGTAGACCCTACAATACCGGAGTCTGTCAAGAGATGTATCTTAAAAACGATACTATTATGAATCCAAGAACTATTGTTACTTTAGATGGTAGATTTTGGCAAATCCAGGATATCTTAAATAAGATGATGGATGATGAATTCTACTTTGGATATTTGGGGGAGAATGCACTCTCCTCCTCATCGTGTACTAAGTTATTAGACTCACCTCTTAAGTACCAACAATCCTTAGGAGGTTCTAAAGAAAATTCACCCGCATTGAGAATCGGATCACTATTCCACTACAAGATATTAGAACCAAAGAAATGGGACTCCCTAAAATTTGTAGATGTTAAGAGTAGAAACACAATCAAGTTTCAGGAAGCATTATCTGAATATGGGGAAGCCTATACAATAGGTGAGAAAAGACAAGCTGAGGATATGGCAAATACCTTTCTCGTTAACTCTAGGTGTATGGATATGTTGCACCATACTAGACAAGAGGTTCCTAGTATTGGTGAGATATTTGGTTTTCCATTTAGAGCTAAAGCTGATATCTTAGGAGATGGATATATCGTAGACCTAAAATCCACAGATGATGTCAAGGGGTTTAGGTACTCCGCTAATAAGTGGAATTATGATAGTCAAATGTATATTTATTGTACATTGTTCGACATACCTTATGATTGCTTTACGTTTGTGGTAATTGACAAGAAGTCAAATGCGCTAGGCATATTTGAATGTAGCAAGGAGTTTTATCTTAGTGGTAAGGCTAAGGTAGAAACAGCTTGTCAGATTTATAGGGATTACTTTGTAGATAAGAAACGTTCTCCGGAGGAGTTTTATTTATACGATGTACTATAGTAAAGAAGAATGTTATAATGAGACTTATTTGTCGCTTACTCTTGGAGTAGTATCTGAGGAGGATTTAAGACACTTAATGAGTTTCTATGAGGATACTGAACAGTACGAATGTTGTGCTGGTATTGCTCAAGCTTATAAGGATTACAAACAAGCAAAAAGAGTTTAAAATGACAATAGAAGAAATTAAGAGAACTGTTGAGAGATATTATGGGTTTGAAGACATTGCTATAAAGTCTAGAAGGATGGACTATGTATGTGCTAGAATTGTTTATGCTATATTATGTAGAAGGAATACTCCAGCTAGTTACACAAGGATTGCTGACTTATTAAATAGAGACCACTCCACAGTTATCCATAGTATAAAAACTTATAACGATGTTTGGTGTAGGAGTCCTATTGGGTTTAAGAAGGAGTTGATGGATGTACAAATATTAGAAGAGCAGATAGAGATTAACTTCAACAATATAGAGAACAGACCTGAGCTTTTTGATATTTATAAACGACAGGAGAATCATATAGATAAGTTATCAAATAGGTTGATGATTTTACAACAGGAGAATATACGGCTCAATAAAATGATTGAGTCAGTTACTCCAAAATTAAGGGTATTGGGAATAGACATAAATAACTATGCATAATGGAAGAAAATGAGAAACCTAAAAAGCTAGATGGTAGACGTAATAACGGTGCTGTCAAAGGTATATCTAGAGGTCAGGGTAGGCCTCCAAAGATAAAAGAGAAGGAGACCAATGCTTTGACTCTAAAAGCTCTAACAAAGGCTTTTGGTAGTGAAGAGAAGGCTTGGATTCACGTTGCTAAGAAAGCAGCCGAAGGTAACTTCAATTACACTAAGATGTTATGGGAGTACCGATACGGTAAGCCAAAAGAGCAACAGGACTTAAACGTAAATACTAATATTAATATCCCGGTTGTAGACTTCTCTAAGCCGAAGACTATAGATGTGGATCACGAAGAAATAAAAGATAAAAAAGAATAAATTATTTGGCAGTTGGAAAATAATTTATATCTTTGTCCCTATAAGGCGGTATCCGAAAAGCCAATAGAGTAGGAATTATTAAATTTATATTATTATGTTTATTTCAAAAGTAGAAATGTTGCCATTAACAAAAATCAATCTAATTGATGGTAACCGAGACATTAACGAAAGCCACGTTCAGAAGATGTACGATCTTATTGCTGATAATGGCTTTGCAGACACAATCAAGGTTGTTCAACGAGGTAAAAAGTATTTTGCTGTAGAGGGACAACATCGCTTAGAGTCATTAAGACTCCACAAGATTAAAGAAGTCCCTTGTTCAATCATTGATTGGCTTGGCGATGACTTTGAGGAAATACAATCCTATATTATTGACCTCAACGCCCATAACAGATCTTGGACTCTTTATGATTATGTTAAGTCTTGGAGCGATAAAAAGATTCCTAATTATGTCCATTTAAGAAATCAGATGATTAACTATCAGAAAACTTTATCCAATGGGGTAGTTGCCACTTGTTATGATGGTTTGGCTAGAAGTCATTCCCCACTTAAAAAAGGGAAATTAAAGTTTATTGACGTTACATTCTCAAATGATCTAGTTGAAACATTATCTAAACTTGTAGGGTCTTTTGGTAAGAAAAAATTACCAGCACAAGTGCTTAGACACGCAGGAGTTAAAATGTTAAATTTTGATGACAAGTATGGGATTTTGAAGGCTTTTAAGTTTTCAGTTACAACCCACCTTTCTAGCACATCAGAACCTCTACCGGATGGTGATGAATCATTTGGATATTGGTTTGAAAATGTTGTTGTTAATGTTTATAATGAAAGATAAATCATAAAGATGGAAAAGATAGAACTGAACCCAAAATACCAACAGCTTTTCGAATCACAAAGTAGATATTTTGTAGTTACCGGAGGAAGGGGTTCGGGGAAATCATTTGCTGTAAACACTTTCTTGGTACTCCTCACTTATGAGAGGGGTACTAAGACTTTGTTTACTCGTTATACGATGAGTTCTGCATCTATGAGTATTATCCCTGAGTTTAGGGAGAAGCTAGAGCTTATGGGGATACAAGATCAGTTTGAAATAACTAAGACCGAAATTACCAACAAGTTAACCGGTAGTTCAATATACTTTAGCGGTATTAAGACTGCAAGTGGAGACCAAACTGCGAAGCTAAAGTCTATACAAGGTATCAATACATTTGTATTAGACGAAGCAGAAGAGCTTAATGACGAAGCATCCTTCGATAAGATAGACTTCTCCATCAGAAGTAAGATAGCAAAGAATAGATGTATCCTTGTTCTAAACCCTACTACTCGTGAACATTGGATATACCAAAGGTTTTTCCAAAACCGATCGATAGAGGATGGATTCAACGGTACAAAGGAAGGTGTAACCTATATCCATACCACCTACCTAGATAACTTGACAAACCTATCAAATAGTTTTATTAAGGAGATCGATAGGATTAAGGAACGCAGACCTGACAAATACAAACATCAAATATTGGGAGGATGGCTACAACAAGCAGAAGGAGTTGTCTTTACTGATTGGCAAATAGGTAAATTCAATAGCGAAATAGATTCAATATTCGGTTTGGATTTTGGCTTTAGTAATGATCCAACTGCCTTAGTAGAAATTGCAGTTGACAAAGAACGTAAGATTATTTGGCTCAAAGAACATCTATATAAGAAGGGATTAGTTACCTCCCAAATATATGATTATTGTATAAGGATAGCAGGTAGGAATTTAATAGTTGCTGATAACTCAGAACCTCGACTCCTTAGTGAGATGAAGATGAAAAACCCACCTCTTAATATGAGTCCTACTATAAAAAAGAAAGGTAGTATATTATCCGGTATTGCCCTTATGCAAGATTACAATATAAATGTGGAGGGAGAGAACTTAGTCAAGGAGTTTAATAATTACGTTTGGAGTGTTAAAGGACTGAAGCCTATTGACTCTTTTAACCACTTGATAGATGCAAGTCGTTATGGAATTCAATACCTACTCACTAGATCAGTACCTAAGGGAATGTATATTATAAGATGAAGAAAAAGAAGCCAAGTCTTAAGTATATGTTTGTGCCTGATAAGAGCCATTACGATGCTTTTATTTGGTGTAATGAGAGATATATTAGGGTGTACCCTAAAATTCAAAAGGATAGTACCTATAAGCTCGTAAGGGAGGATGATGGACAAGTAGTATTTATATCTAAAGATACCTTTGACAAAGATATATTAGATGAAAAAATTTGGAGATTTTATAAATATATTTTTGATAGTAAGAAAAAATAACTATATTTGATAAAGGCTTTTTTTCTCCATAAGAGAGTTTTCATTTGTTTAAATTTGGGTTAATTGGGATGACTCCTCTAGAAATAGGGGAGTTTTCTTTTTAACAAAACTTTAACACTTTTATATTTGTCAGTTGGAGAATTATTTCTAAATTGCAGTATAATTTTAAACAAAGATAAATATGGAAAATCAGTATGACCACTTAACAATTGTTGGGATGATGCTCCCACAGAACTTCGGGAAGAAAAATGAGCAAGCCTCATTATACTTAGAAGTAGAGTCCAATATGAGTGGGGAATTCATTACTCTTGAGTTTGACCCCTATAACTTTATAGATTGGATAGGCTCTGAACAAGTCAGAGAGATAAAAGAATTTGTTAAACTTAAAATAGACGAGAAATAATGGATATCAGAGAATACATAAACGATGCTATAGATTATGCTGTAGATTCTGCAAAGAACGAAGCATTTACAATACTTTTTGAGATGATTAATGGGGAGGATTTTAACACCCTAATAGAGCAAGATATATCAGAAGGTATTGCCTACACTTGTGGGAGTAACGAAAGAGCAAAAGATTTGCTTTGGGATGATTATTACGAGGAAATCTATAATGAGGTTCGTTCAGAATTTATTGACTACTTAAAAAGAAAATTATGAGTTTAAGTAAAGACGAAATAGAATACCTAGAAAGACTTCTGGAGGACAACAAACGTACCCATATCGCCTGTCAGAATTGGAGCCAGGTAGATAGTATTGATAACACCATTAAGAAACTAAACGAAGTAAGATGGTCACTATAAGATTAACAAAGGAAGAGCTACAAGCAATTCAATGGGGGTTGGCTCGTGAGATCGGATGGAGAAGAGAACAAAAACTTTCCACAGTTTTTCTCGACAACCTCCAGGATAAATTAGACCGGTCAGATTTAACAATTCAATAGGGTTGTGAATTCAATACCCTTGTGAATTCAATAGGGGTATAAATTCAATAGGGGGGTCTCGATGAGGGGCTTCCCTTTGTTACATTTGTAACAATTTGTTGTATTTGTAACAACGTTAAAATTTTGTTAAAATGGCTGATCGCTATTGAAAACAAAAAAAAATTGTTGCTATATTTGCTTAAACGCTTTTAAGTAGTTTTAACGCAAATATTAACCAATACATTAAACAATGAAAACAAAAACAACAATTATCGAAAAACTGGACACAATTAGCCGTAAAGCTTTTAATATTACATTAGTAGTATTTTTTATGTGGCTTTTCGCTCAAATTATTATTAACCTTTAAACCTTAGAACAATGAAAACAACAACAACAATTTTAAAACGTCTCGAGCTATTGGAGAAAATTAACCTATTAAACGGTGCTTTTTTTACTGTAGAGTTTACAAAAAAAGACGGCTCGAAAAGAATAATGAACTGTAGAACTGGGGTAAAAAAATACCTGGTGCAAAACGGCCGTACTATAAAAACAGTATCACCTAGCGAAAACGGTATTTTGCGCGTTTTTGATCTTAAAGCTGGAGGATATCGATCCATCAATTTAGATACAGTCACCAAAATAAACTACAATAAAATTAACCTAAAATATAGATAACAATGACAACACCAAAAGAAACAAAGATACAAAATATAATAAAAAACGGGGCCAATTTACCGGCCCCAAAAACCCTCTTAAGTACTGGGATATCGAACGCGAAAACAGCAAAAAATAGCCTAGATACTTTTATATTATATTTAGCCCCATATAATCAAAACAGCAAAAATATAAATATTTGCCCAATGGCATCGAACGGATGTGCTAGCGCTTGCTTATTTACAGCCGGCCGGGGTATTATGCGCCCAGTACTAGAAGCTAGAATAGCGAAAACAGAATATTACTTAAGAGACAAGAAAAGCTTTATTATGCAATTGGCAAAGGAGATTTATACAAAATACAAAACAGCAAGTAAACAGCGCAAAAAAATAGCTTTTCGCCTTAATGGGACTAGTGATATCGACTTTATATATTTGCTAAAAAAATACGCAAAGCTAGATATTTCGATGCTGGGAGATTATGCCGTTTTTTATGACTATACAAAAATACTAGGGAAAGTACAAAAGTACAAAGATCACCCAAATTATTTTTTGACTTTCTCCAGGGCTGAAGATAATGAAAGCGCAGCGCGATCCGCTTTAAATATGGGTGCTAATGTTTCTGTAGTTTTTCGCAATAAATTGCCTAGATACTGGGCCGGGTATTCTGTAGTCGATGGAGATACCAGCGATCTGGTAATGATCTACAATAAAAACGTTGTTCTAGGCCTTAAGGCAAAAGGAGACGCAAAGAAAGATACAACGGGTTTTGTAGTTGGATAAATTAAACTTAAATTAAAAATACAGCCCCTTTTTTGGGGCTTTTTTTGTGGCTTTATTTTTTTAAGTTGCTTAATTATCAATGGTTTAAAGTTTAAATAATACCGGGATGGATATGTTTATATCTTAAACCAATATCAATTTACCGCTTTAATTCATAAACCCAACGCAATTTAAAGCGTTTTAATAGCCTTAAATTATACAGGTGGTATATTGATACCACAAAGATACAAAAGTCTCTTAAAACGGCTTAAAATAGCCTTAAATTTAATATATCGGGGTATTAATATAAGTACTCTGACAAAGATATCTATATGCTTGTATATTCAGCTAGAGTGTACACAAACAATCTTTTCCAACTGCCAATGTGAATCTAATAGGGTATTTGACTATATTTGTATTATGAATTCAATAGGTAGTAGTATCCCATATGATGCTGTTGTATGGTGTTGGTTTAATGGTATAGAAGTTTACTCCACGCCTGATAAGGTTAAGAAGAACTACTACAAGGTGATTGTTGATATGGAGAATATCGATATTAAAGTTAGTGAGGGTCTATACCATTTAGACGTTGTTGACTCCAAAGTATGGGAAATATATATGGATATATATCTTAAGGCAATCTCCAACTGACAGGACTATAGTACTTAGTATAATATAATATATATATATATATTTATAATATCTTACTAAGTGTAGTAAGTATCTTACTTAGTATAGTAAGTACAATACTTAGTATATTATACTTAGTACTATACTAGTATAATACTGGTAATTATTTTTTGGAGTACAAAAACAATTTCGTAAATTACTTACAATATGGCTAAGATAGAATTAGAAGTACCAACATCTTTAGAGTCAATTACCTTAGGGCAATATCAACGATATATAAAAATCGTAGATCAAAACGAAGGTGATGAGTATACGGATTTCACCAACAAGAAGCTCATTGAGATATTCTGTAATGTGAATCTGAATGATGTGGAGAAGATACCTGTTGTTGAGTTCAACAAGGTACTCAAGATTATTGAGGAGGCATTCTCCAAAAAGTATAATCTTACTCGCCACTTTACTCTTGGAGGTGTTGAAATGGGATTTATACCAAACTTAGAAGAGATGAGTCTTGGTGAGTATGTGGACGTTGAGGCTACAATATCAGATTGGCAAGACATCCATAAGGCAATGGCGGTGTTGTATAGACCGGTAAACTTTAAGAGTAAAGATAAATATACTATCGCTCCGTATAAGCCAAATGATGAGATACGGATGTGGATGAAGGAGATGCCACTTAGTGTTGTGATGGGGGCTATGGTTTTTTTTTACAATTTAGGGATCGAGTTATCGAGAGCTTCCCTAGTTTATTTGGAGAAGGAATTGAGGAAAATACCGCAAACCTCTCCTCTACATCAAACTTTGGAAAGAAATGGGGTTGGTATAGCTCAATTTATGGACTCGCTAAGGGAGACATCACAAAATTTGACAAAGTTACATCAGAACCGTTATTTAAGTGTTTGATGTATTTAACCTTTGAGAAAGAGAAAAACGAATTAGAATCGAATATGATTAAAAAAGCTATGAAGCGATGAAAGAATATTATAACCTCATTGACAACATCTACAACTACCTCAACGGTAATAATAATATAAATACCGTTACCTCAGGAGATATATTTGACGTAGACCTATCTAAACAAACTATTTTCCCACTTGCCCATATTATCGTGAGTGATGTAACGTTTAACGACCACTATATGACCTTTAGTGTGAATATTATTGCTATGGATGTGGTAGATGAGTATAAAGAGGATAAACAAACAACCCATAACCCACTTTATCAAGGAGACAACAAGCAGGATATTCTAAATAGTATGTTGAGTGTTGTAAATGGGTTGCAAAGCTCCCTTAGACGTGGAGGTATGAATGAGAACAACTACGAGATAGTGGATTCTCCAACTGCCACACAATTTGAAGATAGATTTGAGAACTTACTTGCCGGATGGTCTCTTGTTCTTAACATCGACATTCCAAACGATGAGATGGCGTTAATCAACGCTGATGGTACTTCTTGTATGACAACTACTACAACAACAACAACTGTTGCTCCATAATGGTAACTAAATTTAAAAATACAAAGTTATATCTTGAGAAAAGTTTCTCTGAGCAATTAAAAAAGATTGTAAAGGCTGAAATTACTCGATCTAGGGCAAGACAATCTAAAACAGGAAGAAGTTTTAACTCTCCAATAAATTACACCGGAACATTAGCCAATTCACTATCATCTTACTTGAAAGATACAAATGATGGATTTACTTTGAATTTGGAGGGGTTGAAATATGGAAAAGCAGTAGATGAAGGAACTAACAGTGGTTTTCCTCCAATAGAAAGTATTGTTAGCTGGATTCAGAACAAACCAGTAAAGTTATACAATTTAAGAGGAGGTTCTCTGACTCAAAGTAAGATAAGAGGAATTGCATTCGCTATATCAAGGTCAATAAATCTTAGAGGTATAGCTCCAACTAATTTTATAGATGATGCTATACAAGAAGCTTTATCTAAACTAGATGCTATATCAGACCCAATGGTACAAGATATAATGTTAAATATAGAAGACATTCTGCTTAAAGCAGGTTATATTAAGAAAGGTGATAATTATACTATAGAAAATGGCACTAACTAAGATAAATGTAAGGAGTCCGTACTATTTATTAGCAGACCCAATTACAACAACCACAACAGAACCTCCACAATTAACTGAGTTTACTTGTAGTGATGCAGGGTTTACTATGGTAGATGGAACAACCGGAAATACTATCGTAATAAACACAGACGCAACAGTTTCAGCCGGAACTCTAAATAGCGTTACTCCATCAACATATCAAGATGGAGTTGACCAAACTTATACTGCTAATATAACAGTTCCATCAGGTTACACTAACTCAGGAGAAACATTAACCACTTGTACCGCTACGGCTACTGGTACAGAAACAACTTTCCCTCCAACTACTCAAGCACCGGGATGTACAGAAGGGGGTATAACATTAACTCAATCTATAGCTGATGCCTCAGTAGATTATGGAAACTCATACATACTAAACACAGCACTTTACTTCGGCTCTAGTGGTAATTTATCTTATACAGTAACAACACTACCTTCCGATCAAGAATTAGTATCTATAAGTCAAATTGGAGGATACATAACATTTACCACAAACACAAGTCAACTTTGTGGCGATGTAAAAATAAATATAATTGCTTCTGATGATATTGGTTCTTGTGATGTTAGTGATACATTTAGACTTACAGTTGCTAATTGTCCAACGACAACAACTACAAGTACTACAACTCAACCTTCACCATCTAACGTATCGTTTAATTCAACATTAACACAAGCTGTTGGAGAAAACCCATCGTATCAAATATCATATCAATATACAACTTTAATCAATAACATACCTGTTGTAAAAACATCAACCCACACACTCCCTATAAATGGAAGTTACAACCTTACAACACTTGCAAACGTTATATCTGATGTTACAGCATCTGTTACTAGAACATCTCCGGACAACACAGTAGCTGATAGTACTACAATATTATTCAGTAGAAATCTAAATTCAGCAGAAAAAACCTCAACATTTACTGTTGGAGAAGTTGTTAGTGGAGAATCCCACACATTTACAAGTGTTGCGGATAATGATGCTTTCTATGTTGATATATCAGAAGGTTAATGAGATATATTTGTTGTCAACCTGCTAATCTGTATTTTGCTTGGCAGATAGATATAATGTTGTATAACTTTAGAGATGTAGGGATACCTCTAGAAAATGTAGACGTTATATGTGGGGTTGACAATACTGCTGATAAATATTTTGATAAATTAGCGGATAAATATCCAAAGGTTAATTTCTATTTCTATAAAGACAAACGTATAGATAAATCCTACATATCATCTATAAGACCTAATATATTAAAGCAACATTTTAAGCTCCATCCAAAATTAAGTGATGAGGCTATATTCTACCACGATTGCGATATACTATTTACGAGAAAGCCTCAATTAGAACAATATATTGATGATGATATAAATTACCTATCCAACACTAAATCATATATTGGAGCTGAATATATATTATCAAAGGGTCAAGATGTATTTGACAAGATGGTAGAGGTAGCCAACATAAGACCTGATTTAGTATTGGAAAATACCCAAAACTCCGGAGGAGCGCAATACCTTCTTAAAAACATATCTTATCTCTTTTGGCATTTTGTAGAAATAGATTCTACTAATCTGTATCGAGAAATAAGCAAGTTAAATAGGGAGAAGAAGAAACAGAATCCTGATTACCACGAACTACAAATATGGTGTGCGGATATGTGGGGGGTATTATGGAATCTATGGAAGAACAAAAGACAAACATCAATTATAAGTGAGATGAATTTTATATTTGCCACAAACCCAATATTAGATTGGGATAACTCATTAATATACCATAACGCAGGAGTAACTAACGATAGAGATGGGTTATTTTACAAGGGAAGACATATAAGGGAAATACCTCCAAAAGATTTGGTTATTGATAAGAGTTTTGCGTCTTACAAATACTACGAGGTGTTAAAAAAAGCATTATAAGGTACAATATTAACTTATGATTGTTATTTATAATACATAAATATAGATAGAATGGCAGCTAAACTATTGTATGGGGATTTAGACATTTGGGTGTATACCGGTCAGTTTACAGCCGATAGACCAACCAACCCTACTTATGCTATAAGTAAATCAGTAATATCAGGTGAGCAACACATTAGATTTGAGATATCAGAATTAGTAAAGGATTACATTGACATTGAATTTAATAATAACTATACCACAATCTCCACCCATATTTGGGTATATTGGAGACTAGTAAGATATTTTGATGACTTTAAATCCGATACTACAACCGGATATAATTTAGCTTCTACCGGTTATGGGTATTTCAAAGATGGTATAAATCCTGTATTGGGAATCGGAAAACAAATAGACAATCAATATTTATATGTTCCTACTAATGAGGCAGTAACTGTACCAGTCTATATTGGAGAGGGAGGAGTAACTTCTGTTGCATTTAATAAAGATGGGTCTACACTATCTACAATAACATATACCCCTATAACAACTCCGGTCAACGAAGAGCCGGATGACCTTATAAAATATCCAAGTAACTCAAGTAATCCCGACACAATCATAATAACCTTATCAGATGCCTCTACACAAACGCTAACTGTAGCTGCTAGTTATGATGATGAGACTTGCTCATCTACAAGCAGATTTACTCCTTATAAGGTATCATTTGTAAATAAATATGGGGTTATACAAGATATTTGGTTCTACAAGAAAAGAAAAGATAGCGTCAACATAAAAAGAGAATCCTATAGAATAAATACTATTGGAGTATTAAATGATGCGTCTGTATTCTATAATTATCAAGATACCACCGATAAGATTCTAAATGTGGAGATAGACAAAACATTTTCTATGAATACCGGGTTTCTTAATGAGGAATACAACGATGTATTGCAACAACTCCTTCTAACAGAATACGCTTGGATAACAGAGGGAGGACAAGCCTATCCAATATTACCACAAACCGGATCACTATCATTTAAAACATCACTCAATGACAAATTAATAGATTACACTCTTGACTTCAAATATGGATTTAACGAGGTAAATATTATTAGGTAATGCAAAGAGTACAATTATATATAGAGGGTCAAAGAGTAGACTTGTTTCAAGATGAGACTATAGAAGTAACGTCTACAATACAAGATATAAAAGATATTGGTAAAATATTTACTGATTATTCTCAGACATTTACAGTACCTGCCTCTTCGACAAATAACAAGATATTTCGCCATTATTACAACAATAATATAACGGAGGGATACTATGATTCAAGGATTAAGAAAGAGGCTGAAATCCATATAAACTATTTGCCGTTTAGAGAAGGTAAAGTATATCTTAATAGTGTTAAGATGATGCAAAACAAAGCTCATTCTTACACCCTTACATTCTACGGTAAATTAGTATCATTAAAAGATGCTATAGGTGATGACAAACTAAGTTCATTGGACCTTGAAGACTTCACCCACCAATATGATAATGCTACCGTAAAAGAGATATTTCAAAATGGGCTTACTGTTGGAGAAGATACTGAAGCGTTAATCTATCCACTTATAACATCTAGAAAACGTCTTTTCTACAATACAGAGTTTTCAGACACAGACCCGGAAAACACAGATGGTAATTTATATAGAGACCCAATTTCTCCAGATAACCTTAGAGGTCTTGAGTATCGTGATTTAAAACCTGCGATAAGAATATACCACATTATAAAAGCTATTGAGGCTAGATATAATATTCAGTTTACTGATGATTTCTTCTCCACTACAAATGAGCCATTCTATAAGGTTTATATGTGGTTAAGTGCTGTTAGAGGTGAGATATATGAGCAAGAGGACTATGGGTCTTATGCTTCTAGTATTAGAATAGGATTAACATCACTAGGAACTCAGTTAACAGAAATATATCAAGAACAAGGAGGTTCATCTTCTGTTGACACTAATTTATGGAATGTAAACAATACAACAGGTATAATAACTTTAAACGCAAACGCTACAAGAGATTATAGAATTGATGTATTAATAGATTCTATAACTGAGGATTCTAATATAAAAGTTAAGTTATTTGATGTTGGAGCAAATAAGGTTTATGAAAGATTTAGCTATGGGTCTGGTAACCTTGAGGTTGAATTTGTAATTACTAAACAAGCAGGAACCCATCAATTCAGATTGTTTGTTGAAGCAGACACTCAATTAGAGTTTATGATAAGAGAACTTGGGTTAGATTATGTTGGTGCGCCATCTGCGGAAATTTACAAGACCCCATTAGTATCTCTTAATCCAACCATAAACTTATCGAATAAGAATTTTATGCCTGATATAGGGGTTATGGATTTCTTAACCGGATTATTCAAGATGTTTAATCTAACAGCATATTACATTACTGACAGAAGAGATGCTGATTACGGTAAAATATTTGTAGATACCCTAGATGAGTTTTATAAGAATGTATCGGATAACCATTTCAAGGGACTAATAGATTTAACAGAATACACCGATATAACTTCTCACGATGTTGATTCTGTATTACCATTTACTGAGATATACTTTAAGTATCAAGACCCAAAGTATTTATTGTCGGAGAAACATCAAGAAGCCTTTGGTGAGGTATTTGGAGATTCTACTTATAATGTGAGAAAGAACCATCCAAATGTAGATATAGGGAAGGTATATGAGATAAAACTCCCATTCTCCCATATGAAGTATGAGAGGCTTATAGATGGGAATAAATCAGCAGAAAGTAGGGACACGTTAATCCAATGGGGGTATTCAGCATCAGGTGAATTTAACTATAGTGATGCTGAAGATGAAAACTTGACAACCACCCCTCCAACTTATACGAGTAAGCAAAAAGGTAATTATGACCCGGTATTAGATAAACCATTATTGTTTTACGCAAATAAGATGGATATATCTGGGGCTACTGAAAGATTCTTAAATTGGATATACAAGTCAGGTCAGACTAGTACGGCTACTGCTGTTACAAGTTACTTCTTCCCAGCTAACTCAATAAATGATGGTACGCCAACAGTTCCTCCATCAGCTACTCTTAATTTTGATGTTGAGGAGGATGAATGGCAAAATACCGCAGGGTATGCTTATTTCCCAGACGAGGATATAAACTCACTATACAATAAATACTATCGCACATATGTTAGTGATGCTTTTGATGCAACCAAAAGACTCCATAAGGTAACTGTAAATTTACCTGCTTATGTGGTGTTAAATTATAGACTTAATGATAAGATTAAGATACAAGATAGCCTATTTACGATTAATTCTATAAGTACTAATCTCAATACAGGTAAAACACAATTAGAATTACTTACTTATCGTAAGGTTTACGAATCTAAGATATTTACTATTGATGGAGAAACCGGTACAGATGGACAAGTACTTACCGCAGATATAACAACAATAACAGCAGATAGAACAGATATATTTGTATAATATGATAAAGACTATATTAGAATTATTAGCGATGGATGATTGGTACGGTGTATCGGAAGAGGTAGATATTGCTAAAGGTAAGTATAAAGCTTGCTCTAATTTTGCTGATGTTAAAAAAACAATAAAACAAAATTATTATGGCAGCAAATAAGAAGATATTAATAGAGGTATCGGTCAGAGAGACTGGATCAAAGGCTGTTGGTGATGCTGCTAGTAAAGCTGTTAAGGATTTATCTAAACTAACTGAGGAGGAAAAAAGAAATAGGATTGAAGCTGATAAGCTCAAGATAACTAATGCAGATTTAGCTGCATCATTTAGAGAGCAAGCTGCTGCCGAATTAGCTGCTGCTAACAATGGTAAACCTTTTCGCGCTCAAGCAGGTCTTAATAATGCTATACTTTTAGAAACATCTCGATTAGCTTCTGACGCTAGTTATGGGTTTACTGCTATTGCGAACAACTTATCGCAAGTAATAAGTTTATTTTTTAGTTTTAGTAAAACTGCTGGTAGTGTTAGAGCCGCCCTTGGGCAACTAGGTAAATCTATTATGGGGACTGGAGGGCTGTTAATTGCTGTACAGCTTTTGATTGCATTTGGCCCAAAGATAGTAGACTTTTTTAGAGGTGGTGCTAAAGCAGCCGAAGAATTCAAAAAGAAACTAGACGATTTAACAAAATCATTAGATGAGCAAATATCATTATTTGATATGTTATCATCATCTTTCTTTGACTATAATTTGAGTGGTCAAGCATTATCTGATACCGCTTCTATATTAGAAAATAGATTTTCTAAGTTTAATACCGGAATGGAAAAACTCAGAAAACAAGGTCTTGACAAGAATGATGAATCTATAGGTAATTTAGTGAAATCCTTTGGTAGACTATTGGATGTTGAAAAAGAGATTATTGAAGTTAGTGAGAAGTATAAAAAGCGTTTAGAGGAAGATGGCGGTGAAACTGAAAGGTCAATTCAGTTAAGAGGTCGATTCAAGGAGTTAATTAGAGAACTTATTGAATTACAAAAACTATTTACTTTAGAGCAAGAAAAAGGCACTTCAACAACTAAAAGATATAAAAGAGAATTTTTAAGATTTACTGAAGAAATTCAGGCGGCTCGAAAAGCTCTTATTCAATCATTAATAGACGATAAACAAGATGAAATTGCTTTAGTTGGTGAAGCAGAAAAAGAAAAACTTAGAATAGAATTTAATAGCTTTATTGAACGTCAAAAGCAAAGACTTTCTGAAGGTCGTATTACTCAACAGATGTATTATGACTCTGAGATACAAGCAGCAGAAGAACTTGATAGAGCTTTATTTGCAATAAGAAACAAAACCGCAGCATTACAATCTCAAAACGCTATTGATGAGATGAATAAAGCTAATGAGATGGAAAGATTGAGATTCCAAGAATTAGCAAGAATTGGGTTGGATGCTCGTTTAATGGATGAGAGAAATGCTGGTATTAGGGCTAAAAAAAGATTAGATTTAGAGCAAGATTTATTACTTAAGAATATTGAATATAAAAAAGCAGAACTAAATAACGATAGACTAACCGCTTTAGAAAAGGCCAAGCTCCAAGCTGAAATTACAGCTATGGAGAAAAAAGAATCTGACATTAGAACTAAAATTGCATTAGCAGAACAACAAGCCAAAGTTCAAACATTCGAGGTTACTGCAAATGCTCTATCTGCATTTGGAGAGTTAGTGGGTAAAGAAACTAAAGCTGGTAAAGCACTCGCTGTTAGTTCTGCTTTAATTTCAACATACTTGTCAGCACAAAAAGCATATGAATCTCAATTTATGCCATTAGCATTAGTGGATTCTCCGGTTAGAGGTGCTATTGCAGCAGCAGCAGCTATAGCGAGTGGTCTTGCAAATGTTAAGGCTATTATTAGCGAAGGGAAAAGCAAACCATCTACAACAGCAGGCAGACCTCAAGTAGAAGCACCTGACTTTAACGTTGTTGGAGCATCCCCAGAGAGTCAATTAGCACAAACCGTAGCCGGACAACAAGCAAAACCAATAAAAGCCTTTGTAGTAGGGAAAGAAATAACATCACAACAAGAACTTGACCGTAATATTCTAACAACAGCAGGTCTTGGTGATTAATTTAATAGATATGAAGATTATAGAATTACTTATTGACGAAGAAGAATTGTTATCCGGTATAGAAGCCATTTCTATAGTAGATAGACCAGCAATTCAAGAACATTTTATTGCACTTAGTGAGCAAGAACGTCATCAATTAGCAGAAGTAGATAAAGAAAAGAAGATTTTGATGGGAGCAGCACTTGTCCCTAACAAACACATCTACAGAGCTGATGGAGAAGACGAATATTACATATATTTCTCCGAAGATACCGTAAGAAAGGCTTCTGAGTTGTTTTTAATGAGAGGAAATCAAAATAAATCCACTTTAGAGCATCAAGCAGAGCTTTATGGGCTTTCTGTAGTAGAAAGTTGGATAATTGAGGATGAAGTCCACGATAAAAGTGTAAAATATGGTATGGAGCTTCCTATAGGCACTTGGATGGTCTCTATGAAGGTAAATAATGATGAAGTTTGGCAAAATTATGTTAAAACTGGTAAAGTCAAAGGTTTCTCTATTGAGGGATACTTTACTGATAAGGTTAATATGGCGGAAATCGAAAATGTTAGCGAGATTGAAGCGACTGAGATACTTTTAGAGGTTCAAGATTATCTTGAGGCTAAGATGTACAAGTTAAAAACTTATAATGATTACCCGGATGGAGTTGTTAGCAATGCTAAAAGAGCTTTGGAATGGGCTGAAAAGAATGGTTGGGGGTCTTGCGGAACTGCCGTCGGGAAGCGCAGAGCATCGCAATTATCGTCAAAATCTAATTTGACAGTCTCCACGATTAAGAGGATGTACAGCTTCCTTTCACGCCACGCAAAAGACTTAGAGGCATCTAAAAGTTATTCAGATGGATGTGGCAAGCTAATGTATGATGCTTGGGGAGGAAAAGCAGCCCTTAGATGGAGTAGAGGTAAACTAAAATCATTAGGAGAAATAGATGATTAAGAAAAGAAGAAAATATACGGAGTCAAGAACATCTCCAACAGATACAAGAAGAGGATGTCTTTGTGCTGATGGCAAGACATACTCATCTAAATGTTGTGATGGGTCATTACAAGGTCAAGGAGTTGGAAGTTTAACAAATCAAGGAAATGAGTAGCGTATATAATACCGCATATAAGGTTCACGTTGAACACACCAATACCTCAGAGGTAAATTCTGTAAATATTGAAGATGGCGCAATGCTCCATACTGAAGAAGCCTTGTATATGGGGCATAATGGAGCAAATAAAATTGTATACCCACAAGGGGGTGTTAAGTCTTTAGGATGGACAAGATATGATGATGGTGCTTATACATCATCTAGTAAGTTATCTCTTGCTGCTGGCGTTGAAGTAACTTTACCGAATGATAGAGCTACAATATATAGAAGCCATTCAAGTTTGGACTTTTATAATGGGACTAAAATTATAGGTGAGAACGAGAATGATGTTTACTCTATGACTGTGGTATTTAGATACTCAGCAGTAAATGCTAATCAAACTTACTTAAGTCTTCACTTTGAAGGTGGTAATGGAACTCCCTATGATAGGATAAGACAAGATATTACGTTTCCTAAGGGTAATGATGTAGCCCACGATTTTCACGGAATATTTCAATATTACGCAGACGCTGACTTTATTACAAATGGGTCTGATTGGAATATAACGGCGACAGGTGGTACTGCTGAAATATGGGACATTATATTCTTTATACAACGCACTCAAAATGCAAGTTTAAGTTAAAAATCTAACACTTTGTTTTATATAAATTAATTCTATAAATAATAATTATTATGAGTTCGACAACTATTTTAAATGAGATTTTACAAAAGTTGTCTAAAGTAGCTACTGAAGATGAATTGATTCAAGAACCATCTGTTCAAGAAGAAGTCGTTGAGGCAGCAACTGAGGCAACTGAGGAAGTTAAAGAAGAAACTACCGAACTTTCAGAAGAGACTGTAGAAGCTCCAATTGAGGAAGTGGAAGCATCTGCTGAAGAGGTAGAAGCTCAAGAAGAGGAAAACCTTATGGAAGGTTATGTCTCTGAAGAGAAGTATCAACAAGATATGGCAGCCCTAATGGCTGAGATAGAAGCAATCAAAAAAATGATTGATGAGGAGATGGGTTATATGAAGAAAGAGAAAGATATGCTTTCTGAGCAAGTCAAAGAACTTTCTAAAGAACCGGCTGCTGAAGCAATCAAACACAATCCAGAAGGTGAGGCTCCAAAGAAATTTAACTTTACCTATGGGCAAAACAAGCCACAAAACACATTTGATCGTGTAATGGCTAGAATTAGTAACAAACAATAAATAAATAAAAATGGCAACTACTACTTCAATTACTACTACCTATGCTGGTGAGTTTGCAGGTCAATATATCGCTGCTGCCTTACTAGAAGGTGCTACTATCGCTAATGGCGGTATTACAGTAAAACCTAATGTGAAGCTAAAAGAGGTTATCAAAAAAGTATCTTCTAACGATATCGTTAAAGACGCTTCTTGTGATTTTACCGCTACTTCTACATTGACTCTTACTGAAAGAATTCTTCAACCTGAAGAGCAACAAGTTAACCTACAACTTTGTAAGAAAGACTTCCATAGCGACTGGGAAGCTGTACAAATGGGATATTCTGCATTTGATAGCCTTCCTCCTGCTTTCAGCGATTTCTTGATTGCTCACGTTGCAGCTAAAGTAGCTCAAAGAACTGAGAATTCTATCTGGACTGGAGATACAGCTAACTCAGGTCAATTCAACGGACTTACTACTCTTCTTGCTCTTGATGCTGCTCTTCCTGCTGCTCAAGAAATTGCAGGTACTACTGTTGATTCTTCTAACGTAATTGCTCAGTTGGGTAGCATCGTTGATGCAATTCCTTCTACTCTTTACGGTAGCGAAGACCTTTACCTTTATGTATCTCAAAACATTGCTCGTGCTTATGTACGCAGCTTGGGAGGATTCGGTGCTTCTGGTTTAGGAGCTAACGGTATCAACGCACAAGGTACTCAATGGTGGAACAACGGAGCTTTAACTTTTGATGGAGTTAAATTATTCGTTGCCAATGGTCTTGCTGATAACACAGCCGTTGCTGCTGAGAAATCTAACCTATTCTTCGGTACTGGTCTACTTTCTGACCACAACGAAGTTAAGGTTATCGATATGGCTGACCTAGATGGTAGCCAAAATGTTAGAATCGTTATGCGATTCACAGCAGGTGTACAGTATGGTATTGTTGAGGATATCGTAACTTACGGTATTACCAACTCTGCTAACTAATAACTAAAATTAACTAACTTAAAGGGTGGGTGAGCCTAGAGCCTACCTGCCCTTTTTTAATACTATAGAATTATGGCTTGTGATTTAACCGGTGGTAGACTAAAACCTTGTAAGGATGCTGTAGGTGGTATTAGAAAAGTTCACTTTGTAGACTTCGGAGACTTGGGTACTATTACCCTTACTAATGACGAAGTAACAGATATGAGCGGAACTTTCACCTACCATACTTATGATGTTAAAGGAAACACTTCTTTGGAAACAAACATTAACACTTCTATGGAGAATGGTACAACATTCTTTGAGCAAGTTGTAAATGTAACATTACACAAACTTACTAAGGAAGATAATAAGGAACTTAAATTGTTGTCTTATGGTAGACCTCACGTTTTTATTGAAACGTTTGATGGTAGCTTACTTTTGGTAGGTCGTGAACACGGTGCAGAAGTTACCGGAGGAACAATGGTTACCGGAACAGCAATGGGAGACCTTCAAGGATATACTTTGACTCTTACTGCTAATGAGGTACTTCCTCCAAACTTTGTAAGTGGAGCAACTGAAGCTGACCCATTCGCAGGAATGAGTTCTGCTACAGCTAGTGAATCTACTCAGCGTACTCCGTAATTATTTGGAGTATGAATTTAATAGGGGGGTATTTTACCCCCTTTTTTTGTATCTTGTAAAAACAATTCAATAGGGTATTAGTTATTTCAGTATGGAAATATTACCAACAACAGGAATTCAAAAACTTACCATAATCCCTCGTCAAGATGCGGATGCTCCGGTAATAAAGATTACTAATAAAGATACTCGTACAACAACAACTGTTACTCCAACCAAGACTACAGAAAAAGACTATATGGTGTTAGAAGCTGATTACGCATTATCAGAAGATACGCTTTATAGATATGTTGTTGAAAAAGCCTCAGATGATACAACTGAGATATATAGAGGATTAATCTATTGTACGGATCAAGCAAACCTTGAGAAGTATTTTGTAAGCAAAGATGAATATACTGAGGAGGAAACTTTCGATAACGAATTTATTATAATGTAATGGCACGAAGAAGACCAAATATTGTTACACCACCCCAAATAAAAGCAAAAGACTCCATTCACGTTGTGAATCTTTCTAGCTATACAGCTCCGGAAGTAGTGGAGTCTAAGAGATATGATTGGGTTGAATACGGAGAAGATAATCAGTATTTCAAGTATCTTATAGATAGATATAATGGTTCTCCAACAAATAATGCTGCTATAAACGGTATAGCTGAGATGATTTACGGTAGAGGATTAGACGCTACAGATAGTCAGTCAAAACCTCAAGAGTATGAGAAAATGAGAAAATTATTCTCCAAAGATTGTATGAAGAAGGTGTGTTATGACTATAAGATGATGGGTCAAGCTGCGCTTCAAATAATCTACTCTAAAGACCGTTCTGAGATTGTCCAAGTAGCCCATATGCCTGTGGAGACGTTAAGGGCTGAGAAGGCTTCTGATGGCGAAATAAGAGCATATTACTATAGCAATGATTGGTCTAAAGTAAAGCCAAACGATAATCCAAAACGAATAGCAGCTTTTGGTCAAGGAAACGGAGGAATTGAGATACTCTATATCAGACCTTATCGAGCAGGTTTTTATTACTATTCTCCGGTCGATTATCAAGGAGGATTACAATATGCTGAATTGGAGGAGGAGATAGCAAACTACCATATAAGCAATATACAGAATGGTCTACAGCCAAGTATGTTGATTAACTTCAATAATGGCACTCCGGATAAAGAACAGAGAGATGCTATTGAAAGAGCAATCTATGAGAAGTTTAGCGGTACAAGTAATGCAGGTAAGTTTATCCTGGCCTTTAATGATAGTAAGGAGTTGGCAGCGACTATCGACCCGGTTACAATTAACGATGCTCATCAACAATATCAATTTTTGTCGGATGAAAGTATGAAGAAGATTATGGTGAGCCACCGTATTGTTTCTCCGATGTTGGTAGGGATTAAGGATAATAGTGGGTTAGGAAATAATGCTGATGAACTTATGACCGCTTCACTTCTTATGGATAATACCGTTATCAGACCGATGCAAGTTACTATTATTGATGCTTTGGAGGAAATATTACAATATAATGGTATAGACTTAGATATCTATTTTAAGACCCTACAACCCTTAGAATTTACTGATTTGACTAATGCTATTAGTGATAGTGAGATTGAGAAGGAAACCGGTGTTAAAAGAGACGTAGAGGAAACGATTGATGAACAAATACAAGAAACTGAATAATGGCTACACCACTTTTTATAAAACGATCAGACTTAGTTAAGAATACCGCACTTAGTGGGAATGTTGACCCGGATAAGTTTCTTCAATTCGTAAAGTTGGCACAAGAAATCCATATACAGAATTATCTTGGTACTGATTTATACGATAAGATATCTAGTGATATTGTTGCATCATCATTAAGTGGGGATTATCTTACTTTAGTTAATGACTATATTCAGCCGATGTTAATCCACTTTGCGATGAGTGAGTATTTGCCATTTGCTGCATATTCTATTAGCAATGGGGGAGTATTCAAACACAATAGTGAGAATGCTACTCAACCTCTCAAGGAGGAGATAGATAGTCTTATTGCTAAGGAAAGAGATTACGCAGAATATTACACCAATAGATTTATTGAGTATATGAGTTTTAATGGGGCTACTAAGTTCCCAGAGTATTATACGAATAATAACGAGGATATATATCCGGATAAAAGCAGTTTGTTTCAAGGATGGGTACTATAAATAAAATTAAGAAGCAATATAAGCCTAAAAGGGAAAACATCATTAAGCTTAGTAATTATTTGAAAAGAGAAGATAACAAAGATAAAAAGAAATAATGTGGTTGGATTCGGAGAAATATACAAAGTTACTTGGTTTGGAAATGTTAATGAGTCTAATGGTTGGGGTATTATATATCCAATTATTGCAAAAGGAAGTCGTTTACTTGCGTCAATAGTAGAATTCTTTTCAGATAGTATAAATGTATCATCAGATCAAACAATAATATAAAATAAAAGATGGCAAAACAATTAGTAAATATCGGTACATCACCTAACGATGGGACTGGCGATCCGTTGAGAGATGCCTTTGATAAGATAAATGATAACTTTAATGAGCTGTATCAAGGACTTGGAGATGGTTCTTCTTTAGGTTTAGCCTTAGATAGTGATGGTAATATAGATGCGAGTAATAACGTTACTATAGCTGGTGATTTAACAGTAAGCGGTACTTACTTTACTGTTAATACCGAGACTGTGGAGTTTGAGGATAATATCCTTAACCTTAACCGTACTCAAGGTACTCCGGATGTAGCAACCGCTACAACAAGTGGGATATCAATTTATCGAGGAGATGGTATTACTGAGGCAAGTTTTATATTTGATGATGCAGATGATACTTGGGATTTGACCAATAGTTTGGTTGTAGCTAACACACTACAAGCTACAACATTAACCGATGGTACTGCTACTTTAACAGGCGGTACTTTATCAAATGTTACATTCGCTGATGGAGTAACTGCGGTAACACAAGCTACAAGCGATAACTCTACAAAGATAGCGACAACTGCTTATGTTAAGTCGGTGGTTACTTTAGAGGACTTGGATTTTGCAGGAGATAGCGGAACCGGTTCTGTCGATTTAGACAGTCAAAGTTTAACAATATCAGGTACTACAAATGAGATAGAGACCTCTGCAAGTGGTCAAACAATTACTATTGGATTACCAAATAATGTTGTAATAACAGGCGACCTTACAGTAGACACTAACACTTTATACGTTGATAGTGCTGACAATCGAGTGGGAATAGGTACTTTGAATCCTGCTAATGATTTACACATATCAAGTGCGAGTGGCACAAAAGCAGTATTTGAAAGAACGGGGTCAACAGGTTCTTATATTGGTTTAAAAGACAGTAGCGGTTCTTTAGTTTATTTAGGGGATAACAACGGTACTTTTGAAGTCCAAACGGCAGGTTCTTCTTATTCAACTAAATTAGCAGTAACAAGTTCAGGCGACGTAGGAATAGGGGGTACTCCTACTGAAAAATTTGAGGTGTTTGGTAATATAACATCTACTGCAAGTACAGACCCAACAATTAAAGTTAAAAGTTCTGATGCTAATTATCAAGCTCAAATGCGTTGGAATACTACTGGAAATTATTTAGAGTTTTTAACTAGATATGCAGGTACTTATTATACCAATACTCTTGTTTTAGACAGAGGCAACGTAGGAATTGGTATTACGAGTCCTGCCGCTAAATTAGACATATCATTTACAGGAGGTAGTGATTCTATTAAATCTGCCTCTACGTCCTCAACAAGTTATAATTCATCTAAATTTTACAATGATAATTCTAAAGGATGGCACAATTTAGTTTATGGTTCTGCTTATTCAGGCGGTAGTTTATTGAATGTTGGTGCTGACGGTGCTATTATTTACGGCAACACAACTTCAGGGATTACGACACTTGGTGCTTTTAATTTGCTTTTTGGTACTAACAACACCCCCCGAATGACGATAGACTCGAGTGGTAGGGTTCTTATTGGCACACAAACAGAGGGACAAGCTAATGCTGATGATTTAACTATAGCTGGTACTGGTGCTGACGTGGGGATGACTATTAGAAGTGATTCAGACAGAGGTGGAAAAATATTCTTTTCGGATGCAACGGGTGGAGCAGGGGAATATGCAGGTTATATAATATATGACCATTCTGACAATTCAATGCTTCTTGGAACAAACACAACCGACAGTTTAAAGATAGACTCAAGTGGTCGAGTAGGAATAGGGACTGATAATCCGAGCGCGGGGATTCACGTTAAACACGGAAGCATAACTACTTCTTCTGACTATTCAAGTTTTTTATCAAACGCAACTGCTAAAATAGTTGCAAATCATTCAAGTGAATATGGTATTTCGATTGGTTATGCTAATGCCTCAACTGACACTATTGGAATACAGTCTGGTAATACAGCAGCATCAAGACCTTTAAGTTTACAGCCTTTTGGTGGCAACGTAGGAATAGGTACTGATCCTGCAGTTTTACTTGACCTTGATGCCGGTACCACAACTGACATTAGAATAAGAGGTAATAAAACTGTTAACGGTAGATTAGGAGGAATAGCGTTCTACAACACATCTGCCAGTGATGTTATTGCTGCTATAAACGTAGATAGAGACGGTGCAAATGATGCAGGAGCTATTACTTTTGACACCCAACCAGCTAGTGGAGGTAATACCGAACGAATGCGCATAGATTCGAGTGGGAATGTTTTAATAAATAACAGTTCTAATAGAATAGGGGAAAGATTAAATGTTACAGGAAGTGGTATTTTGATTGAACAAACAGACGGAGGTATAGCTACAATGCTTGGTGCTTTTGGTTCTTCTGATGTTATTCTTGGAGCGTTTTCAAATAATGATGTTCAATTAAGAACGAACAATATTTCCCGAATGCGCATAACGAGTGGGGGGGCTATACATCTATCACAAGGAACAGGAAACAGTTTTATTGGAACAAATGCGGGAAATTTAGGTACTTCTACTGGTACTTATAATACAGGGTTTGGTAGTAATTCTTTAGCATCACTTACGTCTGGTAATTATAACACAGCTAATGGATACGCTTCATTATACTCTAATACAACAGGCTATGAAAATACTAGTAATGGATATGGTGCATTATATACTAATACAACAGGCTATCAAAATACTGGTAATGGATATGCTGCATTAAATTATAACACAACGGGTTCTCAAAATACGGCTAATGGACACGCATCATTATATTTTAATACAACAGGTAGTGAAAATACAGCCGTAGGGAGGAGTGCATCACACAGCACTACCACAGGAGGGGGTAATACATCGGTTGGATTTAATGCATTATATTACAACTCAACAGGAAACTATAACACAACTGTTGGCTTAAGTGCAGGAAACCTTATAACAACAGGCAATAATAATACAGTTTTAGGGTATAATGCACAAGCATCAAGTGGTACTGTTTCAAATGAAATCACTTTAGGGGATGCAAACGTAACATCTTTAAGATGTAACACCCAAACAATTTCATCGCTATCCGATGCAAGAGATAAAACCAATGTAGAAGATTTACCACTTGGATTAGATTTTGTAGATGCTTTGCGCCCAGTTAAGTTTGATTGGGACAGACGAGATGGTACAATGTCAGGTGTTAAAGATGCAGGATTTATAGCGCAAGAACTTGACGAAGCACAATCACAATACGGATGCGAAGATTATTTAGGATTAGTATATAAAAACAACCCCGAAAAATTAGAAGCATCTTATGGAAAATTAGTGCCTGTATTAGTAAAAGCTATTCAGGAACTAAAAGCAGAAGTAGAAAGTTTAAAACAACAAATAAGTTAAAAAATGGAATTTACAGAAAAACACGTTTCAGCACTTTATGATTCAGTAAACCTTATCAATGAGTTACAAGGTATTGAATCGCCAACAGAAGAACAAACCGACACCATCAACCGAAACATTGAGCATTTGGAGATTATGATGGGGAAAGAGGATTTTGTTGCACTTCTTACGGAAGAACAAATTGCAGAAGTAACCGCATTAATACCTTAAAAAATGACTTACACTTGGAACAATAAAACGGTAGATACCTACCCAAATTTAGATGGCAACGCTGATGTTATATTCAACGTTCATTGGCGATTAACTGGCGAAGATGCTGATGGTAACGTAGGGTCAACCTATGGGACTATTGGTTTGGATACTTCAGACCTTTCAGACTTTACTGCCTTCGCGGACATCACCGAAGATATGATTAACGGATGGGTAGAAGCTGCAATGGGGGAAGAAGAAGTACAAGCTAAAAAAGATGCTATTGACGCGCAAATTGCTGAAAAGATAAATCCTACGGTAGTAACAAAGCAAATTACCGGATAATTCGTATATTTGAGGATAATCCTTAAAATATAATAAGATGAGTAAATTAGAAGAAAAAGAATTACAAGTATTAAAAGAGCAAGAAGCTAAAAAAGGTGCTATCCTCCACGATTTAGGGGTATTGGATATACAGAAACATTCTTTGCTCTACACATACTCCGTAATTCAGAATCAACAAGAAGAAACTAAGAAGGAACTTGAAGAGAAGTACGGCAAGATAAATGTGGATTTATCAGATGGTTCTTTTACAAAAGTAGAAGACGAAAGTGATAGTGAATGATATTAAAACATACGGACTGAATATAGTAGCATTATACGTTAGTGTATTAGATGGTATCAACCCATATTTACAAGCAGTCTCTTTAGTTTTGGCTATAGTATATACAACAATCCAAATATACCATAAACTTAAATGAGCAATATAGATATCAATGGAGATGGTAAAGCAGATTTTTCTATCTCCCCAATGCAGGTGATTAGTTTTTTAGCAATGTTTGCATCTATTGTAGGGTCTTACTATACACTAAGTGCTAAGATTGAAGCTAATGATACAGCTATAAAGAAACTTAAAGAAAATGAGCAAAAATACACTTGGCCGGCTCAACGTAAATTAGAAGAAGATTTTCAAACTATTAAGTTGGAAATGAGAGATTTTATGAAGGACTTAGAGTGGATACAAAAAGAAAATAACGACAAGAAAAGAAGATGAAAATATTTAAAGCAATAAAATATTGGTTTATAGAACGTGCTGCAAGTGGTACAGCATTTGACTTATTTCTTATTGGTTTAGTAGGGATGTTATCATTAATGTTAATTGGATTATTTGTTCAGTATGTATGAGGCAAAGTACTTTACGGTTGGTGAGTTTGATTCGCCTGATTTACCTAATAGCGGTATCAATATGGATAACGAGTTTCTCAAGTTGCTCGATAAAGCGAGAGATACAGCAGGAATACCGTTCAAGATTACAAGTGGTTACAGAACTGAATCTCATAATTCAAAGGTCGGTGGGGTATCAAACTCCTCCCACCTTAGGGGTTACGCAGCCGATATCGCTTGTACAAGCGGTACAGAAAGATGGATTATCATTGACTCCCTTATCAAAGCAGGATTCAATAGAATTGGAGTTGCAAAAACATTTATCCACGTTGATAACGACCCGGATAAGTCAAGTGCAATATGGACATACTAACACAGTTGGAACAACAATATGTCTGAGATAAAAATTAAGTCTAATGGACTTAGAAACGAACTGAAAGAGATACGCAAAAGTATCGACAAACTAACGGAGGCTATCCTCCAACAAACTAACAAACGCTATGAGAGTAATAGTAATATTGGCTCTTGTACTAACAAGCTGTGCAAGTGCAAAAAAAATCAAGATGGAACAGTATAGAATAGCTACTGAGGATATTTGTAGAGACAATCCTCACGAAGTACTATTGGCTCAATTACTGTACAATGAGATAAAAAATGAGTAAGAAAAAGTTTAAGGATACTAAGGTCGGTCAGTTTCTCCTTGAAAAGATACCTCAAGTAGTTGGAAAGATAGCTGAAGATACTCCGGTAGGAAGTGTTATAGAGGCTATTATAGGGGGTTCTGAGATGAGTGATGCTGACAAGGAAGTAGCTTTAGAAAAACTTAAAATAGAACGCGCTGAGATAGATGGGATAACTCGTAGATGGGTTGCAGACTCCCATAGTCAATCCTGGTTAGCAAGGAACGTTAGACCACTAACATTAGCTGTATTAGTTTTAAGCTATGTTGGGGGATGGTTTATGGGGTTGGATACCTCCGATACATCCGATCTATTGACTTGGGTTCTTTGTGGGTATTTTGGCGCAAGAACTGCTGATAAAATTGGAGTAAACTTTAAGAAGTAATGGCAAAAGGAATTACATTCGTTTATAGAGTTAAAAAGAAAGTAAGTCGTGATACCCACGCAAAGAGTAAAACAAGCAAATTAAAGTCTTCTAAAAACTATAAGAAAACTTATAGAGGTCAAGGGAGATAAGTCTAATCAATTTAATATCGTAATGAGAATGAACATAACTGAGTATGCTCGTAAAATTGCTGAGGATTACCAACAATCAGCCAAACAACGTATTGACAAACTTTTAGAACTAGACTGTAGTAATTATACTAAGTTGGGGTTAGATTCTACTAAGGAGGAAAGAAACGAAGTGAAAGAGTCAAGTAAGTTTATATACTCGGTTATAAAAGATATTGACGAATCTGAAGGAAAATTATTACTAAAAACATTGGATTTGTGAATTTAATAGGTATATTTGTAAATGTGAATTTAATACCCCTCCCTTTGGGAATTTAAGTTTATCTTTGTTTCTTGGAGAAGAGAGCAGTTTTAATTGACTGCTCTTTTTTTGCTCTAAATATTTTGTCAGTTGGAAATAATGACTATATTTGTAATATGAAAACTATAAATGATAAACTGGTCGCTATTCAGGGGAGACTGAAAGCACCAAAGAACCAAAGGAACAGTTTCGGTAATTATAACTATCGAAGTTGTGAGGACATCTTAGAGGCTGTAAAGCCATTACTTAATGAGTACAATCTTACAGTTACTCTTACTGATGAGACTGTACAATTAGGAGAATTGTATTTTATCCAGGCTACTGCTGTTATATCAGATGGTACAACGGCAATTAGTTCTTCAGCCCAAGCTGGTATTAATCCCAATAAAAAGGGTATGGATATCGCACAATCATTTGGAGCAAGTTCATCTTACGCTAGAAAGTATGCGTTAAATGGGTTGTTCTTAATTGACGATACTAAGGATGCTGACGCTACTAATACCCACGACAAGGTAGCTTCTAGTCCGGTAGCTATGGGGAGTGGAGAAGACGATAATAAGTCTTGGCTTCAGAAAAACACCATTCAGTTTGACAATGTTAAAAGAGCAATGAAGGATGGTTATACAATAACTGATGTTAGAAAGAAATATAAAGTGAGCAAAGAAGTTGCTCAATTACTACAATCTTAATTTTAATTTTTATATTATGAGTAATCAAAACAATGATCGTAAATTCGTAGGGCAAGGTGTAAAAGCTAAAGGCTACGACTTAGTAAACATCTCAATTGCAAAAAGTAAGTTAGAGCCTTATTGGTTTGAGTATAATGGGGAACATTATATCAAGCTTACTATTGGAGCAAAGAAAGAAGTTGACCAATACGGTAAATCACATTCAGTATGGATAAATGATTATGTCCCTGCTAATGAGACCAAACAACAGCCCAAGGCAAACAATAATGTTGTAGAAACTGATATGCCGTTTTAATATTCTGTTTGTGTAGATTAGGGGGAGTTTTAAGGCTCCCCTTTTTCAACTTAAATTGTGTTCGATGGAATTAACTTATAACGAGTTTGATTTGTTGACTGAGATAGCTATGGATGCTAATCAGAACGATGGTGTATGTTTACTCACAGATAAGGAGCTTTTATCCTCCATAAATGTGAGTGAGAGAACGTATTACCGGTTATTGAATAGTCTAGAAGATAAAGGGGTTATATCTAGAAATACTCAATCTATTGGTCATTACGGCAAAAAGAGAACGATAAAAGTTTTCTTAGACAAGGAGAGTTATACTGAGTATAGTAAGTATAACACTTAGTATAATATACTTAGTACTATACTTATAGTACTTAGTAAGATATAATAATATAATATATAATATAATATAATATATAATACTTAGTATAATACTACAAATCAAGAAACAAAAAAATGATACAAGAATTTAAACAATTAGGCATAGACTTAAAATCACTAAACCAAGAGGAGCAAAAACTAAAATGTCCAAATTGCCTTAAGGTAGGCAAGACCCACTATAACGATTTATGTTTGGCGGTAAATATTCAGAAGGGAGTTTATTATTGCCATAAGTGTGGGTGGGCAGGTAACGTCAAAACAAAAGAGATGGACAACTTGTACAAGATACCAACTAAGAACAACCTCCAGAAATTAACTAAGGAGGGTAGAGCCTTTTTAAATTCACGAGGTATTACTGATGAGGTGATTGATAAGAATAAGATAGTATCTTCCTCCAATGGGACTATGATAGTATTTCCTTACTTTAAAGATGGAGTGATGGTAAACTATAAAACACGAGGTGTAGATGGCAAGTTCTTTACTCAAGCTAAAGATGCTCAACCTATTATCTATAACTATGATCGAGTAGTAAACAATACAAAATTAGTTATTTGTGAGGGGGAGATGGACTCTTTGTCTTGGGAGGTGGCTGGTATCACTACCCATACTTCTGTTAATATGGGTGCGCCAAACCCCACAGATAAGAATATAGACGGCAAACTTAAGTGTATTGATAACTCTTACGAAGTGTTTGAAACTGCTAAACTAGTATATATAGCAACTGATAACGATGAGAATGGGAGAATACTTCAAAAGGAATTATTAAGACGTATTGGTTCTGAGAAGTGCAAATTAGTCGATTTAAGCCCCTATAAAGATGCTAATGAGGTATTACTCCACGAAGGTAAAGAAAGTCTCTTAGAACGCCTTAAAAACGCTTTAGACCCTAAAGTGGAGGGTGTCTTTACTGTTGGAGATGTATACGAGAGTTTAATGGATGGGTTTCATAATGGTGTTGCAAGAGGTACTACTACTTATGTTGGAGATATTGATGATGCTTGGACTTGGAGGTTGGGAGAGGTTAATGTTTGGACAGGGTATCAGAACGAGGGTAAATCATTATTTCTTAATCAACTCGCAGTAATTAAGTCATCTTACGAGGGATGGAAGTTTGGTATATTCTCCCCGGAGAACTTTCCTATCAATGATTTGATAAATGATTTGGTGGATATGTATATTGGAAAGACTTCTGATCCTTATTACGGTAAATTGCAAATGAGTCTTGATGAGTATAGAGAAGGTCTTAAGTTTGTTCAAGACCATTTCTTTATAATTTATCCTCCAAAGAATTTTACTCTTGGAGCAATATTTGATAAGGCTAAATATCTCGTGAGGAGTAAAGGTATACGAGGCTTAATAATAGACCCATACAATACGATCCAACATAAAATGTTGAGTGGGGAAAGAGAAGACCTTTATATTTCACGTTTTATGAGTAAACTTAAACAATTTGCGGTGGAGAATAATGTATCGCTAAATTTAGTTGCTCATCAAATTACTCCAAGAAAAGATGAAACCGGACGTTATCCTCGCCCGGATGTCAACTATATCAAGGGGGGAAGTGAATTTGCCAATAAGGCTGATAACGTACTTATGGTATGGAGACCAAATAGGGCTATTGACTTTAAAGATAAAAAGGTTATATTTGGTTCACAGAAGATTAAGAAACAAAAACTTGTAGGGATTCCTCAAGAGGTGGGAGATATAGAATTTAACATTTTTGAACAAAGGTATTACTTTAATGGGTCAACACCTTTATCGGAAATAGATGAAAGAAGAAAAGGAAATAATAATGTCTCTACCCCTCTACATAACCAATCGGAGCAACAAGAGGAAGTGGTTGACATTGAATAACTATAGGAATTGGCATTATCAAGTGAGCAATGATATTAAAAGGAGGTTTAAAGCTGATATATCAAGGATGCTGAATTTTAGAATTAATGGTAAGGTTAAAATTGAGTACTTTTACTTTGCTCCGGACAAAAGAACAAGAGACCTTATGAATGTGATAAGTGTTGTAGATAAGTTTTTCCAAGATGCTATGGTGGAATTTGGATGTATAGAGAGTGATGACTTGTCTACTGTTGTGGAGGTGAATTCTTGTTATATGGGGATTGATAAGGCAAATCCTAGACTAGATGTAATAATAACTAAATTGTAAAGATGTATATACAATTATTTCCAATTTATGGGTTTATGGTTGGAGTCAACTATTGGAACACCAAAATGGATATTGAGGATGACGATCTCGAAGAGACCGAACACCTATTTCAGTTAATGATTGGTATAATTGGTATATCATTCCATATCTGGAGATGAGGGTAATTGATATCTTAGCGGATAAGCATTATGATTGGATAGCTATGGCGAAGTCATTTGGAGTAGATGATGACCAGGCTAATGAGCTAGTCCAACAAATGTATGTTAGGATAACTGATTATGTAGATGACCCGGAGAAAATATTATACAACGAAACAGAGGTAAACACCTACTATGTTTATGTTACCTTAAGGAACTTATTTTTATCTACTATTCGCCACAAGACTAAGGTGGTTTATTTATCGGATGGAGATTTGAATATATCAGCTCTACAAATACCGGATGATGTTAAACACGAAGAGAAGATAAAGTTCGAAAAGGTTATGGATAAGGTAGAGGATATTGTGGAGGATTGGTATTGGTACGACAAAAAGATATTCAATATTCATTTTTATGAGGAGATGAGTA
>Ga0222714_10000826_pt1 | contig 35165 bp, 26 predicted proteins | sample C33_3DmetaG_FD_165048 | JGI IMG/M metagenome (GOLD analysis project Ga0222714, IMG submission 165048) | Estuarine water microbial communities from San Francisco Bay, California, United States - C33_3D | ecosystem: Environmental > Aquatic > Marine > Unclassified | place: USA: California... | reverse complement strand
GTTTCGTTCGCGTGGGGGCGTCGATCGCGGGCATCGCGTGGGTGTCGAGTCGCGCGGGACGTCGCGGCCGCGCGTCGAGGTTTCGCGTCGCGGTTCGATCGCGCGCGCGCGACTTTCAAGGGTGTGGTGTGTGTTTTGACTCGCGACTCGCGTACTGACGGTGTCTCATACGCGAACGTTCATTCGATACAGGTTATTATTAGTGGTAATAATCGCACCAAAGGTAAACTCATCGGGCTCAAGGGCGTGGTGAAGAAAGCCGTGGGGTTGGGCGGCTGGCACTGGTTGGCGCTGTCAAACGGGCAAGAGGTGCGGTTGCAACGAAACGCGCTGACGGTGCTCGAACACCCGACTGGGGACGAGGTCGATTCTGAGGATGGTAATGAAGATGATGTAGAGAATGGTGAGGAAGACGATGATGATGATGAAGAGAATGACGACGACGAGGACGACGACGAGGACGACGAGGACAAGGACAAGAACACGCGGTCGAGACGACCGACGCGGGTGCCCGGAAACGGGCCACCGAGTCAAGCTGCGGCAGCGGCCATGAAGCGTTTACAAGACAGACGAAGAAATGCGAGACCTAATTGCCAGTCTAACTTTGAACGGTTAACGATGACGACGTTGCTCAAGTACAAAAAGTTGTATGAATTGCCGCCCAACCCCGAAGTGGATGGCAACAAGAGCGCCCTCGTGCACGAAATCGCCAAGCACTTCATGTCGCAGAAGCTCGATGAGCAAAAGGTGCTTCAGCAGTTTATGTGTTCCGTCGCGGACACCACGCAGCTTTAGAATTTTGCGGCTCGGCTTTACTCGCGCGCGTCTTCAGCGCGTCGTCCATACTCGACGCGCGTCGCGTGGCGTTTTCTAGCGTTTTAGCTTGCGGTGCGCAGTCAAAACTAGTGTGTGTTCAATAGCAAATTACATGTCCATCATCATCGTCATCATCTCTTCTACTTTCTCTTGCTCGTCACGAGTGTTCGTGTGTGTGCATGTGTGCGTGACTGTGTGTGTTCTAAACGAGTTCTAAATGGCTAAGTCCTTTGGCACCACGCCGCTGGCGAGCGCCTGCTCGAGTCTCGCCACTTCCTCCAACGTCTCAGCATTCGCAATAGCCACCTTGAGCGCGAGTAGCTGCTCAGGCGTAGGACCACTCGGGACTTGTTCCTCCTTTTCCACGTCCTCTTTCGCCTCGGGTAAGGCTTCACCCGGAGTAAACGTCTTCGCTCGAGCCGCCGCGCCGTCATCCGCCCCAAACGTCTTCGCCGCCGCCTCGCGTTCGCTCGCCTTGACGCGTTGGAAATCAAGCGTCTTCAACGCCTTACACTTGTAAATCACATACAAACGGTAATTTTCCTTCATCGTCACTGGATTCCCAACCAAACTCAGCATCGTTAACCGCGGACATTCCCCTAAACCATCCACGTCGGCTAAATTCCCCAACTTGTTATTCGTCAGCACCACGTTGCGTAAAAACGGACACGACGTCGCCAACTCCTTCCCATTCACCCTGGCAATCTTATTATTACTCAAATACAACGTCCTCAATCGTTTCAACGGCGGTATATTCTCAACCTTGACAATCTCATTCGCACTCAAGTCGATCGCGTCGTACTGATCGCGGCTCGCGCTCAAGTTTTCAATCTCCCCGATGCGCCGCGCGCGCAAATCCAGCGCGTACTCGCCCGCGGGGTCGTACGCGCGCGGGGCGTTGGTGATGACATCCGCCGTCAATCGCCCTTTCGCCGACGCGTCACCGTCGTGATCCATGCTCGCGCGCACCACACAGCACACAGCACAGCGCACCCCTCCGCACTCGCTCGCTCGCTCGCGCGCTCGTCGTCTCCACGCCACGCAGTGCGGCGCCGCGCGCCCGAGGGTGCGCGAACCCTCGCCGACGGTTTTGTCTTGATGTGATACATCTGGTGGCGTGCACGCACGCACGCACGGTTGATACATTAGCGGCGTCGACAGGGGACAAAAGCACCGCGCGAGCCGCGGGTGGTTGCCACGTGCGCGCCATTCATTCGCGTTCGCCGACGCTGCGCGCGCGTGGATGGCGGTGCGCGAGGGCGAGGCGAGGGCGATAGTCGCGCGCGACCGCCACGGTGGTGACCCGTTCGCGGTCGAGGACGACGACGACGATGACGATGGTGTGCACGCGAATGCACGGGCATTCGTTCGAGAGCTTCCGGGGGCGTCGAATGGGCTCGACGAGGCGGTTTTGCGCGCGCTTCGCGCGGTGTCGCTCGGTGAGGTTGCGCGGGATGCTGGGGTGACGTCGATGACGATGACGATGGGGGATGGTGCGGTGGTTATTGATCGAGAGGCGGTGCGGGCGATGACGGCGCGGGCGACGGCGCGGGCGTTGGACGCCAAGGCGGAGGCGGCGGCGTCGGTGGCGTCGCGGCGGAGCGCGTCGAGGTTGGAGCCTGGTTCGGTACAGAGTGCGTTTCAGCGCGCGGTGTTTGATAAGAGGTTGCATGATGCGATTGTGATGAGGATGACGGAAGAGGTGGCGAGACGCGCCGAGGCGGATTTACGAATGGCGCGACGTCGGGCTCAAGAGACGCAATTGAGCGGACGAGACGCGGTAAGGGCGGCGAGAGAGTTGGAGGAGCGAGAGAAACCACATAAACCTTGGTTTTTACTCGAGACGCCGAAAGAAGAATACGAGCGCGTGTCAAAGGAGGAGCGATTACGAGCGGCGGCGATGGAGGCTGGGACGTCGAGCGGCGCGGTTCCGATGTGGGCGAACGCCGCCGCGAACGAGCCCACGCCGGATCCGCGTGACGAATCTATTCTAGGCATCGTTAAGCATTGTTTCTACATGGTGCAGTTCCATCCACGACCGATTCAAAAGGTTTTGGATTACTTGTTTGGGTATTCCCCAGCCGTCGACGGGGATGATTTGGAGGAAATTCTCGCCTATTCAAAGGGACTTCCGGTGTCTCGAGGGAAAACGCCCAAAGACTTGGCGTACGTTTACGCTACAAATTTGGATAAAACCATGGGCGAACGTGATAAGGTGGCGCTGAAGAGCTTGATTCGCGACGTGCGCGACGAATGGTCGACGCACATTCGCGCCGGATTCGACGCCGTCAAGCGCCTCGAAGACTCCCCGCTCGATTCAGCGGAGGACATTCGCGTGCAAAACCGCGATTGCTGGCTCCGAGCGTTATTTCCAAACAACGACTGGCCGACGAGAAATGCAAAAACGTACAAGTTTATGGAAAATTTACAAGAAAAGTCCATAGACGTCGACGCCAAGCGCGTGGTGACGTCGGCGAGACCGGTGCCGCTCGCCCTCGCCCGCGCCAACCTCAAAGCCAAGCGCGACGCCGGTACCGCCTCAGGCGCCCCCGGTGCGCTCTCCACCACCACCGATGGCGTCTCCTCCACCATCAACGCAAGCGGTGTTCAAATCCATTACAACACCGACGGCATCCCAATCGTCGCCCCTTCAGGTTTCTTCCCCAAAACCAAAGCCGCGTTGCGCGCCGAGGGCGCCGCCGCGCGCTCCGCCGCTTACGACGCCGAACAACGTCGGCTCCTTCGTCGTCGCGGTGGCTTACCCCCATAGAACACGCGTACATCATCATTCTCTCTCGAAAGAGCTCGTCATAGATAGACCATCACACCTAGTCGTCGTAGCTTGTCACGCATAGGACTTACGTATAGGCGCTCCAAAAAGCGGTGCCACGTCAGCCAGTCACCGCGTTCAACTGGATTAATCCTCACTCGAACCGTCGTCACACCGCGACAGCCACGCATCGCATCGCATCGCATCGCACGCATATCGCACGCTACGATACAATAAATGCTCACCACACCGCTTTGGACGACGGCATCGACGGCGCGCGCACCGTCGGGCGCCGTCGCGCGCACGCGATCGATCGCGCCGCAGCCGGGACCGCATCGTCGCGCGTCGTGTCTTCGCGCGCGCGCGAGCGCGGATGAGGACGCGACGGGGGTTTGGGACGCGATGACGCCGAGTCGTCGTCAGTCGTTGATGGCGCTGATGGCGTTGGCGGTGCCGGTGAGCCCGCTGGGTGCGGCGCAGGCGAAGTTTGTGCCGAAATCCAAGCGCGAGGAGGCGGGCGGCGCGGCGGTTGTCGTCGATTCCGAGCCGGCGAAGAGGACGACGACGACGACGACGACGACCAAGGCTGTGAAAAAACCAGCGTCGGCGGTGAAGACCCCTGAGGCGTCGTTCGCGGCGCTTCGCGTGGATATTACGAAGCTCATGGCGCGCGACAAGGATTTCGGGCCGACGATGGTGCGCTTGGCGTGGCACTCGTCCGGGACGTACGATCGAATGACGAACACTGGCGGTTCGGGCGGTGGTACGATTCGGTTTAAGGAAGAACTCGCGCACGGTGGTAACGCTGGGCTCGATAAGGCGGTGAAGAAGCTTGAACCGATTAAGAAGCGTCACCCGGATGTTTCCTGGGCGGATCTCATCGCGTACGTCGGCGTGGTGGCCATCGAGGAAATGGGCGGACCTAAGCTCAAGTTTTCTTACGGACGCGTGGACGAGCTCGATCCTTCTGCGGTGACCCCAGATGGACGCTTACCTGCCGCGGACAAGGGCGATGGCCCGGGTCCCAAGACGCAAAAGGGCTTGCGAGACGTCTTTTATCGCATGGGCTTCGACGACAAGGACATCGTCGCGCTCTCTGGCGCGCACGCGCTCGGTCGATGCCACGCCGACGCGTCTGGCTACGTCGGACCGTGGACTGGCACCCCACTGTTGTTCAACAATTCCTACTTTGTCCTTCTCAAAGGCTTGAAATGGGAACCCAATCTCGAGACTGGGAAATTTCAGTACAAGGACCCGAGCGGCAACTTGATGATGTTGCCGAGCGACATCGCGCTCGTCAAGGACCCAAAATTCAAGCGTTACGTCGACAAATACGCCGATAAGAAGGGCGGTCAAGATTTATTCTTCAAAGACTTTGCCTCAGCGTTCGAACGTCTTGAATTGCTCGGCACTAAGGACTTGGTCGAGCTCAAGGCGTGAGCGTATGTATACGTATGAAACGCGCCTTTTCTTTTTTGCAATAATAACACGCCGCACACCTCTCCATTCTTCGCCGCATGACGAGTCGCCTCATCTACCACGAGCGCCAACGCGATCAGCTCTGCGGCGTACACGCGCTCAATGCGTTACTCCAAGGCCCGTACTTTTCCGCCCCCGACTTGTCCGCGATTGGGCTCGAGCTCGACGCCGCCGAGCGGTCGTTACTCGGTGGCTCAACTCGCCCAAACGCGAGCGAAAACGTCGACGAGAGCGGAAATTTCAGCATTCAAGTGCTATCCAAAGCCTTGGACGTGTTCGGGTTGACGCTCAGTTCGTTGGCGCATCCGAAAGAGGGTGCGGCGCGCGAGGATGCCAATCGAGAGATGGCTTTCGTGTGCAACCTCGAACGACACTGGTTCGCGCTGAGGAAAATATCCGGGTCCGGGGGGTGGTGGGATTTGAATTCACTCGCCGTGGCGCCGAAACGCATTGGGGAGTTTTACTTGAGCGCTTTTTTGCGACAGCTCGAGGTGGATGGGTATTCGATTTTCATCGTCCGCGACTTGACGTCGACGACGTTGCCAGACATGACTGGACAAACGAGCGAGAATGGGCGTTGGTTTTCGGAAGAGGAGGCTATGGCGGCGACGAGTGAATCTGAAAGCGCACAAGCAAATGGGCGCGCGCGTTTGGCGGCTGAGCGAGCGATGAATCGCGCCGCGCAAGGTGAAGTTTTGTCGAGCGGCGGGGACGGCGACGGCGAGGACGCGGAATTGCAAGCGGCGCTCCGAGCGAGTATGGGGGACTTCGCCTCGGCGAACGGCGGAGTTATGCCGGGTAACGAAGATGCAGATTTAAATGCTGCAATTGCAGCGAGTTTAGGTGTCGACGCTGAGAAGGGAGGAGATGATGCCGAAGGCCGAGCTGAGCCGTCGCTCGCGGCGGCCATCGCGGCGAGTTTGGAAACATCTGGCCTAGACGATGATATGATGGAGGACCCAGAACTCGCCGCTGCGATCGCCGCGAGTCTGAATGAATCTAATAAAACTTCAACAGGCAGTGACGCCAGTAGCGCACGCATGAGCGCAGGCAAACGAAGCTTTGAAGAAGCCGACGCCGTCGACGCGTCTCTCGCGACGCCGACGCGCCTTCCGCCAGATGAGCCACCCGCAGACACCGAAGGCTGCCTCTCTCTCGCATTTCGCCTTCCCGACGGCTCACGTCTAGGTCCACGACGATTTCTTCCGTCACACACCGTAGGTGACCTCGAATCGTTCCTCTCTGTCTCGTCGACGTCGATGGACGCCCGGCGTCACGTCCTCGCGTCGCAATACCCGCCCTCAACCCTCGACGACGCCTCTGTCTCCCTCGCCCTCGCCGGTGTGCGCGATAAAGACATCCTCGTCGTGCGTACACGAACGTTAGGGCATCAATCATAGTCACTATTAGCCATCATTGTCATTCTTTCGTTCACGAACGAGCCACATGAAAAAATCGTCACAAAACGACACGGCATGGTGGCTACAGCGTTTCACGCCGTCTTGGGCGCGTTCACGGGCGCCGGGTGCGCGGCGTTCGCGAATGGGTTACGAAAACTTCCTGCATTTTCACGTGCGTCGTCGTCGCGAAGCGTCACGACGCGTCGAGCGCGCGTCGAGAGTTGCTGGTGGAGCACGATCGGTGTCTAGGGTACACGGAGCGCGGAAGGATCAGTGTGTTTTCGTCGCGCGTACTGACGATTGGATGTGATAATGTTGTTCGCACGCATACAGAGCCTTGGACGCACGCGGTTGCGGCGGGTGTGGGCGCGGCGGCGTTTATGTATAACGCGGATTTGGAGGATTCGTTGCGCGGGGACGTGGAGGCGCTTCGAGCCGCGCGCAAGGCGCACAACGCAGACTTCATGAGCGATGTGCGCGCGAAACGCTCGACGTAGGAATCACACACACACACCTCTGTGGATGTTTCGTGGTGGTGGTTTTTGTAATACATAGTATGGTAGAAGTATATTAAAACGGTTGATACACTCTCGGCTCGCCGCGCTCGACGAGGGCGCGGGGCGGTATTGAAACACACAAACACAAACACAAGGGTGATGATGGTACACCTATACGCCGACCAATGCGGCGAGGCAAATTTCGCTTTGACAATGTCGAAGCTCGGAAGATCGTTGTAGCCCACGCATGGCAGTCGAAGACACGGGTAAGCCAAACTCGTTGACGCGCTTGACGGATGTGAAGTCGCCGAGTTCGTCTTCGGTGGAGACGTCGCTCGATGATAGGCGAGGCAGCGCGTCGGTGGCGTTGTTTGACAACCGCGGTCGGGCATTGTCTTCTGACATTCTCTTGGATTTCGTGCTGACGACGTGGTCGTCGTCGCTCGACATCGACAACCGCCCGATGAGTTTGTCGTCTTTGTGGCGCGCAAAGACAGGCGGCGCGGTTAAATCCTTGGCGGAATCCGTCATGTCCACATCCGAAGACGACAACGACCGCATGTCTGTGAGAGCAGATAAATCAGGACACGATTGCACCGACTTCAACCTCTTCTCTTCGGCGCTGATCTTGACGAAACGACCGCCAACGCGTGGGCGAGCGTCGGCGAGCGTCTTTCTGCACTCATAGCGCACCTTGTTTTTAATCCCCGCCAAACGGCGTTCGCGCTTGGCTCGGTAGCGATCTAACTGCGCCTGTCGCTCCTTGCTAACCACGCGTTGTGGTAGACCTCCAGTGTACACCGCCGCCGCCGCGGTAAACTTTACGGGCGGTGGTAGTATCGAAGACGTCGACGCCGCGTGCGCCGGTTGCTGCTGCAACGCCGGGACGCCGTTGCCGAGCGGCGACGGTTTAATCGTCTTTGAGTGAGGCGCCACATATGCCTTGGCCGCGACATCATTCGCACTCACTGTTTTTAGTTCATTCGCCACCGCATCGAGCGCGGCTGATATTGACGCCGCACCTTCTCCGTTGAGCAAAAACGCCGACTCCTCGTGCGACATATTCAACAAGGACGCCAGAGGATCGTCGTCTTCGTCAACCGTCGTCATCATCTTCGTCTGTACGCCATGAGCATCATCACCACTATTAGTATTATTATGATAGGGATGTCCAAGAGCGCCACCACCGACGCAATCCTTCTTTTCCTCCTCCTCCTCCTCCCCTTCGCTGATCCCGCACGCGAACCACGAATCGATCGACGCCGCGCTCGCATCCGACACCGCCTCGAGTCCCGACGACGTCGTCGACGCACACTTCCCCCGCACCCCGCTGCCGCTCGTCTGATGATTAATCATCATCACTCGCGAATAATATTCATCAATCGTGATCCGTTCGTGTCGCGCCGCGAGCTATTCACGCACAAAACAACGCGCCGTCAGTCGCGCGACAAAATCCACATGCTGACGAGGAAATACGCACGACACGATATCAACGACAATCGCAATCGAAACGACGTACAGCGTTGGCGCCGTGCACGTGCGCGTCGCACGCGATGCATAAAAAAGCCTCTGTGTGATGTGCGACCGCGGTGCGCGCGTGCGTCAGTCGCATGCCGCGATTCGGTGTCGATATTCGTTTCGCGCGAAATCGCGCGCGTGCTGACTGGGCGATGGCCCATCGCCCATCACATTTGCCTCGCATCGTCGTCGTCGACGCCGATCACGCACCGTCGTGCACGCAATACACGCATGCGTTATCTCGCGCACAGCTCGCGCACGCGGGCATCGTTCACCGCTCGTCGCGCGAGCCGTTCGGAAGCGCCGATGCGCCGCGCCGATGATGATGCGTAACCGTCTGTCGCGACCTGCGCGTTCGCGTGCGTTCGTCGACGATGCGACGGTGCGAACGACGACGCGGGCGCTCGAAAACGTGCGCGTGAATTCGTGTCGTTCAAATTCGCGTCGCGTGAGGACGACTGCGGCGTGCGGATGACGATGGACGCGCGCGCGAGTGCCGTGGGCGACGACGTCGTGGCGAAACCCCTGCGCAACTTGACATTGGATTACCGACGTCAAAACTCCGCGTCAGTGCGCGACGGCGCGGGCGAATGGCGACGATGACGACGCACGCGATGGGTTCGATGACGACGGCACCGATGCGCGCGAGTGCACGCGGGCGAACGCGCGCGGCGCGTGCGCGGCGCGGCGGGGAAGGTGATGCCAGCGGGCGATCGGTGGCGTCGGGACGCCGAGGCGTGCGAGGCGTGACGCGCGCGGTGGGGTCTTCTGGGATCGATACCATGCTCGCTGGACGCGAACGGAAGTATTTTATGGTTGGTGGCAAAGGAGGGGTGGGGAAGACGTCGTTGAGTTCGTCGTTGGCGGTGAAGTTTGCGACGAATGGGCACAAGACGCTGGTGGTGTCCACGGACCCGGCGCACTCGTTGTCGGATTCGTTGGCGCAGAACGTGCGCGGGGGGAAACCGGTGGAGGTGAGTGATACCGATGGGATGTTGTATGCGTTGGAGATTGATCCCGAGAGCGCCAAGGCGGAGTTTACGGCGTTTGCGAAGCAGAGCGATATGAGCGGCGGGGCGAAACAATTCTTGGGGAGCGTCGGTTTGGGCGGGTTCGCGGATTCCATCGCGGATTTGAAGCTCGGGGAGCTGTTGGATACACCACCGCCTGGGTTGGATGAAGCCATCGCGATCGCCAAGGTGATTCAGTTTACCAAGGATGAAAAATTTAGCAAGTTTACGCGCATCGTGTTTGACACCGCGCCCACTGGGCACACGTTGCGATTATTATCCTTACCTGACTTTTTAGACGCGTCGATTGGGAAAATTGTGCGGTTACGACAAAAGCTCACGTCCGCGGGTGATGCGGTGAAAGGCATTTTTGGCGTGGGTGAAGATAAGCAAGACGACGCCGTGGCGAAGATGGAGCTTTTGAAGGCGCAAGTGCAAGAGGTGCGTCAACTGTTCCGCAACAAGCAAACGACAGAATTCATTATCGTTACCATCCCCACGGTGCTCGGAGTGAGCGAATCTGGACGATTACTAGCCAGTTTACGCGAAGAAGACGTCCCGTGCTCGCGATTAGTGGTGAATCAGCTTTTAAAGGTGAATGTGGATGATTTTAAAGCCGCCGCCGCTGAAGCGAGAGACGCGCAAGACGCCATCACGGCTGCCATGTCCAGTTCGCCGAACGCCGAGCAATTTCAAACGTACGCTGCGGCGAACGCGCGAGCATTAAAGGCGGCCCAGGCTGCGGTGAACTTTTGCAGCATCAAGGAAAAAGATCAGGCGCGGGCGCTCGAAATGTGCGACGCAGACGCCGGGTTGAACTCACTCGACCGCATCGAAGCTCCATTATTCGACATGGAGATTAGAGGCGTCCCGGCGTTGAAATTCTTTGGTGACCAAGTGTGGAATTAAAACACCAAGCGAGGAATTAGCTTCGCGTCACCGCACGTTAGCGTAGCGACACAATCTTTAAAATATCGACACTAGTGCTTTTCGTCGTCTCTCCTTCGACCCGCAGCGCGAGTCCTCGCGCCACAACACGACGCGTCATTCGTTCTCTCGCGCCATGAATCAAGCCGATGTGGACAAACAAATAAACCAGGTACGCGCTCGCTCGCTCGCGGTCGTCGCGTCGTTTTATCCACATCGTCGTCAGAAGTTTTTTAGCTTACAGATCGCCGCTTTGGCATCAGCGCCCACATCACCCTCGTACTCACCCTCGCCGTTCTCTTTTCGCGCACGCGCACCATAGATGGTTCAATTCATCAAACAAGAAGCGAGCGAGAAGGCGCGTGAGATCGCCATAGCCACTGAGGAGGAATTTAACATTGAAAAGCTCTCCATGGTGGATGGCGAGAAGATCAAAATCGCAAAAGAATACGAACGCAAAGAACTCTCCGTGGACACGGCAAAGAAGATTGAGGCTTCGACGTCGCGGAATGCGATGCGTTTGAAGGTTCTCGCGGCTCGCGAAGCTGCGGTGCAATCGGTGTTGGATGAAGCGAGAGAGAGTTTAGCGGGCACGAGCTCAAACGCGTCGGCGTATTGCGGGCTGCTCGAGACGCTCATCGTTCAGGGCGCAAAGAAGATTAATGAGAGCACAGTGCGCGTGCGATGCCGCGAGAGTGACGTGGGCGTAGTTCGTGACGCAATTCGTCGCGCATCTGCGGCGTTGCCTGGGGTGAATGTGGAGTTGGATGAAACGTCCTCGCTCGCGGCGGCGCCGGCGTGTTCGGGCGGCGTGGAGATTGTGAACGCGTCGGGGAAGATTTTGTGCGATAATACCCTCGATGCGCGGTTGAGAATTGCGTATGAAGGGTCAACACCCGCGATCCGCGCTGCGATGTTCGGACCTTCCACCGCGGAGTTGATTTCGCTCTAAGAACTACGTCACACGCGCGGTCCAGAAGAGCGAGGACGCACTGACGACGATTGAATTGATGACGCGTTGATTTTGATTGATTTCGCTGAAACGCGTATTGATTTTCAACGAACACGCTATAGCCTACTAAACCTACTAAATCACATATACGCTAGTAATACACACTCAAATGATTCGTTTCCTTGATACATAAAGCTTCTGAATCATCGCGCTCGTCTACGTTCGAAACGTCGTCGGCGGTTTCGCCAGTCGCCCACTCGCCGTCGTCCTCACCGCCTCCGCCTCCGCCGCGATCTCATCGTTCACCTGCGACGTCGCGCTCGACACGCTAAACCCACGTTCGTCCACTTTGAACGGCTTCACCTTCTTTGTCGCGCTTTGTTTCGTCTGCGCCAACGCCGCTTCGAAACCCTTCAGGACGTTGCCGTTCGCCGAATGGTCGGTGAGATAGGCGGTTTCGAGGTCGTACACCTGGCGCTCGACCTCGGCGAGGTCGGCGGCGAGCTTGGCGCGGCGCTGCGTGAGGTGCGCCAGGGCGCCAGAGTTTGCGGGCGACGACATGCGTGGCGATCAATGAGGAATGGCCAATCCTCATTGTGGGCGTCTTAGCAAACTAAGACAACCTCTGTGTGACTAAGTCTACAATGTATCGCTGTGTGGTGCGATGTGCGCGTGAGCTAGGCGCGGCGATGGTGACGTAAGAGTACACCGACTAGGGCTTCGTGGTAATCCACCGAACGTGGGCTAGATTTGAGGCGTTCGGGAAGGGCGTCGCCGAGCGCGCGTTGCGCCGAAACGATGGCGACGCCGACTGGGGGTGGAATCGCCGGTCCTGTGCGTTCGATTGGCGAGAAACCCGCGAATTGGCGCGCTGAAAGGTTCGCGGCTTGTTCTTTGGCGTGCCTGGTGAATAAATCTGCGGCGTGTTTGGCTGGGAAGACGCAGTCTGCGTGGTCTTGTTCGCTGTCGAGACGCACGTCGACGGCGCCTGGAATTGAGGCATCGCAACGCGCAACCAATCCATCGCTATCTTCACCGTATCTATTCTTCGTGTACGACGCAGCAGGCCATAAACCCGCAGCGGGAGACGTTGTGGCGCTGTGAAAGCTCACGACAGCGTAGTGCTCGGGAAGCGGGAACTTTTTGAGGAAGTTTTGACGAGCAGCGTATGTCAAATCGGCGATTGGCGCGCATAAACGCGCTCCGTCGCCCCGAGGTGCACCAAGCAGCGCTTCGAGAAATGACGTCGTGAGCGCGGCGAGAGGTTCGCTCAGTAAGTCCGTCGCTATCGGGCTGCCACCGTACGGGCATTGTACAGCAATGAGGCCGACAACGCGATTTCGCATCGCGTCGTCGTACATGGCCAACGCCGCGGCGCAATCAATACCACCTTTGGAATGTCCAATAAGAATAATTTTCTTACCCGTTTCGCGGTGATATTCCTCCACTTCACGAGTGATCGCTGCAGCGTTGGTCTCGACCGTGCCTTCGCCGTCCACGAGCGAAGAGGTGCGGCATTCGACGCCATACGCGGCAAAGGCGTCGCGCACGTCGTCGTAATATCCCGGATAGTAACCTCCATACAACCCAGGCACGAGTAAGTAAGCGTACTCATCCGTCAACACTCTTCCACCACCTTTGCTTTCTACGAGCGCTAAAATCTCCTCAAACTCTTTCGTTCCGTCGATAGTGGTCGCAGTCGAACGCAACCAACCAATATCGCCTCGCGACGCCGCCGTACTCGCCAACGCTTCACTCACTTGCCTCGCGACATCGCTCGGAATCGATTGGCGAGCTTCAATAAATGCCATTGCCGCTGCTTGCGCGGCTTCCATCCGTCGCGCGCTATCACCCGCGGCTTTGTCAATCCATTCCGCGGCTTTCGTCGCGGCGGGCACATCCGTGGCGTTTCTGAGCGCTTGAAGAGCCCGCGCGAGAGATTTGGCGTCGACAAACTGCGCAAAACCAACCGACTGAGATGTTTGTTTAAACACCAGCGCGTCGTCGTCGTCGTCGTCGTCTTCGTCGTCTTCGTCAAAGGTGTCTGAATCTTTCGTAGAACGCAAGGCGGACGTTCGATGAATCCGTCGACTACACCGCCTAGGACTCGCGCGCGCGCTCGTCGACGCGCCTCTCGCGCACGCACGAGTGCACAACACACGTAGATGGCGCATCGCGCGCGAACGGGCGCGCGCCTCGCGTGTGTCTCTGAGGTTATGCGATTTGGGTGCTATGTTTTACAACTACTTTTACGGCGAAAGGCGAGCGAGGACGTGTGTCGCATCGGCTGCCATGGTGGTGTCTGCGTTGGACGACGCGCTAGCAATCTGCTGCAGCGATTGCGCGATGTCACGCAAGGGAAGGATGCCCTGAGGGGCGGTTCGTGTCCAATCATTGGGTAGGACGTCGACGAGGTCGCGCATCGTCGCGGCGCATACGCTCGGATCGACGAGTTGTAAGCGCACGTATGGCACGATGTGCTTAGCTACGATGATGTCGCATACGATGCGTTGTAGCGTTACGCGATCTAGAACACCGTCTAGTTCGAGTGCGCCTCGGATGACGTCGAGAGATGTTTGGAAGCGAATGGCTGCGTGGCGCTTTGCGTCTGGCGCGCACTGCGCGACGACTGGCAAATACGTCGGTACCACGCAATCTTCCTCAGCGCATCGCTTGAGCTTGCGCTGCACAGCAATTTCGACTTCTTTTGCTTCTTCATTCGTCGCTGGATCGACGTACACAAATACATCCTTGAGAGACGCCGCCAACGCTCGCGTCTGCGTCGCGTCTCGTGGATCCCACCATTCCTCGACGGCTTCAGAAACGATAGGCAAAACGACATGCTGCACGATATTTGGCAACAAATTCCCATCTTCATCACTTGAATCGGCGCCAGCGCCATCGGCGAGACCGTAATCGAAAAGATCGCCATGCCATTTCATCGAGTCCAGCCCTGTGGGAATGGACAAGCCTTGACGCGGGTATAGCGGCGACCAGCCGATTAGTTCTATGCGCACAAACGGCGCAAACAAGCTTGGTGCAGAAATTGACATGTACGTATTCTTGTAAGAACTTGGATGCGTGCGTTTCCACTCTTCGGCGCGTTTCTTGACGGCGCTAACAGTTGAGAACTCTTCAGATGCGTCGCAAAGGATGGCGTCGGCGGCTTGGCGTGCATCTGTCCAATCCTTGTGAAACAAAGACACTTGCCGCTCTTCTTCGGCCATAGGGGTAGATAAACTCGCTTGACGGCGTTTCGACCGCGCTTTCGCGGCTTCGCGCATCGCTATATTTAAATCTCGACCCATTTCATCGAGATTTTTGGTTTGCAAATTTTTCACCTTGAACACGGCATCCTCTACAGCTGCCGCCGCCGCTGCCGTGGCCTCAGCGTGCGTGCCACCATTGGCGAAAACAGCATTCACCGCCTCACTTGCCGCAGTGGCTTCGATTTCGGCTTCCTCACGTTCGACATTGATGGCTTCTGTGAGCGCCTTGGCGCGAAGCGCGTGAAATTTTCTATAATGCGCTTCCAACTCTTCTACAATAGGCATCTTGTGATGCAACATCGCGCACGCATCCCTAAAGTAATCTCGCAATTTTTGCGTGTACACGTAGCGTTCGCTGGCGCCCTTGAGCTCTCTTTCGTAAAAGTCCAAAGCTTCTTTACTCTTTACAGCGTGGTCATCGGCTCGAGCCGCTTCAGACGTCGCGTTTGCACTCGATGCTTCTGCCATAGCGAGTGCGCGTCGTAAGCTCGCAAGCGCGTCGATACCATCTTGCTCGATGCTTACACTCGATGCCTTCCCGCCGCCAGCGTTCGATTTGACTTGCGCCACCGTGCGCTTCATATCGGGTTCATCCTTGAAGACGCGCGAAAACTGCGCGCGCTCAAACTCATCTGCATCCTCTCCATCACTCCCTGCTAAGATGTCACCCTCGGCATACGCGCCGAGCATTCTTTCTGATACGCCGCCGTGTACTGCCTTAAACGCCACGCGCTCATTTCTATGCTCACGTCCACTATCGAGGTCTATGAAATCCGCCGCCGGCTTTCCACTCGCCTGCAAGCGCGCCGCCTCACGCTTCGCCTTTGCCGCTGCAATCGTCTTGGCATCTGGAATCCCACTCAGCGCATCTTCACGCGGCGGAGGCGGTGGCAACCATTCCCCAGAGTGCCCGAAAACATCCCCAACCGAACGACCGACGACCGCTGCTCCGCTCGTTCCAGCCGCCGCCTCCCGGTGTTCCTCAGGTCTATCCTTAACCGTCCTCTGCGCACTCGCCAGCGCCTTTAACGACTCTAAATCATACGAACGCGTCTCACTCCCAGCTGCAACGATCGACGGCGTCGGTACGGCTATGTTCGCCGCAAACCGCGCCTTTGTCGCCCCTTTGTCCCGCGACGACTTCTTCTTCGTCTTCAATAAACTTCTCCCGAGCCCGCCGTCGTCCTCACCCTCCGCACCGTCGTCGTCTTCAAACGACAACAACGATGCCGCGGGTTTTATGCCCTTCTTCTTCGCTTTCGTGCCCGCCCCCGACGCTCCCGATGTCGTCGTCGGTGGCTTTAACGAATCGTCCTCGTCGTCAACATCCGCCTTTGTCGCCTTTGCATTCGCGGTGCCCGTCGCGCGTCGCGCGCGAAACGACATCGCGCGCGACGTCCGTTGTCGACCGCGCGCGTGACCGCCCGAGCGCGGCGAATGCGCGCGCCGAGCACGCGGTGCGCGTGCGTGTGTGAGGCGCTCGAAATCTTCAGAGCAAGGCACGCTGCCGATTACGACGAGCTGACGGGTTACGCCTCCCGCGCGTCCGCCGCGGGGGAAGACGCACGAGGTATGAGTGCAAAGTCGCGCGCGCGCGCGCGCTCGAGTGTGCGCGCGACGACGGCGACGACATCGTCGTCGTTGGAGGTTGGTCATGCGAATGGCTCGACGCTCGTTACGCTTTCCGACGACGCCGTGGAGGCGCTGATGTCCAAGTTCACCGATATATGGAATGCAAAGTCGTGTACGGTGACGTTGGATGAGATTCGCGCGTGTATAGATGCGCTCATGCGTGCGTTGACGTTGGAGACGGACGAGAAGGCGTGGGTGTGTCGCGCGCGAGAGCGAACCGTGGTGAAGCTTTTGAAACGATTCGCCGAAGGCTTATTGCGCGCGAGTGATTGGGATAGAACATGCGAGCGAGGCGTTGATGAGGTATTGTATGCGATGCGTCGAGTGGTGGTGGAACCGACGTGTGCGGCGATGGTTCGGGTGAATTGCGCTCGCGTCGTCGTGCACGCATTTTGTCCGAAACGTAAAAACGTCATCTTATTCGACGAGGCGCGGTTGTTGGATAAACATTGGAACGTGTTAATGGAATGTTTACCGAGTGTTCCCGTTGATGATGACGAGGTGCTCGCCATGGCGTCGCCGAACGCACGCACGGGGGTGGGAATGCGAGACTGGGCGCTGAGCGTCGCGGCTTGTCTGGCACACTTAGCGGCGCGCGAGTCTGAAAAGGAGCGCGAATTGATGGAACTCATTGAAAAGCTACTCACTGGTAGTGGTGGTTCGCGCGTTCTCGGATTGACAGTCTTGCAAGGGGCATTTTCGGTCGAAGGCTTGATTAAGAGCGACGATTTGGTGCGCGCTCTGCACAAGGCGCTGACGGCGATGAGCAGCGCACCGGTAGAGCAAGGATATGCGTGCGTGAGTGTCGGCATGCGTGCCGTATGCACCGCGGCCAGATTTCTCCAAGTGAGCGATGTGTGCACGTTACGCGATGCCTGGCTTGGGCCTCGTCTTACGGCGATGGGAGTTCACTGGAAGGAGGATGGTAAAGCTGATAGATTGTCCATCTGCAATTATTTGCGTATTCCTCGCCAGGAGCGTTTGAGTCCTACTACGATATCAGCTTTTGTCATCGCTGAGCTTGATCTTGTTGGATATGTGAGTGCGGACGATTTCAAGCGAAAAGTCGTTCATGGAGGTGTAGATCTCGATGAAAGCGCGTTTCGTCGCTTGCCAGATGACGAGCGTGCGATGGGTCACATCATCGCCGGCGCGGTCGTTGCAACTCAAATGAATCTTGTCCACGCATTGTATATTGCACCGACGGAAGAAATACAAACAGATTCAATCCTTATGAAGTTTGCCAATGAAGGAGGTAAAATATTGTGCACGAAAGCCTTACAGCTGATGGAGTTGGAACGTATCAACAAGCAAATCATGTCGTCCAACGCAGATGTCAAAATAGACGAGATGACTTCAGAATTACAAATTAAAGTAGTTCTGAGCGTCTTGACGCACACTTTCACTCAATTATCGGTTGATCTGAGCGATGAGGCGAAGTTGAAGATTCTGGCTTGGTGTTGTGAAAAACTCAACAACACATTTGTCACTGTGTCAAATGACGCATTGGGCACGCTAATCAGCTCTGGTTGCACGCACGCTCTACTTCGCCTCGCTGAAACTTCAACGTTACTGACGATGCGCGAAGCTTGTATTCGTTGCTACTCTTGCTTACTGGATCTCTGTACAGATTCTGCGACGTTTTATGACTTTGTTGAACTCATCGCTTTCAAGACGCCATCATTGGATTTACTCGGCGTCGAGAACAAATCCGAAATCGATCGACAAAACACATACCTCGTTGCGGCTATGAATTGGACGCTGTCTATCAGTTCCCGTACACTCCTTCAAGCCGACGAAGTATTGGGCTTATTCCGGCGGTTGTTCATCATGCTTCCAATCAAGGAACACGCATCTTGGTTTGAACACGTCACGAATGCTTTTGCTGGCGCCGCGTTGTGGGTGGATAAAATCGAGAATGATGTTTTGAAGGATGCGGAACGTGTTCTTACCGACAAAATTGCACAGTCCTACGTGGACTCATTCGACGACACATCTATTGATGCGTCTGAATTTCCTGAATGGGTGCAGAAGTTACGTTTGCGTGCGGCGTGGTTGAGAGAAGCCATCGACACGCTCAACAACGATCCCACCATGACTGCGACGTTTACGTCCAATTTGACTTCAATCATCTCAAAATCTGTGGAGTTCAACACTAAAGGCAAGGCTGATTCTACCGTGAATACTTCCTACTGGCCTGGCAAGCAGAGTAAGACGTTCATCGTTGCGCGTTCGCCGCTCGGCCCCGGTGGAATTATGGTTGCCGCCGCCTCTGTGTTTGATTTTGTCGCAGCGCAGCTCGAACGATGCATCGATGAACTCAGCGATGAAAACTCGCAAGCGATGTTTGAGCAATACGAAGGGTTATCGTACATGCTGCACTTCACCATCAGCTCTCTCGTATCTGCGGCTCGCGCAGTACCCACGCCCGGCGGCGTAGTTTCCGGTCGTATCGCGAGCACAGGTGCACGAGCGCTCACACTGGCAGCGAAATGTACATCACACTTTGCTGTGTACGCAAAAACCATGCAAACTGATCCGTCAAGTGAAGCACAGCAGACGATGAAGCGCACGCTTGAAGCCGCGAACGGTTTGGAACAGTGCATGATGCTCGCCACCGCGCCTGGCGCGCATCGACGACATTTCGCCTCGGCTCGCGCGCAGCTCGCGCGCGCTCTGAGTATCGCCGACGACACCGACAATCGTGTCGAGTTCGATAACAATAAAATACGTTCTCGTCGACGTCAATCAGAGCCTGGCACTGAAAAGCGCCGGCGAACTGACGACGACGAGGACCAAGACGCAGACGTAGAAGACCCAGGCGTGTCCATTCTCGAAGCCTTTGAACCATCCACGGACGAAGAAAGTGACAGCGAAGACAACGACGACGAAGCTTTCGTCGTACGCGGTAAAGACCACGCTTTCGAAGAATAATCACCATTCTTAAACGCACGAGTGATGTGACAGAACCATCACATAGCCTTTGTACAACGTAGCGCTTAGTCCATAGGCTCGTGTCGTAAACATTTTTCAAAGCCCGCTTACCACACTTGTGAAGCCTCGACATATCACGCCTCACGAGACACCATCGATGGCATCTGCCGCTCGCGCCGCGCTCGCAGCCGTGGTGTACGTATCCGAAGGTCGCAACGCCGTGGTGCTGGATAAAATCGAAGCCATCGCGCGTAAGGCGTCCACGACGCGCCCAGTGGCGCTGGTGAATATTTTCAGAGACGTCGAGTACAACAGAACAGGATTCACATTTGCCGGGCGCGATGCCAACGACGTCACTCGGTCGGCGTTAGAAGTCGCCTCGGCGTCTTTGCGCGTGGTAGATTTGCGAGAACACGCGGCGACGCATCCGCGCGTGGGGGTGGTTGACCACGTGAGCTGTCACGCGTTGGATGCGGGACGTCGCGCCGACGCCGCGGAGCTCGCGCGCGAAATCGGCGCGGGATTGGGATCATTTGGGGTGCCAGTAAAATTATACGGTGACGCGGCGAGCGATGGTGTCGGGTTGGATGAGATTCGTAGGCGAAGTGGGTACTTTAGTGGCGCGGCGAGCGGGACGTGGCGCGGGGAGTTTGTTGCCGAGCGCGGCTTTGCGTTTGATTACGGCCCAAATGTTGTTCCTGAACGCGAAGGCTTGGCCATGGTTGGCGCCGTACCGTGGGTGTGTAATTATAACGTGCCCTTGGTGTTCACGTTCGGTGTGAGCATGGATGCAGAACAACGTTTAAAGCGCGCAATGTCGTTTGGACGCGCCGTTGCCAAACGCGTCTCACAACGCGGAGGGGGCCTTCAATCCGTGCAATCCATGGCACTTCCGCACGGCGACAAGGTGGAGGTGGCGTGCAACTTGCTCGACGTCCATGTATCATCTACGGAGGACGTGCAGCGAGCGACGGAGAATATCGTAGCCACCATGGACGTGCGCGAATTTCTCGGCGAGCTCGGCGCCGTTCGCATTGAGCGCGGGTACGTCACGAATCAAACTCCAGAAAGCATCTCTGCCGCCATCGACGCGTTGTAAAGGAGATGAATGCAACGTATAAAATCATCATTACAACAACATGGCCCGCTCGCAACGCCTAGTAGCTCTATTTTTATATATGCAACAAAGAAAGAAGAGACAAAGACGAAAGACGTGTTCTTCAATCGTCAAAACGTCAACACACCTCACATCCGAGCGTCTTCCACCCCAACGCCGTCCGTATCTTCTCCATCCGTTTCCCCTGCGCCCCTAAATCCGATACCGGCGTCATAAACGGATACACATATTTCACATCCAACGCAAACGACCGAAATAACACCAGCGGCCCGTTTTCGGCGTCCCCGTCCCACGCCCGGTCGTCCACGACATCTTGCTTCACTAAAAACTCCACGCAATCTTCCCCGAGCGCGCCAGCGCACGCAAAGCGCAGATAAATCCCAAAACCATCAATCACTTGTCGTTCGATCAGCCGCACGTCCTCCCCGAGGTCGAGCGCGGCATCGATTAACGCCTCGCTCGCGTCCTTTGCGCTCAGGTAGCTCGGCGCCGTCCACGCCGACGCGTACTGTTCCGCCGCGCGCGCGCTCGTGCTCACGCAGTTGTGCTCGGGCGGACACGTGCGAATGCGATTATTCGCCAAGCCAAACTCGACGTCGATGGCGTCCATGGTCGTGCGCGCGTTCACCGCGGCGTCAGCGTCAGCATCGCGCATGGATATGCCGACGAGCGTCGCGGTGAGGAACGCGCGACGACTCGCGCCGGCGACGCATCGCGCGCGACGACGCGTCGCGCATCCCGCCGCGCGCGTCGTCGTCGTCGTCGTCGTCGTCGTCGTCGTTTGCGTCGTCGTCGTCGTCGTCGGCGGCGCGTGCGCGCGCGACATGATGATGGCGCGCGTCAGTGTGTGACGCATGCGCGCGTTCGCGCCCGCGCCCGCACTCGCGCCGCGCGTCGTCGATCGCACGCCTCGCGCGCCGTCGCCAGCGATGCGAGCGACGCCATCGGCGCCGTCGGTGGCGGCGTCGGCGTCGTCGTCGGCGACGCACGTGTACGCCGTCTCGGATGTGCACGTCGAGTACGCGGCAAACATGGCGTGGGTGCGCGGACTTCGCGAGCGCGACGCGTCGTCGTCGTCGTCGTCGCCCGAACCGACCACGACGCGCGTGCTGTGCGTCGCTGGAGACGTCTCGGACGACATCGACGCCGTGGAGGCGTGTTTGCGCGAGTTTCAGCGACGGTACGACGTCGTGGCGTACACGTTTGGGAACCACGAGCTGTGGTTGAACGCGCGCGACGCCGAACGCGGGATTGACGATTCTTTGGCAAAGATTGATGCGATATTACGCGTGTGCGCGTCGATCGGGGTGGTGACGACGCCGGTGTTGGTGAATGACCACGTGTGGGTGGCGCCGATACATTCGTACCATCATAAGTCGTGGGACGACGAAGCGAACGTGGCCGAGGCGGTGCCGCCGGTGGAGTCCGTCATGGGAGACTTTCGGTTTTCCAAGTTTCGCAATCTAGATCCGCGCACGGAGGACGTGGCGAGATATTGCGACGCGTTGAATGATGTGAATGACGGTTGGAACGCGTTTTTGGACGCCGTGAAGCCCGAGCATAAAATTGTGTCCATGTCGCACTTTGTGCCGCGCATCGAGCTCATGCCGGAGAAGCGCATGTTGTTCTATCCGCGTCTACCGCAAGCGAGCGGGAGTGCGTTTTTGCGCGCGCGCGTAGAACAGTTGAAGGCGCGTGTCGCGCCGGGGCACGTGTGTCACGTGTTTGGTCACACGCACTTTGGCTGGAACGCCGTGCTGGACGACGTTCGGTACATCGAAGCCGCGCTCGCGACGCCCAAGGAGTGGAATACGCGCCCGCGGTCGTTACAGGTTGGAAAGTTTACGAATACATCCGATGAGCCGTTGTGCGTGTACGACGGCGAAGCATTCGTCGCGGATGACCAACGCGCGATGTGGTCTGAATACTATCGGTTGCACGCGCGAACGCCAGACAACGTCGAACTGGCGCCGCACTCGAGAGAGTTTGTGCAACGTCGCTGGGGAGCGAATCGACGAGCGACGAATAGGACCGATGACCGCGACGACGCACGTTTACCCGGGGCCACGGGAAAAATTGTCTAGGAGCAGCGCCGTATACCGGCGGTGTATAGTATTTTATTCACAAATTTAAATCATGTACATGTCGTCGTCGAAATCAACGTCGTCGACGTCGTCAATCGCGCATTCAGCCGATGATCGTGTGCGCCACCGTACCGAGCAATCGCTTGTGATCGAGAACGATGTGTAAAAAATACCCGCTGAGCATCAAATTCGCCGCCGTGACGAGTTTCACGACGTTGGCTGGCTTTCCGGCGCTCAACACCAGCAACCACGCCACGGGCACCCACATTGCGAGTTTCTTATCTACGTGCTTCACCTCAGTGATGTCGTGAAAATACAATAAAATCGTGCCCAAAGCCACCGCGGTGACGAAGAACATCGATCCACCGCCGCCGCCCGCCGCCAGCTCTGGACCGACGACAGCTTCGCGCGCCTCGCGCAACTCTTTCCTCAAACGCTCACGAATCCTCTCTTCTTCCTTCAATCGCTTACACGCGGCGATAAATTTACTCTCACACTCTTCATTCTCCGCTCGCAACGCCTCCACCATCGCCGCGTGTCGCGCCGTTAAACTTTTAATCACGCGCGCATCCGAACGCGCATCCGACGTCGCCAACCGCGTCGCCGTCGGCGCCAACGCAAGCCCCCACAGCGCCACCACGAGCGCCTTCAACTCGCCGCCCTTCGATCCCGCATACATCTCACGCGCATACGTCGCCAGCAATTCCAGCGGCAGCACACACATCGCCACCACGTGCGCGACGATGCCGAGCGGAATGACCACCATGGACAAGGCTGTCAGTTGCGTGAGATTCGACACTCTCGACGCGCCCGCGCCCGCGCCCGCGTCCGACATGGCGCTTCGCGCGACGCGATTGCGTGACACAAAAATACCTTCGTCGTGTACGGCGCGTAGCGCGCGCGAAACGAACTCGCGCGCGGCGGTGCGCGCGGATATGTGGCGCGCGGGCGCCATTCGCGACGACCACTGGTGCGGTGGTTGACGTGGCGCCTGGCGACGCATGACGTCATACTTTCGCGCGCGCGACGGTGACACGCGCGATTTCGCGCGCGGAAATGATGGATGGATGCGCGCGCGATGAAACGCCGGCGACACCGGCGCGGGTGATGGCGTCGACGTCGAGCGGTGGCGCGGATGATGGGGTGTTTGCTGAAGGCGCCGACGTGTGGGCGCGCGCATCGTGGGATGGGAATCGACGACGGGCGACGGTGATTGAGCATCGCGTGGCGAGTGATGGGGATGGAGGCGTGGAGTATTACGTGCACTACGCCGAGTTGAACAAGCGGTTGGATGAATGGATCGATGGTGATGGCGTGGAGGCGTTTAAAGGTGGGGAATCTGCGGCGATTGGCGATGAAGGCGGCGGGGCGATTGGAGTGGTGCCCACCCCTGGGGCGGTGCTTGGGAGCGAAACGAAGACGCTGACGAGGAACTCGAAGCGGCGTTTTAATGAGATACACAACGTCGACGCACCTGTGGAGGATTTGCCGCCGATTGATCAAATGTTTGAACGCGAGCACGAAGAAAAGACAAAGGTGAAAAACGTGCATTCGATTGAGCTCGGACGACACGAGATGGATACGTGGTATTACTCACCCTATCCCGATGACTTTGGGAAGTGTTCAAAGTTGTACGTGTGCCGATTTTGCTTAAAGTACATGCGTAAGCAAAAGACTTGCGTGCAACACCGCGAGACGTGCACGTTGAAGAATCCTCCGGGTCGACGAATTTATCGGCACGAGCAAGGGCCGGGCGAGCCGATTTTGGGGTTCTGGGAGATTGATGGTAAACACTTCAAGACGTATTGTCAAAATCTGTGCTTGATGGCCAAGCTGTTCTTGGATCATAAGACGTTGTACTTTGACGTCGAGCCTTTTATGTTTTACATTTTGACCGAGTCATACGACGGCGACAAATCTCACGACATTGTCGGATATTTCAGCAAAGAAAAATCTTCATACGATGATTATAATTTGGCATGTATTTTAACGCTTCCAGCGTATCAGCGCAAGGGGTATGGCTCGTTTCTCATTTCCATGAGCTATGAACTGAGCCGACGCGAAGGCATTTACGGCACCCCCGAACGGCCACTGTCTGACCTCGGACAGGTGAGCTATCGAAGCTACTGGAGCCGAGTCGTGTTAGACACTCTGCACAAGCACCGTGGAAACCTCAGCATTAAAGACTTGAGCGCCATGCTCATGTTCCGTGAGGATGACATCGTCAGCGCGTTGCAGTCGTTGAATCTCATCAAGTACTGGAAAGGCCAGCACATCATTTCTTCGTCGCCCAAAATCGTCGAAGAACACTTGAAAAGCTTCCAGAAGAACTCCATCACCGCGCGGTCACGCTTAGAGTTCAACCCAGATTTACTCACGTGGACACCACCAGTACAAAACCCATCTCTGGCTGTCGCGAAAAAGTAATCCGCATCCGGTTGGTCCAACCGCCGAGACGACGCGCGCCTCCTCGTTGTAATGCCACTCTAATACCATTAGCACAACGCACGCCCGCACCTGCGCGTCACGACACCATCACCGCATATACTCTTTCACCATCGCGTCATCATTCGTCTCCCACGCATCCCGCATCGCGTGCATTCAACGTCTCTCGCGCGCGTACGCGTTGTGGAATATTCATCCAAAAAAGATGCACATTCATGAATGGATATTCCATGCCCATCGGCACAGTACGACTCGCACGGCGCGACAGTCACCGCGGCGCGGCGCACGACGCACGCACACGACGAGTCACGCGCACGCACCGCCGTGCACGGTGGCGAGGCGCGCGCGGGGCGGCGGCGTCGGAACGCGCTCGCGCGGTCGCGGCCCTAGATCTTCTTCGCATCGCATCGCATCGAACGTTCGCGCGCGTCGTTTCTCGCGCGGTTGACACGGACGCGATGTCGGACGATGCGAACGGTGGTGTGGATGCGCGGCGCGAACCGTTGTTCCCGGGCGCGCGCGCGAAGACGCGGGCGAGTAATGCGCGGAGCACGGTGCAGACGCCGTTTGGGACGCTCGACGTCGGCGGGGACGCGCGTGCGTTCCGGGAACGAGAAATTGACGACGAGTTGAACGCTCGAGAGAAGCGTGCGAACGGGCAAGCGGAGGTGTATTGCGTGAGTCGACCGTTTAAGGAGTGGGGGAGAGGATTCTTTGCAAAGTTACCAAGCGGGGCGCGAGAGGCGTTGCAAACGGCGGGCGTGGCGCACTTTATGTTGGTGTACAGAGACGTGAGGACGGGGGAGATGAGACAGTTTGATTTTGGTCCCGTGGGTGGAGATATGCACGATCGATGGTTAGCTTTAGCCGGTGGTAAGACTTTGCGGTCGTCAGAGCAAGGTGCGCGTGAGACGGTGTACGCGATGATGAAGGGTCAGGTTGGGAAGCACCGCGCGCGGAGAAAGCGTTCGTGCGTGCAGGGTGAAATCCGCGAGTCGGTGCTGAAGCAATTACCAGACAAGAGCTATCTCGTTGGTACCACGCACTTGTCCCTCGATGATATTCGTGGATTCAATGGTGCGCGCGATTTGATGTACGAGTTGCACACGAACGACTGCAGGCACTATTTGAATGACTTGTCCTACTATTTGTGCCGAGAACAAGCGGTGAGCAGCAAGTACATCAAAGACCTCGTGATTAAGCGCATCCGTCAACAAGGAAACATCTGGGAGCATCATCTGTGGCTCACGCACGCCATTTCAGATGTTGAAAACGTCGAGCGATGGGCGCAAGCCGGGCGCGCGGCTGGGGCGACTTTGATGTTTGGCTTGGGCGCAAGACTGCTGCCTTTCGCGGCACCAGCCAAGCGACTCGTAACTTGGGGTTCTGGCGCGCTTGCCAGCACGTCCGAGGACGTACCGATCGTGCGTGAAGTGCTTGGATTTGGAGGATTTCTGTTGGACAGTGGGCGGTCTGCTGTTGGTTTACTCTTTGCCGCGCACGGCGCCGTTTCGAACGCCGTCGTTCAGGTTGGCAAGGGCGTCACGACTCAACTCGAAAGAGAAATTTTGCCATCCACGGTTCGCGCGGCCGCCAACAATACCCGTCGAACTCGAGGGATTGCGGGCACTAAGCGTCCGATGTTCTCACCAACGCTCGGTATTCGAGTGAGTCCTTCGTCAATTTCTCTACCTTCGGTGGCGGTGGGCGCGGCGAATTTCACGCAAGGCTTCTTCCGTTCGCAAGCCCGAGCTATCAACGGTCTTGGACGAAATTTCGGAGAAACCATTCGCAGGTTCACCCCGGGTAATAAAATTAACGCTCAGGCGTTGTAAAACGTTGCGCGTGGACGCGACGCAACATAAATATTCTTTGGATGTATTGGGCTCGTCCGTATTGTTTGAGACTCTTTTCTTTGAGTAAAAGTCTCTGTATCAACGAAAAAAAAAGTTGTAAGAACGAATAAAGGCACATGTCTTTGAATGCTGAAGCCATTACCACGCGTCGCCAAAGGTTGCAAACTGCAGCTCTACAAGCTCTACTCTTCTACCGGTACCTACTCGTCTAACTATGTGTTCTAGTTTTCTATAGCGCGTTTCATCGTCGCCGGCGACGACTTCAATTTGTTTCGCCGCCTGTTGACCACGAGCTCATGCGCCGCAGCCAAGCCTTTCTTCGCTTCATCCACCACGCTCAGCACCCTTAAAAACTCCTCGTGTTGTACGCTCGCCTTGGTGGCTTCGTCCGCGAGACACAATCCTTCTTCGCGCAAGTCATTCAACACGCGTTCGGCGACTTCGCACCTCTGCCTCACCAACTCAAGTTCCGCGGCGTCTACTTTGCTCGTTGAGAACGCCGACGACGTCCTCTTCGACTCGTCGTCGTCGTCGTCGTCACCGCGTTCGCCAATCCTCACCGCGGTCGCCAACGACGTCAGCGCGTCGTCCCGTTCTCGAGTCTCCTCGTCACCGCATTCGCCAATCCTCACCGCGTTCGCCAACGACGTCAGCGCGTCGTCCCGTTCTCGAGTCAGCGCCTCAATCATCGCCGCATCCCTCGCTCGCGCTCGCGCGCATTCGTCTTCAACGAGAACTAATCGCGTCTTCATAGACGCCACCGCGGCGGCGCTCGACGTCGCATACGCCATCGCGGCATCCGTCGCTCGATGCAGCGCGCGACGCAGGCGCGCTATTTCTTCATCTTTGTCATCCACGGCGTTCGCGGGCGACATCGGGGCGCGCGTCGTCGTGTGTTGTGTCGTGTTTTGTGTTGGTTATCAAAAAGTTTACGTTAGGCGCGGGCGGCGTCAGTCGAGCCGACGCGCGCGCGTTTGGAGGGTTGAAACAGCGAAAAATAAAGTATGTTGATACCGTGTCGTTTGAGAAGCTCGAACACTACACGGGCACGCGCGCGCGCTCGGCACGCGGGGAAAAGATGGGCGCGAGTTGGCATTCGCCAGTCGGACGCGGGTGGAATCTGTAATTCCACGCCGTTCCGATGGACCTGACGCGGTCGTACGGACTGGATGACAACCATGGTGCGAGGATCAAGAAACGTTTCGGCATCGTGCTTGATTCGATTTCCACTTGTAAACCATTCGCCTTGTACTCGTAGGTATATTTCCATTTGATGCCGTTGCCTTGTTCGTTCGCCGGACCGACTTCGGGCATGGATGACCACGCTTGCGTGCGCCAGCCAGAGTAATCGCTAGTCCATCTACCGCACGTCAAGAAGTCAAAAATCATCTCATTTCTGCTCGGTCTCGGGTCAGCGTGCAGCACAATGTCGTCTTGCGCGATACCGCATCCGGCTTTGGCGAATAAGTTGAGCGTACACACGCCCGGGGAGTTTGTACCGTACATCATAAACGACGACCCCAAACCTTTCGGTGGGTTGTCCTTCATCACCGCGGTCATTCGCGCCTTGTCGGCGTCGCTCCATTCCTACGGATCACCCTTCAACACGCAGTCGGTCCTGCACGATCCAAACGTTTTATCCACGTATCCTGGTCGTTCGGACTTCGCCACGTCGATGGGCGCCATGCGGTTGTGGTGCATCCCGTACATGTTTGTGCACTCTTTTTGTTGAAACAACGGCGCAATCCTCGACGGCGTGTCGTCCATCGTGTTATCACCAATTTCATACAAAATTTCCCCGCGTTCATTCTTCAACGCAAAGCCGTACTCCCAATCCGGAACGTTAGTATCGACCGCCCACGTTTGCGAATCGCCCGGGTAAATGTTCGCCGTGTGCATCGGAATGCCCTTTTCCCACGAGAAAAAGTCATATTCTTCATAATTGTGATACACCAAACGCGCCTCGGTGACAGGAGACGTCCAGAAATCACCACTTCGCGCCTTCACGACGTCATCCTCGCACCCCAAGTGCAAGTTATACTCCACCATCGGCGCGTTCCCCGTCGGCAACACGATCGGCGTCTCGTACCCCAAGTTGGCTTCGATCTTCGCCGCGATCGCGCGGTTCTCCGCGCTGTGCGTCGTGATCGCGCGCGCCGGCTTGATCGCGCTCGACCCTTCGCTCGCGAGTTCATCCACCGTCGCGATCGTCATCTTAAACGGCGTCACGACCGGCGTCGCCGCGCCGAGGCGCGACGCAACACCCACGGCACACGCCGTAACACCCGCGAGTGCGAGCGCGATGGTCAACGCGCGCGTCGACGCCGTCGCCGACGTCGACGCGCGCGCCGGGGGGCGCCACGAGCGGCGTGCGTTCGTCGTCAGACCTCATCGTCGTCGTCGTCGTCGTCGACGCGCGCCGACGGCTGAGCCGCGCGCGCCAAAGTCAGGCGTCGGACGCGGCACCCGGGGGTGGTGGCGTTTCCGAAATCGACCAATCATGATCCCAATGTATGTACCCACTACGAACATATGGTGTTTATGCGTGGGTACACACACCCGTGGACACGCACGACGGTCCATCGATGTCGATCGATGCCGCGCGCGCGTCGATCGATGTCGCATCGGTTTGGAATTGTGTGACGAAAGACACGACGCATCGATCGATCGCGAACGCACGCACGGATCGACGCCGAACGCCGACGGACGACGCCGAACGACGAAGGCGCGACGACGACGCCGAGGACGACGGCAGTCGCGCGCGCGGATGGCGGACGACGCGGCGCGGATGCGCATTCGCCGCGAACTCGCCGAGACGTGGGACGTCGATGGCGGCGAGGGCGCGCGTCGCGTGAGCGCGCTGTGCGCCATGGCGGAGAACATGCGCGCGGTGTTGGCGCACTGCGCGAGCGTGGGTGGCGACGACGACGAGGACGACGAGGACGACGACGAGCGGGCGCAGGTGCGGTCGTTGCTCATGGTGGCCTCGCGCGATGTCGTCGTGCGCGTGGTGGGCGTGGAGGGCGAGGGTGAGGAGGGTGAGCTCGCGCGCGCGGCGCGGAGCGCGGTGAACGTCGAAGGCGTGACGGTGACGACGACGACGACGACGACGACGACGACGACGAGTGGTGGTGGTGGTGGTCATGATACCGCGGATGTTGTGTTGTGTGTCGTCGATGGTCAATCGCCGCGCGTGTTGGAGGATGTGGATGAGGCGGTGAAGCGTTCTCGCGCGGCGTCGCGGTTGAGAGTCGCGGTGGTCGTCGAAGCCGCGAATGCGGGACGGTTCACGCGGGAGAGCGTCGCCGCGGCGTCGCGCGTGCCCGTGGAGAATGTGTTTGTGACGCACGGATTGGTTTCGGGATCTCGCGCGGATCTCGGGCGTGTGCTTGCGGCGCCGCCGAAGCGGTCGGAGGTGGCGTCGGCGTCGATTTCGGCTCGGAAAGCAGCGACTGCGTCTTTGCCTTCGCCGGCTTCCGCGTTCGCGTTAGACGACGACGATGACGACGAGGATGAGGAGAATGCGCAGGAAGACGATGGTGACGCTCGCATGCCCTTAGACGAGTGGGCGGCGTACGTGCGCGCCGACGCCGCGAAATGTCGAGACGAAGCCTTGCGCGCCGTGATGTTGATGACGCGCGAAGTCGTGCTTCGTTTGGCAGAAAAGCTTGCATTACAATATGAACCTTTGCGAAGTACGCTCTATGCTCGCATTCGTGGCGAGAAATCGAGGCAGCGCGTGCAAAAAGTCATTCAACGCGTGGCTCCGCCGTCGGCGAGCGATGAAGACGCCGCCGCCGACGTCCAACGACGACGATATTCGTCTTCAAACGTCGGCGCGGCGCCGCTGGGCATTGATGTCGACAAGTTTCGTTCTGTCGCTTTGCAGGGCGTCGAACAAGGCGCCACTGTTGCGACGCAAGTGGGCGAGAAAGTGGGCTCATTTTTAAATTGGATGGTGAGCGAAGAGACGGATGCGGAACGTCGACGTCGCGAAGCGCAAGAAAGTGCGTGGCGCGAACGTCGGAAACAACTTTGGGAACAAGAGCGCGCGGCGCGCGAGGCGGCAAAAAGTACACCCGACAATAGTAGAGGTCAATCACCGCGCGCGTACGCGGCGAAGCACTCGCCCACGGCGTCCTTTGTCACCACGACGACGGCGCTCGTCGACATGCTCGACAGCTCGCTCGGTGGCAACGACGATGACGCGCGAGTCGCGCATCATCAGTCTAAGATTGCCGCCGCAGAGGCACGCATTCGCGCCCTCGAAAGTGCTCTTCGTCAGCTCGACCCTCATCACGCGCTACTTACATAGACATAGCAAACATTATTAGACTCGCGTTGTCAAATACACAAATTCTATACACTACAATACACACTCACGCCGCCGATTCGGCATCCATCAACGCCTTCACAGTCTTCAACTCCCCGAGCAACACTCTAAATTTCTCTTCGCTCACGTCCACGTCCAAGCACCCATGCGCGGTGGTGTTCAACTGTAAACGAACCGCGAGCGCGCCTTCGTCGTCGGCGTCGCTCGCAAACGTCACGCCCCAGGACATATCCTTCAACGCATTCACCCGCATCGTTCCACGCAACAACGCCTCGCGCAGCGCTTCACGCGACTTTCCATACGGCTTACACACCGCATCGGCGTGCTCTTTAGGTAGACCGAGCTGCTCGAGCTCGCGTCCCAACGCGCGTTCGTCGACGTCGTAGCGCGCCGCGCTCTCGATCGTATATTCTAGCGCGGCAATCACCGCCTCGACGTCGCCCGTGGTGACGGCACCATCAACGAGCTTATGAAACTTGGCGTAATCCACGCCCGCGTCGTCCTCGGTACTCGTCGTCGCTGTCGTCGTCATCGTAGAAACACTCGAGCTCGCTCGAACGCGCTCCACGAGCGCGCCGCACAACAACTTCACGCGCACGGACGATAGTTTCGAGATGGTAAACATCTCTGCGAGCAACCAATCAGGCGCGTCGCGATCGCCGCAGAATTTGAATTTCATGATGACACGAGCGTGGCGCGCTGTGACGCCGCGGGACGAATGCGATTGTTTGGTTGTTACAGCGTCCGCGAGTCTTCGATTGGATGGTCTAATTCACCTTTTTACCACTCGCCGGCGTCGCTTGCGAGCGAGCTAGAGAGTAAATATTTTCACCCGCGTCAGCCTTGCGCGCGCGGTTGGGGCCGATGACGTCCAAAATGGCGTAGGCAAACGTCGGAAAGAAGCGCGCAAAGTACGTGAGCATCATGATGGGCCGAGGCGCGAGGACGGTTTCATCCACCCCCGTGAGCGCGGCGGCGATGACTCTTCGCGAGACGTATTTGATTTTTAATCGACCCTTTGACGCTTGCTTTATTTCAGCGCGCGTTTTCTTGGATGAGGAGGTTTGCGCGTCGATTGACGCCGGAGCGGGCGAGCGAGAGGCGTCGGCCCCGTTGGCGGTTTTGACGCCACACGACGGCGAGGACGCATCAAGCGTAGCACGGAAAATGACGCGCTCTTGACCCGCTTTGACACCAGTGGCGATTGGTCCAGGGTAGACGCACACCACGCGCACGCCCGTGTCGGCAATTTCGCTACGGAGTGAATTCAAAAAAGCGGCGTAGCCGGATTTCGCCGCGGCGTAGCTCGCCTGGCCCGGACTCGGCACCTTGGCCGCCACGCTACACACCGCAACGATGCGCTTAAACTCGCTGGCATTTGGATCATTCGTCATCATTCTACCAACCTCTTTCGTTAACGAAATCGGCCCAAGGCAGTTGAGCTGGAAAATCGCCTTATCCACGTCCTCGTCCTCCCCGCTCAACGCCGAAGCGGCTTGCGAACCGCCCGCGCAGTGTATAAAAATATCCACCGTACGACTCACGCTCGAGTCATGCATCTTACCCATGGACTTGGCTAAATCATACGCCTTCTGCACCGTCCTTTTCATCACCCCTCGATCGCTATACATGTCCAACACTAATATTTCAACCGCCATGGCGCCTCGAGCGACGCACGCCTCCGCCACCTCGCGCAACCGCGCCTCTCTTCGGCCAGATAAAATCAAAAACGCCCCGCGCGCGGCGAGCTCCAGGGCGATGTCCTCGCCTAAACCCTGCGACGCACCCGTAATCCACGCGCACCGTCCGCGAAATTGCTGCTTTTTAAGCGATGCGACGCGGAATTTCGTGTGCGCGCTCGACGTCCACAACGCCACCGCGAAAACCTGTGTCCCGACCACGCGTGCGCGCGCGCGCGCACACACACGCATCGTCGTCGTCAGTCACCGCGGACGCAACGAACACGACGCACGCGACATAACGCATCGCACGCGACGCATCGATGCGCACCTGACACGCGCCCAAGACGTAAAACGCCACGTTGAACCAGTGCGTGGTCGCGCGCGAGCGCAGCGATGGCACGCACGCCGCGGCGACGCACGCGACGACCGGGGCGAGTTCGGTGAAGATTGGGAACGCGCGACCGCGGCGGAGAAACGCGGACATGCCGGCGGCGGCGATTGGGACGGCGCGCGCGCGAGGCGGCGAGTGTCGGAAAAGCGTTCCGGTGGTTACGAGAGATAGTGACGCTTTACGCGGCTGCGGTCGTCGACGCGCCGGGTGATGCGTGATGGCTCGAGAACCGTGATGTGAGTGTCAAGTGAAATGTGCAAAGGTAGTGGTATTAATCGAGTTTGGTGCCGGGAATGGGGGCGTACAGCAAGGGGTCCTCTTGGATGGGCATGCCGAGCAACGCGAGCACGCCTCCGACGACGGCGGCAAAGATGATGACGGTGACGGCCCATTGGACGGCGCGACGACGGAATTCTGCGACGGCGTCTTCGTCGTTTTCACCCACGCTCGTCGATAAGGAGTTGTCGGCGCCGTCGTCGTTGGCGGTGAGCGTGCGTCCGTCAAAGCCGAGGAGGCGCCGCTCGGATGTCGTCGACGCGCGTTCGATGCCGTCGTCTGGAAGCGCAATCGCCGCGAGAGGTGCGGTAGCCGCGTATTCGACAGCGATGGCATCAAACACGCGGTTAATGACATCGGCGGTGAGACGCGCGCTGTCCAACGCTACGTCGCTCTTTGAGCCAAATTTTCTAGACGCGTACGTGACGCCCTCCAAAGCGACGTACGCCACGCGCGCCGCCTCCTCGTCGTCTTTCCGCACAAACGCTCTCAAACCCTCCTCAAAGCACGCCAACTCGCGCTTGACATACGCCCGCGCACGTTCACGCGCATCACCACTACGTTCAACCTCCTCAAAGCACTCTTTGCGATTGAACAACGCCTCCGCCTCGACGTCGTCGCACCGACCGCCTCGCGCAATCTCCCCCGTCACCGCCGCCAAGCTCACGCGCGACGTCGGCGACACCACCATCGATCGTGCGCGCACACTACCGCTCTCATTGTCGCGCGCCGCGACATCCACCGCGCGATCGACAGAAAACACGACCACCTTTCCCCGACGCGTCGCGCGCTCGCGCTCGCCCGCGCCCAACACATCGCGTAACACGTCATCTCTCGCGTCGTTCGCGCCCGCGCGCGCGCTCGGAGACGTCAAACCAATCGCATGACGCGCGATGACGGCGAGTTCGCGCGCGTTCACGTCCATCGCGCGCGACGCATCGACGGTGCGCGTGTTGAGCCAGGATGGCGATGCCGCGCTTTCGATCGCAAACACCGTCGCCATCGGCGCGCCGAGCGCACCGGGCGCGAGCGCGACGGCGGCCCACGCGCACGCCGCCATCGCGCATCGCCGCGCGCGCGACGCCGCGCCGTCGGTGACGCGTCGTCGAGAGGGTCCCATCTGGCTCGAGCGTCAGATTCTGGCGCCTCTCGCGCATCGTCGCACGTCGACATGCACGCCGTGCGCCTCCCGGCGGGTACCGCGCTCGTGGACGACGACCAATGTCGCGCATCGTTCGAGCGCTTCATCTCGCGCGATGGCGCGCGCGGTGACGCCGCCGCGGGCGAATCGCGAGGCGATGTCGTTGAGACATCACCATCATCATCATCATCATCCGTCGTCGCCGCAGACGTCGCGCGAGTGACGTTCGCGGCATCCAACGTCGGCGGCGCATTCCCCGATGATACCTCCTTCGCCTTCGGCGCCGTGCGCGCGCGCACTGCGGTCATCAGCCAGGGCGAAGGCGACGCGACTCGAGCCGAGGCGGTCGACGCCGAGCGCTTCGCGAGCTCCGCGTCCATCTCACGCGTGCTCGCCTCGAGCGATTGGGCGTCGTCGACCGTCGTCGCCACCACGTTCGTCGTCATGGATCACTGGACGCCGCGCGGCGAGCACGCGTTGATTGGGACGAATCAGGGATTGGCGTACCATTACGTCGACTGGCCGAGGGCGCGGCTCGTCGTCGGCTTGCGAGGCGTACGCTGCGAGGATGCGACGTTCGTAGACGATGGCGATGGCGGCGTTCGCGCGTTAGTGAGCACACATGATGGACGAGTG